>Ga0182738_1001765_pt1 | contig 26398 bp, 16 predicted proteins | sample eDN5th30CBELigMG_FD_128876 | JGI IMG/M metagenome (GOLD analysis project Ga0182738, IMG submission 128876) | Enriched Miracle-Growth compost microbial communities from Emeryville, California, USA - eDNA 5th pass 30_C BE-Lig MG (version 2)... ...
ACTGTCAGTATTATCAAGGCTAAGTTCAACGGGGCCTCCAAGTCAAGTCTCCTCGGTGGATATTTAGATGTAGCTTGGAATTCAAATGGTAGTTATATTCAGTCTAACAATTCCTTTATTTTCTCATTGTCAACCAAAAAAAAGTGCACCTTAACAAGTGCTACCTATGGTGGAATGGGTAATGCTGCTTACGGTCCAAGTTTCGGAGGAGGCCACGATCTCGGAGTCATTTTTAACGGACAAAGTTACATGAATCCTCACTCTTATTCAGGTACTGCTGGCCTTATTGAGATTAAGAACTATGCTGGTACCGGTCATGCATACTTCACTCCCGAAGATATCGAAGTTTATACTTTATAAGAGAGAATTTATACGAAATTTTATCGTAAATAACTTGAAAAATTTACTTTTATTTTAAGGCTCTCCAATGCATTAAAAGTTCATTTAACCCATGATAAAAAGAGTAGAGAGTATAACTTTAAAATTTTTGTCAGAGGCATTTATCCACGATCACAAGAATTCTCTCCTTTACTCTCAATGTTCTCTGATGCTTTCAAAATTGAAAAAAAAAACTTGAAAAATTTCTTTGGTCGTCCTCAAGATTTTTTAAGAATTTTCGAAAATTTTTTTTTTCCTTTTCTCTTGAAAAATACCAAAATACTTGGATTTCTAAATTGATCCCAGGAGAATTTCTCGGAAAAGTTTAACCTTGAGGAGTTCATTTAATGCCCTCCTCTGCTTTCTTTTGGATAGGAAGAAAATTTTATCTGAGAAATATTTTGATATCAGAATTTGTTAGATGAAATTTATGAATCAAGCCACGTGATTCATCACCCCGATTATTTAAGTTGGTTTTAGTTTCATCTAATTATTATAAAAATTAAAATTTCTTTCCTGCCCTTGTAATGGAAGGCCAAAAAATTACTGTGCGCATCCCTTGCCCTATCCATGACTCTGAAGTGATTCAGAGAGTGGCTATGGACCCTCATGCCAGTCAGCAACTCTATTGTCTCGAGTGTATTCTTTCACAAGAAGATTCAGCCTCACTCTCTCCTAGTCTCAAGACTATTCCTGATTTGTTAGAGACTGCTGCTACCTTTTATGCCCAAAACAAGAATAATGTCAGAATGGGAGAACAAGTTCCACCTGAATACCTTGACTTGCTCGGAGGTCAAGCTGAAAAGCTTGAACAACTCAGCAAGCACATCGAAGATGAAAAGAAGAAGGTTTCGAGTGTATTTGATGTGATTATGCAAGATATGGTTAAGATGATCTCAGAGAAGAAGAACGAGTATCTCTATGAGCTCGACCAACAATTGTTCAACCTCAGATACTGGTACATCTTCTTCGACAAGCAAATCAAGAAGACATATCCCACTGAAGAAGATATTCCCTTCTTGTACCCAACCAAGGAAGACTTGGTCACTAAGCTCGGCAAGATCACTAATGCCACTCAGTTGATGGCTTTTGTCAGAAACCTCAAAGAAGACTTGAATGAACAAAAGCTTGGAATTGGAGCGAGTTTGGGCCTTGAAGGTGGCAGAAAGGCATACCTGAACAATATTAGTAAAGAACTAATCAAGTTGGACAACGTTAAGCCAAGATATGCTCAAGGAGAACTGGAAATGTCTGGCTTGAAAAGCGAAATCAAGGCTAGTTTCGAAGACTTACTTGGCCGATTGCTCAACCTCGAGAATCCAATTGGTGATGTCGTCAAAGGAGCTAATTTCGATAGTAAATTCCTCAAGGCAGAAGATTTCAACCTTCTCAAGCAATGGGTCCCCAAAAACCTCAAGTTCCAACCCAAGTTAGTTTACAGAGGAAGCAGAGACGGTATGAATGGAGCTGCATTCCACAAGAAGTGTGATGGACTGAAGAATACTGTCAGTATTATCAAGGCTAAGTTCAACGGGGCCTCCAAGTCAAGTCTCCTCGGTGGATATTTAGATGTAGCTTGGAATTCAAGTGGTGGTTACATAAACACCAGCAACTCCTTTATTTTCTCGTTGTCAACCAAGAAAAAGTGCACTGTATCAAATGCTGGCTATGGTGGAAATGGTAATCTTCATTACGGTCCAACTTTCGGAGGAGGCCATGATCTCGGAGTCATTTTGAATGGGCAGAGTTACATGAATCCTCACTCTTATTCGGGTACTGCTGGCCTTATTGAGATTAAGAACTATGCTGGTACCGGTCATGCATACTTCACTCCCGAAGATATCGAAGTTTATACTTTATAAGAAAGAATTTATAATAAGAAGTTTTATCATAAATGACGAAAAAAATTTCTTATGATTGGTCGAGTTTCATAAAATTCATTCAAGCTATTTTGCATGATTTGAAAGATTTTTCTCACATTCATTCGTCTCTCGAAGATTTGAGTTTGTTTTTTGAAAGACAACATGGAAAGTTTTCTACTTTCAGATTTTCAATTCAAAGAAAAGAAGTAAGGATAGAATTTTCATTTATAGCTTTCATGAGTTTTAAGCTCTTCTTACTAGCTTTCCTTATGAAGGAATTTTCAAAATGAGAGAAATTTTGGTTTTTCTTTTCTGATTTTACAGGAGTTGTGGTTTCTGATAAAAATCCTATGAAACTCTAATTTCGTCGGACTATGATCAGGTTTTTAGTTGCAAAAATCCAACTAAAGTTTTTTTCCCAATCGGTTTGACCCTTGATATTGAATGCTTTGAATGAGACTTTTCTCAATCTCAATAATATCGAATTTTTTCTGTCAGTTTGGAAGAGACTTTGTTTCTTTGAGATTTGACAAAACATTTAAAGCAAGTTTCCACTCGATATTTTTCTGTTTTCAAAAACTCAAGATTTCCTTTTTCTAATGAATTTGTTTGAAAGTTTCTTGTCGTTTACTACTCTTTGAAAAGCAAGTTTCACATTGTTGTTGGGATCATTTTGAATCTTAGACTTGGATAAACTTATCGAGTCCGTTTCCTACTCAGATCGCATCATCCTTGTTTCGTGAAACTTAACTCTAATTTTTTGATCTAATCATACCAAATTATTTTTTATATTTAAAAATTGATTTCGAAAGAATTATTTACAAATTGGTAATTCAGCTAGAGATTTAGGGGAGAAAGATACTCTATCTCTCACCACTGTGGGAATGATCCAACCTTTGGAAGAAAAGAGTGAATTTTATTTTGTTTTTGGAATCGCAGCCAATTTGCTCTTGATGGAGAAATGAGGATATTGAGAATTAGACTCTCATATGAATGATGTAGGCCTCTTTTGACCTCCTAACCTGCTTTGTTTTTGCATAAAAAGAGGAAAATTTGTCTGGTAACATTTCAACATCAGAATTTACGATAAAAATAAAATTATCTTCAGGTCAGTTTTATTTCGATGAAATTATTCTCCAGGGAATCCCTTTCTTGTTCTTCCTATGAAGGGCCAAAAAATCTCTGTTCATATTCCTTGCCCTATTCATGCTTCTGAAATGATTCAAAGAGTTGCCGTTGACCTCGATGCCAGCCAGCAACTCTTCTGCCCTGAATGCATTCTTACTCAAGAAATTTCAATTTCACTCAATCTTAAAACTATCCCTGATGTCTTGGAGACTGCGGCTGATTACTATGCTCAAAATCTCTTGGAGAATGCCATCCATAATTATGCTCAAGGCAAAAGCTATGTAAGAATAGGTGAAAAAGTGCCATCTCAATATCTCTCCTTGCTTGAAGGTCAAGCTGCAAAACTTGAAGGACTCAGGAATCATCTTGAAGACGAAAAGAAGAAAGTATCGAATGTGTTTGATATGATTATGCAGGATATGGTGAAGATAATCACTGAAAAGAAGAATAAATGCTTGTATGAGCTCGATCAACAATTGTTTAACCTCAGATACTGGTACATCTTTTTCGATAGGCAGATTAAGAAGGTGTATCCCACAATAGAAGTGTACCCATCCAAAGAGCACTTGGCGACGCAGCTTGGTCAGATTGAAAATGCTAGTGAATTGATGGCATTTGTGAGAAATCTCAATGAGGACTTAAACGAGGAAAACCTCGCTATCAGATCAAGTATGAGCCTTGAAGGTGGCAAGAAGACTGATTTAAATAACATAAGTGAGGAACTTATCAAAGTGGTGAATATGAAGCCTCGAATTGTCCAGAGAGAAGTGGAGGTTGTTAGCCTGCAAAATGAGATACAAGCTCGGTTTAAAGATTTGCTTGGGAGATTATTTGATTTCGAGAATCAAATCGGGGATGTTGTAAAAGGATCTAATTTTGACAGCAAATACCTCAAGACAGAAGATTTCAACCTTCTCAAGCAATGGATACCACAGGGCTGGAAGCTCCAACCAAAGTTGGTCTACAGAGGAAGCAGAGATGGCATGGATTCAGTTGCATTCCACAGTAAATGTGATGGGCTGACGAATACTATCAGTATTATCAAGTGTCAATTCCTCGGAAACTCCAAGTCAAGTCTCATTGGTGGATATTTAGACAAAGCCTGGGATTCAAGTGGGAGCTATATTCCCTCTTTCCGTTCTTTTATTTTCTCTCTCCACAAAGACGAAGTGTCCTATCAGCACAAATTCATACGGAGCTTATGGCCAAGTTGGATTTGGACCAACTTTCGGAGGAGGTAATGATATCGCAGTCAGATTGAATGGACAGAGTTTCGTGAATCCTTTTTCTTATTCGGGGACTGCTAAAATCGTTGATGCAAAGGACTATCCTGGTAGTGGCTACGCATCCTTCACCCCTGAAGATATCGAAGTTTATGCATTGCTTTGAAGAAAAATAAATAACTCGGTATCATAAATCTCTTTGACCTTTAATTGTTTAAATGAATAAAGTTGCAATCTTTCAAATTCTTTCGAAAATAACTTTTGATGAATTATTTGTGTTGAATAAAATTGTATTTCACTAATTTTTTTCTCATGGAACCTGAAAATAATTCTTCTGTCCATATTCCTTGTCCGATCCATCCTTCCGAAAGAATTCAGAGAGTTGATATAGCCCCTTTGCAAGTAAACAACTTTACTGTTTCGAGTGTATTCTTGTCCAAAAAAGTTCAACTCTGGTTCCCGAAAACTGAAAAACGATTTCTGATCTTGTCGAAACAGCCGCTACTTTTTATTCACAGAACAAAAAGACCGCTGGAACTATGGAACAGATTCCACCTAAGTATCTTGACTTGCTTTGAAGTCAGGCTGAGAAACTTGAGCAGCTCAGTAAACACATTGAGAATGAAAAAAAGAAAATGTCAAATGTATTTGACAGTCTATTGGAGGCTGTGGTCAAGATAATTTCAGAAAAGAAGAATAAGCGCTTGGATGAACTTGACCAACAACTTGTTAATTTTAAATGCTGGTACCTCTCTTTTGACAAGCAAGTCAAAAAGACATATCCAACAGAAGAAGACACTTCGTTTTTAGATCCAACTAAAGCAGAGCTGGTGAATAAATTAAGCACAATCATCGATGCAACAGGATTATTTGCATGATCTCAGTCAAGAACTGAGGATTTTAGATAATACTCGACCTCACTATAATGAAGGAGATCTGGAAAGGTTAACAACGATGAAAAATGAGATTCAGACTTTTCTTGAGAATATATTTTCAAGATTTCCTGATTTGGAATCTCCAGTCGGTGACTTTTTCAAAGGTCCTCTTTTGGAGAGCACTCTTCTTGAGGGAAAGCATTTTTCACTTATGAGAGAGAATTGATCCCAAAGAACCTCGAATTCAGATTAAAGCTTTTATACAGAGGAAGCCGAGATGGTTTGGGTGGGCCTGCTTTTCACCAAAGATGTGATGGTATAAGGAATACAATTAGTGTGATTAAGTGCAAATTTAAAGGCGCTTCAAACTCAAGCCTTATTAGTGATTTTCTTGATGGTGGTGTTGGCACGCTTGGCTATGGACCCTGCTTTGGAGGGTGGGGGAAATATGATATTGGGATTCTTTATCAAGAAGGAAGATCAGAATGTTGGGTCAAACCTTATACTTATTCAGAGGCTTCTCAAATAGTTGATTCTCAGGGTTATTCTGGTTCTGGAAGAATTAACTTTACACTCGAAGATACTGAAGTTTTTTGTTTACAAGAAAAAATTATCTAGGATTATGATAATGATGTTTTGAGGGCCACCTCCTTCAGAGTTTATTTGGTCTTCATTCAACGAAGTATGAATTTGCAATCATTTTTCAATTTTTCTCATATCTGAGCTGGGAAAATATTTTTAATCCAGATCATGTTATTTAAATTAGAGCAAAAAATTAATTATAATTTTCACTAAAAATTTTCTCAATATGGCGGAGTATCAGAAAGTCTCAGTTAATATCAATTGTCCCATTCACCCTTCTGAAATAATCCAGAGGATTGCCACAGAAGTGAATCCAGTCCAAGAATTGTATTGTATGGAGTGTATCTTATCCAAAGAAGATCCGACTTCATTATCTCCAAGTCTTAAGACAATTCCTGATTTGATTGCTACCGCATCAGTTTTCTATGCGCAAAACAAAAGTGCTTTGAAGCCTGGTGAGCAAGTGCCTCAAGAGTACATTGAGATCGTTGCTCACCAAAATGAAATGCTTGAAACTCTTAGAAAACATATTGAGGAGGAAAAAAAGAAGGTGTCTAATGTGTTTGACAGTCTCATGCAAGATGTGGTCAAGATCATCTCAGAAAAAAAGAATGAGTATCTCCATGGGCTTGATCAGCAGCTGTTCAACCTGAGATATTGGTACATTTTCGTTGATAAGCAAATCAAGAAAGCCTATCCTTCAGAAGAAGATATCCCATTCTTGTATCCCTCTCAAGAGGATTTGGTTCACAGGTTGGGTAAGATTACTAATGCTACTCACTTGATGGCATTTGTGAGAAATCTGAAGGAAGATTTGAATGAGCAAAAATTCAGTTCTCGCTCTACAAGGAATTTAGAGGAGGACAAAAATGCCTATCTCAAGAAGTTGAGTTCAAACCTTGCTGAAGTGGCGAACTCCAAGCCGTTTTATCAACAAAAACTTGAGTTTCCTTTGCTCAAGGATCAGAATCGCCGTTATTTTACTGAGACGATTTATAAAATGTTTGAGTTGGAAGATCCCGTGCTTGATGTCATGAGGTTGGGCACGTTCAATAGTAAATTTTTGAAAAATCAAGATTTCCAACTTCTCAAGAGCTGGTTCCCTGTAAATATGAAATTCGTTCCTCGGTTGATTTATCAAGGCAGTCGAGATGGAATGCAGAGAACACAATTCCGTCATTTCTGTCATGAAAAGAAAAATACTATCAGTATCATAAAAGCGAAGTTCCCAGGACAAAAGGAATCAAGTTTGTTTGGAGGATTCCTCGACAAACCTTGGACTGTTGGGGGCCAATATATAAAGTCAGAACATGCCTTTATATTCTCATTGACAACTCGGGTAAAATGTGAAGTTACGGGACACGATTACGCAGCCCAAGGGAAATCAAAAGGTGGTCCTATATTTGGAGGAAGCCCCGACTTGCAGGTGATTGGCGAAAAATGTTACCTGGCCTTGGCCAATTCATTTTCCTATAAAGGAATTGAAAAAATAAACGAAAACAAAAATTACTATGGTGAACAAATGAATTTACACATTGAAGATATCGAAGTTTATACTTTAGATTAAATTTAAGAGTAAGGTATATATTTTATTGAGTATGAAACAAAATGATTTATCAAGTTAATATCAAATTTCAAAAACCAAAAGCTTTCATTATGGAATTCCTATTTTCAAGTGTTCTCAGAATGCCAAAAGATGAGGTTTCTTTGATCCAAGAGTCAAAAATTGATTTCTGGTAAAAGGGGGAAAAAATTTTATCTGATGAAATTTATGAGATCAGAATTAAAGAGTTAAATTATTTATATATAATTTTAGAATCGGCCACGCTATTCATCACTTTGGTTATTTAAGCAGTTTTAGTTTCATCTAATTATTATAAAAATTAAAATTTCATTCCTGCCCCTCTGATGGAAGGCCAAAAAATTACTGTGCGCATCCCTTGCCCTATTCATGACTCTGAATTTATTCAAAGAGTCTCCATGGATCCTCATACCAGTCAGCAACTCTTTTGTCTTGAGTGTATTCTTTCTCAAGAAGATTCAGCTGCCCTCTCCCCCAATCTCAAGACTATCCCTGATTTGTTAGAAACTGCTTCTGCTTTCTATGCCCAAAACAAGAATAATGTCAGAATGGGAGAGCAAGTTCCACCTGAATACCTTGACTTGCTCGGAGGTCAAGCTGAAAAGCTTGAACAACTCAGCAAGCACATTGAAGACGAAAAGAAGAAAGTCTCCAGTGTGTTTGACACTATCATGCAAGATATGGTGAAGATGATCTCTGAGAAGAAGAACGAGTATCTCTATGAGCTCGACCAACAATTGTTCAACCTCAGATATTGGTACATCTTCTTTGATAAGCAGATCAAGAAGACATATCCTACCGAAGAAGATATTCCCTTCTTGTACCCAACCAAAGAAGACTTGGTCACTAAGCTCGGCAAGATCACTAATGCCACTCAGTTGATGGCTTTTGTCAGAAACCTCAAGGAAGATTTGAATGAGCAAAAGCTTGGAATTGGATCAACTTTGGGTCTTGAAGGTGGCAGAAAGACTTATTTGAACAATATCAGCAAGGAATTAATTAAGTTGGATAATATTAAGCCCAAGTATGCTCAAGGCGAATTAGAAATGTCTGGATTGAAAAGCGAGATAAAGACTACATTTGAAGACTTGCTCGGCAGATTACTTAATCTCGAGAACCCAATTGGTGATGTTGTTAAAGGAGCCAACTATGAGAGTAAACTCCTCAAGGCAGAAGATTTCAATCTTCTGAGAACATGGGCCCCCAAGAACCTCAAGTTTGCTCCAAAACTTATTTACAGAGGAAGTCGTGATGGTTTGAGCGGAGATGCTTTCCACAAGAAGTGTGATGGAAAGAAGAATACCATCAGTATCATCAAGGCAAAGTTCAATGGCGCCTCAAAATCCAGTCTTATTGGTGGTTACTTAGATGGTGCTTGGAACTCATCTTCACAGTACATTACTTCTAATAATTCCTTCATTTTCTCCCTTTCAACCAAAACAAAATGTACTGTCACTACAACCACTTACGGAGGTTATGGCCAAGTTGGATATGGACCAACTTTCGGAGGCGGACATGATTTGGGAGTGATCCTTAATGGACAAAGTTACTGCAACCCCAATTCCTACGTTGGAACAGCTAAGATCATCGAAAGCAAGAATTATGGCGGAGCAGGACAAGCTTACTTTACTCCTGAAGATATTGAAGTCTATACCCTTTAACAGAGTAGAGAAATATAGGTTTTATGAATCTGTCATAGTCTAGACAGGCTTGTAATCGATATGATTGATAACTTTATTCAAATATCATAGATTTCATATCCTTCCTTCAAACTATATTATCATTATTATTCGGCAAAAACTTAAACAAATTTCTCTAAAAAAATTTATCCTCCAGGGAATAGGGAATTCCTTTTAAAAACGGATATTTCAGGTCCGAGGTTTTTCATTGAGACTTTATCAAAATTACTGGAGAACAAAATAGTCTTTTCTGGTATTGTCTGGATCAATCGATTCAGATATGATTTTTTTACGAAGTTCAGTTTTCTTAAAAGTTTTCTCTTCTCTGTAAAAATGTGAAAAAAAAATTTTCTCCACAAAAACTCAAAAATATTCCAAAAAAGTTTTCTGAGTTTTTTTCTCATTATCTTTGAAAGACAAGATTCAGATTTTTTCTTGTCTCCGATGAAGCTTCTGAGATGAATTTTTAAATTTCGAGAAGAAATTTTTTCAACAATTTTTTTTTCAAGATTTAAGAATTGCTCAAAATCATGGGATTTTTTTTCAGTTTCTTTCTCCTTGGCTTGGCGATTCTTCTTTCGTTGCTTCGAGTTCCTTACCCTCTCGCCAAGACATCATCTGAATTTAACAAATTTTCTTTTCCTTTCAGGCATTTATAAAAGAATTTGAGAAAGAAGTTTCTTGAATGACAATTCTAAATTTTACAATCATTTCAAACGAGGGATAGGATGGTTGATAAAATTTGATAAAAAGAGTCAATATAAAATCAATCAATATAAAACAAAAAATGTGAGTAAATCTATTGTTTAGCAGGAAATGGCTAAATTTAGGCAAAAGTTCTATTTAAAGGATCGCCATGAATCTCTTTGAGGCTCTTGGCGGTTGTTTCTGCTTTCTTCTGAAGGAGTCTGACAGTTTGAACATTCAAAGCTTTTAAGGAAAAGCTCTTTTTATTTTTTTCTGCAAAGTTTCTCATGATGAAGTAATATTTTGCATAATCACTTCCACTCACACGAAGATCATAATCAATAGACTCCAAAAAGACTTTTTCAAGCTCATTGATCTCTTTGATAGAATATTGTGGGAACACTTTTGCAAAATGCTGATTTTCAAATGACTCGTCATCCCAAATCTAGAAGAGGATGAGATTAAGAAAAAGATGAAAATTTTACCTTTGAGGAAATGACAAAAGCAGTAAAGCATATTCTCTTCCAATTGAGACTTGTTAAGTACATATTTGTTTTGAGAATAAGTCTTTCAACATAGACCAGACTGACAATAACAACTTCTTTTTCCATCTTTGTGGTAACCATCAAGTTCTTGCAAAAGTTGGAAATTACTGAGTTATTCACGACATCACCAATTCCTAGAGAGAAAGTTAATAAATACTACCTTTAAATAGATTACTTTTGGAGATATCTTCAGGAGTGAGATTTCTTTCGTTGAATGTTTTTTCAAAGATCAGACGAGTTCTTTTTTGAAGGTCCATTTCTTGAGCGCTTAATTCAACATCAATAAATTGGGACTCTTCAAATGAGAAATAGCTTTTTGTGATTTTGGCCTCATCTCTTTCTTCTTCATCATCGTTATCATCTGGAATGTCTTCTTCTGGCTCATCTTCATCATCATCACCGGCTTTGACTGATTGAGATTGTGTGAATCTATCTCTGTTGCTCTTTTCATCGGCATCATCGACAATGTTCCAGTTGGTTGTCACTGGTTGGAAAGGAACATCAAGATTATATTTTTTAATAAGGTCTGACTCTGTTGGATAATAGTCCTTTTTAACACCTGAAGCAAGCATGCTATGTCTGAGGCTTTGCCTCAGGAAATCTTGGAATTTTTCTTCGTTATACTCACCATTGTCTTCATAAAGAACTTCTTCACTAGATTGTTCACGTTGAAGCCTTGTGTCAGTTTGTTTTTCTTCTTCATCTGCAATATTGTTTCCGCTTTCTGCAATCATGACTTCGTCATCTTCTTCATTGGGATAAAGGTTGTGGCTTTCTTTCATTTGACGAATGTTGACAAGACTTTCATTTTCTATTTCTTGATTTTGAGGAAGGGTTGGCTTTCCCTTTGGAATTTTTTGTCCTTTGTAAACGAAATAGGAATTGCCTTCTTCATATTCAATTCCACAGCTATCTGCCTCGGATTGGTTATCAAGCGTAGTTGATTTTCCAGAGACATTTTGTGGAGGCTCAGGTTCTTTTTTAATAGGTCTTGTTTGAAGAGGAGTATAGGTGGGAAGAATATTTTGGATAAAGTATTCGATATGTTTTTGAATAGCACAAGCGAAACAATAGCACATTTCTTCAATATCAATATTGGCAATGGTTGAAGTCATGGTGGCCCCTTCAAATGAACTATACATATCTTTGATTTTCTTAAACTCAAGATTCAAATCATCTTTATTAAGGTGGTTGGAGTCTAATTTCTTTTCTAATAAATCCATAATTCTGCCCTTCTTTGGAATATCAAGGTCATCTGCTGTGACTGCCTTTTTGGTAACTTCAGCAGGTTTTTTGGTTGTTGGGTTTTCTTTGACTGGTTGCGGTTTGGGTTTTTCTTTTGTCTTGTCTTCAACTACTGGTTGACTTGGTTTTGGTTTCTATGAGAGGGGTCAGTTCAGGATTTTTATTTTAATTTCTCACCACTTGCGTTGGTTTGTTATCTTTATACATTTTATCGACTTTAGTCATGAGGTCTTCAGATGGTTTTTCTGCAGGTTTAGGTTTGTTTTGAGTTCCAGTTTGAGTTTGATTTCTTGGAGTCACTTTCTTTGGTTCATCAGGAACTGGATCTATGAACTGATAAATATTTGAACAAAAAATTCCAAACCTTCTTCATATTGTTTAAGGATGCTACTGAGAGCTTGAGAAAATTCATTATCCATAGATTCTTGAGAATCAGAAAAATAATCAAATCCAATTGCTTGGATTTTTCTGATCATATGAGGTTTATATTGCCCTTGAGCTTGAGTTTGAATACTTCCAGCTGGCATATGACCCACTGAAGGATTTTGTCTTCGAGTTTGTTGACTCGTTGCTGGTTTAGATTGGGGCTGTCTTCTCATTCCTGGATTTGCAGAACTGAAAAAGATTAAAGGTGAGAATTCTCCATTCCCATTACCTCGGTTTATTGAAATGAGTTCTGGTCATCCCAGACATTGGGCGAGGATTCATATTTCTGGTTGTTTGTGCAGTTGTTGGTTTAACTGCAGTATTGAGGCCTTTTTCAAGGGTCAATATCCTTGTTGGTCTATCAGGATCTTGTTCGACGATTTCTGAATAAATCTACGGTGGTGTAAAGGTTATGAACATAAATTCCTATACCTCATTAATTTGAGAGACCATTTTGGTGAATTTGACTTTATGACCAGGCATAATTTTGATATCTGTACACAAGTCGTTAAGTTCATCTTTATTGAGTGCAATAAGCTTCAGAAGATCATATCCATATCCTCTGGAAATAAGAGCCTATTTCATTTATCCAAGAGTTTCTAGTGGAGGATGATTACTTTGGCATATTGTTGGAGAGAATGATGTTTTAAGAGTTTGTATAAGGGGATATTGGTGAGATTTTCCTTTTCAAATTCATAATAGTCTGAGATCTTTGACGAGGGAGGTCTAGTTGAAATAGAACCATCGGTGCTTTGGAAAGGAGAAGGGTATGAGTCTGGATGGTCTGAGTGTGTAAACTGTTCTTTGCCAAGATTGGAAGGAGATTTGACATGGAGGACTTGTAGATTACTGTTGGTATTTTTTGAGAGAGTGGACTTGGCGCTTGAGACTCTTTTTTGATGAGCTTTAGCTCTATTTTGTTCTTCCCATTTTTTCATTTCAGGAGTTGTGTGAAATATCTGTTGGAATAATAAAAAATTAATTTCAAATAAAATCAATTTGATTTCTCTCGTTGAATTAGATAAAAAATATCTCTCAAGGGATAAGACCGTTAATTATTTGTCAACTGACATTCTTGTCTATTATAGAAGGGTAAGGGGAATATTGGATTCAATTCGATTCGAGATTTGCTTTTGGAATGAAGGGAGGATTCTCGGTAAGTTTTTGAATTTCCTCAATTCTTTACATTTCAGAACTATTCATTATTCTAAATTTATATGGTGGTAAATCCTCAGGATCCAAAAAGTTCTGAATGAATGAATGATCTCTCTTTTTTATTTGACTCCTTGGATTCTTTTTGAGATTTTTAAAGCGTTGTTTTTTGTTGTTGTTGCTAAATTGAATAAATATAATGATTTTAACATTATTTTTATGGATGCCAACATCTTTAAAATTTCAAAATTTGGATTTTTTTTCAGATATGTTGAGAATAATATTTTGGAGATCAAAAACAGTTATTTCAGAAAACTTACTTCAAAATTTAGCTTGAAAACTATCATCAAATACATGTGGAGAGTCGAAACAAAACAGTGCATGAATTCTAGAGCCCAAGGTTGAAGAGGATTTAGCATTTTCCAAGCGTACACTTTTTAGTTGGAGTTTTTCATCAGCTTGGTTTAACAAAGATTATAATTCTTCCTGCACATCAGGAAGTTATTTTCATTGTTTTGGAGAAATGCTTGGGTTAAAAAAAAAATTTCACATTTTTTTTTTTTCAAAACAAAAATCGGAAAAAAATTTCTTGAGAGAAGAATCTAATTTTCCCCTTTTTAAAACTTTTTCCATCCTCAGATGACAAAATTCATACTTACTGTCGTCATAATGATACGAGCTCTCTTTGAAAAGGCCAGTTGCGAGGAAGAGGGCTCTCAGCTCCAGGCCGATGTGGGAAAAAAATCGAATCACCTTTATAATTTATCTGCAAATGCAAATATTTTTCGGATTATTTTATATATTCTTTGATTGAAGAAAAAGTTTTTTGGTATTCTTATTTTTTGAACCTCTATAATTATTTTTTATCGACAGAGAAATAATTTTCGGAGTATGCTATTTTTCTTCAGAATATCATGCTCTTTTCTGGAGTTCAGAAAAATTTTCGAATATAATTTTTTTTTTCATGAATTATCTAGAAAATTTTACAGATAAAACCATAAATATTTGAATTCTAAATTTTCACTTTAAATCTGCAAAAAAAGAAAATATTACTCATTAAGTTCAATTTGAATCCTACTATCGATCAGTTTGAGTTGCCAGCAAGATCTTTCAGGCCTCGTCTGAAGGGTGATTCATTGCTTATTTTGCAAATTTCATAGAAAATTCTCAAAAAGTGAAAGAAGAAACTTTGAAATCGATACAGTTATCGTCCTAAATGTTCGTACACCCCTTCCTAATAGGTATAGACGAATTTTAGGAGGGGCCAGAGTCAAAACGAATGTTAGGACGTTAATAAAATTTTCTTCCCCCTTTAGAGGTCTTTATATTACATAATCTTATCTTTCTGCAACAGAAATCCTCTTGGGAAAGAATCTCTTTCAATCCTGTTGAGAAATCAAGGGGAGTTTGTTTGAAGAACTTTCTTTTAAAAAGATTTTGATTTGTACAGCATAAAAGAAATTGAAATAAATTTTCTGTATTTTTCGAAAAAAAGAGGAAAAAAATTTTTCTTGATAATTTTTTAACCCGTTCTAGATAGATCTTTTGAACAGTAGCTTCCTAAGCTTTTCCAGGCAAACGAGGATTAGGGACCCGCTCCTATGATTTTTTGAGGGGGTACGAATATTTAGGTCGAAAATTGAATATTTCAAAAAGGCCAAGAGAGAGAGGAAAGTGATAATCAACCTCTGGTATAGAAACTTTTTATAACTTCAAGTACTTGTACCTGTCCAGACTATTACAAGTCCAGAATCCGCAGACATCTTTTAGCAATCCTTATTAAAAATAATCTTTTTGAGATTCCTTTGAAATTCAAGAAACAAAAAAAGAAAGAAAGAAAATAATGCAAACCAAGAGAGCCAAGCTGTCCAACGGAATAATTCTTGATATTTCAATAAAGTGTTGACTATCTACAGAAAATGAGCCTTGATAATAAAGCTTTTATTTTCTTAATAATTTTCTGAAATATCGAGAAAGTTTTCCTGATAAAGGGGAAAATTCTAAATATATAGGGGGAAAAATTTTCCATACAGAAATTAAATTTGAAATTCAGAAAACTTTTCAGACATTCATAAAACTTTTTCAACTTTCTTGAAAACCTTTCGAGATTCTACAATCCGAAAACTTAAATAAATGTTGCCAAAAAAATGATTAATAAATAATAAACGCTGAATAAGATGAGTTGTTAAAGAGCTCTTCTTCGCGACTGTAAAAATGTTATTTGTGCTGATTTCTTTTTATGTTCCGACACCTCAAAGGATTTAAAAAATTTGCCTTCGGGGCTTCTCAATCTTTCTCTAAAAATTCAGGCTTTTTTGGATGTCCTTTCAAAAAAATTCGACATTCACCTCAGAAAGCCCGACAACTTGTTTGAGAGATGATATATGGAATCTCAGTAGTTTTTATGACAATTCAAGGCTTCTAAAAGATTGAGAATGAAAAGTGTACGACTCAAACAAAGAAACTATTTTGTAAACAAAAATTTCAAATGGTAAAAAGATTCTGAGAAGAAAAGATTTTTGTCAGAAATTCCTCCCCAAAAATAATGAACAAAATTCTCAAAAAAAGTTTTTGACAAAAATTTTTGAGTTTTTCTTTTTCTTTCTCAGAAAAAGAGTCATATCTGACAAATCTGTCAGATGAATTTGTCAAAAGATTCGACAAATAAATTAAAAGCCTGACAGAGCCGGAAAAAATAGGCACTTTGGGAAGCTCTGTTTGTGTTCTAAAGTTTTCAGAAAAAATCAATTTTGACCTTTTCAGCTAAAAAAAATTTTTGTCCTCAAGCATTTTCGAAAAGTTGGGTTTCAAAAAAAAACCTAATTTTTTCTTGAGAATGATTTGCCCTCAAAGCTCCTTTTCTTGAAAAATGATGAATCAAGCTCCATTCTTCTTGAATAGGATATCTTCTTTGGATGCCAGGTAAATTTTAAGTTTTGAAGGTCTGTTTTCCAGATGTTTGCAAGTCCTCATCGTGAAAAACAGTCAACAGAATTAGGATAAAATTATTATTTCTGTTGAAGTTCATCTCTATCTGGTTTCTGAAAACTTTCATAGAATCTTAATTTGTTGATTCATCCAGATTTTTTCCCTCTGGTAACCGCAAAGGGTCTTCCAGAGGAATCTCTTAAAAACCGGAACTTTTCCTCTCTAAAAAAATCTTCTTCAGATAAGTTCTATTTCTCGAAGTATGAGGATGAATTAAAGAAAGTTCCAAAAATTAATTTTTTGTGACCATATGATTTGATTTGATAAAGAGGTGTATGGAAACTAAAAAATGAGGAATAAACAAAGAAAGCTTAGTTTTGTTCCAAAACTTTCTCTGCAGAGAATGACAATGAAATTCTTTAATTGAACGCCTCCTAAAACCCTTTGATTACATTCAGAAGATTAAGACGTATTTAGGCTAAACTTATCTTTTGATTCATTATCAAACTCAATTTGATGGAAGTGATTGAAGGTCAAAATTTCCAAAGTGAAGAAGTAGAAGTAAAAACAGAGAAGAGTTGGTGATGACACTTGATTTTGTGAAGGAAATTATCTTGCTCTTTCAGTTTTCTAGATAAATACCTCAAGGTGATCAAGTTGATGCTACGTTGATAATTAGAAATATTCGAAATCCCTACTTACAAATTTGTAAATTCATATTTATTTGCTCGATTCTTCCTTTTCGAAAAAAATTATGTTATAAGGAGTAAGATCAGAAAGGTAAATAAACTGAAATAATCAAAAATTTATCCTTTTTTATTGATGTGTGGAAGAGTTTATCAGACCTATAATACAAACCAGCTCCTTAGAATCGCAGGAACCAGGCTGATTCAAAATCAAGACAAGAACAAATCCAGTTATAATATTCCTCCAACCAAATACCTTCCTGCCATTAAACATGCTGACGATTCAAAAAACAATAATAGAGTTGTTGATATCATGCAGTGGGGTTTCCAGCCATTTGGAAGACTCTTGTTTAATGCCAGGTCAGAAGACCCAGAGAAAAAGAACGTTTGGAAAACCTTGGTGGACCAAAGACGATGTGTGATCATTGTTGAAGGGTATTATGAATGGACACCACAAAAAGTTCCTTATGTGTTCCGCGCAAAGGAAAGCAAGGATAAGGAAAAGCCAGCTCACGTGTTCCTTGCTGGTATTTATTCAAAAAATGGCGAAATAATTATCATGACAAGAAGTTCTTTTGGTGATGCAAAACGTGCACATCACCGAATGCCTGTAATTTTAGCCGATGATGAAGTTGACAAGTGGCTGGATTGCAAAAAATACAAGTTCAACGATATTAAAGAAGATATTGTGTTGGATGAGTCGAAAGCTAAGTGGAAAAATATTGATAGCTACAAAGTGAAAAATTTGGTGAACAGTATGACAAATAATTCTAAAGAATTATTAGAGCCAAGAGAAGAAAAAGAAAGTGATTATAATACCAAAGCAGCAGCCTCTACGAAGAAAATCGATTTGAAAGATGCTGATGAAGAAGGAGACAAAGATTTTGAAGTCAAGAAAAGAGGTGATGAAACAGATGGTGATTTTACTGATGCTGAAGAAGAGGAGGAAAAAGAAGAAGAGTCAAAGTCAAAGTCAAAAAAAAAGACAACACCCCAGAAAGGAAAAACCAAGAAAGGAAATTCATTAAGTAAAAAACGAAAAGAGTTGAATGGAAGAGATGAAAAGAATGAGTTTACTCCAACAACCAAACGACATAAAAATAATCAAAATACCCTCGGTGCTGTCAGGAGCAACTAAACTAGATATCTGTAAAGGAAAATTGCTTTTTGTTTTTTATATATTATGATATCGTATTGTAAATAAGTATTTTATCATATAACGTATAACTACATTAAAACCCTGAATTGAAAGTATCTTAAGAGATTTCTGAGGAGAGAATATCTGTAAGGAATGTTCTAGATTTAACCAAACGATGAGACATTTAACTCCACAGAAATACCGATTAAAATAAATTAATTAAATTTCTGAGATTCAGGATATGTCCAGAATTATTGTGAAGAATATTCCCAAGTACATTGAGGCTGATCGTCTCAAGACCATGTTTGAGAAGTACGGCGATGTGACTGATGTTAAAATTGTCACTCGTGAAGGAAAAAACAGAAAGTTTTGCTTTATTGGTATGATCATTCAAGATGAGTTTTTCCTTTATCACAAATAGGTTTCAAGGACAGTGGGGCTGGTGCTAAAGCCAAGGATTTCTACAACAACACCTTTATTGATACAAGCAGAATTAGCGTTGACCTCGCAATGTTAGCCGACGACCCTAACTTGCCCAGACCTTGGTCTAGATATTCAAAGGTAAAGAAAAGTGTGGTAGAAAATCAATTAAACAAATATGATTAGGGTTCAAGTGCTTACAATCTTTTACACGGTATTCAACAGACTGCTAGAGAAAAGAAGAGAGAGGATAAGGAGAAAGAAGCTGAGTTGAATCAAATGAAAGAAGATAAGAAGAAGAAATTTTTGGAATTCTTGAACGTCATGAAAGGAAACAACCAAAGTTGGAATGATGATGTCACAAGACTCAAGCCCAAGGATGGAGAAGAAGACCCCAAGCAGAAAAATAAGAAGGGAGGCAAGAAGAATGGAAAGGGAGATGAAATGGAAGAAGAAACTGAAGGCAAAGCCAAGACCACCAAAACTGTGAAGCAGGTTGGTGATGAAGTTTTTACTGTGACAGACATTGATACAAGAACAACCAAGGCAGGTATGGCTACCAAGAGAATTCACGTTAAGCTTGCTGACCCCGATGAGGAAGTCAAGGTTGACAAGAAGGGAAGCAAAGGTGGTTTGGCTCAAGAAATGACAAATATTATCAATGAAGAGAAGGAAGAAAAGAAGGAAGATCCCAAGAAGAAGCCAGCAATGACAAGTCTTCCTGCTGATGAAAAGAGATTGTTCGTCTTGAACTTGCCCTACTCAATTACCGAAGATGAATTCCAAGGTATTTTTGAAAAGTTTGGTCAAATTGTGGAGACAAAGCTTCCCAAGGATGACAATGGCAGAAGAAGAGGCTATGGTTACGTCACCTTCTTGACCGAAGAAGCTGCTATCTCAGCCTTTGCTGAGCTTGACAATAAAGTCGTTCTCGGAAGAATCCTCCATATCAAGCCTGCTTACGCTCCCAAGAAGTTGTTGTACCAAACTGAAGAAGAACGCCAAGCTGAAGAGGCCGAGAAATTAGAGAGATCTGAGAAAGAAAAGAGTTCTTTCAAGAAATCTAGAAAGGCTGCACTTCTGCAGAGATTGGACGATGATACCAACTGGAACACTTTGTTCCTCAATCCCAACACCATCTTGGCTGAAATGGCTAATCGTCTCAACATCAAAAAGGTAATATTCGAGAAATTTATGACAAGTATTCTTATTTCCCATCTAGAGTGATATTCTTGGAGAAAGTGGAGAAAATCCTGCTGTCAAAGTTGCTTTGGCTGAAACTCAAATCATCAATGAGACCAAAGAATGGCTTCAAACTAACGGCCTTAATTTGGACGCATTTACTGGAGATAGAAAGACATGCGAAAGAAGTAATACAGTTATCTTGGTGAAGAATTTGCCATACACCGCTACTGTTGAAGTTTTGTATGAACTTTTCAACCGTTACGGATCTGTATACAAAGTTCACCTTCCTCCCACAAAGGCTGTCGCTGTCATTGAATTCACTGACGCTGAACATGCTGGAAACGCTTTCCAAAACCTTTCTTATTATGAGCTCAAGGATGAGCCTCTTTACCTTGAATGGGCTCCTTTGGGACTTGTGCAAGATAAGCAAAGAAAGGCCAATGAGGAAATGGAAGAAATGCAAGAAGCAAAGAGCAGGACCTTGTTCGTGAAGAACTTGAATTTCGAAACCACTGAAGAAACAATCAAAGAAGCCTTTGAAAAAGAGAGACTCGGAAAGTTCACCATTAAGATTGTCAAGAAGCCCAACAAGCTTTCTTCTGGTTACGGTTTCATTGAGTTTGAGCTCGCTGAAAACGCTATGAAGGCTCTCAAGAAATTACAACACAAAATTATCGATGGACATGCCATCCAATTGAGCATATCCAACCCTGTTAAAGAAGAGCCCAAGCCAAAGAATAAAAACAAGAGAGCCTTGAGCAAACTCGACGCTGAGGCCACTCCCAAGATTATGGTCAGAAACGTCGCTTTCGAAGCCACCCCAAAAGAAATTAGAGAATTATTCAAGACTTTCGGTGAAGTCAAGTCCGTCAGAATGCCCAAAAAGATCAATGGCCAACATAGGTAAAAAATTTGAAATTATTGGAAGTTTTCTAACCATTTTCGAATAGAGGTTTTGCTTTCGTTGAATTTGTGAGTGTTGAAGAAGCCAAAGGTGCTTTTAACTCACTGAATCATACCCATCTTTACGGAAGAAAATTGAATCTCGAATTTTCAGCTGCTGAAGACGATTCAATGGAAGAAATGACCAAAAAGATCAAAGCCTATTAATCTTTGTAATTCGATAAAATAGATGATTATTTTAAATTTGTATATTCAGTCCAATTCAATATCTATCTATTTATTTGATTTGCGTGAAATCAGCCAAAGTATATTTATTATTAAACAGCTTCTTTGTGTGTGTCCATTAGTTATTGTATAAGAAATCTGAGGAATTTCTTATAAATCTTTAATCTTCCTGTTATGAAATTTGTCATTTCTGTTAGTTTTTGATGAAGGAAAGGTTCATATGATGACTTTGTGCCATTCATTTTATTGAAAAAAATTATAATCTAAAATTGGTTTTAGCTCTTGTTTTCTAGAAAATATTGTCAGCACTTTTTTTTCTTCACGAAGCTGCTCGATGATAATCTTAAGTACTCATTATATTTTTCTTTGGAAATACAATAAATGATTTCCGAAAAATGAAAAACCCAGATTTTGGCGGATTTTCTGAGATTTTTTTTCATTCGACCTTTGTGAGTGATGAAGAGACATGGAAGATCTCTTTTGATGGCATAATTGTTGAAAAAAATGTTTAGAGTTTTTTTTTTCGAATTTTTTTTTTTTGAAAATATATAGAAAATATAGGACAAAGACTTCCCTTTCAAACTTTTTTTGTATTCAATCAAGAAATAAATAAAAGATGACAGAAGAGAATTTTTTTTTATATTTGAGTCCTCAGACTCGGCAATTCATACAACATACATTATATGGATGCCTTTTAATAGATAAGTATTTATAAAATGAATAGAAATTTTAGGTATGGTTAGTGAGTTATCTATTTTTACGATTTATAATGAAGATTGTGTTATTATATGAAAATTTATATATTTCGCGTTCTTTTTTTTTTTCTTCTTCTTCTTCTCTTCTTTTTTGTGTTTTCTCCTTCTCCTATTGACGACGAATGAATTTTTATTTTAAGAAACCTTTCTCAACACGAAACTTCTTCAAAAAAAAAATAGCAAAAATTAGTAAATTTTCTCAAATTCGAGCAAAAATAAAGCGAACATAACCATACTTTCTTTTTCTCTGATATTACAACAAAAAATAACTTCGCTTCTCAATCAGGTTTTTGTAAATGGAAAACTGAATCAAAATGAATATTCCAAATTCCTCAATTAGACAAAATCTAATTGTAAGACCAAAAGTTTTTGGGTAAAAGTTCGAGAGCATGACTTCCAATCTTTCTTAAAAAGTCCGACGTGACTCATTTTCTGGAGAAGATTTATTCAATCCCAGTATTTTTTATTGTAATCCAACAACTCTAAAAGATCGAGCCATAAGAGTGTACTATCCAAAGAGGAAAAGTTATTTTGTAAAAAAAACTTTTGCCAGAAAATCTCCTGAAAAAAAAAAGTTTTTTCAATTTTTTTTCAATCTATTCCTCAGTAAAAGGGTCAGATTCGACGAAGCTGCCGAAAAAAATTGTCAAAAACTCCGACAAAGTTGGGTAAAATAGGCACTTGGGGGAAGGCCTAATAGAGATTTTTTGAAATGAAGATTAACTGGATTTAACTGCTACAAAAAATTACAGTTTTAAGCTTTCTGCAAAAGCTCCACAAAAAGTTGTTTAATTTTAAACATGAATTGGAACCTCAAGGTCTTTATCTCGTTTTTCTGTTCCCTAAGCATTTGAAGTAAGAGAATCTCAACTGTAACTGATTCAACAACAAGTTTTTAAAAAGAGTTTATTCAGGTAAAAAAGCTGAACAAGTTTTGATTAACTAACATTAAATTGAAATTTTACTGAATGAGCTGAATTGATGCTTTTCAGCAAATTTTTAATAAAAGGGTTTTCTGATTAAACCGTGTCGAAAATGTAACTGGATTTTTATTTGATTCGAGTTTAATAAATCAGATAAATATTTGCAGTAGACAGTTTTCTGGCTCATTCAAAAAGAAGTGCCTCGGTTGAGATTGGGCTCCTCATGAGATTCCTTTAAACAAAATATGAAATAAAACAGCTAAATTTGGGTCGAGGTTTTTTCCCTATTTTTAGAATTGAATTTGAAATCGTCATGGATAAATCTGATTCACCCCCAGATTTAACACTGAGTTTATTTTCCAAGAATAAATCAACCCATTTCTGATTCTTCCAAAGGAAAGCACAGCAGGAAACCCCGTTTTTTTATCAAGAGATTTTAAAGCATTTTTTATTATCAAACAAGATATTTTGTGAATTAATTCATTAATGAAGGAGGGAACATTTTGATGTTTGGGAGTTTTAATGAATTAAATCTATTTATAAATTCAGCAGAGAGAAATTATTAAGAACTTGAGGCTTAGTTGGAAAAACCATGTCACAAAACAAAGGCGAGGATGAAGGAGGCTTGTCTCAAATGAATCAATTTCAGTTTGCTGAATATCTACCAGCTCTTCAAGAAATGATTGATAGTGTAAGTCCAAAGATGAGGGGGAATCTGAAACCAGTATCTCATGATCATGAAGTGTTTATTGAGAATCATCCGCCTCTCATTGTTATTAATGACAACAACATGCAAAGTCCTGGAGCAAATAAGTTTCTACCGCCACTAACACTTTCGGTTTCAAAGCCAGCTTTAAAAGACATTACAGAAAGTCGAATTGACACAGCCACGGTTTCTCGGAGATTTTCCAAGTTTCCATTTAGTTATGACCAGTCAATCGTGGCTTCTGAATTCGAAGAAGAACAAAGCGCATTAACGTCAGGACAGGAATCTTACACAATGACACCCAACAAAAGAAAGAGACTTTCCGTGTTTTCTTCAATGAAAGCCTCATTAGCGATCGAAGAAAGTTCACAACAAGTAGAGGAAGAACAAGCTGTTGATATTTTTAAGGATGATCACAAGGATGAACGTCATGCAAGCCAGCCAATCAAAGCAGCCCTTAAGAAATTTGTCGATTCTAAATGGACCAGTTTAATAATGACATTTTTTATCTTGTTTGCATTATTTGGGGACAATATCCGAATTATTTGCTTCCATTCACCAGCTGACGATTTTTTCAGCTACGCTTCACTAGTAACAATGGGCGTTTTTCTGGTCGAGATTATGATCAATTTCTATGTCAGCAAGGAATACAGATTTTCATTCTTTTTCTGGCTTGATCTCATTTCAACAATTTCAATCATCTTGGATGTCAACTTCATCTCAAATTCAATCCTACCTGATTCGTAACGAATATTGAGTAAGATTGGTGAATAATAATTTGAATAGAGCAACACAAACTGTCCAATTAGCACGAGCATCGCGAGCGACAAGAATTGGCACAAGGTAAATGATATAAAAATTTCGTGATTAATAATTTTTCGGATAGAGCTGGAAGAGTAATTCGAGTAATTAGAATGGTGAGGCTTGTGAAATTATATAAAGAAGTACAAAGACATAAAAGACAGCTTTCAAGAGTCCAAAGTATAAACAGCCCCAGTCCCAATAAAATCTATCCAGAACCCAGGGTGTCAATTCCTGTAGATGGAGGGGATCAAGTAAAACATACAGATGGTAGTGGATCTGTGACAAAGAGAGAGTCTTTTTTGAATTATTTTAAAGTGCCTCTTCAATTAAGTCACTTTGGTTCAAACTCAAGGAGTGCAGCAATGAAAGGTCGTCCCCTTGGTTCGCTGAGCAAAACCAATTTTACTGATAATGAGCACCATCATGAACTTGAAGAGATTAATCTAAAGGAGTCAAGAGTGGGACGAAGACTTTCTGAGTTGACAACCAAGAGAGTTATTCTTCTTGTACTCATTCTATTGCTCGTGATTCCCTTATTTACAAGTGATATGTATTTTGAAGCAAATGCAAGCGCTGATTATGAAACCGATTTGCTGGAGAAGCTCCTGAATGACAACAGCGTTGGGTCGACAGTTCAAGACGCAGCTCTTGATGCTTTTATTCCACTGGAAGACTCAGAAGAGCCTAAGTTAGTGTATATGGCTAGTAAGACGAAGGTTTATTATGAAGACAAATCGATTAGCCTGAGCTTACTAAGACCAGAGGACGAAACTGAGACAATAACAATTACGACCGTTGCAAAAGGAGAGCTGACTTTTATCATAAGTTCAAGATCTGAAGCAGTGCTAACTGCTTACTTGGATTTAGGAAAGACGATGTTTATCTGTATAGTGCTAACTTTGGCTTCTTTGTTGTTTAGTCGAGATGCCAATAATTTGATACTGAGGCCAATTGAAAGAATGATTAAAAAGGTGAACAGAATTGCAAGAGACCCTTTACTCGCAAAGGAGCATACCCTAGTCAAGGATCATCATTCAGGGTTTGAGAATGAGACAGTTCAAATTGAGAACGCTATAACAAAGATTGGAGGCCTTTTGGCTTTGGGTTTTGGAGAAGCAGGATCAGCTATCGTGGCAAGCAACATTGCGAAATCAGGAGCTGTAGACCCAATGTTGCCTGGAAGAAGAAAGATGGCAGTTTTTGGATTTTGTGACATCAGAAATTTCACCGATGCAACAGAAGTCTTGCAAGAAGAAGTAATGGTGTTTGTGAATTCGATTGCCGAGATTGTGCATTCACAGGTTGACAAGTATACAGGCGCAGCCAACAAGAATATTGGTGACGCTTTCCTCTTGGTGTGGAAGCTTCCCGAAGATTCTGTATACAAGAACGAGAATGGTTCATTTGAATTAGACAGGACAAGAACGACACAAAATACAGTGGACTTTTCTCTGATTTCATTTATGAAGATTTATGCAAAAATAAACCGTGATCCTTCAGTCCTCCACTATAGAGAGCATCCCAAACTAAACGAAAGACTTCCGAATTATCAAGTGAAAATGGGATTTGGTTTACACATTGGATGGGCTATTGAAGGAGCAATTGGATCAGAATTTAAAATTGATGCTTCTTATCTTAGTCCCAATGTAAATATGGCTTCTAGATTGGAAGCAGCCACAAAACAATATGGAGTTCCACTGCTATTCTCAGGGGAGCTTCATCAATACCTTTCTACAGGGATGAAGGGCTGTTCAAGACTCATCGACAGAGTGACAGTGAAAGGATCAGTGAAGCCAATTGATCTGTATACTGTTGATGTGGATGTAGAAGGTATTTTGCCAGGCAAAGATAAAACGCTTTGGCCCTCCGAAATGAAACACAGAATTCAAAAAGACAAGAAGCTCAGAATTCAGCATTTGTTTAGTGAGGGAAGTGCCGCTCTCTTGTTGGAATCAGATAAGGATTTAACTTATATGCTTCAAAATCGTAATCCTGAATTCTATGAAAATTTCAACTCTGGATTTGAGTCCTATATCAATGGAGAATGGCCAACCGCCAAAAAGAAGCTCATAAGGTGTCTGGAAATTATTCCCCATGACGGGCCTACGCAAAATCTGATTTCCTACCTTGAAGAACATGATTTCATTGCTCCTGAAGAATGGCAAGGATATCGAGTTTTAACTGAAAAATAAAAAAACTTTATATATTGTATTTTTTAACGAAATCTTCAAAAAAAAAACCTACTTGATAGAACGTTGTATTTTTTAGTTGTCTTGTTTTATGAAAACTGAGTTGGAAATTATATATAATACACAAATGAAGGGCAAGAATATAAAAATTATTTAGGAATCGAATTTATCT
>Ga0182738_1001767_pt1 | contig 26388 bp, 15 predicted proteins | sample eDN5th30CBELigMG_FD_128876 | JGI IMG/M metagenome (GOLD analysis project Ga0182738, IMG submission 128876) | Enriched Miracle-Growth compost microbial communities from Emeryville, California, USA - eDNA 5th pass 30_C BE-Lig MG (version 2)... ...
AGTCCCTTGCAGATCTGCACAAACCCGTCATAGGATGAGTTAAGAGGATTGTAATTCGTTTTATTGTTGTTGTAAGTTTAAATCAATAAGTTTCTTTGATTAGAGAGGAAGAGAAATTTGCTTTCAATTATGTACTTTATTCTGCACCTTAAAAAGATATTTTCTTCATGCAATCAATATCAATACTCTTTATAAATCGACTCATTCTTCTGAAAAAAAAAAAATCTAGAGATTAAAATCTTTTGCAAGATACGTCTAAATTCCTTCAATGTTAAAAATCTTCTGATATCCTCTCAAACCTGCTAATTGAGAAGGAAATTTGTTCTGCCAACTTCTCTTCTGCATTGAGGGCATTGATGGACTGAATCTTTTGAGCAATCGAAGCACAAAGGAATAGGGGCAAGGAAACACAAACAACACCAAGAAGTGACCACAGCAATACCAATTGCTGTAATCCAAGTACCTTTTCCAATACGGCTCTCCACTTCACTGGTTTGAACTTTATTACAGTTGAGACACCAGAATTGGCCTGAAATTGTTCCTCTAACTTCAGTGTTCATATTGGGAGGCATCACAGGAGGCATCTGTTGGACCATCATTGGTTGTTGAGGATAGTACATTGGTTGCATAGGAGGCATGTATTGAGGTGATGGCATCATATATTGGGGCTGAGGTTGGGGTTGAAGTTGGGGTTGGGGTTGTGCTTGGGGTTGTTGCTCTTGATAAGGAGAATACAAGTCATTACTTCCGTAGGTGATTCCACCTTGCATGGCAACTCCAGGAAGTTGGGTTTCTGTCTGGTGTTGTTGTTTTTGTTCATCAGATACAGGCAGAGTTGGGGCAATAATGTCGCGTTGGAATTGGGGTTGAGGTTGAGCGTAGCCTTGAGGAAGAGGTTGGATAGTTTGGTCAGCTTGTTGTTGTTGAAGGAATTCATCAGAAGTGAGGAAAGGCTGGGTGTTGGGATTAGGCTGCATGTTTGGGTCCCTTTGGAGTTAATAAAGAATTAAAATTTGGTTTATTGTAAAATATTTGTTGAATCTGCAATATTTTGTTTTCCAAGTTATAAAACCCTGCTTTTCAAGATAATTTTAAATTACCGACTCTGGGAGATTGAAAGGGGAAGGTTTGTTTTGTTTCACTAATCCTTTGACGAGGACATGTCAATAGAAGGGGGTTAGGAAAGGATTTTAGAGGTCAGAGGATTTTTTGTGATTAAGGATGATTCATTTTGGGGTCATAAAACATGAAATTAAAATCTAAGTCTTATAAATTAAAAGGCCAGAATAATTCTGACAAGATACTGTGAAATAATCGTAAATCAAATTTTTGTTGCTGAGATCTGAGATGATGAATGTAACTGAGATAATTTTTTCATTAAATAGAAATTTAAACAAAACAACGATATTTAGAAATATTTACTTTGAAAGAAAAAAGTACTTATATTACAAATTAACATTTCAAACGAAAAAAAATAATTTCAAAACAAACACACATTAGAAAACTCTATTTAAGCAGCACTCTTTCGAGCTGAATGAATTACTCCTTTCAAGCGTATAAGCTGAATTTTTTTAATTGAATCACTATTATTGCTTCTTCTTGAAGTATAATCTTCTATCGGGCCATTTTTACATAGATTTAAACTGTTCATTTGAGACTTGTTCAAATTACCTTGTTGCACAAAATCTTGTTGTCTTTTTCTCAATCTTGCAAACATTCTCTTTACATTCTGAAGTCCATGTGCTAATTTCTCGACATTTTTATCTTCAGTAACACTTGTCTCTTTTTCTTTTTTGACAATTAGACTGCTGCTGTGACTTTTATTTAATTTCACTTGATCGATCGATCCTTTTCGTGTAGCTATCGCTGAAATTTCGTTGTATAGCATGGCCCTCTTGGCTCCTTCAGGCTTTGCTTTCATTTCTGGGTTCTTGTTGGCAGATATCCTTGATCGAACAGTTTCATCACCGATATTTTCTTTTGACCTTTCGGTTTTAAAGCCTTCAATATATTTCATGAGATCTTCTCCTTTATTATCTTTTGAGATGTCCGTTAACATACGATCTGTTTTCATATAGCCAGATCTGTCCATGTATGGCATGAGATTCTCTCGAACTTTCAACACTGATTTGGCCTTTTTCATTAAACTGCTCGCTTCAGTTGACATTTCTCTTGCTTCAGCCAACAAAAGACTTTTATTCATTGATGGTTTTTCTTTCACCTGATCCTGGTCTGTAATAAACGTAATCTTCCTGTAAGTGCTCTGATTAGTCTCATCTTCATCCAAGAACGTTTGTGTAGGCATGGCTGATTCTTTGATAAGATTTCCTGGGATCGGAGAAGCATCTCCAAAGTACAGAATACTATCTTTGCTGGTGGCCATATTTTCAGTTTCTCCTCTTGTGATTGAAGCTTCGTGAGCATCTAAATGATGCCTGGACCCTTCACGAAGGATTTGGACCTTTTTCTGCTTGACGATATATTTCATAGTCTTAAGAGTTCGAATATTGCCGATATTTTTTTGTTCCAGTGTGTTGAGAAATTCTAGCTCGCTTATGTCAGATCTTTGAGTTTGATTACCGTCTACAGAGGAAGCAGCTTTTTGGAGTCTTTTCTTTTTATCTGCTTCTTTTTTCTGTCGCATTTTAATGAGATAATCTGGAGCTTTCACCTTCTTGGCATTTTCTATTCTAGCTCGAATTGCACGAATTTTGCCCAATTCATAAGATAAAATTCCATCACGTCTATCATCATAATCAAAGGTGCTCACATAAACTTTCTGCTTAAAATATTTCTCCATCTCTCTCAAACTTTCACATTTACCTAAAGGTTTATAATTTTCAGCTGCTTCTTTGCTCAAAGCTGTTTCTACAACATTTCTGAGACGAGTATCTCTCACATCGCTTTTTTGGTGAAACTGAGCCTTGAGATAGTTTAGAATCTTGGAACAGGAGTCTCTGAGATGATTTAGTCTTGCTAATTCAAGAAAATAAACTTCTGTATGACTTGATAAAGCAACAGCTGTATTTCTTCTGCTTGATTCATCATTCAAGACTTCCTCACCAAAAAACTGTCCTGATCCAAGCTTTATCATATGAAAAGGAACACTGTTCTTCTTGTAGATGTATTGCTCAGTAATGCGGTCAAAAGTCTTGTTGTGACTTGGAGAAAATCCGCCCCATTCTGGTGTATTTTTATGAAGCTCTACTTCTCCTTTGTTAATTAAATACAAGCCATCAGGAGTAGCACCCTCTGTGAATAAAACTTCATTTAGACCATAAATTCTTTTTTCAAAGTGCTTAGCAAAATAATTGAGTTTAGACGGGAGCGCAATTCCTTTTAAGGAGGCATCAAAGAGAGCATTTTTCTGGTCTTTCTCAAACAAAAGTTCTTCAAAACAGCTGTAGAAATCTTTGAATGGGCAAACAAGCACATGAGTATCACTCATACAGATCGCAGTATGGTCCACAGGGTCTGTGATTTTCGTCGATCCAGTCGGTCCTAAGCAAGTTCCCGCTTCATATTCTCCGTAGAATTTAAACAATATATGATCTCCTGCAAAATATTTATGCGATCGAAAAGTTTTAAATAGTGCGGTCATAGCTTCTTTTAATTCGATACTCAGGAGTCTTTTGATATCTTCCAAGACAGCAGCCGTATCAGAAGCTGCTTCTTCTCCTTGCTGCTGGAGATTTATCAAGGTGGGTTGGCTGCTCAGTTTGCGCTCTCCAATTGGTCTATTTTCAGAACCGAAACCTGCAAATATAAGGCCAGAAAATCTTTTTAATTGTTGCAATTCCAAAGCCACTCCATAATCTTGTTTACTCATACTATTGTTGTCTATAAGCACGGAGCCTTTACGAGGGCGACTTCCTGATCTCTTTCTTCTGAGGAGAAGATCATCATCTACTCCACTTGTAAATCTTAATCTGTTGTTAGCTTCTTGTTTTTTGGATGGTGGATTATGAAGATTCTTTATTCTTTGATTAGCTTCCTCATAGAGCTTTCTCAAGGTTCTCACGTTAGTAATGTTTAAGGATGTGATTTTTCTTGGGTTAATATGTTTTGGAATGAAAGGACCACTTTCACCAGCGATTTCTTCATCAACTTCAGCTTTGATTTCCAAAGGAGTTTTCTGAATAAAGGTGTTTATATTTCCTTGAAGGATAAAATAAAGGTCTGAAGACTGAGTTCCTTCTTGATAGATGGCCGTATTTGCGGGGATTATCTTGTATTCAACAAAACTGAGCATTTTCCTGATACAAGAAAGGATGACATCAGAAGTGGCTTGAATCGTCTGAAAAATGGAAAATTGAGCAAGCAGACTGGATGCTAGAAGATGATCGTATTCGGGTCTTGATTCGAGTTCTGCAAAGATAGGAAGATGATCAGCCAGCTGACGAGTCAGCAAAGGATTTGCTGTAAAGGAATTAGATTGCATTTATTTTGTGGGGTTGAAAGGTCGGTTTGGAGATAAATCCAAAGAGATAAAGGGAGAAATGAGGGATTGGAGATGTTTGGAAGGAATGAGAGGTTGAATAAATGGGAGTTGTATGGGAAGAATCTTAGTTAGATTCGAAGGAAATAATAAAACGTAATTACTTACAATACGAAATAATTGAAGTCAAGTGATGAGATCAGAAGCTATAAATACGTTATACAAAGATTTATTAACAAAAAATCGGGTACTAGCGATTAATAATTTTAAAGAGGTCTAATTCCGATGACCTAAATATTCGCATCACATATGAGAGCATTATTACATTTTTGAAATTAAGTCCTGTTGTAACTTTATTATTTTTACTAGGATTTATTTTATCGAAAAAATATAACTTCAAATTTTTTTCAGGACTTGAGCAATCTGAATTAAAGGATATTTCACATGAAGAAATGAGATCTTTAGTCAGAGCGGAAATCTTCTTCTCAAGTGAATTCTGTGGATTTGTGAGCCAAGGTTATTGGGGAAATAGACTCGAAATCTTCTTGTTGATATTTCGTTTTTGAGAATAAACATTTGTTGATATTTGTTCTAAAGTCATCATGTTAAACAAAGCAAAGAATGAAGAGAGAGGTTAATATTTCCCTTAAGAAGGAAAATTTTTTTTTTTCGAAATCTCTCAAGATCAACGGTTTCTTGAGTTTTTTTCATATGAGCTTGATTTAAAAATATAAACGAGTGGATATATACTAAAAATAATTACTCTATAAAATCACCCATCTCTTACGATGGATTCATCATCTCGGCTTGCTATTTCTATGGAGCATCATTCTCCTTTTGTTGACGGGAGTCCAAAATCTTTACGATTTACGCGTTGGCGATGGACTGTATTATTTTTGATGAACTTTATTCTATTGGGAAATTTCTACTGCTACGACAACCCCCAGGCTCTCGAGACCCATCTAATTGAAGAACTCAAGATCACCAGAACACAATATAATCTTCTTTACAGTATCATCTCATTCCCAAATATTATCTTCCCTTTTATTGGAGGCTATATTACAGATTATTTCGGAGTTAGAAAAGGCCTCCTTTTCTTTCAAACATTAGTGACTTTGGGCCAGGGTATATTTGCATATGGAGCATATACCTCTAGCTATTTTTGGATGTTGACAGGACGGCTCATATATGGTTTGGGAACAGATACACAATCTGTTGCTGAGAATTCTTTGGCGAGCTACTGGTTTGAAGGAAAAGAGCAGGCTTTTGCGATAGCATTGTGCACGACAATGTTTGGAATAGGTAGTACAATGGATACATTTGTGACCCCAAGACTTCAGGAATATTCTCAGAATCTTTATCTTCCGGCGTTATTTGGAGTGATCTTGTGTATATTTTCGCAGCTTTTGCTTTTCGTGCTGTTATGGATTGACTTGAAAAATGAGAGACAAGAGAAGGCTTTTGAAAAGTTGACAACAGGAGTTTCTTTGAAGCAAAGTTTTTCAGAAGGACATAAGATTAGAATAAAGGATATAAAACGTTTTAAAAGAATTTTTTGGTTCCTTGCTGTGAACTATGGGCTTGCTGGGTCGATCTTCTTCACATTTACAAATCTCGCTAATGATTTTGTGAGCCAAAGATTTGGATTTGATAATATACAAGCAGGAGATATAGTTGCGTCAATTTACATTGCAATGGCCATTGCCGCACCAACTTGCGGTTTATTGGTTGATAAATATGGAAGAAGAGTCAAAGTACTTGTTCTTGCCTGCTTATTGGGAATAGCAATATACACTTTTCTTGCATTTATGCCAGTTTGTAACAAATGCTATACGATTATTTTCCCATTGATAGGATTGGGGATTTTTCTTGGTGCTTATGATTCAGGAATAATGCCAAGTCTGCCGTTGATTTTGGAGAAGGAATATTATGCGACTGGGTTTGGGTTGTATTTTGTAGCACAGAATATTACAATGACAATCATTCCAATTATTGTGGGAAGGATTCAAGATGTAACAATTGATGTTGACATTGGATATTTCTGGGTCTTGATTTTTATGATTGGGTATTCGTTGGTTACGTTGGTCTCATGTATTCCAATATTCTTTGAAGATGCGAAATTGAATTATATCTTGAATAATTATAAAATCGGGTACAAAAAGGACTTCCCGAAGTAGATTGCATCTGCTCCGGCTTATATTTCTTCCCAACTCATTCTTTGTAAATTTGTAAAGCATCAAATAAAAATTGACTTTCTATTGATAAATTAAGATTTCTCAAAAACAATTTTTCTCGGGAAAATGCGAGAAATTTCAAGTAAAAGAAAAGGACTGAGAGATTCATTTCATATATAATATCTTGAATTTTTTATTTACAAGAACTCTAGAAGCTGATGAATTATGACACACATATCGGGGTCTTAGAGATATTTTTATCTTCTCGTTGTACTTTCATTCGATACTTCCTCAATAGGGGATAATGTTGATTGAATTAATTTAGTTCTAAAAAATTCTAAGAAAAACTGAAGGAAAAAACCTAATCAGATTTTACTTGAAGTAAATAAAGGAAGAAAATGCGAAAAAAATTACTTGGTTATTGAAGTGAAAGTCGTTCCATTAGAACCTTGAACTCGAATTGATTGTTGATTTTGACCTTCATGTTGACCAGCTTGACCTTGATCTCGAATTTCAGGCTGATTTCGAGGGAAGAGCTCTACTGAGAGATTTCTTGAATCTGAAAAGCCTTTCCAACTATCTGATTTGCTTCTGACAAGACTTGATGGAACTTTGGATCGAGCTGAGGATCTTCGCAGTCGCACATTCAACTCATAACCATATCCATTTTCCAAAAAACTAGGAGGGCGATGATAAACATAGATTGGAGTATTATCAGGAATTCGCGTAAAAAATGGAGGACGGTCAGGCATAATCAAATTGAGATTGTCCAGCTTATTGGCCAACGATTGATGGAGATAAGCTTCCTCTGCTGAAATCCTTCCTGATAGTGGATCGATTGGAAGACGAACATTGTCTACTACGATCCCATGCTCATCAATGAGTGAGATACCAACAGTTTGTGGTCTTTGAGCGTTAACAGGATTGACTGGAAGGACTTGAAGATCTCCAGGTTGAGGTTGGACTTGAAGAGCTGGAGCACCTCCATGTTGGGGTTGGACTTGAGTGCCTTTATGTTGAGGAACTTGAACATCAGTTGTTTTTGAAGAGCAAAGTCCCATTTTAAAAGGGAAATTGAGTTGTTCTTCTGCTTATTTTTTTTAAATATAATAAAGGCTGCTCTTACCGGCTAGATATATATTGATCGAAATGTATCCTTTCGCTTATATTTTGCAATTAATTCAGCTTAAAGTAAATAAACCAGGAAGAAGATACTTTATCCTTCGCCCAATAGATTTCTGAGCAGCTCTACCACTTGGAAATTTGAACAGTTGGAATTTCCGAAGCCATTTATCAAACTCAAAGGAGGCTTCATCCTTCAATTCTCCTTTTAAAGAAAGAGAAAAAGGCAAACTCCTCTTCATTATGCTTATTTTAGAAAGCTACATTTAGATATATTCAAATGATAACTTCTAGTTTTACTCTGCTGAGAAAAATTGAAGCTAAAATATTTGGTTTTCAGTCAATATTGAAGATTCTTAGAAATTATGACGATTTAATTTTATTTGAAATTTCTTGAAGAAAAACGTGGCTGTGTGGTAAATTATTTGAAACAAATATTTCTGAGGAAAAGAATTAGGTTTCAGACCCAAGTATCTGCCAGATTGGATTTTCAAAATCTTCAACCTCATTCATCCCTCAAGTTTTTGGTCATAAGGGATTTTCACCACAAGGGATATGGTAAATCTATTCAAGGAAAAATTTTGGATGACGCTATTTCCATTGAGTCGATTAGATTAGATCAGTCCAAAATGCCCATAAACGCATTAGAATCACAAATTGCATTTTACTGAAAGTTTTTCTGCTGGTTTGAACATTTCGTATTAATTATTTATAATCTGACCATTTAAACATCTTGAATTCCCACAACTCCTCTCTATATCTACCAATCTCAGGCATGGACCAATTCTCACCCACAAAACCCTCGGACAGATCTCCTGGTTTCTCCAAAATTAACAATTTTCATGCTCCTAAATCCCTTCTCCAATCTCCAAAAGGGTCCCACACTCTAAAACCCTTCGATGACAAATCAACTTCTCATCCAAAAAGCCCATCCTTTATCGAAATCGTTGAGGTTTCTATTCCGTTCCCGGAAGCTGCAAGGATCTTGTCTCCTAAGAACAGTTTTACGCCTCGAACAGTAATAGGGCGTTCTCCACGAAACACCCTGCCAGTATTTTCTCCTCGGGAAGAAGAACCTCCAGTGAATCTTGAGCCTGTTTTCAATACAAAGGTTGATAGACCCGACACGTTAAAGATATTTACACAAAAAATGGACGCAGTGAGAGAGATGGAGGATTTGCAAAAAAAGAGCGAAGGCAAAACTGGAGAAAAGACAAAGACAAATAGTCAACAAATGGTGATCAAACGAGGAGATTCAGTCAGAACGATAAAAGCTGTGGTCGAGAATGGCAAAAAGCAGCTTAACAAGAAGACTAAGGAGAAACTCAAAGGATCAATGTATGTGAATGAACTTTGGGGAAACTCTTATGAGAACGAAGTGATGAGGGCAACAAGCTTAGATAAAGTAATTAAATTAAAAGAAGACAAGAGCCGAAAGCCTTATTTTGAGAAACTTCGAGAGATGGCCCAAAACTTTGAGAATCGTCCTAAAGAAGAGGAAACTTTACCACCAGTGTGGACTTCAACACAAAAGAAGTTTTCAGTACAATTAGATTTATCAGATGCAAGCAGCCCTTTTGATTATTATTCTGCGACTTTGAGAACTGAACCAAACCAAGAAACCTCAACAAGTCCTGGAGGAAATGAAAATGCCAGAAAACATGGAAAATCAAAGCTGAGTATTTTTTCAAGAGCTCCATTTGGGAGATTTAATCTTCCAAGCGAACCTTCTGAAGATGACTCAAGTAATATGGTGAGAATTCGAATGAACAGCTGTCCTGATGCACATGATATTATAAATTCTGCTCTAGAAAGCCGAACTCCTATTGCAAATGGTGAGCTTGTCAATGATTTTAGCTCATCTATTGCTAAGCAAGAAATGGTCCCAGTTTTCAGGGGAAATAATCTGACTCTGTCTTCAAAATTAGCTGAAACTTCAAGAAGAGCCAGTTTGGCAGCATCACCAAGATCAGATTCTGGAAAACTGCCAGAGATGAAGCCTAGAAAGAGCAAATTTACGTTAAATCTTGACTTTAGTGCAGCGATAAGCGCAAGAGCCATCCCAGCATCAGGAACGGAAATTCAAAATAAGCTTATGAAGATTCCAGGGCTTCACAATGGAATCGCTCCAAGAAGGCAGGTTGTTAAGCAGAATCTGAAGAGTGAAAATCAAGAGAAATTTGAATCTTTAATTGAGAAATGTCAAACTGAATTAGATGATAAGAAGAATTATAAAGGGATGATTCATGAACTGAAAGGCTTGTTTGTGAAGAAAAGAGGGTATTTGAAAGAACAAGTTATGAAACAAAAAAAGGAAAGCAGCGTCGACCAATGTCGATTTTTTCTTAAGAAAACTCAACAAAAATAAAGAAAACGACTTGAAAGCTATTGTGAAAAAATAAGCTTTGCATAAAAGCTTAGAATGTATGCTGATACTTGAAACCTACTTCCTTATATTATCATTGTTCATTGTTATTTTCTTTTTTTTTGTTGTGATAGAACTATTCAAAAAATATTAATTATTTTTTAAACTCTCATAAACTCAATATTTTTTATTCTATAAGATATACAATTCATATAATGCTGTATATTGTTGAATCAAATGTTTGGTCGTTCCTCTCATTTGAGGATAATTCTGAAAAGTTGGTTCCCTACACAGTTGTTTTTCTTCGTTTCAAAGTCATCTAATTTTTCGGAAAATTTTGTTTGGTAAATTTTTTTTCTCGAGCTTTTTTAGATGTTCACAAAAATTCTAGAGAAAATATTTCTCTTTGCTTCTTTCATTTGTACATCCTAATGTTGAAAGATAATTCTTTTTAGTTCCCTCAATAAGAAGAATCATATGAGGAGATGAGATGGTTCATAGATCCCGAAAAAATTTTGGAAGAAAAAGCACTGTTCTGATTAATATCTTTGAATTTCTAATTTGAGTTTGCCTATTTCTTAATAGACTTTGTCAATCTAGAAACTGCTTTTTATAAACAGTCAAGAATTTGAAAAGCAGGCAAATTTGAGATTTTAGTGAAAATCCTCTCGATCCCTTGAAAAGAAATCTCACAGATTTTATTTGAGATTTTTTCCCTAGAAGATCAAGGAGTTTATTTTTCTAAAAATACAATAAGGAAGAGAATTATGTCTATTTTAAGGAAGCTCGCTATCTGAAATGGAAATTCAAAAGCTTGAGATAAAACGCATTTTTATATTTCTATTTGATTTCACAATAAAAAGTCCTGAAAAAATCAAACAAAATTATTTTTTAGCTCTCTGTTAATTCTCTTTTATATTCCAGTCCTACTTTGTATTTGACTATAAACTCCCTTTTTAAAATCTGCGATTACTCTATCTCCATAGTTATGGATCCAAACCAACACCAACAACAACATCATCATCCCCATCATTATGAAATTCAAGAACAACGCCAATGTCAACACATCACAGTTCTTGTTCCAGAAGAACAAATCAACCAGAACAATATGTACATCATAAATGCCAGAGAGGATGTGAAGAATGGCTCACGTCAAACTGATATGCTTGAAGCAAAAATGCCTTCGGCAAATCCTGAGTTCCAGAAAGGTCTTTCAATGCCACCTATTCCTGGCGTAGAGTATATTGATGGATACCCGACTCTCCTCAGAGGAAGAAGTTCTGCAAATTTTTACTGTAAAACATGTCAGAAAGTGCAGATGAGCAATACGTTCTATAAAATGGGAAAAGGAGGCTGGATTTGGTGCGGATTTTTCTCGTTTGTTTTTCCATGTGTCGCTTGTTGTCCCTGTTGTTTTCAAGATTGTCAGGATGTGATACATCAGTGTCCAAGTTGTGGAAGGGAAGTTGGAAAAAATAGGTATTGTGTTGATTCTGGTGCTGATATCAGCACGAAATACTCTAAATAATTGAAGAGAAAATATTTGAATGATGACTAATTAGATTTTTCTGTGTATATTCGTGAAATAATCTTGAAGAGAAATGTTTGATTTTGTGAATATTGAGATTGAGTATAATGATAATAAAATTTTGTTATAAAGCTTATAAATGTTAATATGAATCAAAAGAAGATTACGCAAAGAATTAAATGAATATTATTACTATTATAACTTAATAATAATCGCTTAAGAATTTTGATACAACACATCTTCAGACCTTCAAGGAAGTCTTTAGATTAAAAAAACAAAACATTAATTTTATATACAATCTAAAAAATAAGATTCTTTTCATTCTTTTTCAGAAATATAAAACTCTTTATTCTGAAGATGAATACAACTATTATTTCACAAGGCAATCCATCCATTATTTTAAATGAATATAGCCATTATCACGGAACACTACAAAGGACTCCTTCAAATCCTTTATAGAAACATTACCTTCTCGCCTATTTCTTTCACGGCTTCCATTTCTGGTTCGATCTTTCACAATATCCTTGTATAATTTCTCCAAATTATTAAGGCGGTCTTTCCATTGATCAATAACTGTGACTTTTCTTGCAATGATATCAGTCACTTTCACGTTTTCAAATCCTGATAAAATCGACTTGATATGATTTACAATCACTGAGATATTGTGTTCCACACCTTTCAACGCTTCAACAGCATGGCTCACATCATAACTTTTACTGGGAGCAGCACCAGTAGATTTCTTACTAGAAGGGAAATATTGGTGGCCTGGGCTCATGGGCTTAGTAGTTTGAGGCCAAATTTGGAAACTATTTTTACTAGGAATAATCAAAGACTCATCATCCCACTCAGTTAAGCAACGATTTTTTCTTGCTTGAGAGCGATTGTTTACAGGACTGAGCTCCTCACTGACAGGGTGGGATTTGGGAGATTTGCTTCTAATGGTTTTGAGAGCTTGAGAGATTAAACTGTTGGATCCTTCGGAGAGCTTCTTCTTCTCTCGTAAAAATTGGATCATTTTTCTATGACTTTCATCTCCTCGAAGAGATTTTGTCTTATTGTTTTCTTTAATAATTCTAATTGGGTCTTTTCTTTCGGTTTTGGCCAACTCTGGTGTTTTGGATGATTTACGAGTTGAAGTGCTGGTTTCAAAGTAGTAAGGAGAAGGGTTGGCATTAAGCCTGAGGTCCATAATTTGGGTTTTGAGCTCTCTGTTTTCAGAAGTAGTTTGTTTGAAGAGAATGTCAAGAAGGTTCATTTTTTGAAGAGTTGCAGAAAGGGTATGTTCTTTTTTCTTGAAATTTTGGAGAAGATCTTCAACTTGATTGCATTTTTCAGTCACCAAAGCTTTGAGTTGAGTATTCTCGACCTTGAACTGTCCAGAATTCTTTTTGTGTTCAGCGATTTCCCTCATGAGGATTTCATTATTTTGAGTAAGACGAAGGACTTCTTCCTTTGTTTTGTTGAAGTTAGTGAGGTCGAGCTGTAACTTGCCAATCTCAAGTTGTAATTTGGTGGCCTCTTCGCATTTTTGTTGAAGAGAAGCGCATAATTCGTCATTCTTGGTGGTTGAGGCGTTGAGAGTTTCTTTGACGTCTTCAAGGACTTTAATGTGGGACACTTTGAGCTCATCAGTGTATTTTTCGATTCTTGAGATATAGACTTCTTTATCTTCAATATCTTCCCAAAGTTCTTCTTTATTTTCTTCACTAATATTGAGCACATTGAGAATATTTTCAATTTGGACTTTCAACATCATATTTTCTTGTCTAGCCCGGCCAAGTTCAACATCAAAATTGTTGAGTTTGGCGCTGACACTTTTATTTTCAAAGGAATAGCTTTCAATGAGAAGGGTGTATGCTTGAAGAGTCTTTTCCATTTCTCTATATTTCTCCATTGAAACTCCATTGGGAACACTTTCTCCATTATTTTGACATGAACATTGCTTTTCTTGTAGAAGTTGTTCGACTCTATTGGGATTGTTTAACGAAAATTGAAGAAAGATACAATAATTACCTCTCTTCGAGTTCGGCTATTTTGCGGTAGGCAACATTTAAGGCAGCTTCCTGAGCAAGTGGATCTTTGTTAGAAAGCTCTTCGAGCTCATTATTGGATTCTCCGCTCAAAATTTTGGTCTGGTCATCGATTAACAGAGGAGTGCTTTGGAGAAATTGGTCGGAGCTGGGAAGAGGACTATAAAAGAATGAGATTATAAAGAGAGAGAAAAAGGCTACGAGTTGGGTTGAGTGTGGGCATTGGTAGAGCCAGTGTTGTTGAGGTTGGTGTGGTCAGAAACAGAAGCATTTTTGAAGTCTCTGGTTTGGAGTGGTTGCAAGGAAAATTTTTGGATGTTCATGCCGAGTTGTACAGGATCAGATTAAAGTTTTGTATAAAATATTTTTAAAGGAAAAAGTGCATGAATACGAAGAGATTAAAATAATAGGAAATAGTTTTTATGCAGATGATTTTATTAAAAATTAGATGGATTGAATTGCTGAAATTTCAGCCAGCGAAAAAGAACCCCAAGTTTTTTTGGATCACAAATAAAAGTTGTTATTAATGCCTTTTAATTTAGTTCTTGAATATGGAAGGAAGAGCTCTGAGAGGTGGAAGAGCTGTTTCTTTAGAATCTTGAAACAATAAATTGAAATCAGTTTTCTTTTCAATAAAAAAGTCTTTTGTGATTGATAATTTTAGCTCAACAAAAAAGAGTCTTTTAAACATAGGCCTGATTTAGTCTGCAAGTGAGACGTTTTTATGAAGAGATATGACGTTAATGTCGAGGGAAATGGTAAGTTAAGATGACAAAAATGACCTCATTGGAATCAAGATAAAAACTGCAGTTTTTAAGATTTGTGAAATGGGTAAAGGCGTTAGTGAGTTATTGATTAAATATGCGATGTAATTTAAGTTGTAGGAAAAATGAATCTGTGGTGATTTGGAAGGTTCTCAACTGTTTTATAATTGGCGAAATGATAATGAAACTAGGGAAAAGGGCAAACATTAACTACCAGAGAAATAATTTTAAACGGCAAATGACATTGAATAAATTTTTCGTATCATTAAATTAGCACCAGCGGTAAATTTAGCGTGTTGTTATTGTGATAGGTTGAGCGTGACGTTTGGAATCTAATATGCTTGGGGATGGAAATGCGATTTGTTTTCCTATGAAAAATTATAGAATCCATGAAAGACTCTTTCTTTCTTTTGTTTTATAGAGTGAGTGAGTTTTTCTTCATATGGAAAAGACATGAAGGCTGCACATTCCTTGTTACTTCAGAGAAGGTGGAAGTTACAGAATAGTTTGGAGTTTATTGAGTGATTATTGTGAGAAGGATTTAAAAAAAAAAAAATGGAAGGATTTTGAATTCTCTTTATAACAGCCGATTATTAAAACCAATTCAAGAGTACGAGAGAGATATTGATAAAGGTTGTTTTATCATTTATCCTGAGGGAAAATCCTTTGTCGAAAACTTTTAGCATTTGAGATCAAAATAAAACAGTCTGGTCTGGAAAATGTCAAAATCTAATTATCTTTTACTTTTAATTAAACCTTTCAAAAACTGTTAACTCCAAATTAAACAATGAACGATAGAAAAGACTTCAACTCAACCATCAGAATGCCTTTTTCTTCAAACGATTTCAAAGGAGATGCTCTCCCTGTTGTCGACAACAGGGATGCCAGAAAAAATTTATTGAAAAACTCAATGTACGTCAGAGTTTTTCCAGACAGTTGCGATCAAATTTTCAACAAAAATAGGTGAATTATATCTGTAATAAAAATAACTAACTCGGTTTATTGATTGTAAAACACTGCTATAGCTTATTTTGCTTTCAAAAAAGCAAACTTGGCTATATTATATAAAAATAAAATAATGAATATGATAAAAAAACTAAGGCATGATTGATATTATATGTAATATTGTATGATAAAAACATGGTGATGAATGAATGAGTATCAGAAGAAAAAGTTTATTTGACTAAACTTTCTTCTTGGGTTTACAGGGCATGAATAGGGGCATTTCCCCTTTCAAGCAATGCAGCACTTTTGTTTTTTCTTCTAAGCTCCTCTTGGGCGATTTCTCTTTTAACAATCAATCTAGAGAATGGTTTAACAGGAGAAGCTTGATCTCTTTCTTCCCATTCAGTGGGTAAGCGACTGACATGGACTCGACGTTCACGAGCACTTTGAGGAGCATTTAAAATTGTAGTAAAGTAATTAAGTTGATCAATTTCTTTCCTTTGTTCCTTAATTTTTTCGACCAAATTGTCATTTTGTTTGGTAAGTTTTCTTCTCTCAGTCAACACTGAAAGAATTTTTTTCTCAATATCTACACTCCTTGCAATTGTTGGAGTCATGCTCTCTTTCTTCATTCTGATAAATTTAACTCTTTCAGAATTTGAATTAGGGGTTTTGGGGACGGTTGTCATTGATCTAGAGCAGGCAGCAGAAGGTGTTCCTGGCAAAAATCTTTCTGTTAAGCTTCTTTCGCTTTCAATTCTTATGGAAGGGAGGTCTTGTTTGGTTTGTTCAAGTTCTTGGCATTTTTCTTTGAGCAAGGCTTGAAGTTGAACATTATGAAGCTTGAGTTGTCTGACATCTTTTTGGCTTTGAGCAAATTCATTCTTAAGGTCTTGAGAATTTTGGGCCTGAGCTTCATTTAATTGTTTTTTAAGTTCATCAATTTCTTGAGATAAAGCTTGATTGATATCAATTTGTTTTTCTTGTTCTTCAATCGTGGCCCATAAATCTTCTTTGCTTTCTTCGCTGGTATTGAGGGCATTCAAGACCTTCTCAAGCTTGAGTTTGTATTGAAGGTTTTCTTGTTGAAGTTGATGAATTGCCTTTTCAGCTTCGACTCGTTTTGTGGTTAACATTCTAATTTCTTGGATGTTTTGGTCCATAACGATTTGATATTTTTGTGACAATTTGACCAGCTCCTCATTTTGTTGGTTTTGAACTTTAAGCTTGGCGTTTTCTTCTGTAATTTCTGAGAGTCTAAAGTGAGAAGGTTAAGAACAAGACTACATAATCCGATAATTACCTTGTTTCAAGTTCTGTGATTTTAACGTGAGCTTTATTAAGAGCTTGCTTTTGTCTAGCAGCTTGTAATAATTTGTTTCTGAGGTCACTGACTTCGGTATTTGAGAGTTCAATTTGTTTCATCATTGTTTCCTTTTCAGTGATGAGTTGTTCACAGATGGCATTCATTTGATCGCAGTCAGAAAGGGATTTTCCAGAGTTGATGAGAGGTCTAAGAGGGATAAGAAAAGGCAAATGATTAAGAGAGGTACGAGTCAGAAAGTGTGCTGGGAGTAGTGGGAGTGAGATTGCTGGTTTCTGAGAAGTTTTCTGAAGGCTTGGGGGCAAGAGTAAAGGAAGTTTGGATAGTATAGTCAGGAGTGGTCATTTTCAAGTTTATCGAGAGCGGAATTTAAAGATTCGATAAATTCTTTATAAAGAAATGAAAATTAGAGGGATATATTAAGAATTTGGAATTGGGGAAAAGCTAAATATAACAAAGTGACAAAACAGAACTAATCAAGGTGAATCACGCGAAAAAACGGCAATAAAATAATTAAAAAGATTTTTAGTGTCAAGAAAGTAAATTAATTAATTTTTAATTGTCGTGAGAGTTGAATTTTTTAATCAGTCGTCATTGAGCAAATTATTCAAGCTCCTAATTAATGCTCACGTTAAAAATAAACTCCTAAAAACAACAAAAAAGTGCTTTCAGAATCAGAATTTTTCAAATCACAGTATCCTTAAAATTTTTGTCTTATCGCTTTCTAATATTAGCCATAACCTTGTCTTTGGGATACAAACTAGTCCCGGATTTTTCGTTAGTCTCTGCCTGACACTACGAAATTTGGAGGCACACTAAAACTCCAATTTTATCTGAAAACTTCAAGGAGATCAGCATCCTCTTCTCCTTTTCATTTGGTATTTCTAATTCTGAGGTTTTTGGATCTTGTTAACGGGTGATTAGATTAATTTACCCATAAAAAAATCGAACTAAGATTACATTGGGAATAACACCAATAGAGTGAAATAAATTACTAAATAAAGCACTCTGAAATTGTATGATCTGAGGTTTGATTGTGGGATTCTGTTTTCGAAGAATTCTGGCGTGGTTTTATGGAATCACCTCCCTGAGTTTGTTTTTAAGCTATGAACGGCGCGGAATCGGAATAAATTGATTGATCTAATAAGCCAAAGCTAATTTATAATTAAAATTCGAATCCTTCGAAATATAATAGCTGAACTGCGATACGTTGGATCCTTTTTTGAGGTCTTTGGGGCTGGATCGAGCGAGAGATGAATGAGGTTTATATGAGAGTCAAAAGTTTTTGATGGAAAATGACCTTATTTTTGCATGGAGCTATTGTAGGTTTTCTTTTTAAACTTCCAGCCTTTTCCGATTGTTTCGAGAGACTTCAGATGTTGATAGGTGTGGAAATTTATGGAGGGGCTGCTTTTTTTGAGGATTTGGTTAATGAGAACCAAAAGGAAAACTCTTTTGAAGAAAAACATCCTCAAAAGCCAAATATTATAACCCATAAATTCCGCCTCTATTATTTCATGATTATTTATTCAAGGAGGACACGATTGTTAAAAGACAAGGTATCTTGGAATATCACCTTAACGAGTAGGGAATATTTTGGCAATTTTTTCCACCTAGATTTAAAAAGAAAAGAGGTTTTATTTTGTTAGATATATGATATATTGAGGAAAATGCAAAAGCATATGTGTGAAAAAATTTACATAACAATAATGGTTGGGAAAGAGTATGGAATGACAAGAAATCACAATCATAGAATTATTAAGGTGAGACTCATATCATTTAAAAAAAAATTCTGAAATGTTGTTGAAGTTAACGCTTTAATTGAGATCTGTTCAAGTCTGTAGAAATTAATTATGGAAGAGAGGCAGTCGGGAAAAATGTCTCGATGTTATCTCATTTTTCATCCTCTGATCAGAAATGTTGAGAGACAACTACCTATAACGCTTCGAGAGAGTTGTTTCCAGAAAAGACCACAAAAGAGTCATCATGTATACTTTTAGTTGAGCCACAAACGGCTTCGAAATTTGGGATATTACTCTTGTTGTTTTCTTCTCCATCTCCCATTTCATTAAATATTTGCTGTATTTCATGAATACTCTCCCTCCAGTCTTCAATAATGACACTTTTCTTGACAAAGTGTTCTCTCATCATCTTGGACTTACCCTCAACTCTCAGAGAAGAAGTTTTATTTATGATGGCAATAAGTTTCTTTTCGACATCTTTTAATCGATTCATTGCAAAATCAAGCCTTTTGATATTATCGCCAACATTTTTCTGGTTGGATTTTTCTATAATAGAGAGAGTGCTTTCTGTCGTAGTCGAGCCTTTAGACATTCTATTTTGGTATTCCTCTTTGGTTTCTTCATCGTCCCATTCAGTCATTAGCTGACTGACATTCAGCTGGTGATGATCAAGATCATCTTTTGAAGAGCAGGATCTAGTGCTTGTTTGCTTAGCTTTATTGGAAATTTGTTGTCTTTTATTTTTGATGAGATTTGTGAGGTCGTTATTTTCTTTGGTCAATTTATCTTTTCTAGCTGCTAAAACAATGATTTTCTTTTCGAGTTCATCGACTTTGCTCATTTTCGCTTTGATCTCTTTCAGGTCTTTTGTATCTTTTTCTTTTGGAGTTGAGACCATTTTTGACTTGATTGGAGTTCGAGGAGAACTAACAGTTATGGTCTCTCGGAGATTAGAGTATTGCATTTCGAGCTGCTGAATGCTAGTTTTATATGCTTGATTTTCTTGTGCAGATTGTCTGACAATCTGCTGCAAATTATTGTATTTTTCAAGTATAAGAGCGAGATTTTGTTCTTTTTGTCCAAGCTCAAGGTCTTTAGCCCTGATGAGAGCTTCCAAGCTAAATTTCTGATCTCTTATGATTTGGAGATCCTTTTGGAGGTCTTCATTCTTTTCATTGACAATAAAAAGTTGGTTTTTAAAAACATCAGTATTATTCAAGTTTTCTTTGAGTTTAGAAATTTCGCTAATTTTTTCTTGGAGAGTTGTGGATAGCTCTTGATTTTTCACAGAAAATGCCAAGAGTCTTTTCTTCAAGTCTTCTACCAATGGAGAGTAACTTTTCTTTAAACCTTCGACATGTGCTTCAAGTTGTTTAATAAGATTGTCTTTATTTTCAATAATTTCCCACAAGCTTTCTTTGCTTTCCTCGCTCTTGTTTAGCATGTTGGAGAGTTCTTCTACTTTTTCTTTCAATTCTTTAATTTCTTCTTCAGGTGGGATTTGATTTGTTTGTTCTTCAGGGCAATCTGAAGAAACATCTAGAGGTTGAGGTTCGACTGGGACTTTTTCTGGTTCTTTTTTCATGACAGATGAAGCTCTTTGGCTGAAGGTTGCCGCCTCGATATTGATGTTCGAATACACAGGAATTATTTTTTCTCCATTAGCATTTCTCCTGGAGTTGGATCCATCCTGTGCAAGCTCAATCATTCTATTCAAATTACTAAAAGAGCTAGCTATATTTCTTCAATACCGATTTTCAAGTTGAAAAATTCGTTGTTGAGCTTTAGCAAGAGTTTCTTTTTGGCCATTGGCTTCCAATAATTTTTTGCTGAGATTGGTAATTTCTGCGTCATTATTGGTCATTTGAAGTTTTAAAGCTTCTTTTTCGAGGGTAAGTTCTTCATAGAAGCTGCTAAGACGGTCTATTTCGTCATTTGTAAAAAGTGAACTTTGTGAATTGCTGGATGGACTAAATAAAAATGAGATGAGGAAGAAGTAAGGGGGCTACGTGTTTGGCTGGGCGGCAGTGATGGTAGAGATTGTATTATTGAGAGTTTCGCCATTTTTGAAGCTAGGAGAAACTTTGTGGGATGGGGACGTGTTATAAAATTTAGGGCTCTGCATTGCTATAAGTGGGATAGAGAATAAAAAAGTATTGCATAAAATGGGTTAAAAAATTATGCCACTAGCTTTTAGGAAGAATTAATTTGTATAAAATACCTTTCCAGGATTAAATCTACTGTACGATTATTTTCTTGTGTTGATGTGTCAATGTGTTGAGATGTTGAAATAATTCAAATCCGATAAATATGCCATGTGAAGGTTGAAGATTGAAAGAACAAATGCTTTGATGAAACTGGGCCCATTCTGTGACGAAAACTAAGGAAGAGAAAGAAGGGAGCAGTGGAGAGTTTTCTCTCAAAAGGGAAAATTTTTAGGCAAGACAAGAGACCCGTGTGAGGAGCTTTGTACCATATTATTAAGTTTTTTCGCTAAATCCTAAAGATATAAAAAGCCTGGGAAAAATCCTGGAATCTTCTATAATTATTTAAAGTCAATGGGAAGGTTTAGTTTTGAGTGTTTTATGTCGAAATATACATAAAACCAAAAATCTAAGACAGAATAAACACAAAACTAAAAACAAAGGCCTTGATACAAAAACATATGAGGTGTTTTATTTTATAAAATAGGAATTAACACTTTTTAATGAGAAAGTAAAAAAAGGAAAATTTCGGGTCAGCTTCATGTAGATTTAGCAATATTCATTTCCTCTACAGACGACAAAGGAGCTCTTTGGATCAGTTGGGATTTCATTTCCTCTAAAGACTACAAAGGAACCTTTTTGATCAGCGGGGATTTCTAATTCGGTCAAAACACAGACAACCTCTTCTTCAGAGGATGCTTGGGTTTCTTCTTCATCCCATTCTGTGAGTAAAAGACTCACATTTACTTGACTTTCTGATGTTGTTTTGTTGAGAGAATTTATTGTGGATTTTCTGGTTCCTCTGTTTAATTTGTCAGCTTCTTTTCTTTTTTCTTGGATCGTTTTGAGCAATTGATTGTGTTCTTTGGTGAGTTTTTTCTTTTCATCTAAAAGAGAAAGGATTTTTCTTTCAAGCTCATCTGCCCAAATTTTTTTAGCTTTAAGCTCTTTATTGGGATCCTTCTTTTCAGGAAGCTCAATACGTTTTCTGATGTTATTTTTAGGACTAGCTAATTGAGACAATTTGGTGTATTCTGTTTGAAGGGATCGAAGGTTTGCCTTATAAACTTCATTTTCTTGAACAACTTGTCTGAGAATTCTTTGGAAATTGTTGGCTTTATCAACAGTGGTGGTCAAGAGGCTATCTTTTTCAGAGATTTCAAGCTTTAATTGATCGATTTGTTGGTAGCTTTCGTGAACAAGATGTTGTAAACTGGCGTTAATCACTTCTGACTGTTGGGATTGTCTTCTGCTCTCAAGTAAATATTGGGCAAGATCTTCGTTTTTCTGGCTCATATTTTTCATTTCCTCCTTCAAAAAGCCAAAAGAAATCAATTCTGATTTGATTTGTTCCAGTTCTTGAGTAGTCATTTGCAATGACATTTCCAATTTATGATTCGTTTGTAAAAGAACACTAATTTTTTCTTGGGCTTGTTTTTCAGTTTTTTCAAGGTTGAATTTTAGCTTCTTATTTTCTGCCTCCAACCTTTCGATTGTTTCCCACAAATCTTCTTTTCCTTCTTCGCTTTCGTTGAGGGCATTAAGAGCGAATGCCAATTTGTTATTCAAGTCAGTTTTTTCAACTTGAAGTTTTCCGCAATTAGCTTGAAGTTTTTGAACAGTGTTATTGAGGTCTCCGATTTCTGCGATGTTGTTTTCAAGCAAAGCTCTATATCTGGTAGCGGTGGCTTCGACTTCCTGGTATCTTTCTTCAGAAATCATATTATCGAGGGAACCATCAGATTGAAGTTTGAGTTGTTGATTTTCCTGAGTGATTTCATCAATCCTACAATAAATCATTAGTTTAAATACTGTATGTTTATTTTACTTTTCTTTTAATTCAGAAATTTCAATGTTTGCTTTATTTAAGGCCTCTTTATGACGAGCAGTTTGGAACAATTTATAATTGAGGTCATTGATTTTCTCATAGAGTGCCTTCACTTCGACAGTGAGAGCTGTTTTCTCGGCAGATGCCTCCTCGTAAAGAGTTCTGAGTCTGGTTTCTTCAGTTTCTGTGGTAAAAGATTGATGCTCACGGGTTATGGTAGGGCTAAAAAAGTTGAAAACTCAAGGCTAAAAATGATATATGTTACGAATTATCGAGTGTATTGTTGTTTGTTGAAGAGGAACTGTTCATGTCTGTGGGGATTGAAGGGTTTTCGGAAGTGGATTTGATAATTGTGATCTGAAGTGTGGATTGAGAAGTGCTCATTGAAAATTAAATTTAATGTTTATTATTAATGAGAAGGAGAATGAAGTGGGTTTATAAAGCTAAAGGGTTCTAAAACGCTAGTTAAAAATTTAAATCACATTATTGCGAACATCTGATGAAAGGTTTTAATGGTTAACGATAAATTAAACGGCAAATTGGGATCAGTCGAAGATAATTGGCAAACTTTAATTAGCAGAAAGCAAAAGAAGCTAATTTTAGTCTCACTTTTCCTTTTGTAAAAAAGTTAAATTAATAGAATAAATCAGATTGAGAACAAAAACCCTGAATAATTTGTGGCAAATAGACATTATTTAAATTCCAAATAACTTCTTAAAGAGAAATATTATTACTGTTCTTAATTAAAGCGACAAGGGCTTTTGCAACGCAGTTTTCCGGCTCATTTTTTTTTCAAATTGACATCAGGAATTGGAGTTATTAGGGCCGAGAGAGTCATTTCTTGGAATGAGAATATTGCTTTTCGAGAGTTTCTGTCGCTTTTTAAGCAGTCAAGTGGTTTTGTGCAAGACTAACAAGTTTAAGGTGAAAACATGCTGAATGTGTAAATTCTGAACACTTCATCACCAAAGACCGAAACACTAGTCTTTTATGAATGTAAATGCTTCCTAATCTTCGCGAAGGTGAAGGAATGGAGAGATTCGAGGAGTTTAGCTTCGAGGTGCCGGTCAAACGCCATTGCGCCATTAACAGATTTTGACTAAAATTTTCTGATTAAATAAACCAATGTTTGAGTGGGATGGAAGGGACATGAACTCAAAATTTTATCGCTTCAATTTATTCGTCAAAATGATAAACTTTTGAACTTCAAAGATTTTTCCATTTATTTCGGAAGGAAAGAAAATTTGGGATTTTGAGGTGATGAATGAAGATTATCGCTTCTGGTCTAAACAAAAAAGAGCGATAGTTCGTATCTATTAAAAAATTAATTAAGAGGGAATTTTGTTGGTATTAAAAAACGGCCCTTTTGAATTTAAACCTCCAATAAAACCTTGAAAATAGACCTAAGTTTGGGTTTCTAGATGGAGGGATAAGTTTTTTTTTCTCTCACTTGTTCAGAAGATTTGAGGAGCTAAACTCTTCAATTAAAATTTTTAAATGGAACTCAAAGTGGTGCTTATCTCAATCATATTTCTCACGCTAATTTATGCCAGGAAACGAATTAGCAGAGTCCCGCCAAGAGGATTGAGAAGAGTAAGCAAATATCTTGAGATAAGACAATCTTTCTTCTGGTTTCTTCTGGGGTTTTTTGCAGGAGCCCTCAAGAGCCATAATTAATTCAATTTAAAAAACTTCCTAATATTTTCTCTAGACACATGGATAATAACCTCAGAAACAACTGATTGAAACTCTGAAGATAACGTTTCATGGAACGAATGGGTACTTTGATTGATTCTTATTCCTCAGAAGATGTTTCATAAAAAGTCTTGATTTTATTTCTTATCCACTCTTTTTTTGATGACCTCTTCAAGCAGAACCTTTCGACCTTGTTAATCTGAGACTCCCTCTCAGGTTGAATTTGAGTTGTCTTCCATCAGACATAGAAATTTAAAAAGGCAGAATTTAATTCTCTTTTGCGTGGTTGATCAATCTGATATTTTCAGAATGATTACCCAACAGGAACGCATGAAAAGAAATGTTCATTTGAATTTTAAATTGATGAGTTGTCACATTAAAGCCGACAGAAAAATTCCTTTGAAAACATATTTAATGAAGGAAAACTCTCAATCTTCTACATAATTAAAGATGAACCACTGTTCTTGTAAATCCTTGAGCTGAAAAAAAAATCCATTAACATAGAAGGGTTTCAAGTGTCAGAATGGTTTCTTTAACTGAGAGAGGCTTCGAAACATTCTTAGTGGAATGAGTTGAATCTCACCTTTGAGAGAAAGGTACAAAGTAAATGGTGACAAAGAGACTGTTACTTATTGAACGATTCTAAAGATAGAATGGTGAGAATTAGAATTTCGAAGCCTCTAAATAATTTAGTGATAATTTGAAATTTTGAGATCGAATGATGACACAACATTGAATGATGGGATGCGTTTTTGGCTCAATAATGAGAAAATGAAGAAGATTTGAAGAGTTTCCTTTCAACAAGTGAAAGATTATCTGTAATTGAGGGATTGAAGGATTTTTTTGTCAAAGAGTCTCTGTTATTTTACAAGGAAATTCAACTCAAATGGAAGAAAAAGAAGGCATTTTTGAGATAGCGGGAAAGAGTGCTTGACGAGGGGCTCAAAATCTCAAATAACTCTCATTCAATTATTGCTTTAATAAAAAATTAAGTCGAAATAGATTGAAAGTGATTAATTGTTTGATTCCTTGTCAGATCAAAGCTTTAACGCACTTTTCAATGACAAAATGCTTTCAAAAAAAAAGCACTCTATGAGTTTCCATTGAAAGCAAGAAGATACTCTTCAATTTTTCTCAATTGAGTCCGAGTTCTTTGTGAGGGGATGTGACGTTTTTCAGCTACTCAATTCAACTTCAAATTAAGCTAGCTCTTGATGAGTATTTTCTGGTTTTTCTTGGATCTCTCTAAATTAAACAAAACTTTCAAATCACTAGAACCAAGAATTTTGTCGGTTCATCCCATCCATCTTTTCTAAAGGTCTCTTTGAGCAGTTTAAATTTCCTTTCAAAAAGGTTTTAATGACTTGAAATCAAAGACGAAGAAGGTCAATATGACACTTTACCAAAGTGATTTTTAGATGGTTCCATTTTTTTTCTGAAAATTTTTTCCCTAGAAAAAAGGGAAATCACCAATTTTGGCTTGAACTTTTTCCAAGTCTTCCCTTTTTCTGGGGGATTCAAGAGGAAGAAATTCTGAAACCACTTCAACACTAAAGATGATAGCTCAGCATGATCAAAATATCTAAAATGAGTCAATGATTCTGAATATTGAGGATATTTCGTATGTTGAAAATGACCCGAAAAAAAAAATATCCTTTTGGCATCAGAGTCAAAACATGTTTTTGCCATAAAATTTTTTCTTAAAAAAAAAAGCGAAAAAATTTTTCTCAGAATAAAATTGGAGATTTTTTTTTCGAACAGATAAGAGTTGATCAAAAATGGTTGTCCTTCTAAAAGATTGTCAAATTTGACCATGACCAATTTTTTTAAGACTCATTCTCTGATTGAGGATTTTTTGACCAACATTATTTTTTCGGATTGGATCTGAGATGATATGGTGAGATGAGACGAAAGATGTAGATCTATTCACCACGAAGTTTCAAGGCCCAGTAAAATTGAATTGCAGCGAAAAATCAAGAAAAAAAAGCTTTGGTGTTGAGAAATAAACCTGAGAACTTCCATATGAAAATTCGCAGAAGAAGATTTTTTGGGGCAAAATTTTCAATCATTTCATTATCAGCAGTGCTTCTTAAAGTCCATTTTTGACTGCCAAATGCAGACAAAAATGAGGTCAAAGCGGGAAAAGCAAAATTTTTACCCGTCAAAAAGACGGGTAAGGGACCTGTCCAGGCAGATGAGGGCTCAAGAAACATGTGCCAGGAAAAGAAA
>Ga0182738_1001771_pt1 | contig 26335 bp, 27 predicted proteins | sample eDN5th30CBELigMG_FD_128876 | JGI IMG/M metagenome (GOLD analysis project Ga0182738, IMG submission 128876) | Enriched Miracle-Growth compost microbial communities from Emeryville, California, USA - eDNA 5th pass 30_C BE-Lig MG (version 2)... ...
GCCGGCGGATCAGGTGCGGCGGGAGAGCCGCGGCAGCCGCGGGACGGATGCCGTCGCACCGGCGTCCGCGGGCACGATGACCTCCTGCGCGGCGGCGATGCGCACCTCGCCCGCGTCGACGACCAGATCGGCGTCCGCGCGGGTCGAGCGCTTCACCAGGGCGAGCGCGATGGGCCCTTCCTCGTGGTGGAGGGCGGCCGACGTGACGGCGCCGACGACGGCGTCGCCCTCGAGCACGGGGGCGCCGCGGGCGGGCAGCACGGAGTCCGAGCCGTCCAGGTGAAGCAGCACGAGGCGGCGCGGCGGGTGACCCAGGTTGTGGACCTTCGCGACGGTCTCCTGCCCGCGGTAGCAGCCCTTCGTCAGGTGCACGGCGGTGCGCAGCCAGTCCACCTCGTGCGGGATCGTGCGCTCGTCCACCTCGGCAGCCCACCGCGGGCGCCACGCGGCCACGCGCAGCGCGTCGGCGGCGACGAGCCCCGCCGCCGCGAGGCCGCCGGCGGCGACCTGCTCGGCCAGGGCATCCAGCGCCTCGACGGGGACGATCGCCTCGATCCAGCGCCGCTCGGCGCCGGGGTGCGGGTCGGCGGCGGCGTACGCCCAGCCGCCCGGTGAGACCTCGGGCCACGGGTCCCGCCACACGAGAGGCGTGCCGTTCGGCACCGCGACGAGCTCGACGGGTATCGGCCCCGTGCCCTCCGCCGCCGCCGCGCCGACGACGGCGTACTCCGCCACGTCGCGCGGCTCGACGGCGAGGCGGAACCGCATCCGCAGGAGCCAGGCCAGGAGCGCGTCCGCGTCGCCCGCGTCGACGATGAGCCACGCGGTGGTGCCGTCGTCGAGGACGGATGCCGCGTGCTCGACGCGACCCTGCGGGTCGAGGATGAGCAGCTCGCTGCTCTGACCGGGCGCCAGGGCGGCGGTGGCCTGCGACGTGATCGAGTCGAGCCACGTGAGACGGTCGGGACCGCTGACGGCGAGCACGCGGCGGTCGCCGAGCGGTGCGACCGCGCGTCCGGAGGCGAGGGCGCGCTGCTCGCCGATCGGCGAGCCGAAGTGCTGGACGCCCCTGCCCTCGGTGACGGCGCCGGGAAGCGACGAGAAGCCGGACATGTCAGTCCGCCCGGGCGAGACGCGCGGACGCGTGCGAGGCGAGCTCCTGGCCGAGCGCGGCGATGTCCCACGCCCACAGGAGGTGCCCCTCGACGAGGCCGTACATGCGGGAGGCGGCCGAGTACTCCTTGGCGCCGGCGGTGCGCACGACGAAGTCGGTGGCGATGTCGATGCGCGGGCCGCGCACCTGACCGAGGTAGACCTCGCTCACGCCGTCGGAGTGGGCCAGCGACACCTCGATGTCGAAGCCGCCCTCGGCGTTGCGAAGCGTCTCGACGTCGTCGGCGGTGCGGGCGGGACCCGACTCGAGGGCCGGCAGCAGCCCCGGTCCGGGGTCGGCATCCGTCGCCGGACGCACGAGGCGCCAGAAGCCGGTCTCGGCGACGAGGGGCGCACCGAGGCCGCCGTCGGGCTGCGCGAGCCACGCGTTGGCCGAGTAGTTGAGGTACGGACCGCCGTCGTGGCTGAAGCTCACCCGGTGCGCGAACTCACCGGAGTGATGCGTCTCGCCCGCCGTGTAGTCGATGACCCCGGTGCCCTCCCACACGCCGAGCAGCCACGAGAGCGGGACGAGATCGGCGGGCAGGTCAGTCGGCAGGTCGAACACGACGTGGCCGTCAGCGCTGGCCGCGGTAGAGGTTGAAGATCACCGCACCGGAGACGAAGAGGATCGCCAGCGATGCGAGAGCGAGCAACCCGACGAAGAAGAACTCGAGGGCGACGACATCCATGACTCCACCTTATCCCGGGAAGAAGGAACCCGGGATGACCGTGGCCAGCCCGAAGATCGCGGAGATGACACCCATGATCAGCAGAGTCCCGCCGATCGAGAACGCGACGCGGTCGATGAACCCGTGGGACGTGCCCTGTGCGAGCTGAACAGCGAACGCGAGGATGATGCAGGCGCCCAGGCCCACCGTCATCCAGGCCATCCGCCAGTCCACCTCGACGAACAGGCCGATGGCCACCGCGACGACAGCGGCGACGGACCACACCGCGATGAGCGCGGGGAAGGTCCGGCGAGGCGCGAGATCGGGCACCGACATGCCTCCATCATCTCGCACCGTTGCGGCGATCGCACCTCGCGGGCGACCCTCTGGCACGACCGTCCTATCATGGAGGGACGATGGCGGGCCCCCGCCCGCAGAGGAGGGACCCCGCTTGGCCCAGCTTCTCGTTCTGAGCTCCGCACCTTCGGACGTGACGGTGCTGCCTGCGCTCGAACTCCTGAGCCACCGCGTCCGGCAGATCCCTGCCGAGCCGGCGGCCCTGGTCAATGCGCCCAGCGCCGACGTCATCCTCGTGGACGCGCGCATCGACCTCGTCGGCGCGAAGTCGCTGTGCAAGATCCTCAACACCACGGGCCTGGACGCACCGCTGCTCCTCGTCGTCACGGAGGGCGGGCTGACCGCCGTGTCGACGGACTGGGGCATCGACGACGTCATCCTCGTGACGGCAGGGCCTGCCGAGGTGGACGCCCGCGTGCGGCTGGCGATCGGCCGGCAGAGCGTGGACCAGGTCTCGACGCGCATCCAGACATCCGGCATCACGATCGACGAGGCCTCCTACTCGGCGAAGGTGCACGGCCGGCCGCTCGACCTCACCTACAAGGAGTTCCAGCTCCTGCACTTCTTCGCGACGCACCCGTCGCGCGTGTTCACCCGCGAGCAGCTGCTCAGCGAGGTGTGGGGCTACGACTACTTCGGCGGCACGCGCACCGTCGACGTGCACGTGCGGCGCCTGCGCGCGAAGCTCGGCGACCTCGAGCAGCTCATCGGCACGGTGCGCAACGTCGGCTACCGCTTCAACGTCTACGAAGAGGATCAGCTGCCCGCCCCGACCAGCCAGCAGTAGCGCCGGCCGCGTCAGACTCGTTAACCCCCGCGTCACGCCGCCCTGGCATGATGAGGTGATGCTGGACACATCCATCCTCGACACCGGGTTGGGCGACGCGGACGACGACGACTTCGATCAGGCCGTCGAAGCGTTCGATGCGCAGCTTCCCGAGAACCGCTACCTCGACCGTGAGCTCAGCTGGCTCGCGTTCAACCAGCGCGTGCTCGAGCTCGCGGAGGATCCCGCGCTCCCCCTCCTGGAGCGCTCCAACTTCCTCGCGATCTTCGCCAGCAACCTCGACGAGTTCTTCATGGTCCGCATCGCGGGCCTCAAGCGCCGCATCGTCACCGGCCTCGCCGTCCCCACCAACACCGGCCGCTCCCCCGCCGAGGTCCTCGCCGACATCTCCGCCGAAGCCCACCGGCTCCAGCTGCGTCATGCGGCCGCATGGACGAACGACGTGCGCCCGGCGCTCGCCGCGGCCGGCATCGAGGTCGTCGGCTGGGACGCGCTCGACGAGAACGACCGCTCGGCGCTGTACGAGTACTTCCAGGCGCAGGTCTTCCCCGTCCTGATGCCGCTCGCCGTCGACCCGGCCCACCCCTTCCCGTACATCTCCGGGCTCTCGCTCAACCTCGCGATCCGCATCCGCAACGCGCGCACGGGGCGCCAGGAGTTCGCGCGCCTCAAGGTGCCGCCCATGCTCCCGCGGCTCGTGGAGCTGCCGGGCAGCACCTCGGTGCAGCGGCGGTACATCCCCCTCGAGGACCTCATCTCCCACCACCTGGACGACCTCTTCCCGGGGATGGAGGTGCTCGACCACCACGCCTTCCGGCTCACCCGCAACGAGGACGTCGAGATCGAGGAGGACGAGACCGAGAACCTCATCCAGGCGCTCGAGGCCGAGCTCCTGCGTCGCCGGTTCGGGCCGCCGATCCGCCTCGAGATCACCGACGACATGGACGATGTGACGCTCGACCTGCTCATCAAGGAGCTCGACATCACGCAGCAGGAGGTCTACCGCCTCCCCGGTCCGCTCGACCTGCGCGGCCTGTTCGAGCTCGGCCGCATCGACCGCCCGGAGCTGCACTACCCGCCGCACGTGCCGACCACGGCGGTCGCCTTCCAGCCCGGCGACAACAACGAGCGGGCGGACATCTTCGCCGCCATCAGCAAGGCCGACGTGCTCGTGCACCACCCGTACGAGTCGTTCACGACGAGCGTGCAGGCGTTCCTCGAGCAGGCCGCCAAGGATCCGCACGTGCTCGCCATCAAGCAGACGCTGTACCGCACGTCGGGCGACAGCCCCATCGTGCAGGCGCTCATCGACGCCGCCGAGGCGGGCAAGCAGGTGCTCGCCCTCGTGGAGGTCAAGGCGCGATTCGACGAGGCGAACAACATCGTGTGGGCCCGCAAGCTCGAGAAGGCGGGCGTCCACGTCGTGTACGGCCTCGTCGGGCTCAAGACCCACTGCAAGCTCGTCAACGTCATCCGCGAGGAGGACGGCGTGCTGCGCAGCTACAGCCACATCGGCACGGGCAACTACAACCCCAAGACGAGCCGCATCTACGAGGACTTCGGGCTGTTCACCGCCGACGACCAGGTCGGCCGCGACCTCACCCGCCTGTTCAACGAGCTGAGTGGCTACGCGATCGAGAAGAAGTTCAAGCGCCTCCTCGTCGCGCCCCTCCATCTGCGCAAGGGACTCCTACGGCTCATCGACAAGGAGCGTCGCAACGCGACCGCGGGGAAGCCCTCCGGCATCCGCATCAAGGTGAACTCGATGGTCGACGAGCAGATCATCGACGCCCTCTACCGCGCGAGCCAGGCCGGCGTGCCGGTGGAGATCTGGGTGCGCGGCATCTGCTCTCTCAAGCCCGGCGTGCCCGGGATGAGTGAGAACATCACGGTGCGCAGCATCCTCGGTCGGTATCTCGAGCACTCGCGGATCTTCGCGTTCCACAACGACGGGGACCGCCAGGTCTACATCGGCAGCGCCGACATGATGCACCGCAACCTCGACCGCCGCGTCGAGGCGCTCGTGCGCGTCGTCGCGCCCGCGCACATCAAGGAACTCGACGGGCTGTTCGACCTCGCCATGAACGACGACACCAGCTCGTGGCACCTCCGGCCGGACGGCGAATGGGTGCGACACAGCGAGAACGCGGACGGACGCCGCCTCGTCGACCTCCAGGATCGGACGATGCTCACCGTCCAGCGCCGGCGACGGGCACGGGCGGTGCGATGACGGAGACCGCCGTCTACGCCGGCGGCGGTGTCGTGTGGCGCCTCGTCGACGGCAAGGTCAAGGTGCTGCTGATCCACCGCACGCGCTACCGCGACGTGACCCTGCCCAAGGGCAAGGTCGATCCGGGCGAGATGCTCGCCGAGACCGCTGCCCGCGAGATCTTCGAGGAGACCGGCATCCGGGTCGCCCTCGGCGTCCCCGTCGGCGTCTCGCGCTACCGGCTGCCCAGCAAGCGCACGAAGATCGTGCACTACTGGGCGGCGGAGGCGACGGAGGAGGCCATCCGCGCATCGGCGTTCGTGCCCAACCGCGAGATCGCCGCGCTCGAGTGGGTCGGGCTGAAGAAGGCCCGCCAGCGCCTCAGCTACCCGGTCGACGTCGAGATCCTCGACGAGTTCGTGCGCCTCGTCGGCGAGGGCGTCCTGAGCACCTTCCCGATCGTCGTGCTGCGCCATGCGAAGGCCGTCGCGCGCGAGGACTGGGACGGAGAGGATGCCGCGCGGCCCCTCACCCCGCGCGGCCGCCGGCAGGCGCGGGCCATCGTGGGTCCGCTGCGGTCGTTCGGGGTGCGCAAGATCGTGTCGAGCCCCGCCGTCCGCTGCGTCAAGACCGTCAAGCCGCTCGCGAAGGCGCTCGACAGGCGCATCGACCGCACGGAGCTCATCAGCCAGGACCTGTGGGAGGAGGGCCGGTCGGACGCCCGAGCGGTCGTCGGCGCGCGCGTGCGCGCCCGCAAGCCCGCCGTCATCTGCAGCCACGGCCCCGTGCTCCCCGACATCCTCAACGAGCTCGCCCTCGCCACCGGGACCCTGCGCGGCTCGTACCTCGGCAGCGCGTCCGCGCTCGATGTCGGCGCGTTCTCCGTCGTGCACCTCTCGGCGACGAACCCCGGATCCGGGATCGTCGCGATCGAGACCCACGAGCCGAAGATCTGATCGTTCACCTTCACGTCTGATCCGTTCACCCGCCGTTCACCGGCACAGCGCACTCTCTTAAGCGTGGCTGTCTACGTTCAGTGCGAGCCCTGCACCGGGCTCATGACCCTGACATGTGAAGGATTCACACAGTGAAGCTCACCCGAATCGCCCAGCTGGGCGCTGTCGCCGCCGTCGCGGCCCTGGCCCTCGCCGGCTGCGCCTCGAACGAGGGCGGCGCTCCGGCCTCCTCCGAGCCGTCCGGTCCCGTCCTGACGGGCACCCTCGCCGGCTCGGGCGCGACCTCGCAGCAGGTCGCCGTCCAGTCCTGGACGTCGCTCATCCAGACGGCCAACCCCGACCTGACCGTCACATACGACCCGCAGGGATCCGGCACCGGCCGCGAGTCCTTCCAGCAGGGCGCCGTGCAGTTCGCGGGCTCCGACCGTCCGTTCAAGCTCGACGAGATCACCGCCGGCCCGTTCGACGCGTGCGTCGAGGGCTCGGACCTCGTCGAGATCCCCGCCTACATCTCCCCCATCGCCATCGTCTTCAACCTGGACGGCGTGGAGGAGCTCAACCTCGCCCCCGACACCCTCGCCGGCATCTTCGCGGGCACGATCACGAAGTGGAACGACCCGAAGATCGCCGCCACGAACGACGGCGTCGAGCTCCCCGACCTGGCGATCTCGCCGGTGCACCGCTCCGACAAGTCCGGCACGACCGGCAACTTCACCGACTACCTGGCCGCGACCGGCGGATCGGTGTGGACCTACGGCTCCGTCGAGGAGTGGCCGATCCAGGGCGGCGAGGCCGCACAGGGCACCTCCGGCGTGATCAACGCCGTCAAGGGCGGCAAGGGCACGATCGGCTACGCCGACTCGTCCCAGGCCGGCAACCTCGCCTCGGTCAAGGTCAAGGTCGGCGACGAGTGGGTCGGCCACTCGGCGGAGGGCGCCTCGAAGGCGGCCGACGCATCGCCGCTCGAGGAGGGCCGCGCCGCGACCGACCTCGCCATCAAGATCGACCGGACCACGACCGAGGCCGGCGCCTACCCGGTGCTCCTGATCAGCTACCTGATCGGCTGCACCGAGTACCAGGACGCGACCTTCGCGCCGCTCGTGAAGGGCTTCTTCTCGACGGCGATCAGCAAGGACGGCCAGGACTCGGCCGCCACCAACGCCGGCAGCGCGCCCATCTCGGACACGCTGCGCGAGAAGGCGCAAGCGGCGATCGACGCCATCAAGGGCTGACGCCCCGTGACCCCGGGCCGAGCGATCGGCCCGGGGTCGCACCGCAACCGAACATCCGACGAGAGAAGCCATGACCGCGACAGCCGCGCCACCCGAGGCGCCACAGGCGAAGGCCAAGATGCGCCCCGGAGACATCTGGTTCTCCGGCTCCGCGCTCTTCGCCGGCTCCATGATCCTCGCGACGCTCGCCGCCGTCGCGATCTTCCTCATCGTCCAGTCGATCCCCGCGTTCGGGGCGACCAGCCAGCAGGCATCCCTGCTCACCACGAACTTCTGGGCCTACGTCGGCCCGCTCCTGTTCGGCACCATCTGGGCCGCGCTCCTCGCGCTCGTCATGGCCGTCCCCCTCTCCCTCGGGGTGGCGCTGTTCATCACCCACTACGCACCGCGTCGACTCGCGCAGGGCCTCGGCTACATCGTCGACCTGCTGGCCGCGGTGCCCTCCGTCGTCTTCGGTCTGTGGGGCATCCTGGTCCTCGCGCCGGCCGTGCAGCCCACCTACGCGTGGCTCACCGACAACCTCGGCTGGTTCCCGCTCTTCTCCGGAGAGGTCTCGGCGACCGGCCGGACGATCTTCACCGCCGCCATCGTCCTGGCGGTCATGGTCGTGCCGATCATCACCGCGATCTGCCGCGAGATCTTCCTGCAGACCCCGCGCCTGCACGAGGAGGCGGCACTCGCCCTCGGCGCGACGCGCTGGGAGATGATCCGCATGGCGGTGCTCCCCTTCGGCCGGTCGGGCATCGTGTCTGCCTCGATGCTGGGCCTCGGGCGCGCCCTGGGCGAGACCATGGCCGTCGCCATGGTGCTGTCCGCGACCGGGACCGTCACCTTCGCCCTCTTCACGTCGTCCAACCCCTCGACGATCGCGGCCAACATCGCGCTCACCTTCCCCGAGGCGTACGGCACGAACATCAACGTCCTCATCGCGACCGGCCTCATCCTGTTCATCGTGACGTTCGCGGTCAACGCGCTCGCCCGATGGATCGTCGGCCGCCGCAAGGAATTCTCGGGAGCGAACTGACATGACCCTCACCGCTCCCCCTCCCGCCGAGGTCACGATCACCGCGCCGTCGCTGCGCTCGGGACGGCTCGCCCGCTGGGCCCCCTGGGCGCTGCTGGGCGCCGCCCTCGTCGTCATGGGCCTCATCTTCCTCGTCATGGAGCGCGCCTCCGGCGAGGGCTACAACTTCGCCGGATGGCTCATCACCGCCGCCCTCCTGTACCTCGTGCTCGTCTTCACGGTCTCGGGGATCGTCGAGGGACGCCGCAAGGCCGTCGACCGCCTCGTGACGGGTGTCGTGACCGGCGCGTTCCTCATCGCGATGATCCCGCTCGTGTCGGTCGCGTGGACCGTCGTCGCGAACGGCGTCGCCCGCTTCGACCCCACGTTCTTCACGAACTCGATGCGCAACGTGCTGGGCGAGGGCGGCGGGGCCCTGCACGCGATCGTCGGCACGCTCCTGGTGACCCTCGCGGCGGCGATCATCTCGATCCCGATCGGGCTCATGACCGCGATCTACCTCGTCGAGTACGGCGAGGGGAAGCGTCTCGCGCGCGGGATCACCTTCCTGGTGGACGTCATGACCGGCATCCCGTCGATCGTCGCGGGCCTGTTCGCCTACGCCCTGTTCGCGCTCTTCTTCGGGCCCGGGGTGCGCATGGGCATCGCGGGGTCGGTCGCGCTGGCCGTGCTCATGATCCCGGTCGTCGTGCGCTCCAGCGAGGAGATGCTGCGCCTGGTCCCGAACGAGCTGCGCGAGGCATCCCTCGCCCTGGGCGTGCCCCAGTGGCTCACGATCGTGAAGGTCGTGCTGCCCACCGCGATCGCCGGCATCACGACCGGCATCATGCTCTCCATCTCACGCGTCATCGGCGAGACCGCACCCCTGCTCATCACGGCGGGGTTCACGGACTCCATGAACTACAACCTCTTCAGCGGGCGCATGCAGACGCTGCCCGTCTACACCTACACGCAGTACATGAACCAGGGCATTCCCGCCGAGGCATACGTCGAGCGCGCGTGGGCCGCCGCCCTGACCCTCATCATCATCGTGATGCTGCTGAACCTCATCGCCCGCCTCATCGCCCGCTACTTCGCCCCGAAGACCGGGCGCTGAGCACCGCTCCGGAAAAGGAACCATCGTGTCCAAGAGCATCGAAGTCAACGACCTCAACGTCTACTACGGCGACTTCCTCGCCGTCGAAGGCGTCTCCCTGTCCATCGAGCCGCGCAGCGTGACGGCGTTCATCGGTCCGTCCGGCTGCGGCAAGTCGACGTTCCTGCGCACCCTCAACCGGATGCACGAGGTCATCCCCGGCGCGCGGGTCGAGGGCCAGGTGCTCCTCGACGGCGACGACCTGTACGGCAGCGGCGTCGACCCCGTGGCCGTGCGCCGCCAGATCGGCATGGTCTTCCAGCGCCCCAACCCGTTCCCCACGATGTCCATCAAGGAGAACGTCCTGGCCGGCGTGCGGCTCAACAACAGCCGCATCTCGAAGTCCGACGCCGACGCGCTCGTGGAGAAGTCGCTGCGGGGCGCCAACCTCTGGAACGAGGTCAAGGATCGGCTCGACAAGCCCGGCTCGGGCCTGTCCGGCGGTCAGCAGCAGCGCCTGTGCATCGCGCGCGCCATCGCGGTGTCGCCGCAGGTGCTTCTCATGGACGAGCCGTGCTCGGCGCTCGACCCTATCTCGACGTACGCGATCGAGGAGCTCATCGAGGAGCTCAAGCAGGATTACACGATCGTCATCGTGACCCACAACATGCAGCAGGCGTCGCGGGTGTCGGACAAGACGGCGTTCTTCAACATCGCCGGGACCGGCAAGCCCGGCAAGCTCATCGAGTACGGCGACACCACGACGATCTTCACGACCCCGTCCGTCCAGGCCACCGAGGACTACGTCTCCGGCCGCTTCGGGTAGGCGCGGCCGCGGCGCGGGCCGGGCGGCGGGCGCGGGCCGGGCGGCGCGGGGCGCGGGAATGGGGGGCGGCGCGCGGCACGGCGCGGGCCGGGCGGCGGCGCGGGGCGCGGAGTCCTGTGCGCCGAGTGCACGGCATCGCGTCGAGCGCACGACATCCCGACGCCGCCAAGCCGTGCACTCGGCGGCACATCGTGCACTCGGCGATGCGTCTGCGGGGCACAGCGCGGCGCGGGCGCGGTGCGCGCGCGGGGACGGAGGCGCGGGGCATATGCGCGCGGCGCGGACCCCTGGACGTCGAGTGCACGACATCGCGTCGAGCGCACGACATCCCGACGCCGCCAAGCCGTGCACTCGGCGGCACGTCGTGCACTCGGCGATGCGTTGCGGCGCGGGAGGCGGCGGCGCGGCAGAGCGGCAGAGCTGCAGCGCGCGGGCGCACGGGCGGGCCCGGCGACGCAGAGGCGCGGCGACGCAGAGGCGCGGCGACGCCATCCGGCGCCGCGTCAGTCGCGAGGACTCAGCAGGTACGCGTTGAGGTCCGCAGTCAGCGCGGCATCGACCGGGATCGCCATCCCGTCGACGGAGACGATCGGCGCGGCGAGGCGCACGCTCGAGACGAGCCATGCGGCATCCGCCGTCGTGAGGGCATCCGCCGGGAGCGTCTCGTACGCCGTCTCGAAGCCGCGTCCCTCGAGGTACGCGAACATGCTGAGCTGCGTCGTGCCGTGCAGGATGCCGGCTCCCGGCGCAGGGGTCGTGAAGCGGTCGCCGCGGCGGAGGATCACCGACGAGGTGGGGCCTTCGAGCAGGACGCCGTCCGACGACACGAACACGGCGTCGTCGGCGCCGCGCTTCTTCGCCTCGCGGATCGCCGCCATGTTCACGGCGTACGACAGCGTCTTCGCGCCCAGCAGCAGCCACGGCGCCCGCGCGGGGGCCTCGCTGTCGAAGCCGCGGTCCAGCGTCACGACGCGGATGCCGTTCGTCCGCGCGGCCGCGTTGTCCGGTGCCGGCGCGGCGGTCACCCAGGCGGTCGGGGCGGGGCCGTGCTCCACACCCCGGCTGAGGATGAGCTTGATGACCGCCTCGCCCGGGCCGCAGTGCGCGGATGCCTCGGCGACGGCCTGACGCCACTGCTCGGCGTTCGGGGCGGGCAGGTCGCACAGCTCGGCGGAGTGCGCGAGACGCTCGATGTGCGCGGCGACCTCCTGCGCGTGCCCGTCGACGACGCCGATGGACTCGAAGATGCCGTCGCCGCGCTGCGTGCTGAGCTCACCGACGCTGAGCGCGGGGGCATCCGGGTCGACGATCGTGAACGTGTCGCCGAAGTCCGTGACGGGGGAATCGGATGCCGCAGGGTCGATCATGAGGCAGAAGCGCCGGGCCATGGAACGAGCCTACGGGGTCGGGAATGCCAGGGCCGTTCACTCGGTTAGACTGTATCGGCCGGGCCGCAGTAACCCCGGGCTCCAACTTCTGCCGCTGCGAGCGGCCTCGCGCCGAGAGGCGTTCTGCGGCCCGGCATCCTCGTATCCGGGGGCCGTTCAGGTGAGCGCTTCGCGCCGCCACAGCCCCGCGCAGGCCGCGAGATCCGTGGCGAAGCTCGACAGCCGCAGCGCACGCGTGGTGAGCGTCGATGCGCGCTCCGGCTCGGTCGGCTCGTAGTCGTCGGCGAGATGCGTCGCCCCGGAGGCCTCCACCCGGCAGAATGCCGCGGCACGGTCCAGCGCCACGGCGAAGTCGCCCTGGAACAGTCCGCGCAGGATGGTGTCCACGAGCACGACGAGCTCGTCGGGACCGGCCGGCGTCGGCGCTCCGGCGACGACGGGATCCGCCGACGCGATCTCCACGCGTCCGCGCTCGTAGAGCAGCGCCGCGGTATGAGGGTCGTCGTGGATCATGAGCTGCAGCAGGTAGAGCCGCCAGAGGGCGCCGGGCAGCGTCCGCGCGGGCGAGCGCGACCACAGCTCGGCGATGTCGTCGATGCCGTGGTCGTCGGTGAAGGCGACGAGCCGGTCGACGATCGCGTCATCGGGGTTCTCGCGCACGCGGTTCAGCAGCGCCGCGGCTGTGCTGTGCGCCACCCGCGACACCTCCGCCGGGTCCTGCCCGGAGAAGAGCCGGTCGAACAGCTCGGCGGGTCGTCGAACCGGCTTGTGGAAGTCGCGGGGCTCGTCAGTCATCCCCTCCAGGCTAATCCGCGCACCGCCCGTCCAGGCCGGGGCGGCGCATCGCCGGCCGAGGCCGGGGCGGTGCGCCGATCGCTCAGGCCGCGCCGTTGACGCGGATGAGGTTGCCGGACGGGTCGCGGAACGCGCAGTCGCGCGGACCCCATGGCTGGTCCATGGGCTCCTGCAGCACCTCCGCGCCGGACGCCCGCACGCGTTCGAACACCCCGTCGAGGTCGCGCGTGGTGAACACGATCGGGCCGGGCCCTGACCCCTTGGCGATGAGACGGTGGAGGACCTCCGCGTCCTCCGGCGAGCGCCCCGCGCCGGGCTCGGAGAGCACGAGGGCGACGCCGGGCTGCTCCGGAACGCCGAGGCTCACCCAGCGCCATCCGTTGCCGGACACGTCGTTGAGCACCTCGAGGCCCAGCGCGTCCCGGTAGAACACGAGAGCTGCGTCGACGTCGTCGACGGTCAGCGGGAAGAAACCGAACGTGATGTCTGCCATGTGCGCCACGTTACGCACCGGCATCCGCCTGCGCTTCTCCGTTCCTGCTCGATGCTCAGACGTAGCGCGTGGGGCGGGTGAGCAGCCGCGCGACGCACTCCGGCAGCGCCTCCGTGTCGTCGTGGGGGCGGGCGCGGTACGCGCTGGGGGTCTCGCCGACGATCTCCGTGAACGTGGAGCTGAACGAGCCGAGCGACGTCGCCCCGACCGCGGTGCAGGCGTCCGTGACGCTCGCCCCTGCCCTGAGCAGCGCCATCGCCCGCTCGATGCGTCGCGTCATGAGGTAGGCGTAGGGCGTCTCGCCGTACGCGGCCTTGAACTCGCGGGAGAAGTGCGCCGGCGACATGTGGGCCTGCGCCGCCATCGTGGGCACGTCCAGCGGCTCGGCGTAGGCACGGTCCATGAGGTCGCGGGCGCGCCTCAGATGGGCGAGCGTCTGCGGAGAGGGGGGCGCGGATGCCACGGCTCCACGCTACCCGGACGGATGTGCCCTCCGGCCGAAGTAGGCTTGATGTCACGGGCCTCTAGCTCAGTCGGTAGAGCATCGGACTTTTAATCCGCGGGTCGTGGGTTCGAGCCCCACGGGGCCCACCGCCTTCGCGCCGCGCACCGCTGCGCCGCGGCCGCGCACCCTCGCGCCGCGCACACCCTGGCGTCGCGCCTAGTCGCCTGCCGTCACCAGCTCGGCGCCCGCGTGCCCGAGCTCGGCGAGCGCGGCCTCGCTGGAGCTCTCCGCGACGCCGGCGACGAGGTCGGTGAGCACCCGCACGTGCCGGCCGTGGGCGAGGGCGTCGAGCGCGGACGCGCGCACGCAGTAGTCGGTGGCGATGCCCGCGATGTCGACGTCGAGGATGCCGCGCTCGTCGAGCAGCTGTGCGACCGTCTCCCCCGCGTCGGTCATCCCCTCGTACACCGAGTACGCGGGCACGCCTTGCCCCTTCTTGACGTGATGGGTCACCGCCGAGACATCCAGGTTCGGGTCGTACTCGGCCCCTTCGGTGCCGGCGACGCAGTGCGGCGGCCACGTGTCGACGAAGTCGGGCTCGCCCTCCGCGAAGTGGCCGCCGTTGCCGCCCTCCGCGTCGTGCCAGTCCCGCGACGCGACGATGATCTCGTAGTCGCCCGCGTGCTCGGCGACATAGCGGGTGATGGCGGCCGCGACGGCGTCACCGCCCTCCACCCCGAGAGCCCCGCCCTCGGTGAAGTCGTTCTGAACGTCGACGATGAACAGCGCCTTGCTCATGCATCGAGGGTACGCCGGTCTCCCGCCTTGAGCTCCGTCTTCCGGGCCAGCTTCGAGGGCCACCAGATCGCGCGGCCGATGTCGTAGGACAGGGCAGGCACGAGCAGCGAGCGCACGATGAAGGTGTCGAGCAGGACGCCGAACGCGACGATGAACGCGATCTGCGCGAGGAACAGGATCGGGATGACGCCGAGCGCCGCGAACGTCGCCGCGAGCACCAGCCCGGCCGACGTGATGACGCCGCCGGTGGCCACGAGCCCGCGCTGGATGCCCAGGCGCGTGCCATGCTTCACCGACTCCTCGCGCACCCGGGTCATGAGGAAGATGTTGTAGTCCACACCCAGCGCCACGAGGAACACGAAGCCGTACAGCGGAACGGCGGGATCCGCGCCGGCGAAGTCGAACACGCCGTTGAAGACGAGTGCCGACACCCCGAGCGCCGCGCCGAACGACACGATGACGCTGAGGATGAGCAGCAGCGGCGCGACCACCGCGCGCAGCAGCAGCATGAGGATGACGAAGATCACCAGGAGCACGATCGGGATGATGAGCGTGCGGTCGCGGATCGACGTCTCGTTCGAGTCGATGTCGGTGGCGGTGACACCGCCCACGAGGGCCGTGCCCTTCCCGAGCTCGTCGTCGAGGGCCCCGCGCAGCTCGCGCACGGTGTCCTCAGCGGCGACGGAGTCCGCCGGCTCGGTGAGGGTGCCGACGAGCAGGATGTCGCCCTCCGCCACCGTGGCGGTCGGCGGCGCCGAGCTCGGCGGCCCCGGCACGCTGAGCACGGCCTCGCCATTCTCGAGTTCGACGATCGCCTGACCCGTGGGCGAGTCCTCGGAGGTGACGGCGATCGAGTCGACGCCGCTGTTGTCGGCCAGGACCCCGGCCGCCGCGGCGAGGTCCTCCTCGGGGACGACCACGTAGACGGGGCTGCCGGATCCGGCCGGGAAGTGCTCGCCGAGCACCTCCTGCCCGTCACGGGCCTGCGAGGCGCCGAGCACGAGGTCACTGGTGGGCACGCCGTCGGCCTTCAGCTGGGTGATGCCGACGCACGCCGCCAGCAGCACGACGGTCGAGATGATCCACACCGGACGTGCGCGACGCGCGATGAGGCGCGCCTGACGCGGCCAGATGCCCTTGACCGGGCCGCTGAAGTCGGTGGGGAGGCTGAGCGCCTCCTTCTTGGGGTAGAACGGCCAGAACGCAGCCTTCCCGACGAGCGCCATGAGCGCGGGCAGGAACGTGAGGGCCGAGAGCACCGCGAACGCGATGCCGATCGAGGCGATGGGGCCGAGCGCCCGGTTGGTCGCGAGGTCCGACAGCAGGAGGCACAGCAGACCGGCGATCACGGTGCCGCCGGAGGCGAGGATGGCCTCGAACGATCCGCGCCACGCCGTCACGGTGGCATCCCACCGGCGCTCACCCTGCGCGATCGCCTCGCGGAAGCGGGCGACGTACAAGAGCGCGTAATCGGTCGCCGCGCCGATCACGAGGATGAACAGGATGCCCTGCACCTGCCCGTTGAGCACGACGATCCCCGCCTTCGCGAGCCACCAGACCGTCAGCAGCGCGACGCACAGCGCGAACACGGAGGTCAGGAGCACGAGGATCGGCAGCAGCGGCGATCGGTAGACGACCACGAGGATGATGAACACGGCGATGAGCGCTACCGCCAGCAGCAGCCCGTCGATGCCCAGGAACCCGTTGACGAGGTCTGCGGTGAAGCCGGCGGGACCGGTGACCCAGCCCTCCATGCCGGTGGGGAGTGTGTCGTCGAGTGTGGTCCTCACCTCGGCGATGACCTCCCGCAGCTGCTCGCTCTCCGCCTCGATCGGCACGAAGATCTGCGCGGCCTGCCCGTCCTCCGAGACGACGGGGGGCGACACATCCGTGCCGACGCCCTCGACATCCGAGATCGCGTCCACGACGTCCTGCAGGTCCGCGATCTGGCTCGACGTCAGCTCGCCGTCGCCGGTGACCACGACGACCGCCGGGATGCTGTCGCCGCCTGTGAACTCGGAGAGGCGCTCCTGCACCTGCGTGGCGTCGGCGCTCGACGGCAGGTACGCCGTCGAGTCGTTCGTCGACACCTCGGAGACCTTGCCGAAGTACGGTCCGCCGATCGATCCGCCCACGAGCCACACGACCACGAGGACGACGGGGATGCCGATCCGCAGCCAGCGGTTCGGCTGCCGCGACGCGTGGTGGGGCGTGGCGGAGGTGCGCAGGGAACGGCGAGTGGGAGCAGTCACGATACCTAGCTTATCTAGTGAAATGGAGATCCGCTGACACGATCCTCGGTCCTCCTAGACTGGCATGGCCATGCTCTCCGCCATCCTGGGCCTGATCGGCGCGGCCGTCTACGGGTCTGCGGACTTCCTCGGCGGGCTCGCCGCCAAGCGCATGCGCTCCATCACGGTCACCTCGATCGCGGCGTTCGCGGGGCTCCTCCTCCTCTTCGCGGCCTACCCCTTCATCGGCGGGGTGTGGACGACGGCGGATGTCGCATGGGGTGCCCTGTCGGGCGTGTTCGGCGTCTTCGCGATCGTGCTCCTGTACGCGTGCCTCGCGCTCGGGCCGATGAGCATCCTGTCGCCGCTCACCGCGGTGGTCAGCGCCATCGCGCCCATGCTGTGGGGCCTCATCGTGAAGGGCGAGCAGCTGTCGCCCCTCGCGTACGCCGGCCTGGGCGTCGCGCTCATCGCCGTCGTCCTGGTGGGCTTCATCCCCGGTGAGTCCGTGGTCCGGCCCAGCCTGCGCGGCATCCTCATGGCCATCGGCTCGGGCATCGCGATCGGCGGGTTCCTCGTCTCGATCGACCAGACGACCCATGCGAGCGGTCTGGTCCCCCTCATCGTGAACCGCGGCGTCAACGGCGTCATCACCGGCATCGCGGTGGGTGTGGTCCTCGTCACGGCCGCGCGACGGCGCACCCCGGATCGTGCCGCGCGCGTCCTGGAGCTGCCGCTCGGCGCGACGCCCACCGGCCATGCCGACCTCGAGCACACCGGGGCCTCCCCCGTCCCCGCCCGCAGCGGGCTGCGCGCCGGAATCTGGCTCGCGGTCGCGTGCGGACTCGTCGACGCGGTGGCCAACGTCCTCCTGCTCATCGCCCTGCGCCTGGGCGACCTGTCGATCGTGTCGGTGCTGTCGGCGATGTACCCCGCCGGCACGATCGTGCTCGCGGCGATCGTGCTGCGGGAGCGGATCGCCGTCGTGCAGTGGATCGGGCTCGGCCTCGCACTCGTCGCGGCCGGCATGTTCGCGCTCGCCTGACACGTGCGGCGACGGGCCGGTGCCCCTCAGCCGGCGACGGCGGCGAGGACGAGCGAGCCGACGAACGAGATGACCCCCAACGCCGCGAGGCCGATCGCGAGCCACGTGAACACGCGCACGAGCGGCGAGCGCGGGGTGAGCCGCATCCGGTTCTCCCACCCGCGACGGGAGAAGATGTCCGCCATGTCGCGGTCGCCGATGCGGGCGATGTCGTGCGCGGACAGCGGCGCCTCGTTGACACCCCCGTCCTGGTCGATCCACCGGACGACGCGTCCGTCGTCGATCTGCTCGACGACCGCGCGCGCCGGGAGCCAGGTGCCGTCGACCAGGCGGGTCAGGAGGGCGAGGAGCGCGAACAGCATCGCTCCGACGAGCCCGACCCATTGGAACACGTCCGCGATCGCCGCGATGACGTCTGCGGGCGTATCCACGGTGCTCCTGCCGATCCGGATACAGGAAACGGGTCCGTCTCCGGACCCGTCTCCACTGGAGCCGCCTTGGGGAATCGAACCCCAGACCTATTCATTACGAGTGAATCGCTCTGCCGACTGAGCTAAGGCGGCGCATCGCGCGGGCGCAACGCACGATCAACGATCTTACAGGGTCGTGAGGGCCACCGCGAACACGAACGGCCTCATCGGCACTCGAGATCGTCTTCCGGAGCACCTTCGCCGAGCAGATACGCCTCGACGGCGCGGTCGACGCACGCATTGCCCTTGTTGTAGCCGGTGTGCCCCTCCCCCACGCGGGTGATGAGGACGCCCGACGAGAGCTGGTCGGCGAGCGCGACGGACCACTCGTACGGGGTCGCCGGATCATTGGTGGTGCCCACCACCACGATGGGCGCGGCGCCCTCCGCGGTGATCGGCTCGCGCACGCCCGTCGGCGGGTACGGCCACTGGTCGCACGGGTCCGGCCCCTCCCAGTACGGGGCGATCGTCGGCGCCTCCCGCTGGAGCAGCGCGTTGGCCGCGTCGATGTCCGCCTGGTTCGCGTCGACGGGGTAGTCCATGCAGTTGTAGGCGCGGAACGCCTCCGTCTGATTGGACACGTACGTGCCGTCCTCACGGTCGTTGTAGAGGTCGGCGACGTAGAACGCGTAGTCGGCGCTGCCGCCGAGCACGTCGGTGAGCATCGCGGTGAGGACCGGCCAGTTGCCCTCACTGTACAGCGGAGTGATGATCGCGGTCATGAGGGTGTCGGCGCCCAGCATCCGCCCGTCGGCGGCCTTGATCGGCCGCCGGTCGACGCTCGCCAGCAGCGTGGAGAGGTCGCCCATCGCCTCGTCGACCGTCCCGGTGAAGGGGCAGCCGCGGCCGTCCAGGCACGAGGCCATGTACGCGCGCAGCGCGGACTCGAAGCCGAGGCCCTGCGTCGTGCTCACGTCCAGACCGGAGGCCGCGGGATCGATGGCGCCGTCGAGCACGAGGTGCCCGACCCGCTCCGGGAAGAGCTTGGCGTAGGTGGCGCCGAGGAAGGTGCCGTACGAGAAGCCGAGGTAGTCGAGCTTCTCCTCCCCCAGGACGCCGCGCAGCAGATCCATGTCGCGGGCGGCGTTCTCCGTCGTGATGTACGGCAGGATGCCGCCGCTGTTCGCGTCGCACGCCTCGCCGAACGCCTTGTTGCGCTCCTCGAGCTCGGCGGTCCATCCGGCCGACCCGCGCGGATCCTTCGGGATGTCGTAGAGGTACGCGTCCATCTGGGCGGCGTCGAAGCAGGTCACGGCGGTCGAGGCTCCGACGCCGCGCGGGTCGAACCCGATGACATCGAACGAGCGCACGATCGGGCCGCCGACAGCGAACGACAGGCTGTCGCGGATGAAGTCCACCCCGCTCGCACCCGGGCCACCCGGGTTGGTCAGCAGCGACCCGACGGCGTCGCCCTCGCCGGCCCGGTGCCGGATGACAGACAGCTCGATCTCGCCCCTGCCCGGGTCGGCGTAGTCCAGCGGCGCCGTCACGGTCGTGCACTCGAAGCCCGAGCCGCACGTTGACCAGTCCAGCTCCTGCCCGTAGTACGGGAGCAGCGCGGGGTCGATCCCGGACGTGTCCGGAGCGGCGCTCTGCGTCGAGGTGGGCACCTCCGCCGGAATCGCCGCGTACAGGCAGCCGGACAGGACGAGGGATGCCGCGGCGATGCCGACGACGGCGGCGAGGGCGCGGCGGGCGATCTTCTTCACGGGGTCCTTCCGCTCGTGACGGTCACAAGCATGCTCTCCAGGGCGAGGACGGGGGCGACGTTCTGCTCGAGGTTGCGGCGGGTCTCGGCGATCTGGTCGAGCACCGTCAGGGTGCGCTCGGGGCTCCAGGTCTCGGCGAGCGCGCGCAGCTCCGGCTCGAGCTCGACGTTGATGAGGCCCTCCGTGCGCCCGAACTGCAGCAGCACGACATCGCGGAACATCGACTGCAGGTCCGTGAGGACGCGGTCGATCCCGTCGCGCAGGCTGCGCGTCGCGCGGCGCTTCTGCTCGTCCTCCAGGGCGGACAGCTGCGCGCGCACGGCGGGCGGCACGGCGGCGCCCTCGGCGACCCCGACGGTGCGCAGAAGGCTCGCCCGCTCGGCCTCGTCGCGCTCCGCGGTGAGCGCCTTGGCGTCCTCGGTGGCCAGCTGCACGATGCGCCCGGCGACCTCGACGACGTCGCCGATGGAGCGGGCGCCGAGCACCGCACGCAGCGTGCTGTCGCGGCGTCGGCGGGCGTCGGCATCCGTCGCCAGTCGCTGGGCCATGCCGATGTGGCGCTGCGCGTGCCGGGCCGACTGCTCGGCGGTCGCGAAGTCGACACCGGTGCGCTGCGAGATGAGGCGCGCGACGTCCTCGACGTCCGGCTCGCGCAGTCGCAGCGTGCGCACGCGGGAGCGGATGGTCGGCAGCAGGTCGGCGTCGCTCGGGGCGCACAGGACCCACACGGTGCGCTCGGGCGGCTCCTCGAGCGCCTTGAGCAGCACGTTGGAGGTGCGCTCGGTCATGCGGTCGGCGTCCTCCATGACGATGACCCGATAGCGCCCGACGGACGGAGCGAAATAGGAGCGCTCGACCAGGGCGCGTGCATCCTTGATGGAGATGATGACGCCCTCGGTGCGCAGGGCGGTGAGGTCGGGGTGCGTGCCGGCGAGGACCTGCCGCATCGTCTGCTCGTCGCCCTCCTCGGCGATGAGTGCCGCGGCGAAGGCGTACGCGAGCGTCGAGCGACCGGATCCGGGCGGGCCGGTGATGAGCCACGCGTGGGTGAGCGCCGCCGGGTCGGAGGCCGCCTCGCGCAGCGCCGCGACCGCGGCATCCTGCCCCCACACATCACCCCAGGGGAGAGCGCCGTCGACGACGGCCGCCGTCGCGGCTTCCATGAGCCCAGCCTAATCGGGCGGGCCGACAGGACCGTGAGCGCCGGGAGCGGTCTGGGGGAACCCTCAGGCGAGGAGTCCGGCGATGCGCTCGCGCACGGCCGCGGCGATCTGCTCGGCGGGCAGCGCGGCGTCGAGCACGAGGAACCGGTCCGGCTCGGCAGCCGCCAGTTCGAGGTACGCGTCGCGCACGCGCTCGTGGAACTCGATCCGCTCGTTCTCGAGGCGATCGAAGGGCTTGTCGTCGGCGTCGAGGCGCCGGCGGGCCGACCGCGGGTCGAGGTCGAGCAGCACCGTCACGTCGGGCAGCGCGCCGTCGGCGGCCCACAGCGAGAGGTCCCGCACCTGCACGGGGTCGAGCACGCGCCCGGCGCCCTGGTAGGCGACGGAGGAGTCGAGGTAGCGGTCCTGGATGACGACGTCGCCGCGCTCGAGCGCGGGACGCACGAGCGTCTGGATGTGGTGCGCGCGATCAGCCGCGTACAGCAGGGCCTCCGCACGCGGCGCGATGTCGCCCCGGTGGTGCAGCACGATGTCGCGGATGAGCGTTCCGACCTCGGTGCCGCCGGGCTCGCGCGTGCGCACGACCGTGCGACCGGATCCCTCCAGCCACTCCTGCAGCAGCGCCGCCTGGGTGGTCTTGCCTGAACCGTCGCCGCCCTCGAACGTGACCCACAGACCGCGCACGGGACTCTGCGTCACTTCTTCTTGGCCGGCGCCTTGCGGGCCGCGGTGCGGCGCTTGGGCGCGGGGCCCTTGGCGCGCTTGTCGGCGAGCAGCTGGACCGCGCGCTCGTACGTGATCTCCTCCGCGTTCTCGCCGCGCGGGATCGTCGCGTTCGTCTCGCCGTCGGTGACGTAGGGACCGAAGCGCCCGTCCTTGAGCTTGATCGGCTTGCCGCTGGTGGGATCCGCCTCGAACTCCTTGAGCGCGCTCGAGGCGCCGCGGGCGCCGTACTTCGGCTGCGCGTAGACGGCGAGCGCCTCCTCGAGCGTGATGTCGAAGATCTGCTGCTCGCTCTGCAGCGTCCGCGAGTCGGTGCCCTTCTTCAGGTACGGGCCGTAGCGGCCGTTCTGCGCCGTGATGACCTCGCCCGACTCGGGGTCGGTGCCGACCACGCGGGGCAGGTCGAGCAGACGCAGCGCCGTCTCGAGGTCGATGGTGTCGACGGACATCGACTTGAAGAGCGACGCCGTGCGGGGCTTGGGCGCGGCATCCTTCTTCGCGGTCTTCTTCTTCGTCGTCTTCTTCTCCGGCTCGGCCGGAGCCTCCTCGATCACGCCGGTGGCGGGGTCGACGACCTCGTCCTCGGAGGGCTCGACCTCCTGCACGTAGGGACCGAACCGGCCGTCCTTGACGACGATGAGCTTGCCGTTGGCGGGGTTCTCGCCCAGCACGCGGTCGCCGGCGACGGGGGCCTCGATGAGCTCGCGGGCCCGCTCGGCGGTGAGCTCGTCGGGCGCGAGGTCCTCGGGGACGTTCACGATCCGCGGCTTCGCGTCGGGGTTGTCGGGGTCGGCCACCTCGAGGTAGGGGCCGTAGCGGCCGAGGCGGAGCGAGACGCCGTCGACGATCGGGGTCGAGTTGATCTCGCGCGCGTCGATCTCGCCGAGGTTGTCGACGATGTTGCGCAGCCCGACGTGGTCCTCGGAGCCGAAGTAGAACTCCTTGAGCCACTCGGCGCGGCTCTGCTCGCCGCGGGCGATCGCGTCGAGGTCGTCCTCGAGCGCGGCCGTGAAGTCGTAGTCGACGAGGTCGGCGAAGTGCTCCTCCAGGAGGCGCACGACGCTGAACGCGAGCCAGCTCGGGATGAGCGCCTGCCCGCGCTTGGTGACGTACCCGCGGTTGAGGATGACGTCGATGATGCTCGCGAACGTCGAGGGGCGGCCGATGCCCTTCTCCTCGAGCGCCTTGACGAGCGAGGCCTCCGTGTAGCGGGGCTTGGGGCTCGTGGCGTGGCTCTTGGCCTCGACGTCCTTGAGACGCAGGGTGTCGCCGACCGTCATGGCGGGAAGCGACTGGTCGTCCGCCTTGTCGGCGTCGCTGCGCTTCTCGTCGCGGCCCTCCTCGTAGGCCTCCATGAAGCCCTTGAAGGTGTACACCGTGCCGGATGCCGTCAGCTCGGCCTTCTTGCCGCCGGCGTCGACGAGCAGCGTGACCGTCGTCGTCTCGTACTTCGCGTCGGACATCTGGCTGGCGATCGTGCGCTTCCAGATGAGGTCGTACAGGCGCGCCTCGTCGCGGTCGAGGGCGCTGGCGACCTCGGCGGGAGTGCGGAAGGTCTCGCCCGACGGACGGATGGCCTCGTGCGCCTCCTGCGCGTTCTTGCTGTTGTTGCGGTACGTGCGCGGGTTCAGCGGCACGGCGTCCTTGCCGTACAGCGCCACCGCCTGCTCGCGCGCCGCCTTCACGGCCTGCGCCGACAGCGCGGTCGAGTCGGTGCGCATATAGGTGATGTACCCCTTCTCGTAGAGCCGCTGTGCGACGCCCATCGCGTGCTTGGCGCTCATCGAGAGCTTGCGACCGGCCTCCTGCTGCATCGTGGAGGTCGTGAACGGGGCCTTGGGGCTGCGCGTGCCGGGCTTGGCCTCGAGATTGGAGACGGATGCCTGTCCCGCGGCCTCGATGGCGGCGGCCAGCTGCTTCGCGTCGTCCTCGCCGAGGACGAGCACGGCCTTCTTCAGCTCACCGCGGTCGTCGAAGTCGGTGCCGCGGGCGAGCGGGGCGCCGTCGACCCGCGCGAGACGGGCGGTGAAGCCGTTCTCCGCGCCGGCGACGTTGGGCAGCGCGAGGGCGTCGAGGTCCCAGTAGCTGGCCGACACGAACGCCATGCGCTCGCGCTCGCGGTCGACCACGAGGCGCGTCGCGGCGGACTGCACGCGGCCCGCGGAGGTGCCCTGCTGCACCTTCATCCACAGGACGGGCGAGACATCCCACCCATAGAGGCGGTCGAGGATGCGGCGGGTCTCCTGCGCGTCGACGAGCGCGAGGTCGAGCTCGCGGGTGTTCTTGACCGCGGCCTGGATGGCGTCCTTGGTGATCTCGTGGAAGACCATGCGGCGCACCGGCACCTTGGGCTTGAGCGTCTCGAGGAGGTGCCACGCGATAGCCTCGCCCTCGCGGTCCTCATCAGTCGCGAGCAGGAGCTCGTCGGCGCCCTTGAGGGCGCGCTTGAGGTCGGCGACGGTCTTCCGACCGCGATCGCTCTCCACGTAGAACGGGTCGAAGTCGTTCTCGATGTCGATCGAGTACTTGCCGTACGCCTTCTTCTTGTCGGCGGGGATGTCCTTCTTGTCCGCGAGGTCGCGGATGTGCCCGACCGAGCTGAGCACCTCGTAACCGTCGCCGAGGTAGCCCTGGATCGACCTCATCTTCGTCGGGGACTCGACGATGACGAGCTTCTTGCCTTCTGCCAAGGGGGCTTCCTTTCTCCGAAGCACACCATACACACAGGGAACCCATGTGCCTGCTGTGAAGGTGCCGAGGTGGCAACGGTCGGGACTCGCCCGCTATTCCGCGGGCTCCGCGCTCGACGGGGTGGGGTCGGGGCCGGCACGGGCCCGCGCCGACGCATCCATCGGTCCGAACGGCACCGCGACGTGGACGGTTGCGACGAGCCCGTCGAGCCCGCACTCGAGCAGCCGTGCGCCGTTGCGCTCCGCCGCCGTGACGGCCCGGCCGCACGGGTCTCCCGCGGCCGCGCCCGACGCGGCGTCGGCGGCGGCGAGTGCGGCGGCATCCGCCGCACCGGCCGCGCGCTGGGACACCGCGGCGGCGGACGAGACGGCCGCGAGCCCCAGCGTGAGGGACGCGGCGCACGCGACGATGCCGAGCGCGGCGGCGGCCCCCGCCACTGCTCACCGCCCGCCGTCAAGCGCGCAGGAGCGCGCCGTGACCGATGCCGGCACGGTGCCCATGACGCGGATGGTCGCCGACGCGGTGACGCACACGACGTCGCCGTCCCGCGAGAGGGAGCTGCGCGCGCCGGGCACGGCACGCTGCACGACCGCGGACGCGGCGCCGTCGCCTTCGCCGCGGGCGACCAGCCGCGCCGCGTCGGCGACACCGTCCTCCAGGCGGACGCGCACGGCGCTCGCCCCGAGGAGCCCGGCGCCGAGCGCGAGCAGGAGGACGAGCACCGGCAGGACGAGCGCGAACTCGGCGGTCACCGATCCGCGCTCATCCCACCGTGTGGGGTGCCGCAGGCTGGGCGCCGGGCCCGGGCGGCGGGGCGACGGGTGGGGGCGCCGCGGGCTCACGGGACGGTGAGCGCGCGGCGGACCAGGTCGGTGAGGATGCCGCGCACCTCATCGCTGCGCATGATGACGACCAAGAGGCCCGCGAACGCGACGGCGGCCATCGTCGCGACGGCGTACTCGGCGGTCGCGGCCCCGGTCTCGTCGGCGAACAGGCGCCGGGCCCGGTGTGCGGTGAGGGAGGGGAAGGTCATTTCTGCTCCAATCGGTGAGGCGTGGCGGGCACGAGCGGGCACGGGATGCGGGCACAGACGGGCACGGTCTAGAGGGGCAGCGGTGTCGTGGACAGGACGCTCAGCAGGAGGGGTGCGACGCCGAGCAGCAGGAACGCGGGGAGCGTGCAGACGCCGAGCGGCAGCAGGAGCCGCGAGCTCAGCGCCGCCGCCCGCAGGCGGTTGCCCGTGCGCGCCTCCTGCCGCGCGTGGGCGGCCGAGGCGCGCAGCAGCTCCACGGCGGGGACTCCGGCTTCGCGGGACAGCTGCAGCACCTCGTCGGTCTCGCCCGCCGCGGCGATGCCGGCCGCGTCGACGAGCTGTCGTGCGCGGTCGATCGACACGCCTCCCGCGAGCGCGACGGCGGTGAGCTCGGCGTGGAGTCCCGGGATGCCCGGCGCCGGCTGGGCGCGCCGCACGAGCGCGCCCGTCCAGCGCCGGGCCGCAAAGAGGAACGCCGCGCCGCCCCCGAGGCACGCGATGCCTCCCGGCGAGCCGAACAGCACCGTGAGCGTGTCGAAGCCGAGCGCCATGCCCAGCACGGCGCCGACGAGCGGCAGCCAGAGCATGAGCCGGGCCGTCCCCGCGGGCTCGGCGAGCGCGATGCGGGCGTCGTCCATCGCCGCGTGCGCGTCGCGCAGCGCCTCGGCCATGCCTCGCAGGCTGTCGGCGAGCGGCGCGCCGACGGTCGTGGCGATCTCCCACGCCGCCGCGATGTCCGCCCATGCGCCGCCCCGGTCGCGGAGCGCGGCGACAACGGACGCGCCGCGCTCGAGTTCTCGCGCGACCGCGGCGGCCGCAGGGTCGACCGCGGCAAGGTGACGCCACGCGGCGTCCGGCGCGACGCCCGCCTGGAGGAGGACCGCGAGGCGCAGCACGGTGCCGGCGACGGCGTCCGCGCCCGACCGACGCTTCCTGCGCCGGCCGATCACGCGGGCCATTCCGACTCCCGGCGGATCGCGAGCCGGTCCCCGTCGATGTGGAGTCGGCCGGCCGCGGTGAGGCGACGGGCGCCGTCCTGCGCGCGCTCGAGGTGCAGCACCC
>Ga0182738_1001773_pt1 | contig 26333 bp, 27 predicted proteins | sample eDN5th30CBELigMG_FD_128876 | JGI IMG/M metagenome (GOLD analysis project Ga0182738, IMG submission 128876) | Enriched Miracle-Growth compost microbial communities from Emeryville, California, USA - eDNA 5th pass 30_C BE-Lig MG (version 2)... ...
AGCCTCATCGCGTCGAGCCGCTTGGGCCAATGCGGATGCAGATAGAATTCTACAATCAAATGCCCGGTCTCTAGCAGCGATAGCCTTCTGCTGAGGTTCTAGGCGGAAATATGGGCTGAGAAACATCGTTTAGAAGCGGTGCTGCAGCTAACACTCCATGTTGCGCCTCGCGCTCCGCTATTTAAGTGAGCGCGTACTTCGGCTGCGTTCTGCAGGAGCGATACCGCCATTGCTTGCGCAACACCTCAAAGATTGAGCCAGCATGTTTACCTAGATACGGACCAATCTAAATGAGCGATTGGCCGCTCTTTAATTGCCCCGAAATCGCCCGCTTGAGGTCAGCTGATAGTCCCGTGCGAGCTATCGTGAATCCCCAACACATCATGACAGCAATCATTTTGAGTTGTCGTCCGCCCTCGGGGTCGTGCAGCTCATAGATTGTTCTTTTTACAGCTGACCTGCCCCTGATTTTTCATCCAGTTCGGACCAGAGTCTCGGCATTGTTGGTTACGCCTTCCGGCGCGGTTAGAGCAACAGGCCGGGCCGTGGAGTTTCCCCATTGCGCGGCGGGTCGGCCTGTTGCGTTCAGGTTCGCGGCATAGGCCGCAGGAGTCTGGTAGCCGATCGATGAGTGCGGCCGGCAGGTGTTGTAGTCCTCAGCCCAGGCGGCCAGCTTCTGGCGGGCGTGATCTAGGCTGAAGAACAGGCTCTCGTTCAGCAGTTCGTCTCGCATCCGGCCGTTGAAGCTTTCCACGAACCCGTTCTGGGTCGGCTTGCCCGGCGCGATGTAGTGCCAGGCGACGCGGTGATCCTCGGCCCAGGCCAGGATCGCCGTGGACGTAAACTCCGTACCGTTATCGCTGACGATCATGCCGGGCCGGCCGCGGCGCTCGATTAACGCGGTCAACTCACGCGCCACCCGCCGTCCTGAGATCGAGGTGTCCGGGATCGCCGCCAGTCACTCTCGCGTGACGTCATCGACCACATTGAGGATACGGAAGCGCCGGCCGCCGGTGAACTGGTCGTGGACGAAGTCCAGCGACCAGCGGGCGTTGGCCTTGGCTTCCACAAGGATCGGCGCCCGCGTGCCGACGGCGCGGCGGCGCGACTGGCGCTTGCGCACTGTCAGGCCTTCCTCGCGATACAGTCGATAGATGCGGTTCTTGCCCGACGGCTCGCCTTCCCGCCGCAGCAGCACGAACAGCCGCCGGTAGCCGAACCGTCGTCGCTCGGTCGCCAGCGTGCGCAGACGCTCGCGCAGTGCCGCCTCCGGCGGCCTGCAGGATCGATAGCGCACCATCTTGCGGTCCGCCTTCAGGATCGAGCAGGCCCGACGCTCACTGATCTCGAACACCGTCCGAATATGAGCGACGCCCTGGCGCACAGCGGCGGGCCCTACCATTTTTTTCCAAGCAACTCGTTCAGCGCGGCCTTGTCGAGCATTGCGTCCGCCAGCAGCGACTTCAGGCGTCGGTTCTCGTCCTCCAACGTCCGTAGCCGTTGCGCCTCCGACACGCTCATTCCGCCGAACTTGGCCTTCCACGCGTAGATCGTGCCCTCGGAAACGCCGTGCTTGCGGGCCAGATCTCCAGCCTTCGCACCCGCATCGTTCTCACGGAGAATCCCGATAATCTGTTCTTCCGTAAATCTCGCTCGCTTCATGTCCGTCCCCTGAATAGGGCCGGACTCTAGTTCAAAATGGAGGAGGTTCTCAGGGGCAGGTCACAGCGAGCGTACGGTTGCCCTAACGTCAGTAACGCCTTGCACGTTTCTTGCTTGCGCTTCATGTCCATGCAGAGCGTGCGAGGACTGATGGGCCGCCGATGAGACCAAATGCCCTCCGGGTCGTCGTGGTCGACGACAATGCGCTGCGCGCCGCCATCCTGGTGGATGGCCTGCGCGAGGCCGGCATCGACGGCGTCGAGGTGATCGAGACCAGCACGCAACTCGTTCGCCGTCTCGCCGCGATCGATCCCGACGTCATCATCATCGACCTCGAAAATCCCAGCCGCGACATGCTGGAGCAGATGTTCCAGGTCTCGCGCGTCGTGTCGCGCCCGGTCGCGATGTTCGTCGACCAGTCCGATCAATCCATGATCCGCGCCGCCGTCGATGCCGGCGTCTCCGCCTATATCGTCGACGGGCTGAAGAAGGAGCGGGTGAAAGCCATCGTCGACATGGCCATCAGCCGCTTCGAGGCGTTCGACCGGTTGCAGCGCGAACTGGTCGAGGCGCGCAGCGAACTGGCCGACCGCAAGGTGATCGACCGCGCGAAGGGAATCCTGATGCGCTCGCGAAACCTGTCCGAGGAAGAGGCCTATGCGCTGCTGCGGCAGGCGGCGATGAACGAGAAGCGCCGGATTGCCGATATCGCGCAAAGCCTCGTCACCGCTGCCGGATTGCTTGGAAAATAGCCATGCTGACTTCTAGGAAAGGCGGAAACGACGCCATGACCGCAAGCTCGATGACACCAAAGCCGGAAGATCAGCGGATCGCCAGCGCCGCCACGATCCGGCCCGATCGGAGCCGCGTCGTGCGCGTCGGCTTCATCCCGCTGCTCGACATCGCAGTTCTGGTCGCGGCGGAAGAGCAGGGCTTTGCTGCCCGCGAGGGGCTGAGTCTGCAACTGATCAAGGACGTCTCCTGGGCCAATATCCGCGATCGACTGGCCTTTCATCAGTTTGATGTCGCCCACATGCTGGCGCCGATGACGGTCGCCTCTTGTCTTGGGTTGGGCTCCAACCCGTCGCCGACTTTCGCCCCGTTCGTGCTCGGGCGCGGCGGCAACGCCATTACACTCTCCGTCGCACTCTATCGCGACATGCAGGCTCTGGCCGGCCTGATCGGCAACGAAGATGCGCTGACCAATGCGCGCGCTCTGGCGCAGGTGGTCGCGGCGCGGCGCAAGGCCGGGCAACGGCCGCTGGTCTTCGCCATGACCTATCCGTTCTCGTCGCACAATTACGAGTTCCGCTATTTCATGGCGGCTGCCGGCATTGATCCCGACCGCGACGTGACGATGACGGTCGTGCCGCCGCCATTGACGGCCGACGCCATGGCCGCCGGAGCGATCGACGGCTTTTGCGTCAATGCGCCGTGGAACATGATCGCGGTGGAGCGCGGCGTCGGTCGCGTCGTTGCGGTCAAGGCGGATATCTGGCCGGCCGCGCCGGAAAAGGTACTGGGCGTTCGGCCGGATTGGGCCGAGAGCCAGCCCGAAACGCTGTCACGCCTGATCGTCACGCTCGATGCCGCCGCGAAATGGTGCGACGTGCCGGAGAACCGGCCGACGCTCGCCGCCATGCTGGCGGAGCCCGCCTATGTCGGTGGCTCATCGGCGCTGATCGGCTGGTTGCTCACCGATCGCTTCCTCGTCGACCCGGACGGCACGCTTCGCGATATTCCGAACTACCTGACATTCCATCGGGAGGCGGCGAATTTTCCCTGGGTCAGCGAGGCGCTCTGGCTCTACAGCCAGATGGCGCGCTGGGGCCAGGCGCCGCTGACACCGCAGGGGATCGAGCACGCAGCGTCGGCCTATCGGCCGGATCTGTATCGCCACGCGCTGGCGGGTTCTTCGACGCCGCTGCCGCTCGTCGACCGCAAGGTCGAGGGCAGCGCTACGCCGATCGGGATCGAGACGACGGCCGGGCCGATGAGGCTCCCTGCAGCGCCATTCCTCGACGGGCGGACCTTCGAGCCGGATCGGATTGCCGACTATGTCTCCGGTTTTCCAGTCGCCAATCCGAGCGCGGCCAGCGGCGGCCACGATCCGGTCTAGAGCATTTCACCGTTTCTTTGAAACGGCGCAACGCTCTAGCTCCTTGCCTGGTCGCGTTTCCTTCACGCGAACCGGTACCCACTTCGCTCGAAAACGCTGTAGCCGCCAAATGCAGCATATCGCCGCCCTCAATTCCAGCGATATGCTTAAAATACAGCCTTGATCAAAGATGAGGCAGCGGCTTACACTTATTCCAAGCTGAGTTCGGTTCAGACCGAATTCGCCGCCAGGGCGATCAACGAAGATCCGCCATTGGCCTGCCTCTGACGAGGCTATCCCGACAACGACGTCGCCGCATTCGAGTGCATGAACGCACGGCCGCGACGTATGCATCCGTTTTCCCGGCGACGATCCCGCTTCCCTCCGAATTCCTTCGGAACGGAAAGCCGTGTCCATCCCCCGAATGTCCATCCCCCCCCGATGACAGGAGATCGCATGCCGCTTGCCAGCCGCCAGCCCCGTATTGCCGCGCCGCGTATCGCCCCGCTCGCCGTCCTGCCCGTCTTCCTGCGGCTGGAAGGCAAGCGCGCTCTGGTCGTCGGCCACAACGCCGCCGCCGCCTGGAAGGCCGAACTTCTCGCCGCCACTGGAGCGACCACCAGCCTTGCCTGTGTGAGCTATGCGCCGCTGGCTCCCGAACTCGCGGCACTGGTCGACGCCGGACGCATCTCGTGGCTTGGCGCCTACGAGCCCCAACAGTTGCGCGGCATGGCGATCGCCGTTTTCGACGCCGAGACGGACGAGCAGGCGGCGCAGTTTCGTGACCAAGCGCTGGTAGCGGGCATACCCCACAACGTCATCGATCGCCCCGATTTCTGCAACTTTCAGTTTGGCGGCATCGTCAACCGCTCGCCGGTCGTGATCGGCATTTCGACCAGCGGCGCGGCGCCGATCCTAGGCCAGGCTGTGCGCCGGCGCATCGAATTCGCTCTTCCGCCGACGCTCGCCGGGTGGGCGACGCTGGCGATGAAAATGCGCCGGTCGGTTCTGGACCGGTTGCAGCCGGGCGCCGAGCGACGCCGGTTCTGGGAGCGCTTTTCCGACCTGGCGCTTGCCCCGACATCGCCGGCCGATGCCGGCGATCTGGCCGAGCAACTCATCGACAAGGCACGTCATGAAGATAGCGGCCAGACAGTTGGCCGCGTCACGCTGGTTGGCGCAGGACCCGGTGACCCGGACCTGTTGACGGTCAAGGCGGTTCGCGCGCTGCAGGCGGCTGACGTCATCCTGTTCGACGATCTCGTTTCCGACGGCGTTCTGGAACTCGCACGCCGCGAGGCGCGGCGGATGCTGGTCGGCAAGCGCGGCGGCCGTGCTTCCTGCTCGCAGGACGATATCAACGCCATGGCGCTCAAGCTGGCGCGGCAGGGCAAGAACGTGGTCCGCCTGAAGTCGGGCGATCCGATGGTGTTCGGTCGCGCCGGGGAGGAGATCCAGGCGCTGCGGGCCGAGGGCATCGCGGTCGAGGTCATTCCCGGCATCACGGCGGCCTCGGCCTTGGCGTCCAGCCTCGGCGCATCGCTGACCCATCGCGATCACGCCCATTCGGTTCGCTTCGTCACCGGCCATGGCCGCGACGGCGACATGCCGGATCTCGACTGGCGTGGGCTTGCCGATCCCGAGACGACGCTCGCCGTCTATATGGGCGGCCGCTCGGCCCCCGAATTCGCCCGCCGCCTGTTGGCACAGGGCCGCGCCGACGCGACGCCGGTCGTGCTGGCGCAATCCGTCTCCCGCCCCGAGCAGTCCGTCCGCCACACGACGCTGGCAAGCCTCGCAACAGAGACATCCAGCCGTTCCGACGGACCGGTCCTCGTCGGCATCGGCGAGGCGTTCCGCCCCGCCCCGCAAGCCGAAATCAACCGCCCCGATACCGTACGAACCCTTCTCTTTGGCACCTGAGGACAAGCAGCATGTTTGACGAGACCATCAGCAAACTCTCCGCCCTTGGCGCGTCCAAGGCTCGACTGCTCGAAAACAACCCGGCCGGTTTTTTCATCGGCTCGGCCATGGCCGGCATCTATGTCGGCTTCGGCATCCTCCTGATCTTCAGCCTGGGTTCGCTGCTCGATCCGAGCATCCGGCCGCTCGTCATGGGCGCGTCGTTCGGGCTGGCGCTGATCCTCGTCGTCTTCGCCGGTGCCGAGCTCTACACCGGCCACACCATGAACATGACGATCTCGACGCTGGAGGGGCAGACGACGCTCGGCCAGCTCGGCCGGGTCTGGCTGATGAGCTGGGTCGGCAACCTCGTCGGCGCGATGCTTTTGGCCGGACTGTTCGTCGTGGCCGGTGGCGGATCGATCCTCTCGGCGCCGAGCGAGTTCATCTTCAAGGCGGCCGCCGCCAAGATGAACGCCGATCCGGTGCAACTCGTCGCGCGCGCCATCCTCTGCAACTGGCTTGTCTGCCTGGCGCTCTGGATGTCGGCTCGCACCACCAGCGACGCCGCCAAGATGATCGCCATCGCCTGGTGCCTCTTCGCCTTCATCGCGTCTGGCTACGAGCATTCCGTCGCCAACATGACGGTCTTCGCGCTCGCCCTGTTCTCGAAGCATCCCGACACGATCACCTGGGCCGGGGCCGCTTGGAACCTGCTCTGGGTCACCATCGGCAACACCTTCGCCGGCGCCGTGCTGATGGCAGGAGCCTATTGGGTGGCGGCGGCACGGCCTTCGTCCCGGTCGGTCGCCGGCATCGTCGCGGCTGAGTGAAGGAGGCGACGATGGGCCAGGATTTTCTCCCCGAACAGAAACGCTGGCTGGAGGGATTTCTCTCCGGCGCGACGGCGGCGCGCAACGTCGCGCCGCCTGCGGCACCCGCCGTCGCAGCCGAGCCGACCGGGCCCGACGCCGAGCAATGGAAGGCGCAGGACCGCACGGTGGCGGCCGGCGGCAAGCTGGTCGACCAGGAAAAGTGGAAGCGCGCCGATCATCCGTTCGAGGCCTATGACCGGCTGAGCCGCGAGGCGCGTTCCGGCGCCAAGCCGAAACCGGAGGACAATTTCCGCTGGCGCTATCATGGCCTCTTCCACGTCGCGCCGGCGCAGGACAACTATATGTGCCGTCTGCGGATCCCGAACGGCATCCTGACGCATTGGCAATTCGCGGCCGTCGCCGATCTCGCCGAGCGTCTCGGCGGCGGCTACAGCCATGTGACGACGCGCGCCAATCTGCAGATCCGCGAGATCATGCCGGAAAATGCCCCGGCCCTGGTCGAGGGGCTGATGGATATCGGCCTCGTGTCAAAGGGCTCGGGCGCCGACAACATCCGCAACGTCACCGGCTCGGCAACCGCCGGCATCGATCCGCAGGAGTTGATCGATACAAGGCCGCACGCCCGCGCCTGGCATCATCACATCCTCAATACCCGCGCGATGTATGGCCTGCCACGAAAGTTCAACGTCGCCTTCGACGGCGGCGGCAAGATCCCGACGCTGGAGGAAACGAACGATATCGGCTTCCAGGCGGTCGAGATCCTGCCCGGCGCGCCGGTGCGGCCTGGTGTCTGGTATCGCCTGACCCTGGGCGGCATCACTGGCCACAAGGACTTTGCCCGCGATACCGGCATTATTGTTGAGCCGGCGGATGCCGTCCGCGTCGCCGACGCCGTCGTCCGCGTGTTTGTCGATCATGGCAATCGCACCGACCGCACCAAGGCGCGGCTGAAGTACCTGCTCGACGATTGGGGCTTTGCCCGCTTCCTTGAGGAGGTTGAAAAGAAGCTCGGAACGCCGCTGACCCGGACCGACGCCGCCCTTGTGGCGAAGCGGCCGGCGACCGATCGGGGCGCGCATATCGATTTCCATCCCCAGCGCCAGGCGGGTCTTTCCTGGGCGGGGATCGTGATTCCGGCCGGGCGCATGACCGCGCAGGAGATGCGTGCGATCGCGGCCATCGCTCAGGATCTCGGCGACGGCGATATCCGCTTGACCGTTTGGCAGAACGTCATTCTTTCCGGGATTGCTCACAGTCGGATTGCCGAGGCGAAGGCGCGCATCGAGGCGATCGGCCTTGCCTGGACCGCTTCCGCCGTGCGGGCAGGGCTTGTCGCCTGCACCGGCAGTCGGGGCTGCAAGTTCGCCGCCTCGGACACCAAGGGCCACGCGCTTGATATCGCCGATCATCTCGATGGCCGTATCGAGCTCGACCAGCCGCTCAACATCCACCTGACCGGCTGCCATCACTCCTGCGCCCAGCACTATATCGGCGATATCGGCCTCATCGGCGCCAAGGTTTCGATTAACGAGGAGGGCGATCAGGTCGAGGGCTATCACATCCATGTCGGCGGCGGCTTCGGCGCCGACGCGCGGATCGGCCGGTTGCTCCAGTCCGACGTCAGGGCGGAGGACGCGCCGGCCCGGATCGAGGCGCTGCTGCGCATCTATCTCGCCCACCGCGTCGACGCGACCGAGAGTTTTGCTGACTTCACCCGTCGACATGACGCAGAGGCCTTGAGAGCCCTGACGATGGAGGCCGCGACATGACCTTCCAGCCGACACCCTCGCCAATCAACATCGTGCCCGAAGGCGCGCCGTTCAGCGACGAGCAGCGCGCCTGGCTGTCGGGCTTCCTCGCCGCCGCCCTCGGCTCGCTCACCCCCGTCGACGCGGCCGGCATCCTGCCGCAAGGCCTGACGCCGGGCCCGGAGGCGCCCATCGGTCCGCCGCTGGCCAGCAATGACGATGCCCCCTGGCATGATGCTGCCATGCCGGCCGACGAGCGGATGAAGCTCGCCGAAGGCCGCCCTGCCAGCCAGAAACTGATGGCGGCGATGGCGCAGCAGGATTGCGGCCAGTGCGGCTATAGCTGCGCCGCCTATGCCAATGCGATCTTCCTGAGGGATGAGGCGCGGCTCAACCTCTGCGCGCCCGGTGGCAAGGAGACGTTCCGGCTGGTGAAGCCTCTGGCGGCCGAGCTTGGCGAGCCGAGCGCGGACGCCAAGGCGTCGCCCCTTCCCGAGGACAGGCCCGCTGTCGCGGTGCCCGCCTCAAAACCCGGCATGAGCCGCGAACAGCCGGTCGAGGCCGTCTTCCTGGGCCGCCGGCGCCTGAATGGATCTGGCTCGGAGAAGGATACGCATCACGTCGAGTTCGACATCGCCGCGAGTGGCCTCGACTACGTCGTCGGCGACAGTTTTGGCGTCTTTCCGCGCAACAGCCTCGGCCATGTCGACCAGATCATCGCCATGCTGGGCGTTGCCCACACGACGGAGGTGCGCGGCCGGACGCTTCGCGACGTCTTGAGCGACGAGGTCTCGCTCGGCCTCGCGCCGGATGCGCTCTACGAACTCTATTCGCATATCCTTGGCGGGACGCTTCGTGAGAAGGCGCGGGAACTGGCGCGGGGCGGCGACCCCGACGGCGACGCGGCGCAGCTCGACGTGTTCGCCGTGGTGCAGAAATTCGCCGCCGCCCGCCCGCATCCAGAAGCCTTCGTCGATGCGCTGGAGCCGTTGCAGCCGCGCCTCTATTCGATCTCGTCCTCGCCGAAGACGGAGGCGGGCCGCGTGACCCTGACCGTCGATGCCGTGCGCTACCAGATCGGCCAGCGCAAGCGTCTCGGCGTCGCCTCGACCTTCCTTGTCGAGCGGATGGAGCCCGGCGAGACGCTTCGATGCTATGTTCAGAAGGCGCATGATTTCGCCCTGCCGGCCGATCCGAACACGCCCGTCATCATGATCGGTCCCGGCACCGGCATTGCGCCGTTCCGCGCCTTTCTCAAGGAGCGGGAGGCGATCGCGGCGCCCGGTCGCAACTGGCTGTTCTATGGCCACCAGCGGCAGGCGACGGATTTCTTCTACAAGGACGAGCTGCAGGCGATGCGCGCGAGCGGCCTGCTGACGCGCCTGTCGCTGGCGTGGTCCCGCGACGGGGCGGAAAAGTTCTACGTGCAGGACCGCATGCTGGAGGTCGGCGCCGAGCTCTGGCGCTGGATCAGCGAGGGCGCGCATCTATACATCTGCGGCGATGCCAAGCGCATGGCGAAGGATGTCGAGGCAGCGCTGGTTTCGATAGCCACCAGCCATGGCGGATTGGGGGCGGACGAGGCCGTTGCGGCGATTCGAGCGATGAAAAAGGCCGGCCGGCTTCAGGCCGATGTCTATTGAGCCGCGCGAGCCTGAATTCGCCAGCTAAATACGCGCTATCGACAATTCCAGCTCGCTACTCTGGCTTGTTCAAGCGCTGAAGAATCTCGATGAGCTCCGGAGTAAGGTCTCGGATTTCCTGCAAATGAACGGCGCTCAGCTCCCGCAGGCACGCTTCAGCCTTGGCGGTCAGAGTCAAAGCCTGGCGGCGCTTGTCGCTTGGATCGGCGTTCCGTTCCACCAAGCCGGCAGCGCTCAATCTTCCGACAAGCTCAGTTGCCGTGTGCGGCGCGATCAGCAGTCGACTCGCCAACTCACCAATCGTCATCGGATCTGGCGGGCGATGACCCTTTATCACCAGCAGGGCCTGATGCTGCTGGCTCGGTATCCCGGCCGTCTTGGCAGCTGACGCGCTGAAATCCATGAACCGGCGCAACGTGTAACGTAGATTCGCGAGGGCCTCGTAGTCCCCCTCGCTCAGCGGTTCATTCGCTTTGTCCAAGTTGCGTTGCACCCTTTTGATCGAACCGACCGACGGACGTTATGCCAGATGACGGCTGGCATTGCACCGCTCACCGCCCGTTGATTTATGTCGTAGTACGATATAATGGAGCCTCAGATTGCTCAATGTGTGCTGCGTCCGACGACGGCAGCGCCGGCCGGAGATCTGAGTTGACCAACCCACATTCTGAACGACGTCGCCCGCATGATTTCACCGGTGGCCTCGCGCGCCGTGAGGCAGGTGATTTCACGACGGACAAGCGCGTTCTGTTGCTGATCGGCATGGCGATTATCGTTGGCACGGGAGGGGCGCTGGCGGCTTGGCTGCTCGTCAACCTGATCGCGGTGGTGACCAATGCTGTCTGGTTCGGACGCGTGAGCGTTGAAGCGACCTCTTTCGCCGAAGTTCCCCGTTCGGGCTGGATGGTCGTGGCGCCGATCCTCGGCGGTCTAGTGATTGGACTGATGGCGCGGTTCGGTTCGGAGAAAATCAGAGGTCACGGCATTCCGGAGGCCATTGAAGCAATCCTAATCGGCGGCAGCCGGATGTCGCCGAAGGTCGCCGTTCTCAAGCCGCTGTCTTCCGCGATATCGATCGGAACCGGCGGCCCGTTTGGCGCTGAGGGGCCGATCATCATGACCGGCGGCGCCATCGGCTCGCTGTTTGCGCAATTCTTCCATATGAGCGCCGCCGAACGCAAAACGCTACTCGTCGCCGGCGCCGCCGCCGGAATGACGACGATTTTCGGCTCGCCGATCGCGGCCCTGATGCTGGCGGTCGAACTGCTCCTGTTCGAATGGAAGCCGCGAAGCTTCATCCCCGTCGCGGTCGCGGTGTGCACGGCGATTTCCTGGCGGCCGCTTCTCTTTGGCACCGGCCCGCTGTTCCCGGCGCATTTCCAGCTGAACTTGCCCTGGTGGGGTATCCTGCTTTGCGCGGCTGTCGGGATCCTCTCCGGCCTGCAATCGGGGCTGCTGACCACCCTTCTCTACAAGATTGAGGACGGCTTCGAACGGCTTCCCATCCACTGGATGTGGTGGCCGGCGCTGGGCGGAGTGGTTGTCGGCCTGGGTGGCCTTATCGAGCCCCGGACGCTCGGCGTTGGCTACGACGTCATCTCCGATTTGCTGAGCAGCCACATCCTTGTTCAGACCGTGGTTGCCATCCTGTTTGTGAAGGCGGGTATCTGGCTGGTGGCCCTTTCGTCCGGGACCTCGGGCGGTGTGTTGGCACCGCTCCTCATCCTCGGCGGTGCGCTCGGTTGGCTCGTGGGCTTGGCGCTACCCGGCGAACCGGGCTTCTGGGCGCTGCTTGGAATGGCCGCGATGATGGGCGGAACCATGCGCGCACCGCTGACCGGAGCCTTCTTCGCCGTCGAGATCACTGGCGACGTCACCATGCTCGTGCCGCTACTGGCCGCAACGGTCGCAGCCTATGCGGTCACCGTGCTGCTGCTTCGCCGCTCGATCCTGACCGAAAAGATCGCTCGACGCGGCCAGCATATCGCGCGCGAATACGGGGTCGATCCGTTCGAACAAACCCGCGCCGCCGATATCATGATCCGCGAAGTCGATAGCCTGCCAGCTTCCATGAGCGTGGCGGAGGCCTGTGCCTTCTTTTCGTTACAGGAAGCAACGCATCGCATCTATCCAGTACTTTATTCCGACAAGACCCTGGCCGGAGTCGTATCTCGTGCCGATGTGATGGGTTGGCAGGGGGATGCGGAATTTGCCACTCAAAGCCTGGCGGATATGATCTCGGACGGATCGCTCCCTGTCGGTCATCCAGAGGATACGGTCGGCTACATTGCCGACGTCATGGTCGCTGCCCAGACGGGTCGGGTTCCTATTGTGGATCGCGAAACACGCCGCCTTGTCGGCCTGATCGCTCGCAAGGATCTTTTGCGCCTTCGAAGCGCGGATAGAGCGTCCGAGACCGAGCGCCGTCCTTACCTGAGAGTGGGACTCGCAAAGCGGCCCGTGCGCTAGAATGTGGTCGACTAAACTGACGTCAAAGTCGCTTCTGGCGAAGCGATGAAAATTGGGACGCGGATGCTTGGCTCCCGCGTCCCTGTATCTTCCTTGAAATTACTGGGCCGGCGCGTCCGCCGGGCCGGCATGCATGATGTCGTCGTTCTCCGGCCCATCCACGATCAGGTAGCCGGCCAGCCCGCGCTCCGCGCGCGACAGGGCGTGATCGACCAGGACATAGTGGCCGCCACGATCGACCTTGAAGTCGACGATCGTGGCGCCGCCCGGCGGCACGGTGACCGTCTGCACGCCCGTCAGGGGCGGCGAGCCGACGCTGCCCATGGAATAGACATTGTCGAAGATCTCGCCGATGACGTGGAACGAAGACGTGAAGTTCGGGCCGCCGACGCCAAAGAAGATGCGAACGGTCTCTCCCACCGTGGCATAGAGCGGATGGCTCTTCGTCAGCGAACCGACCGCGCCGTTGAACAGGAAGTATTCTGGCCGCTCGGAGATCAGCTTGTCGTAGTCCATCTCCAGCGCGCCGTTCGAGCCGAACGGTTCGACGGTATAGAGCTCTCCCTGCATAACGTAGAACTCGCGGTCAACCTGCGGCAGGCCGCCCTCGGGTTCAACCAGGATCATGCCGTACATGCCGCTGGTGATATGGTGGGCGACGCTCGGCGTGGCGCAGTGGTAGACGAAGATGCCGGGCTTGAGCGCCTTGAAGGTCACGACGGTCTCGTTGCCCGGATCCGTCTGCGTCGCATGGGCGCCGCCGCCAGGCCCCGTGGCCGCGTGAAAATCGACGGAATGCGCCATGACGCTGCCTGCCGGATTCTTCAGATGCACCTCGACCGTATCGCCGACCCGCACCCGGATAAAGGGCCCCGGAACCTTGGCGTTGAACGTCCAGTAGGTATAGGTCGCGCCATCATCGAGCCTGCCGACCAGTTCGACGGTTTCCAGGTCGACCCGGACGACCTTCGAACCGCGCTGTCCGATCGGGCCGGGCAAATCGGCGGGATCGCGGACGACGTCGGCGGCGTCGGAGGCCATGGCTTCGCGAGGGCCGGCCATGACCTGGATCAAACCCTCCATGCCGGCCTGACGATGTCCGGCGATCGAGCAGAAATAGGCGAACTCGCCGACTTTGCTCGCCGTGAAGGCGAAGGTGGAAGAGGCGTTCCTGCCGACCACGACGGAAGAGCGCGCCGCATACTGGTCGACGACCACGTCGTGCTCGGCGCCTTCGCCATTGATGAGGTTGATTTGGACTAACTCACCCTCATGCACCATCAGGGTCGGATTGATCTTGCCGTCAATGTCGCCGCCGACACCGATATAGACCATGCGCCCGGTGGCAATGCCGGTCCGCAGCGTGAAGGTCGTAGGGTTGTGATAGCTGACCGAGGCCGTCGCCGCTGGGACGCCGGCCGGCGGGGCGGCCTTGTCGGTGGCAACAGGTGCCGTCGTCGCCTGCGCTTCTGCCGGCGCCGCGCCATGCTGGTGGTTCTGGGCAAGGGTCGGCGACAACGACATCATGGCGAAGACCGCTATCGTTGCAGCGAGTAAGCGCCGGAATGTCGAGCGATATTGTGGTGGATCGCCTCTCGGCGCCTTCGGAAGAAATTCGCCTGTCGCTTCGTGTAGATCGAGCATGGATCTCTCCAATGTTGCTCTGGACGAAAAAAAGGAACAGGTCGAAAATAGCGGCCGGGTACTTTCCTTCTTTGCCGAAACGCAACGAGAGGTGCGAATGACTACGATTTTCGCGAAGATTTGGCTGTCTGCCGCCGAGACCGGCACAACATGCCGCCATAGAGCAGGGCAAAACCTAGGAAGGCGGCCGCCCAGGCGCAGGCGGAGAGATGAAGGAGCCAGTCTCCCGACAAGCCGAGCGCCGCGGCGATGCGCGCAGCCGCAGCGATCAGGATGGCGGCGAAGACGAAACTGCCTGCCCTACCGGCGCGTAGCGGATGGCCGGTATGGCCCAACGTGGCGCGTACCATGACGCCGAGCGTCATCGTGCCGATGGCGCCGACGCCCAGGGCATGAAGCCCGGCGACGGGCGCGATGATGGTGGGCAGGAGGATCGACAGCGCCGTCAGCATCAGGCCGAGCGGCACGAAGGCGTAGGCGATATGCAGGATCAGCACGAGCGGATCGCGCAGTGTCCGGTCGCCTGCCCATCGGGTAAGCCGGATTGTATTGAGGAAGGCTGCGACCAGTAGCGCCGAGCCGGTCTCCGCTCGCGCCGACCAGAAGGTCCACGCCACCAGCGCCAGCGCCGTGAGGAGGATAGTCGCCATGTCGAAAAGGTTGAGGGGCACCGGCAGGCGACCGGGATTCTCGCGCGCCAGCCAATTACGGGTGAAGCTCGGGATGAGGCGGCCGCCGATCACCATCACCAGTACGATCGCCGCGCCGATCGCCAGCCTTCGGGCGATGTCGGAAAGGCCTTCGACATTCGCCTCGATATGGAAAAGAATATTGGCTGCCAAGAGAACGGCTAGCGGGATGAGAACCTTGAGGTTGCGCCAGTTGCGGCCGGCGACGATTTCCACGGCGGCGGCGCATGCGACGGCCAGCAGGAAGGCGCAATCGATCAGGGCCGCCACCAGCCAGCCTGTCTGCGCCGAATAGAACACGGCGACCCGCCCGGCAAACCAAAGCAGAACCAACGCGAGAAGAGGCAGCCCCTGCACCGGCAGACGGCCGGTCCAGTTGGGGATGGCGGTCAGAAGGAAGCCGGTCAAGACGGCGGCCAGATAGCCGAACAGCAGCTCATGCACATGCCAGTCGACCGGCACAAACACGCTCGACGTGGCCAGATGGCCGTGCAAGAGCGGCAGCCAGAACAGGATCGATAACCCGGCATAGAGCGCGCCGAGCCCGAAAAACGGCCGGAAGCCATAGGAAAGAATGGCGGGGTAGCGGCCCGGCCGGGTGCGGGGAATAGCCATTCACAAGATCCCGGGTGGGGGCCGGAGGGAATTCCGGCCCGGTGGTCAGGTAACGATCAGTTGGCGGGAACCTGCGCCAGCAGGGCTTCAAAAGCCTTCTTGGCCTTGCCGGGATGCTTGACCGCCTGAGTCTCGGCCAGGTTCGTCGGCTTGCCGACGACGATGAGGGCCACCATGCCCATGCCGTAATGCGGCGTGCATTTCACGCCATAGACGCCCTCTGCGTCGACGGTCACGGTAATCTTCTCGCTCATCTTGCCTTTGAAAGGTTCGACGCCGGCGGGGAGCATCCCCTTGACGGACTCGGCATCATGGGACTTGTCGGTCGGCAGGAAGCTTACGGTATCGCCGGGCGCCGCCACGATGAAATCGGGCTGGAATACCATGGCGCCCTTTTCGCCCTTGTTCAGCATCTGGACCTGGTGATCCGCGGCTTGGGCGCCGCTCGCCATAGCGATTGCCATGCCTGCCGTTACGACGCATGCCGCGGCAAATGCCATAGTCCGTTTCATAATGCGTTCCTTCGTTTCAAGCTGCGATGATCGTTGTCATCACCATCCTTATAGACGCCCCGCCGACCGCCGGATTTGTTGCAGCGCAAAGAGGCGACGGATTCGGACCCACAGGAAGGCGGCAAAACTTGCGCTTTGCCAATCGGGATGGAAGATTGCAGCCGTGCTGGCAGAATCCCCCCGGACGCGGCCCGACGCATCGCGCTGAGAGGAATCATGAGCCAACTGGATCGCTCCCTGATCAACGGCCTGCCCCCGTTCGAGGCGGCCTCGACGGAGGATCTCGACCACGTTCTCTCCAGCGCCCGTTCTTTGCGGATCTCCAAGGATTCGGTGGTATTCGAGCAGGAGGGGGCGGCGCATTCCTTCTTCCTGCTGCTCGACGGACATGTCCGCGTCGTCAAGACCACGCCGGACGGCGATCAGGTGATCGTGCGCTATATCAGTCCCGGCGAACTGCTCGGAATTGCCCAGGCGCTGGGGCGCTCAACCTATCCCGCCAGTGCGATCGCAGCGGTCGATTGCGTTGTGCTGGCGTGGCCAGGCGCTCTTTGGAGCGAATTCACCCAGCGGATACCGGGCTTCGGCACCAATACCTACAAGACCATCGGCACCCGCCTGCAGGAAGTGCAGACCCGGCTCGTCGAAATGGCGACCGAGAGGGTCGAGCAGCGGGTCGCCAACGCCCTGCTGCGGCTGGCGAGCCAGACGGGAAAGAAAACGGAGGCGGGCATTCAGATCGATTTTCCGATCTCGCGCCAGGATATCGCCGAAATGACCGGGACCACGCTGCACACGGTCAGCCGCCTGCTGACTGCCTGGGAGGCCAAAGGGCTGGTCGAGAGCGGCCGTCAGCGCGTGACCGTCGTCGCGCCGCATCGCCTCATGCTGCTCGCCGAAGGCAAGGCTGGCAAGGATTGAGCTAGCCCGGACCATCTTCGATGACGCGCCGGACGTCTTCGAGGAAAACGGCCTTATCGACGCCATTGTCGCGACAGGCCTCAGCGACCGTCTGGAACGGCGCCATCGGACAGCCTACGCACAGCATGTGATGACGGAGGACCACTCGGATGGTTTCCGGCCACCGCCGCATGATCGCGTCCATCGACATCGTCTCCAGCGCCGCTTCCATCATCTTCGCTCCCGCTGACCGATCGGCAGAGTAGGCGTCTCGCCGCGACCGCTCCTTGCGTTGATGCAAGGATAGCGGCGTTTTTCTGCTCGATGGCGCGGAGGTTCTGAAGACCATTCAAGTCATCGCCAGCAACGCTTTTTGCCTCTCTCTTTGATCTAGAACAAATACGAACTCGCGGAATTCCTAGAAGGTCCAGCCGCGCGCAGCCTCTCGTGAAGGCGGCGCGACGGCGTGATTTCTGGAATATGAGGGCTCGGATATGGTTGCGGGATTAAGCAGGGGCGATCGGCAGGTCGCACTCGCGATCTCGATTCTGATCGCACTTTGCGGCCTGGCGCTTGCCGCCGTTGGCCGCGGCGATCCGATCGGGACCCATGGGTTCATGATTCTTCTCTACGCCCTCGGCGTGAGCTTCTTCGTGATCGCGGGCTATTACGCGCCCGAGCCCGACATCTCCCGGCTATCGCGCTACTATGACGACCCGACCAAGGTCGGCATCGTGCTCGCCATGGGCTGGGCCGTGTTCGGCCTCACCTTCGGCGTCTGGGTCGCCGCCCTGCTGGCCTGGCCCGACCTCACCTTCGACGCGGGATGGGCGAGTTTTGGCCGCATCCGCCCGGTCCATACGACCAGCGTCATCTTCGGCTTCGGCGGCAACGCGCTGATCGCCACTTCCTTCCATGTGCTCCAGCGCACATCGCGGGCGCGGCTGCCCGAACAGATCAGCCCCTGGTTCGTGCTGCTCGGCTACAATCTGTTCTGCGTCATCGCGGTGAGCGGCTATTTCATCGGCGTCACGCAGTCCAAGGAATATGCCGAGCCGGAATGGTACGCCGACATTTTCCTGGTCGTGGTCTGGGTCGTCTACTTCCTGATCTACATACGCACACTACAGCGACGCAAAGAGCCGCATATCTACGTCGCCAACTGGTACTACATGGCCTTCATCCTGGTGGTGGCGGTGCTGCACATCGTCAACAACCTCGCCGTGCCGGTATCCTTCGGCCACGCCAAGAGCTACTCGCTGTTTTCCGGCGTACAGGATGCGATGACCCAGTGGTGGTATGGCCACAACGCCGTCGCCTTCTTCCTGACCGCCGGCTTCCTCGGCATGATGTATTACTACCTGCCGAAGCGCGCTGGCCGGCCGATCTTCTCCTACAGGCTGTCGATCATCAGCTTCTGGGGCATTACCTTCATGTATATGTGGGCGGGCTCGCACCATCTGCAATACACGGCCCTGCCGCAATGGGTGCAGACGCTCGGCATGACCTTCTCGATCGTGCTGCTGGTGCCGTCCTGGGCCTCCGCCGGCAATGCGCTAGCAACGCTGAACGGCGCCTGGCACAAGGTTCGGGACGACGCCACGCTACGCTTCATGATGGTCGCCGCCGTCTTCTACGGTCTCTCGACCTTCGAAGGCTCGTTCATGGCGATCCGCGCCGTCAATTCGCTCAGCCACTACACCGACTGGACCGTCGGCCATGTCCATGCGGCGCGCTCGGCTGGGTAGCGATGATCTCCTTCGGCTCGATCTATGCGCTGGTGCCGTGGATGTGGAAGCGCGAGCGCATGTATTCGTCGAAGCTGATCGAGTGGCACTTCTGGTTGGCGCTCGCCGGGACCGTCGTCTACGTCTTCGCGATGTGGAACTCGGGCATCATTCAGGGCCTGATGTGGCGCACCTACAATGAAAGCGGGACGTTGGCCTACTCCTTCGTCGACTCGCTGGTGGCGATGCATCCCTATTACATTGCACGCACCTTTGGTGGCCTGTTTTTCCTGATCGGCGCGATCCTCGGCTCCTACAACATCTGGATGACCATCCGTCAGCCGGGAACCGCTCTTGCCAGCCAGGGCGAGGCGGACGAGCCGGGTCTTGCGAGCCAACCCGCCCTTCAGGCTGGAGAATAGCCGACCATGCCGAATTTTCATCGCAAGCTCGAACGCAGCGCCATTGGCTTCGTGCTGGCCATCATCGGCGTATCGGCGATCGGCGGGTTCGTCGAAATCGCGCCGCTGTTCACGATCCACGAAACGGTAGAAAAGGCGCCCGACATGCGCGTCTACACACCGCTCGAACTGGCGGGGCGCAACATCTACCTGCGCGAGGGCTGCTATGCCTGCCACTCGCAGATGATCCGCACCCTGCGCGACGAGGTTGAGCGCTACGGTCCCTATTCGCTGGCGGTCGAATCCCAATACGACCATCCGATGCTTTGGGGATCGAAGCGCACCGGCCCGGATCTCGCCCGCGTCGGCGGCAAGTATTCGGACGTTTGGCAGACGGCCCATCTGCGCAATCCGCGCGACGTCGTGGCCGAATCCGTCATGCCGAAATATGGCTGGCTGGAACGGACGACGCTCCGCACCGATGATCTCGGCGATCATCTTCTGGCGATGAGCCGCGTCGGCGTGCCCTACACGCAGGCGATGATCGACAACGCGCCGGCAGATGCCTTTGGCCAGGCGGCGCCTGATTCGGCCTTCGCCGCCGGCGTCGGAGAGCGCTATGGCGAAGCAACCAATATCCGCGCCTTCGATGGCGATCCGTCGCGCGTGACGGAGATGGACGCGCTCGTCGCCTATCTCCAGATCCTTGGCAAGCTGACGGACGCAGCCACAGCCAAGTCCACGGCATCGATGATCGAAGCCCCCAGGGCCGAGGCCACGAAAGCCGAGACGACCACAACAGAAGCGACGGGGGGCTGACAGCGATGGACTTTGACTATCAATCTGTCGTCGCTTTTTCCAAGAGCTGGGGGCTGTTCTACCTCATCGCGCTCTCCATCGGCGTGCTGGTCTACGCCTTCTGGCCGAGAAACAAGAAGGGCTTCGACCAGGCCAAGAAGAGCATATTCGACAAGGACGACAAGCCGTGGAACTAGGCAAGCGCGATCCCGTCACCGGGCGAACGACGACCGGGCACGAGTGGAACGGCATCGAGGAACTCGACTCACCGATACCGCGTGTCGTGCTGTTCTTTCTTGCCGTCACCATCCTGTTTTCGATCGGCTACTGGGTGCTGATGCCGGCCTGGCCGCTGGGCTGGACCTATACCAGGGGCGTGCTCGGCATCGACCAGCGCGAAATCGTGACTCGCGAGGTAGCGGATGCCGCCACGGCCCGCGCCGGATGGACCGACCGCGTCGCCTCGCTGGATTACGCCGCTATCGAGGCGGATCCGGCCCTGATGCGGTCTGTTCGCGAAACCGGGCGCACGCTGTTTGTAGATAATTGCGCCGCCTGCCACGGCGTTGATGCCAAGGGTGGCCCCGGATTCCCCAATCTCCGGGCCAAGAGTTGGCTTTGGGGCGGCACGCCGGAAGTCATCGCCGAGACGATCCGCGTCGGCATCAACTCGACGCATGGCGATACGCGCGTTTCCCAGATGATGGCGTTCGGAAAGGACGGCGTCCTCAACCGCGAACAGGTGACCGATGTCGTCGCCTATGTCCGATCCCTATCGGGGATTGCGACGGGCGCCCCCCTCGACGCCGACCGGGTCAAGGCGGGCCAGGAGGTCTTCGCGGCCAACTGCGTCGCCTGTCACGGCGAAGCGGGCAAGGGCAATATCGAGCTCGGCGCGCCCGACCTGACGGATCAGGCCTGGATCTATGGCGGCGACGCCCAGTCGATCTACAACACGGTTCATGGCGGGCGGCAGGGTCAGATGCCGCATTGGGCCGAGCGTCTGAGCCCCATCGACACGAAGATCCTCGCGCTCTACGTGCACACGCTCGAGGGGGAGGCAAAATGAGCCTCGCTCGATCCGTGCCCGAAACGCCGGGACGACGCCTGAGCTGGAAGTGGATCTCTATCGCCATAGCCTCGATCAGCATCGTCGTCCTGCTCGGCGCCAACGCGCATCTCGTTTATGTCGCGCTCCGCTCCCAGCCGGACTGCGTCCCGCATGCAAAGGCGGCTTCTGATCCCGGTGACGGCTTCCGCGCCGCCAAGTCTGCGTGCTGAGGCAGGAGATATTCATGGCCACCACCACCAATTCATCCAACGCCATCCAGCCGCCGCTTGCGGCGTCGCGGCGGCGTGGCCTCGCTCCCGGCGCAGCTTTTGGCTGGCTGGCGGCCGGCTGGCGCGACCTGCTCGTCAGCCCGGCGACGAGCCTGGTCTACGGCCTCGTCGTCTTCGCCATCTCGGTCGTTGTCGTCTGGAGCCTGTTCGCGCTCGGCCTCGACTACATCCTCTTCCCGGCATTAGCCGGCTTCATGGTCGTCGGGCCGCTCGTCGCGATCGGGCTCTACGCCAAGAGCCGCGACATTGCGCAGGGCCGCCCGGTCTCGCTGGCGCGGATGATCCTCGTGAAGGCACGGTCCGGCGCCCAGGTCTGGTTCACCGGCGCCATTCTCTGCCTGCTCATGCTGGTATGGATGCGCGCCGCCGTACTCATCTATGCGCTGTTCTTCGGCCTGCGCCCGTTCCCGGGGCTCGACCACATCGCAACCATGCTGTTCACCACGCCGGTTGGCCTTGCGATGTTGCTCGTTGGAACCGTCGTCGGCGCCCTGTTCGCGGCGTTCTCCTTCGCCATCAGCACCTTCGCGATCCCGATGTTGCTCGACGAGAAGACCGACGCTTTCACGGCGATGGGCACCAGTATCTCGCTGGTCTGGAACAATCTGCCGGTGATGCTGACCTGGGGTGCGATCGTGCTGGCACTCTTCGCTGTCTGCGTGGCAACCGGGCTGATCGGTCTTATCGTCGTGTTCCCGCTGCTCGGCCACGCGACCTGGCACAGCTACGAGGCAATGAAATGAGTTGCTGCGCGGCCGGCGCCGAGGATTTGGCCCGGCCGATCGACGCTCTTGTGTCCAACGAGGAACTGCTCCTCGCCAGCCGCGATCTCGGCGATGGCCTTCGCCAGGCCGATCTCGCCGTGCCCGACATGCATTGCGCCGATTGCATCCGCAAGATCGAGCGCAGCCTCGGCCAACTCCCCGGCGTCACGCATGCCCGCGTTAACCTCTCGACCCGGCGGGCCAGCATCAAGTGGCGCGGCGACGTTCCGCCGCTGATCGAAACGCTGTCGGGACTCGGCTATGCCTCGCATCTCTATGACGTGACCGAGTCGGCGAGCGATCCCCAGCTCTCCCGGTTGATCCGCGCGCTGGCCGTCGCCGGCTTTTCGTCGATGAACATCATGCTGCTGTCGGTGTCGGTCTGGTCCGGCGCCGACGCGGAAACCCGGCAGGCCTTCCACTGGATTTCGGCGCTGCTCGCGCTGCCGGCGCTGTTCTATTCCGGGCTCGTGTTTTTCCGCTCGGCATGGAGCGCGCTCAAGCATGGCCGCACCAACATGGACGTGCCGATCTCGATCGGCATCAGCCTCGCCTTCGGCATCAGCATTTACGACACCTTCCAGAACGGCGCGCACGCCTATTTCGACGCCGCGACGTCGCTGGTGTTCTTCCTGCTGATTGGCCGCACGCTCGACCACATGATGCGCGAGAAGGCACGGCAGGCGGTCAGCGGCCTTGTTCGCCTCGCCCCGCGCGGGGCGACCGTCCTGCACGCCGACGGTAGCCGCGACTACCTGCCGGTGGCGGAAGTCGAGCCGGGCATGACGCTTCTGGTCGCGGCGGGCGACCGCGTGCCGGTCGATGGCACCGTCATCAGCGGCGCGTCCGAGCTGGATTGCTCGGTCGTTTCCGGCGAAAGCCTGCCTCAACCCGTCGAGGCGGGATCGGCGCTCAAGGCCGGCATGCTCAACCTGACCGGCGGCCTCGTCGTCACGGCGACCGCGCGGGCGCAAGATTCGTTCCTCGCCGAGATGGTCCGGTTGATGGAAGCGGCGGAAGGGGGCAAGGCGCGCTACCGGCGGCTCGCTGATCGCGCCTCGCAGCTCTATTCGCCGGTCGTGCATGCGACGGCTTTCCTGACGCTGATCGGCTGGATCGCCGCCACGGGCGATTGGCATCGCTCGATCAGCATCGCCATCGCCGTCCTCATCATCACCTGCCCCTGCGCGCTCGGCCTCGCCGTACCGATCGTCCAGGTGGTCGCCGCCCGGCGACTGTTCGAGAACGGCGTCATGGTCAAGGACGGCTCCGCCATGGAGCGCCTGGCCGAAATCGATACGGTTGCCTTCGACAAGACCGGAACGCTGACGCGCGGCCAGTTGAAGCTGGTCGACGCGGAAAGAATCAAACCCACCCATGCTGCGATCGCCGCCGCCATGGCCGCCTCCTCCAACCATCCCGCCTCCCGCGCCATTGTCGCGCGTTTTGGCGTTGGCGACGTATCGTTCGCGCGGCTGAGCGAAGTGCCCGGTCGCGGCATTGAGGCGGATCTGGGCGGACAGACCTATCGCCTCGGCCGGGCTGATTGGGCATTGACAGCACCCGGCGAATGGCAGGGCACGGTCCTCAGTCGTGACGGCCAGTTGCTCGCATCCTTTGCCTTCACCGATGAATTGCGGCCGGATGCACTCGAAGCCTTGGTGGCTCTCCGTCAGGCCGGCCTCGCAACGCTCATCCTTTCCGGCGACCGCGCGGAAGCGGTCCGGGCGACAGCGGCCGAAATCGGGATCAACGATTTCATCGCCGCCGCCCTACCCGGTGACAAGGTGCTGCGCGTCGAGGCGCTCGCCGCGGCGGGTCACAAGACGCTTATGGTGGGCGACGGGCTCAACGACGCGCCCGTCCTGACGGCTGCCCATGTCTCGATGGCGCCGGCGAGCGCCGCCGATATTGGTCGCAACGCCGCCGACTTCGTCTTCCTGCGCGACAGCCTGAAAGCCGTACCGCTGGCGCATCAGATTTCCCTCGCAGCCGGTCGACTCATCCGCCAGAATTTCGGCCTCGCCATCGTCTACAATCTGATCGCGCTGCCGGTCGCGATCGCCGGATTGGTGACACCGCTGATCGCGGCGCTCGCCATGTCGCTTTCCTCGATTCTCGTGGTCGCCAACGCACTCCGCCTCAAGGTTAGGGACAGCGAGCACGAGGCGAACTTCGGCGCGGCTGTCAAATCGCAGCGCCCTGAAGAAGGGGCCCGCCAGACCCCGATCGGCCAGGGTCAGCCATGGACAGCTTGATCTTCCTCGTCCCGCTCGCGCTCTTGATCGGCGTCGTAGCGCTCGTCATCTTCCTTTGGGCACTGCGCACCGGCCAATACGACGATCTCGACGGCGCGGCCCAGCGCATACTTCTGGATGACGAAGACGACCACAAAGCAGCACGCCCATTAAGTTAGAGAACGTTGAAGCTGAAGTCTGCGCGAGACGGGAAATTCGGAACCCGTGGCCCTCAATCGAGAGACAATTGGCACGACATAACACATCGAAAGCCTTCCGCCCTTTTACGGTTAACCAAATCAAACCCAATCAGTGACCGATTCTCTGGCTAGAGCTGTTCTTTCCTTGACTGAATCGTTGGGTTGCCCGTTTGAGTGGATTTATGATTTAAGATTCTGGCTGGGCGGAGTGAGCTCCTGCCAGTTTTGCGAACACGGAGTTAAGGTGTTTGTGGAACTGGAGAGTTTTGATGGGGAGACTGAAGTTCAGCCGTGAGTTCAAGCACGAGGCGATCAGGTTTGTGCAGGATCAGGGTGTAAGTTGTGCCCAGGCGGCGCGCGAGCTTGACGTGCATGTGAACGTGCTGCGCAAGTGGGTTGGGGAACGTGATGCCGATCCGCAGCAGGCGTTTTCCGGCAACGGCCAGTTGAAGCCCGATCACCTCGAGATCTAGACCCTGCAGCGTGAGGTCGCCAAGCTCAAGGCGGAGCGCGACATCCTGCAAAACGCCGCGGCCTACGTCGCCAGGGCCTCGATATGAGGTTCGGGTTCATCTCGAAGCACCGAGAGATCTGACCGATCTCGTGGATCCGTGAGGCGCTCGCTATGTCTCGCTCGGGCTTTCATATCTGGCTTAGCCGCGCTTCGAGCAGGCCTGCCTAGTATGAAGAGCTGCTTGTTGCTGGGATCCGCTTAAGCTTTGCAGGGAGCGACCGCGCTCATGGCGCAAGCCGGGTCGGGCATGATGTGCTAGCAGAAGGGCTCAATGGCGGTCTGCATCGTATCGAGCGGCTAATGCGCCAGGAAGGTCTGCGAGCCCGGCCTCGCCGGCGCGGACACTGCCCCAAGACGGAGGGCACTGGTCGGCCCCCATGAAGTGGTCCGGGTTGAATGTTAGTGCATGCTTGGTCTTGACGCTACTGCCGGGGCGGCCGGCGAAGTTGGTCCGGGTTGCGCAGCCGGCCACAGGATTGCTTGCGGCGCGGGCGGTTTGTAGCCCAGCGATGAATGCGGTCTGACCGTATTGTAGTGCCGCCGCCAGCCCTCTATGACGATCTGGGCTTCCTTCAGAGAGTAGAAGATTTCGCCATCGAGGAGTTCGTCGCGGAGCTTCGAGTTGAAGCTCTCGCAATAGCCATTCTCCCAGGGGCTGCCGGGCATGATGTAGGCGGTCTTGGCGCCAACGGTTGCGATCCATTCACGCAAGGCCCTGGCAATGAACTCGGGACCATTGTCGGAACGAATGTGGCCCGGGATGCCACGTAGGATGAACAGATCGGAGAGAACGTCGATCACGTCGACGGCCTTCAGCTTCCGGCTCACCCTGATGGCGATGCATTCCCTTGTGAACTCGTCGATCACATTGAGCATGCGGAACTTTCTGCCGTTGTGAGTTCGATCCTCGACGAAGTCGTAGGACCAGACATGGTTGGGATACTCCGGCCGCAGCCGGATGCAGGAACCGTCATTCAGCCAGAGCCGTCCGCGTTTTGGTTGCTTTTGCGGAACCTTCAGCCCCTCACGCCGCCAGATCCGTTCGACCCGTTTGGCGTTCACCACCCAGCCTGCACGGTGCAGCATCACCGTGATACGGCGATACCCGTAGCGGCCATATTGGATAGCGAGCGCAAGGATGTCGGCGGTCAAGGCCGCTTCATCATCCGGTGTCGTCGGAACCTTGCGCTGCGTAGAGCGATGCTGACCGAGAACCCGGCACGCCCGTCGTTCGGGAATGCCAAGTTCGGCAACAACATGATCCACGCAGGCACGGCGACGCGCGGGGCTTAGAAGTTTCCCCGCGCAGCTTCCGCAAGGATCATCTTGTCCAGCGTCAGGTCGGAGACGGCGCGGCGAAGCCGAGAGTTCTCCGTCTCAAGCTCCTTCAACCGTTTGACCTGGTCGCCCTTCAGGCCGCCGTATTCAGACCGCCAACGATAATATGTTACTTCCGTCACGCCTATCGATCGGACCGCTTCCGCAATCGATTTGCCCTGCGAACTCAGCACATCAACCTGCCGAAGCTTCGTGACGATCTCTTCCGCGCTGTGTCTCTTTCTCGGCATTCCTCAGTCCTCCAACGGCTCAAAAGCCATACATCAGGGAGGACCACTTTTCAGGGGGCAGACCA
>Ga0182738_1001774_pt1 | contig 26320 bp, 16 predicted proteins | sample eDN5th30CBELigMG_FD_128876 | JGI IMG/M metagenome (GOLD analysis project Ga0182738, IMG submission 128876) | Enriched Miracle-Growth compost microbial communities from Emeryville, California, USA - eDNA 5th pass 30_C BE-Lig MG (version 2)... ...
GACGTCACAGCTCAGGTGCTGGCCTTCTCACCCGACTGAAGCGAAAACCTGTCGTTGTGGTCATGAAGAACAAAGTAAAACGCAACTTGGGGAGGGGGACATTACGCCCCGTCACCGTCCCCAGGCCCCCTCGAAATCATCCCCCAAAAAACTGACCCACCAAGCCAACTGCTGGAGTAATCCGGGCGATATAGTCTCAACCGGAAGTGACTTCGGGAGGGTTTCTGCGAGACAAAGCCTCGTCTTTGAAGCTCATTTCTTCGACTTGATGCGATGTTTTTTGACTGCTGCGGAGCTGTCCGACAGGGCGGAATATTGTTCGACCATGCGTTGCGCACGATTCAGAACCAGGTCCTGAAGTTCCGGAGGTGCCAGCACTTTGGCTTGATCTCCGTACGATAAAATCCACCAGGACATTTCATGAATCCCGTCCACGCAAACGGAGAAGTCAATGGTTCCGTCTGCGTTCCAGACCACCGTCTGTGTGGGATGCCAGCAGACTTCCGCAACATTCTGGGCCACCAGCGGTTGAAATCGAACGGTCACCCGGGTGCGTGCTTTCTTCTCCCGAATCAGACTCCAGGCGTTGCCAAAGTAGGACTTCAATGAGAACCGGGGAGGGATCTGATAGTCATCTTCGGTCAGTTCGGAATGCTGGATGCGTCCCAGATGAAACGTACGGACGCTGCGATGCAACGAAGACCGTCCAATAACATACCAGGTGTGCCGACGAAACAGCAGCCGGTACGGACTCACCAGAGTCTGGATGACTGATTTCTCAAAGAGACTTTGATATTGCAGACGCATTTTTTTGCGTTCGGCAAGTGCCTGCAGCGTGCGTTCGTATTGGATTTTTCCTTGCTCCATGCTGGCTTGCGGTTCCATCTGCACTTTGACGGCATGAGTCAACATGCCAATGTCGCTGGCCAGATGTCCGGGCAGGTTGCTTTGCAATTTCAGTGCAGCATCCCGGGCCGCATCCTGAAAGGGAACCCCTCGGTCTCTGGTTCCTGCATCTTGAGCCAGAACGAGCAGGGACAGTGTTTCCGCCAGCGTGAGATTGGTGGGGGGCAGCAGTGATTGTGCCGAAACCCAGTATCCTTGCTGGGAGGAATCATACAGGACCGGAATTCCCGCGTCCTGAAGGGTTTTGATATCCCGAAAAACCGTGCGGCGACTGATCCCGCAAAGTGCCGCCAGCTCGCTGGTGGTGTGGACTCGACCGGATTGCAGACGTTCCAGTACGTCGAGCAGCCGCCGGATCTTCCCAATCGAACTCATGGAAAAAAACCGTTCTGGAGATGTTTTTCCTGGCTGCCACTTGCCATACAGCCAGGATGAGACGTCCCAAAGTCACGACGCTTTGGCTGTTTTGGCATGGGTACACCGGCCAATTTCACGGACGGCTTGTCGCAACCGCTGGCTGTTTTCGACAATGGCCAGCCGGAGATAACCTTCTCCGTCTTTGCCGAAGCCGCGGCCGGGACTGACCGCTACGCCCCCCTCCTCCAGCAGTTTCATGGAGAAATCGATCGATCCCATCTCCACAAACGGTTCGGGAATTTTGGCCCAGACAAACATTCCGGCTTTCGGTTTTTCTACGTCCCAGCCGAGTCGGGACAGGCCATCACAAAGCACGTCGCGGCGCCCCTGATATTCATGAGCGAGGGCTTCGATTCCCGCATCCCCATGGCGCATCGCGACAATGGCAGCAATCTGAATCGCCTGAAAGATCCCGTAATCGTAATACCCTTTAATCGTGGCCAGTGCCCGGACCATTTCCCGGTTTCCGCTGCAGAATCCAATCCGCCAGCCAGCCATACTATAGCTTTTGCTCATGGTGGTCAGTTCCACTCCCACGTCCAAGGCGCCGGGAACCGCCAGAAAACTGGGAGCGACATATCCGTCATAGCAAATGTCTGCATAGGCGAAATCGCTGATGACCAGAAATCCATACTTCTTGGCCAACCTGACCAGATCCACATAGAAATCCTGCTCGACCACTGTGGACGATGGGTTATGCGGAAAGTTGACGATCACCACTTTCGGCTTGGGATAAAGATGTTCGCAGGTATACGCCACGTTCTGCAGGAACTTCTGAGGTTCCCGCACGTCCAGGGCAATCACATTTCCCGAAGCCAGAATGACGGAATACATATGAATCGGGAACGTGGGGGCGGGAACAATCGCGGTGTCCCCCGATCCCATCAATGCCAGACACATATGGCTGAAACCTTCCTTCGAGCCGATGCAGGCAATAATTTCATCATCGGGATTCAGCTTGGCCCCGTAGCGGCGATCATACCGCTTGGCGACTTCCCGGCGCAGATTCCCAATTCCGTTCGACACGGAATAACGATGATTTTTGGGATCTTTGAGGGCCTCGGCCAGCTTTTCCTGAAAGTGAATATCGGGGGGATCTGTCGGATTCCCCATCCCCAGGTCGATCACATCGATTCCCGCTACCCGTTTCTGGTATTTCAATTTATTGATTTTACCAAACAGATACGGAGGCAGACGCTTCATGCGATCTGCTACGGGAACTTCAAAAGGATTGTCTGCAAAAGGAACTTCGGATTCGCTGCGCATGAATTCACCGCGGATTTTAAGTGCCGCGAACAAAACCTCTCGGACAAGAAAATTTCCTTGTCGCGAGCAAGTTCGCTGCAAGTTTCGTCAGGGCTTCTAAAACTGCTGAAAAATTGGAATTGCCGCTCAGCAGCGGGTCGATCAGACAATCAATAGCACCCTTCCCGATTCCATTTTGGCAGCGAACCGGCACCAGAGTGGGAACCGAACGCAACAAAACAGGGAGGAATGTTTTTCAGCCTTTCAACGCGAAAAAGAATGGCCTGCAATCTTCATTCAGAATCGAAACTCGACAGTTTCTATTTGGTAACTCATTAACTGAAAAATGGTTGCATCCATACTCATTCTATGTCACTTCAAGGAGTGATGGTCCGATTCCACTGGGTACGGGATTTCGGGCCATCGCGAGATTGAAACGGCATCTGAGCAATTTTCTGATTTTATCGACATCCTGAGTCAGAGGCGAGATTCAGTTTGTGCGTTTTTTTGATTAGAGCGCATTCACCCCGCATCGATCGTGTTCCGTCACGCGGCGAATAGTCTTTCATCAGCCGAAACGCGCGCTGCGCGGGTCCAGGCCAGAGCAAACTGCTCTGGAGCGTGCCAATTTCATGCCTGCCACCAAGGAGGATTGCATGAGAGTTCGCCCATGATTCCGTTGGTTTCCAGGACTTCACGGGTGATTCCAGCGATGGGATCAACAACTTTCCTGATGCGCGCACGTCCCAGTCTGTTCGAGTGGAGAGAAGGAATCTGAGATCGGGAAAAGGCTGCAAATCATTTCACGCGCGCAAATCCAAGCGGTGGAATCGCGCCTTCACGCGCCCTCCAGATCTTCTCAATTTAGGAGGATCGGACACGTTTGCCATCGAAAGGGTGGCATGAGGCGTCCCGGCGTGCGAGAATTGTTCAAACGTGCATTCAACGTGCAGTCCTCGAACGTGAGACCAGCCACGATGTCGACAGAAACCAAAACCGAGATCGGTAGCTACTTCATCTCGAACTATCCTCCCTATTCCCAGTGGAATCGGGAAGCCGTTCCCAGCTTCTTCACCGCCCTGGAAAACCAGCCCACTCGCCAGGTGCCGCTGGGGATGTATCTGCACATTCCTTTCTGCCGGAAACGCTGTAAATTCTGCTATTTTCGTGTCTATACCCAGCAGAATGCCGAGACGATCAAGAACTATGTCGACACGCTGGATAAGGAAGTCCAACTGCTCAAGGACCAGCCCGCTATTCAGGGACGTGATCTGGAATTCGTCTATTTTGGCGGAGGCACCCCGTCTTACTTGAGTTCGAAACAGTTATTGATGCTGCGAGAACGTCTGAGCCATTCCGTTTCCTGGGACCATGCCCGCGAGGTGACGTTCGAATGCGAGCCAGGCACGCTGAGCCTGGAGAAAGTTCAAACTCTCAAAGAGATCGGCATCACCCGTGTCTCGTTGGGGGTCGAGAACTTTAACGACAAGATTCTCGAAGAAAACGGCCGGGCACATCTTTCCCCGGAAATTGAACGGGCCTATGGCTGGCTCAAGCAGGTGGGATTTCCGCAGATCAATATCGATCTGATCGCCGGGATGGTGGGGGAAACAGACGAAAACTGGCAGGACTGCATCGAAAAAGCACTCCATATGGAACCGGATAACGTCACCATTTATCAGATGGAGCTGCCGTGGAACACGGTCTATTCCAAGGAGATGCTGGCTGGTGGAAATGAATCTCCCGTCGCGGACTGGCCCACGAAACGGCGCTGGGCCAGCCAGGCCATCGATCAGTTCAAAGCAGCGGGTTATCAGGTTTCCAGCGGGAATGAGCTGGTGAAAAATCTCCAGACCGATCAGTTCATTTATCGCGACAACCTCTTCCGGGGAAGCGATCTGCTGGCTGTCGGGGTCTCTTCCTTCGGGCATCTGCAGGGGGTGCATTATCAGAATCAGGATGAACTGGAAAAGTATTTATCGATCGTTCAAGGAGGTGAGTTGCCGGTCAAGCGCGCACTCGTCCCCACCGAACACCAGCGTTTTATCCGTGAATGGGTACTGCAGATGAAAGAAGGGCACCTGGACGCTGGGAAATTCCGTGAGAAATTCGGGATGAACCCGCTGGAAGAATTTGCTGTTCCCCTGGCGAATCAGCAACGTGCCGGCTACCTGCACGTGGACGGAGATCATGTCACGCTGACCCGGAAAGGGCTGCTGCAGGCAGATACGCTGTTAACGGAATACTTCGAAGAACAGTATCGCGAAGTGCGCTATACCTGATGCTCGTAGTCCGTGACTCCCCCTTCTTTTAGAGCGCATTCACCCCGCATCGACCGCGTTCCGCCATGCGGAGAGTTGCGTTTCACCGGTCGAAACGCGCGCTGCGCGGGCCAGAGCAACTTGCTCTAAGGAAGGTGAGAATCATGGATGACACTGATTTTCATGGATGAAAAGCGATGTCCCGGAGACCCAGCCGATCCAGCGAAACGATGAATCGGCTGGGGCAGATCGAAAGCAAAATTCAGACAGACTCCCGGCAGTTATTATGGAGCCTGTCCGAGATCATTGCGGAGGAAGTACAGCACATCATCGTCCGCTTTCCCTGCATCGTTCAAATAGACATAAGTATGCTCGGAGATCTTCCGACCATACTGATCGATCGGAACAATCGATTCTCCCTCCTCTGCTCCGCGGACTGTTTTCAATTGCTCAGCTGAAAGTCCCCCTGGAAGCAACTCGTAACCGACGGTGAGTGTGGCAGACTTATGTGTCCGCTGGTTGTACGTCGCCAGATAATAAACCTGAATCAGCCGCTGGGTCCGGTTCACATCCAGAAAGCTTCGAATTTCCTTGTGGAGAATCTTGGCGGTAATATGGGCTGGATAGTCGGTCGTTGGATCGAAGTTCCAATCAATCTTCTTTGTCCCGCGATAGATTGGCCGGGTCTTTTCCTTCTCCCCGGTATTTGTTCTGAAGGTCGAAATGTCCGGCTCACATTGATCGTCGCCGCAGGGATAAGGATAGTTAGGATAATTACCGATGAGATACGTCGCATCGCTCATACAATTGGTGCAATTAAAGCCGCTCGGATAATAACGTATCGCGCTGTAGTAGATATCTCCGTTATCATCATCTGTAAATAGATAATCGTCCGCGCAGACACATGGAACGGCGACAAAAGGCTGAAGCCCCTGTTTGGCCTGGCTGGGTTCGGCTACGGGAGCAGGGGTTGGCGAACCAATGGATGTCGTCCCCTGCGAAGGAATGCAGGGAAGACAGGGAGCATATTGGACGGTACGCACGGTCCGAGAGCGGTAACGATGACGGCCCGCTTCAGCTGGGATGCCGGCCAGCAACACCAGAGATGCCAACAACATAATACCTGTTGAAACCTTCTTCATAAATCTGCCCTTTTGCTGAAGTCAAAAAACAAGCCACGTGCCCTCTCAGGGCTGAGTTTTGAGGTGCGTCATCGCGAAACGTCCTCCGTTATCGGACTTCCCTGAACCGACTGAATGGCGTTTTCATCGCATGAATGAACTCAAATCTAACCGATGATCATACTGCCCGACAATCCAGGAGAGTCCGCTGACGGCTGGGAAGGGGTGCGGCTCCTGCCGCGCCATCAGCAGGCATCAAGGTGATTTTCCTTCCGATGGCTCAGTCGGAACTTCGCCCTCCCGAATTCCGGAACCGGTTGATCTTCAGGCAGACTCCTTGAGTCCATTCAGCCCGTTTGGATTGTATTCCACCAACACGAGTGCCGCCCGACCTGAGTAGATCGCAACCTGTTCTGAGTTTTATCAACTTAAAAAAATCTGTCGGATCAGTCACAAAACTCAATGACACAGGATATTCCATAACATCTCTCTCAAAGCTCGGCTGTGAGATGGCTTTTGTCGCTCCATCCCTCTGCTTCTTCGGCACAGTGTTCGCATGGCTCCTGCCTGGTGCTTGGCCGCCCTGTCGTTTTCTATCTGGACCAATATTCTTTGAAGCAGGAGTGGAACATGTCGACCCCCAAAAACAAAAATCTGCGCAGAGACGATGCTGACTTTGTCGAACGAGACACCAACGAAGACCCGATTTCAGGTGAGCACGGAGCACATCCTGTTGGCGTGGGAATCGGAGCAGCCGCAGCGGGAGCAGCCACAGGAGCCTTGGGAGGAGCTGCGGCTGGACCAGTCGGTGCAGCGGTGGGTGCCGTCGTGGGAGCTGTGGCAGGAGGATTGGGTGGAAAGGCGATCGCGGAATCGATTGATCCGACCGTGGAAGTGGCCCATTGGCGCTCGGAATACTCCAATCGCCCGTACTACAGTCCCGATCGACCGTTTGAAGATTATGAACCCGCCTATCGTTTTGGCATGGAGCGCCATGGGAACTATCCCGATCGCACATTCGATGAAGTCGAAGCAGATCTGGCACGAGACTGGGAAGAAACGAAGGCCGCAGCGAATCTTCGATGGGCAGACGCCAAAGATGCTGCCCGTGATGCCTGGTGCCGACTCGATCAAAGCTGCGGAAGCTGCCACACACCCAGAGAATAACACATGAACCTGACGTGGCCCGGGCGGGTCGTCATTCATTCGTTCCGAACCTGATCGGAGCGAAAGAAGGGGAAAGAGGAAAGAGAAGAGGGGAAAGACTGCATCTGATGCTTTCCTCTCTTCTCTTTTCCCTTTCCCCATTCTCTCACTTCTACCCTTTAATGCGGTCTCGAGAGTCTGCGACATCGACCTGCTTTTCGATGTACTCAATCACTTTGCTGGCGACATCAATTTTCGTGGCCTTCTCGATCCCTTCCAGTCCGGGAGAGGAATTCACTTCCATCACCACGGGACCATGCCGGGAACGGAGAATATCGACACCTGCTACACGCAGCCCCATACTTTTCGCAGCTCGCACTGCGGTCTGGCGTTCTTCCGGAGTGATCTTGATCTGAACTGCAGTTCCGCCGCGATGCAGATTGGAACGAAACTCTCCGGGCCGGGCCGTGCGCATCATGGCGGCGACGACTTTCCCTCCCACGACGAAACAACGCACGTCGCTGCCGGAGGCTTCCTGAATGAATTCCTGAACCAGGATATTGGCTTCTACACCACGAAAGGCTTCAATCACCGCTTCCGCCGCCTTGCGGGTTTCTGCCAGAATCACACCCACCCCCTGTGTCCCTTCCACGATCTTCACCACCAGCGGAGCTCCTCCCACAATATCAATGAGTCCATCAATATCTTTTGTGGAATGAGCAAAACCCGAGACCGGCAATCCCACGCCATCTCGGGCCAGCAATTGCAGGCAACGGAGTTTATCGCGGGAACGGGTAATGGCCTGCGATTCATTCGCAGTAAAGATGCCCATCATTTCGAACTGGCGAACCACGGCAGTTCCATAAAACGTATGCGATGCCCCGATACGAGGAACCACCGCATCGACATCGTTCAACTCGCGACCTGAATAAATCACGGTGGGACGATGCGAAGTGATATTCATGTAACAGCGGAGGTAGTCGATCACCTGCACCTTGTGCCCCCGCCGTTCCCCCGCTTCTTTCAGGCGGCGGGTGGAGACCAGCGACGACTTCCGCGACAAGATGGCAATTTTCAACGAACGACCGGAACCCTCCACCGCTTCCGGGATGGGCTCGTGTTCGTGGGGGGCCGCCGCTGCTTCAATTTCATGAGTGGACATAAAGGACCGCAGGAAAACAGTAAAAAAGAGACCGCATGCCCTGTCAGGGCTAGAGCACATTCACTCCGCATCGACCGCGTTCCGCCACGCAACGAGTCGCCTTTCATCAGTCGAAACGCATACTGCGCGGCCCCAGGCCAGAGTAACTTGCTCTAAATGGGGGGCGAGTCATCGCAAAACGTCCTCCGTCGTCGGACTTTGCGGTGAGACCTCCCCGAACTTTTAAAGTTGACACTGCATTATCAGACACGTTTTATGGCGCTCTGCAAGTCATCTTCCCGTGAGAAATTCACAATCCGTGTGAGAATACAACGGAATCATCTCCATTCGACAGCGTGCAAACTTCATGCCTTCCGACGAACGGGAATATGTGATTTGTCCCGGTAGGAGGCTCCCACATCGACCAGAAAACGTCCTCGCAACGCTTCTCGCCCCAGCAACATCCGAAATCCCATCTGATCCCGATTGGCCAGAGTCAATTCAATCGTCCAGCGGAGATCGAACAACTCAATTTCCGTCGCCACAACCGGGCGTTCGGATTGAATTCCGTTTGAACTGCGGACCGTGCGCATTTCCAGAAGCGGTGCTTCAGCCTGCACCGCCTTACGGACGCTACGTTGAAGCGGATGAATGAAAAAGCGGACATAATCACGATGATCTCGTCTGAAACGCTCAATTTCAAACGCGTGGAGTGAAGAGGTATTCGCCCCGGTATCGATTTTGGCTTTAATCGCACCGACACGAAATTCCGGTAGCGAAACCCATTCCCGCCAGCCGATCGTCATCGCTTTTGCCAGCCGTTCTCTCGCCATCTTTGATCCTTCCGGAGCGTTTCTCATCACCTTCCAGGAAGAGAAACCAAACGTTGAGCAGGGCTCGCACGATCGTGGTCGTGCTCGCAACACCTGCATAATCCAAGAACAACGCAGCCATAGATTAACGAGCAGTCTGCCCCAGCTGAAACCCCGGAATATTCGGACCGGTTACGATTCTCATCAGCCTTGAGTTACAATTGCTGTGACTCCCTCGTCGCAAACGGCTGGCTACAGTCGGAAGCAAACCGACCCCGCCGAACTCCGCGTGTTCTCCAAAAGGTATCTCTTTCCAATGCCCGTTGAATTGATCATCGACGGCTATAATTTGCTCCATAATGCTGGACTGGGACGCCCCCGGAATGCCCCCGGAGAGTTCGAAAAGGCCCGCAACAAACTGCTCAAACGTCTGCAAGTGAGTCTGAGTGAAACAGAACGGGCGCACACGTCCGTCATTTTCGATGCCCAGTTTTCGGAACATCCAGACCGGCGACCATTGCATCTGTATGGCATGGCAGTGCTGTTTTCTCCTCATGGACGCCAGGCAGACGACCTGATCGAAATTCTGCTCTCCAGCCATCCTGCCCCGCAACAGGTCATGGTCATTTCCAGCGATCACCGGTTGCAACGGGCTGCTCGACATGCCCGCGCGGCCTATCTCAGCAGTGATGCTTTTCTTGTCGAACTCGACGAACGCCAGTTGGAACAGCCAACTGCAGAGGCCGATCCGCATGAGACATCCTCACCGCCGTTCAACCGTTCACAGAAGCCGGCAAAGTCGGATGTCGAACGCTGGTTGCAGGAGTTTGGGGAGATCGATGTCAACTCCATTGCCCGCGAGGAATTGCAGGCAGAATTGCAGTTGCGACAATCCGCCGCCGGCAAACAGGCCGCAACCGGGAAACAGTCCACAACCGGTTCATCCCCAATACCCACGCCCAACTCCTCTGCCCTGCCCACCACTGCCCTGCCCACCACTGAGAGGACCGGCCAGAAAGACTCCAACGATCTTCCAACCAACCTCACCCCGTCTGAATTCGAAATGGAAGGGGGGTTGGGAAAGATCATCCCCCTCAAAGAAAAACCAGGCTCCACACCGCGATCAGCCGGCAGATCTTCTTCCCGGCCATCTGACCCATCTGCACAGAGCGCATCTTCTCCTGAGTCCGCCTCTTTGCCCCCTGGAGAGTTGAGTTTCTGGGAACAGCGGATTCGCGAAATGCTGGACGCAGAAGAATAGTGCGCCCGCTTTTTTCTTTCTGAAAATGAAAAATCACCGGCATCCATGCAGGAAAACTCTGCATGGATGCCGGCGAGATGGAACATTCATCTTCGAGCGGCCGGACTACGATTTTTGTTCGAATTCGGCATCAATCACATCATCGTCGCCGGACTTGGTCTCGCTGGACGAAGCCTCTGCTCCGGTTGCTCCAGCCTGACCTTGATTGGCGGCTTCATAAATGTGCTTGCTCAGCGCGTGCGTGGCTTGCTCCAGATTTTCCAGGGCCGACTTCAATGCTGCCGGGTCATCTCCTTTTTCTGCATCCCGGACCTTCTGCATGGCTGCTTCGATGGCGGTCTTCGATGCTTCATCCAGTTTGTCGGCGTGTTCCTTCAGCGTCTTCTCTGTCTGATAGACAAAGTTTCCCGCTTTGTTGCGAACTTCCGCCAGTTCTCGCCGCTTCTTGTCTTCATCAGCATGTGATTCTGCATCCTTGCGCATCTTCTCGATTTCTTCTTCGGAAAGACCGCTGGACTGCTGGATAGTGACTTTATGCTGCTTTCCGGAAGATTTGTCCTTGGCCGAGACGCTGAGAATTCCGTTCACGTCGATATCGAAAGCGACTTCGATTTGAGGAATTCCGCGCGGTGCGGGGGGTAAACCTTCCAGGTTGAACTGGTCCAGCAATCGGTTATCGCTGGCCATGGGGCGTTCGCCCTGAAACACCCGGACAGTGACAGCCGTCTGATTGTCGGCAGCGGTTGAAAACGTTTCCGCCTTGGTGACGGGAATCGTGGTGTTTCGCTCGATCAGAGCGGTCATCACTCCCCCTTCTGTTTCAATCCCCAGGGAAAGCGGAGTCACGTCCAGCAGCACGACGTCCTTCACATCCCCGGCGATGATGGCGCCCTGAATGGCGGCGCCGACGGAAACCACTTCATCAGGATTCACCCCCTTGTGAGGCTCCTTCCCGTTGAACAGTTTCTTGACCAGCTCCTGCACCAGCGGCACTCGGGTGGAACCCCCGACCAGCACCACTTCATCAATGTCTTTCGGTGAAAGTTTGGCATCTTTGAGTGCCTGTTCCACCGGCTTTCGACAGCGTTCCACCAAAGGGTCAATCAACCGCTCAAACTGCGAACGGCTGATGTTCAGTTGCAGATGTTTGGCTTCATAAATAAACGGCAGGTTGATTTCCGTGCTTTGCAGAGAGGAGAGTTCCTTCTTCGCTTTTTCACAGGCTTCTCGCAGACGCTGCAACGCCATGGGTTGCTTACGCAAGTTGACTTTTTGTTCTTTCTCAAATTCATCGGCGACGAAGTTGATCAGCTTTTCATCGAAGTCGTCCCCACCCAGGTGGGTGTCCCCGTTGGTGGAAAGCACTTCCACCGACCCGGTTTCCACTTCCAGGATCGAGACGTCGAACGTGCCCCCACCCAGGTCGAACACGACGATCTTTTCGTCTTTCTTCTTCTCCAGACCGTAGGCCAAAGCTGCCGCGGTCGGCTCGTTGATAATTCGCGAGACTTCCAGTCCGGCAATCTGTCCAGCATCCTTGGTGGCCTGCCGCTGGGCATCGTTGAAGTACGCGGGAACGGTAATCACCGCTTTATTGACACGATGGCCCAGATAGCTTTCTGCCGCATCCTTCAGCTTTGTCAGCACATGTGCGGAGATTTCGGGAGGAGTGTAGTCCTTCCCTTTGACGCCCACTTTGACATAGTCCGATTTTCCTCCCACGATTTTATAGGGAACAATTTTCTCTTCGGACTCCACTTCATCATGCCGCCGGCCCATGAAGCGTTTAATTGAATAAATCGTGTTTTCCGGATTGGTGATGGCCTGACGTTTGGCCGGTTCACCCACCAGGACATCTCCCTTATCATTGAAAGCGACCACGCTGGGGCTGGTCCGCGCCCCTTCCTGATTGGCGATGACTTTGACTTCGCCACCTTCCATCACAGAAACGACCGAATTGGTCGTTCCCAGGTCAATTCCAATAATCTTTTCCGAGACAGCCATTTCGAGTCTCCACGTGTCTATGAGTCTATTCGCTCAGAAAAATTCGCTCAGAGTTGCATCTGAAGTTACAAGCCAGCCATATGGCAAACCGTGCGCCAAAACACAAACGTCTCAAAAATCGACATAAACTCTTGATGTCAGATCGTTAACAAAACGACTATCAGAAGGCAAGGTGCCAACTTGGCATCCCATTAGCCCCGTTCCCACCCTCCCTTGACTGCCAAATCTGCAGAGCCTCCAGCTCAGCGTCTGAGCGATCTTGTGGCGATGCGAACGATTACCACCCAGTTCGCTACAGAACTATGAGTCAAAATAAAGCAGAGGACAGACCTTCCTGCCTGACCATCCATCTCATAAACTCTACCTATTCAATGCAATCACTGTATTCTCGCAAAAACCCGAGGCTGACAGGGCCAGATATCCAGTCAAAAAAAGACTTCAATATCAAAATGTCAAAAATTCACAGAAAACTTGAGAACAAATTTATGGACACTCCTACAATTTTGGAAAATCTTTGTTGAAGCTGCTCTTTTTTGTGATCGTTTGAGATCCGGGCGCAGTTTCTGCTGGTAGTGAGATGTGAAGGAACAAAGACTCTGGAGCAGCGACAGGTCGGCAAATATTGATTTCGAATCACCCCCGCCTGGGCAGTGGGATCAAGTCAAAAGTCGTCTGCTCCAAAACAGACCATCAGCAACCAAATCAAGGAGGAGATCATGCTGGTTCTCAGTCGAAAAGTTGGTGAGACAATCTTCATCGGCAATGAGATTCGTCTTACCGTTTCATCAATTTCCGGAAATCGTGTCAAAATCTGCATCGACGCTCCCCGGGAATGTGCGATTCGCCGCGAAGAAATTGCGGTTGAGCAGATTCGGGCTCACGCCGCCCAGATTCCCGCAGGTGCCGTTGCCCGGTAGTGTCTTGTCACTGTCAGGACTTAGTTTTAGGGTGTGTCATCGCGAAACGTCTTCCGTTATCGGACTTTGCGTGAAGACCTGTCCGAATTTTCAAGTTGACAAAGCACTGATACCGTACCGCAGCTTGGGCATTGGGTCGGTTTTTCGCGATTCCGCTCCGTAGTCGCTCGCTTCGCATTTTCCTCTCCGAAAATCGAGTGCGTTCGACTTAGAGCGCATGACTCCCGCATGGGCCGCGTCCCGCCACGCGGCGAGTTGCGTTTCATCAGTCGAAATGCGTGCTGCGCGGGCCCAGGTCAGAGCAATTTGCTCGAACAGGGCCATGTTACGAATGCATTTCAGGGTGCGCCATCGCGAACGTCCTCCGATATCGGACTTTCGGACTTTGCGTTGAGATTGGCCCGAGTTTTCGAGATTGATAATGCTTACTTATGGCGTTTGGGAGTGAATTTGTGAGTCGCCTGACCAAACACAGATTCGGCAGCTTCCATTGTCGTTTCTGACAGTGTCGGATGAGCATGAATACTGTCTGCCAGGTCTCGGGCGACCATGGCCGTTTCCACTGCCACGACCCCTTCCGCGATCAGTTCTCCCGCTCCCGGTCCCACGATTCCCATTCCGAGAATCCGTTCTGTTTCCGGGTCGACGATCAGTTTGGTCAACCCTTCAGTGCGGGCAATGGTTTGAGCACGTCCCGAAGCAGCCCAGGGGAATTTGACGACGGTCACTTTCTGGCCCCGTTCTTTGGCCTGAGTTTCTGTCAGTCCGCACCAGGCCACTTCCGGATCGGTAAAGACCACAGCGGGAATTGCGATATTGTCGAACTCGGCAGGTTCTCCCAACAACACGTCCACAGCCACTTTGGCTTCACGGGTTGCCTTATGGGCCAGCATGGGTTCACCGGCCACATCTCCGATGGCCATAATTCTGGGGTCCGCAGTCCGCAGGGAACGATCGACTTCGATGAAGCCTCGCTCGCTGACTTTGACTCCGGTTTTTTCCAGACCAATCCCCAGTCCATTCGGGATGCGCCCTACGGAAACGAGAACGCGACTGAATGTTTGTGGAGAGGCCACCCCTTCCCCTTCCAGTTCCGCAACAATTCCCGCCGGCGAAGCCTTCAACGACTTGACTTTGGTATTCGTGAAGATCGCTTTGAACTGACTGGTCAGCCGTTTCTTGAGTGGATTGGCCAGATCGCGGTCAGCTCCCATCAGAATATCGGGCAGCATCTCCACCACGGTGACCTGAGATCCCAATGCTGAATAAACCGATCCCATCTCCAGACCGATATATCCTCCGCCGATCACCAGCAGGCTGTCCGGGATTTCGGGGAGATTGAGCGCACCGGTGGAATCCATGATCCGTTCATCACCCAGATCGAACATCTTGGGAAATGCCGGGCGTGACCCCACCGCCACAATGCAGTGATCGAAGGTCAACTGGCTGGTCGTCCCATCCGGATGTGTCAACTTCAGCGTGCTGGAGTTTTCAAAAGTTCCCCGTGCCTGAATGAGCTTCACACCGCGGGCTTCGCACAACTGCCGGATGCCGCCGGTCAATTTACTGACGACTGACGATTTGAAGCTGCGAACTTTGTCCAGTTCGATTTGCGGCTCGTTATAGGTGATGCCCCAGTCTTTGGCTTCGCGGGCTTCGTGAATCAATTTGGCGAGATGCAGCAATGCCTTGGAGGGGATGCAACCGCGATTCAGACAGACTCCGCCCGGTTGTGGATCTTGATCGATCAGCACCACTTTTTTTCCATGATCGGCCGCTTCGAAGGCCGCTGGATATCCTCCCGGTCCTCCTCCAAGTACAACTAATTCTGTGTGCGTCACGTCGCTGGCCATGATCTGCTTTCTGGATGCGTTCGAGGTAAGACGCCAAAGATTAGAGGATCACAGCTCTGGCGAAAAGTGGACTCCGGACGGAACGCCCGGCTTTCTCCCTGTTGCTGACGATGACTCCCGGTTTTGGGAGAATTTGCGATCCGGCAGGACCGGTTCAGAGCAGGAAAAAAAGCACAGGGAAAGGAGAAGAGCGAGAGAAAGATTGCCCTTGATGTCTTTTAGAGTCTATCCGGAAAGACTCTGACTCTTCCCTCTTCGTCCTCTTCCCCCCTGACGTCGCTTCTGTCCTGAAGGTTCGATTCTTGAATCTTTTACCAAACCTGGTGGAGGATTTTTAAAAATTGATTGAAGCCGCATTGACACTCTTCCGGCTCTGGCGATATCAATCCGCCACCTCTCTCAAACCTTCCAAACGCATCAATCCTGATCAACAGTCGTCAAGCTTCGCACGACACAATCTCAAGTGTCCTGAAGTTTGATCAGCGTCTGATCAGGTTGGTGCATCAGTAAAATTTTCTCCTCACTTCCAATCTCCATCACCACACGCTGAGCTCACCGCTTTTCGCGAACGGCCCCTCTCATGCCGTTCATGATGCGGATATCGGTGCGCTCAGCTTCGGCAGGAACCTCATGTCTTCTACACCTCCAGCCACGATCCGTCCTCACGGAAAGGTTGTCGCCTGCGCCAAAAGCGAGGCATCCCGTCAACATCTGGAACTGGCCATTCGTCGTGCGGGTTACGACTGTGTGTCGGTGGCGACGCTCGCGGAAGTTCGCGTGCTGATCATGAATGATCTGATTGCGGCGGCCGTGATTGATGAACCGGAGTCCGTGACTGAAGTGGAAATTCTCGACGCGGAAGCTCGTCGTGGAGAACGTCCCACTCAGTTCATTCTGCTCCCGTCCATCGGCCAGCGTCTCTCCGCACCGCGCAGCGCTTCCTGTGATGTTCTGGACCCGCCACTCACTCCCGAACGCGTGGGTCGGGCACTCTTTTCCGCGGTGGCCCGGGCACAACTGATCACCGAAAACACTCAATTACGGCAGAAGCTCGAAGGGCGGATGTTCGACGGACTGGTCGGCATCAGCGATGCCACTCGCGAACTGCGATCCGCCATTCATGCTGCAGCCGAACACGATCTTCCGGTACTGGTCTGCGGGGAATCGGGAGCTGGAAAAAGCGAAGTGGCCCGTGCCATCCACCTGACACGCTCCGGCCCCGGGCAACCACTCCTGACGATTCGTTGCAGCCTGCTGACCTCTTCCGTGGTCGAACGCGAACTCTTTGGCGATGAACAATCGGAAGGACGTCTGACCGCAGCAGCAGCGGGAACACTGGTTTTCGAAGAAATCGAAGCCTTGACGATGACCCAGCAGAATCAGCTGGCCGAGATTATTCTCAATAGTGCCTTTCCACATGCGGGAGGCTATGTTCCGTTGCGAGCCCGGATTATCGCGACCACCTCCGCCAACCTGCGGGAATTGTGCCATCAGGATAAGTTTTCCACACAGCTTTTACGTGTGCTGGACCGACATCTTGTGACGATCAAAGCCCTGCGAAATCGCATGGAAGATCTTCCAGTTCTGGCGGAACATTTCCTGCAGCAATGTGCTGTCAAAGAAGGCCAGTCCGTTCGCCAGCTCTCCGAAGGAGCCTTGCAACGTCTCCTGACCTATTCCTGGCCCGGGAACGCCCGGGAGTTAGAAAACGTGATCGCCCGGTGCTGTTCTTTGAACACCACTCCGGAACTGACGGCAGACGAAATTGAACCGTGGCTGGATCAGAACGATGAATCCACCGAGTTGCCCGGCCTGACCCTACGGGAAATGGAACGCAAACTGATCGAAGCCACCTTCACCCGGTTTGGAGGCAATCGGGAACTGACCGCCAAGGCCCTGCAGATCGGAATTCGTACGCTCTCCGGAAAGCTTCGCGAATATGGTTATCCGCCACGCGGAGGCCCGGGCTCCAATCGGGCTCAGGAGCGCGCAGCCTGATCGGCCTCGCGCGAAACCAGGTTCATGGAACAAACGCCGCCTGTCTTCAGGCGGCGTTTGTTCGTGAGAGCAGGAGACTTTTGCTTTCAGAGAACCCGGCGCAGCATAGAGCAAGTTGCTCTGACCTGGACCTGCGCAGCTCGCGTCCCGACTGATGAAAGGGAACTCGCTGCATGGCGGACCGCGGCCGATGCGGGAGTCATGCGTTCCAGTTGCCCCAGACAAACGGATGGTCCGTCGTACGGATGGAGACTCGCAGAGAGAATCCAACGATTGATTGTTTCGCTGCAGACGACAGCGAAACGATCAATCGGACGATGTGTGGTGAGTGCGCTCTGACCTTCGGAGGGGATCTTCACGATCGCAATGATTCCAGCCAGGCGATCAGGTCTGCCAGTTGTTCGACTGTCAGGTTGCCGACAATTTGCTGCGGCATCATGGATTGGGGTTGCTTGACCCGTTCTTCAATCTCCTTTTGAGGCAACACCACTTCCAGCCCGTTGGCTTGTCGGACCCGAATCTCTTCGGCACTCTCGCCCACCACAAAACCGGTATAGATCTTTCCCTGTTCAGTGACAAAAGCATAGGTGTCGAATCCCTGGGCGATCTTGGCACTCGGTTTGAGGATCGATTCAATCAGTTCCGCCCGTTTGTAGCGTTTGCCAATATCGACCAGGTGCGGCCCCTTGGGAGTCTGCCCGGGACCAAAAGTATGGCAGGCGACGCAGGACTGCTGTTCGAACAGCACGCGTCCTTTTTCCGGTCGCCCGGAAGCTGCCATGACTCGTTCCATCACAACTTCATACGGCAGATTGGCGATCTGATTCTTGTTCTGAGGATCGACGGCGGGCATGGTGATGGGGGTGCTGGCTTCCGCAGTATTCCCAGACCCTGACCGCCCGGACCAGACCCCATCCACCTTGACCAGATGTTGTCTGAGCTGGTCGATAATGGCGAGTTTCACTGAATCATCACCAGTGTCATAGGCGGCCTTCACAGCTGCGGCAATCCGCGTGCTCTGCGGCCAGACCTGTCGATCATAATAAGGTCCCATGCGATCTGGACGAGTTCCCCACCAGTTTTTCTCGTAGCGGCCTTCCTGATGAAACAGCCGAATCAGTGTCGTCAGGATTTCGATTCTGGCGCCGATCTCCTGTTCTTTCACCAGTTCGTCGATCAATCCGGTCACCGCGGCTTCCTGGTGCATTCCCCGCAGCGCCAGCATGGCCCCCGGACGATACGGACCATGCAGCGCGCTCAGACACGTCTCGACCGCTTGCAGCCGAACCAGTGTCCGGACGGCCAGGTGCGGAATGATACGGGCATGATCTGGTTGATTGTGTGGAGGCAAGTCTCCAGAACGGGCCGTTAAAGGCAACAGTTCCGGGGCCAGTTCCACACGTCCTAGACGTCCCAGACAGATCACCCCCTGTGCGCGGACCACCGGATCAGAGGAACGAAGGGCCGCCACGAACGGTTCTGACGGAAGATTTTTGACTTCACCCAGACGATCGGTCAGTGCCCGCAATGCGGCGAACTGCATTGTCGAATCACTCAGCAATTTCAAAATAGCACGCTGACTTTCCACTCCCTCCAACTGCTTGAGAGTCCACATGGCAGCCACGCGACTGGCCAGAGGGACAGAGGCATCGTTCATCATCGCCATGAGCGTCCGGGATGCTTCTGTGGATTTGCCACGACGCAGAATTTCCAGTTGGGCATGCTGCCGATGTTTCATGTCACCAGCCTTGAACAACTCCACCAGACCGGACAGGTCCAATTCAACCAGATTGGGAAAGGGAACCGGCTTCAAACCTTTGGGTGTGATCTGGGCGACAAATCCGACGTTTGGACCGTCGTAGTTGAACATGCCATTTTTCCAGCTGGCGAGATACATTCGTCCGCTTCCATCCACATCCACATCTGTCGGGCGGGGGATCGAGACGAATGTCTCCTGATGAGCATCGAAGGTGACCCCATTTGGTTTCAGATTGTGCAGATAGACGACGCTTCTTCCCCAGTCACAGGTATACAGCGTGTGCCGATAATTTTCGGGCCAGCGGACGTCATCGAGAAAGAGCCCGCCGCAACCGGAACCGCCCCCGTAATCTGCCATGGGAGGCATTGTTTCTTCACGATAATTCATGAACAACGACGGGTAGCCATATTCAGCGGATTGAAAAATCTGCGACAAGCGGACGTTCCATTCGCCGCCATCGTTCGTGTTGTCCCGGGTGAACATATTCATGACAGGATCGATGCAGGCGTCCAGCACGTTCCGCAGTCCCCAGGCGTAGATTTCCATGTCGGTTCCATCCGGCCGCACACGAATAATGCCGCCGCCACGACGATTCAACACGCGGCCATCGGTCCCCTGGGCGTGAGTCACTCCATAGTCCCCCACGGCAATATAAATCCAGCCGTCGATTCCCAGTTGAATGCCGTTGGTGGTATGGTCTGCCCCACGGGCTGCCACATCCGCCGTGCTGATGCCTTCAATCAGGACAGTTTGTTCATCCGAAACGCCATCCCCATCGGTGTCTCGATAAACGGACAACGTGGGAGGATGCAACACCCAAAGCGACCCCTGGTCGTAGATCAGCCCTCGCGGATGATCCATGGTGGCAAAGACTTTGATGTCATCAGCCACGCCATCTCCATTGGTGTCCACACAACGCAGTACTCGTCCGCGTCCAGTCTCCTTTCCCAGCGATCCCTGTTCATCAATGCCCACAAACACTTCACCTGTGGGGGCGGCTGTCAAACAGACCGGATAGTTCATTTGTGGTGGGATGCCGAAGAGGGAGACATTGAATTCAGAAGGAGCCTTCACATCACTGAGTTCCGCGGGAGGAGGCGTCGGGACTTCCGGCAACGAACCTGTGGATGCTTCCACTTCCCAGATGCTTCCCCAGCCTCCGGAACTTGATCCCAGAAACATGATTTTCAAATAGCGAGTTTCCGGAGCATCAATGTTGTCGATCGGTGATTCTTTGGCCGGCACCCGATTCTCAGAACGATCGACAATCTGCTGCCAGGTGGCCCCATCGGTCGAAGCGGAAACCGTATAACGATAACTCTGCCCGGCGGATTCCCAGTGAATTCGCAGCGACTTCAGATGCTGAGGTTTCCCCAGATCGAGTTGCAGCCATTCGTGATTTTGTGGTCCATTGGGACACCAGCGGGTTTTCAAATTCCCGTCCACCGCATGCGATACGTCATTTCCCTTTTGCTGACTACTCGCAGTCGCCTGAGCATGAAAGGCAACGTTTCCCTTACGGAGCCAGTCCTGCGAATGGGCTGAACCCACCAGACAAAACAGAACGCAGAGTCCAAGACAATATCGGGGCATCAGGAAGGTCAACCTGTATTTAGAGAATGAATGGCAGGATAAAAACGCGGGGATTCCATTCTGACGGAGAGGCATGTCTGCCTCAATCGTCAGCAAGGTGATTTTCTGAAGGCATCCAAATTCTTCTCCGCACCCCGTCTCGCCGTTCCATTCCTCGTTTCGCTGCTTCCTTGTGCTCAGACGGCAACGAGAACCAATGACTGCAGAACGATGAAAGCACGAGAAGAGATCCTCTATTGCGCTATGACCAATGCGTCATTGACACACCGGCTGAACTCTGGTGTCATTTCTGCTAGCATCAAGGTTTTCAGAGAACCCGGAGCAAGATCGCAAAAGCAGGCAGAACGGCTTGCTCTGGCACAATAGGACATCAAGAGGATTTCAATGCCGCGACACTGGAGGTTTGCGACTCACGATCAGGCTCTGATTGCCCGCATCGCCAAGGAAATGTCCTGTTCTCCCCTGCTCGCCCAGGTACTGGCAGCTCGAGGCATCGAGAACGGAATTCAGGGAGATCAGTTCCTTTCCGCAAAGATGACCGATTTACATTCACCGGATCTTCTGCCGGGAGCGGCGGAGGCTGCGGACAGAATTGTCTCCGCCATGAAGGCCGGACGGCGCATCACCATCTATGGTGATTACGACGTTGACGGAGTGACCGCCACCAGCATCCTCTGGCACTGCCTGAAACTGGCAGGCGCCACCGTGGACTATTATATCCCCAGCCGGCTGGAAGAAGGCTATGGCCTGAATCTGGAAGCAATTCGCACGCTGCATCAGGCCGATCCACACCGGGTTGTCGTGACGGTGGACTGCGGGATCTGTAGCGTGGCGGAAGCGGCGCTGGCCCGTGAACTCGGTCTGGAACTCATCATTACCGATCATCACACAATGGGAGAAACGCTGCCGGAGTCCGCTGCCAATGTGCATCCGCGATTGCCCGGAGGAAGCTATCCGTTCCCTGAATTGTGTGGAGCGGGCGTGGCCTTCAAACTGGCCTGGGCTATCTGTCAACGGCTGGGAGATGGCACCCGTTCTTCGCCGCGAATGAAGGCCTATCTGATCTCTGCCGTGGGGCTGGCTGCGATGGGAACCGTCGCGGACGTGGTTCCGCTGATTGGCGAGAATCGTATTCTGGTTCGTTTTGGCTTGAAATCACTGGCGGAAAGTCCCATCCCCGGCATCGAGTTTCTCTTGAAGATTGCCGGAATCGAAAAGCAACGGGCATTACAGGCGGAAGATATTGGTTTCGCACTGGCCCCGCGCATCAACGCCGCAGGACGACTGGGGCAGGCCCGGCTGGCCGTGGAACTGTTGACGACCGAAAACCGATCACGGGCCGCCCAGCTGGCAGACTATGTTGATCAACTCAACAAAAATCGGCAGACGGTCGAACGAAAAATGTATCGGCAGGCCAAAGAGCTGGTCGAACAGAATCCCGACTGGAACGATCATGCTTCACTGGTCATTGCGCATGATGAATTTCATCCGGGAGTGATGGGAATCGTCGCCAGTCGCATGGCGGAAAAATTCCAGAAGCCGACGATTATCATTTCCCTGGACCAGGAACTTCAGGCGGGCCAGGGATCTGGCCGGTCATTTCAGAACTTCGACCTGCATTCCGGCCTGGCCGCCTGCGAACACCTGTTGGACAGGTTTGGAGGGCATCGGGCCGCTGCGGGCCTGCGGATTCAGGCGGGGCAGATCGATGCTTTCCGGCTCGCCTTTGCGGAACAGGCAGCTCTTGATCGCGGCCTGGGTGATGGAAGCGAACCGGTTCTGAACATTGATGCGGAAGTTTCTCTGCACGATCTCACGACCAGTGCGGTGCGTGAGCTGGACCGGCTGGGCCCCTTTGGCGCCCAGCATCGCCGTCCCGTCTTCAGCATCGGACAGGCACATCTGGCAGAACCGCCGACCACCATGGGAGGAGGGGGGCGCCATCTTTCCCTGAAGTTGCGAGACGGAGAACGGGTAATTCGTTGCGTGGCTTTCGGCAAAGGAGAATGGGCGGAAGAGTTGGCCAAGGTGGAAGGGCCGCTGGACTTTTGCTTCTCAGCCGCCATCAACCATTTCCGAGGATTTCAATCGGTCGAATTGCAACTTCACGATTGGAAACCGACGGAAGCTGCTCCTGTTCCGCGCGAGATTCCGGACGTTTCTTCGGCGGTGTGAAAGGGAACCCGTGGATCGCCCAGATTGCTTGCAACCTCTGAGCCGGCGGAGCCGGTGAGAGGTCGTGGGAATGACTTTCCCATGTGTCAGAGAGGCCTGCGGACAGAGTCACCTTTGACGGCTGCGCCGCCCCGGAAGAATCTTCCGGGGCCACCCGCGACAGCAAAACGATCAATCGGACGATGCGAAGTGAATGCGTTCTAAACAATCTCGACGATCAGGTCGTTCTGCAGAAATGCCAGTTTTGTGGAGACGGTTGATGCCTCCAGACCCCACAACGTGACGGTGGAATTTCGATAAGCTTCCAGTTGGCCCCGATAGAGGTCGGTGAGGCGTTTTTGGTTTTCTGCGCTTGCAGCATTATCTGTTTTGAAGTCGATCACCTCAGCGGCGACGGGCTGACCATCAACATGAAAGAGGACCAACCGGTCGATCGATCCGTTCATTAGCTCACCCGGACCGATCTGCTGGACAAAAGAAAGTTCCGTGCGGACTTCCATGGTGATTTCAGCCAGCTTCCGGCCATGTTGGGCGGCCAGTTCCTGCCGGCGACCGGCATATCCGCTCAGACTGCATAGCGCGGAAATCCCCGGACGTTGCAGCATCTCTTTGAACTGCTGCAGATGCTGCTGGAAGGCTCCTTCGGACAAGGAAAATTGACGCGTCAGCCTCTTCAACTCGGCATCACTCGGCAAAGTCTCTTCCAGCCAGACAATCCGGCTCAGCCATTCATGAAAGAGCGTCCCCCGTTCTGCTCCGCTTAACGCATCCTCTTTTCCCGCTTTGTGAAACGAATCCAGAATGCGAATCTTTTGTGGAGTCTTTTTCTGCGTGGGAGCAGTGGTTTTCCAGCGGCGCGGAGCCGTGCGGGAAGCAAAGCGCAGCGGTGGAACAGAAGAGGTGACCGGAGCCACGGCAGGTGGCGAAGCTGTTGACTTGCTCCAGTCAGGATCACCCCAGGCCCAGAGCAGCTTGTCCGGAGCCAGTGCGACATCCGGCGCCAGGGCTGCCCGCAACAGTCCGGAAAATGTCTTGGGATGTTTTGCCGAGACCTTGGGGGAAATCAACATGTGCAGGCTGCGGGCAGCTCGTGTCAGCGCGACGTAGAGCAGACACAAGGCTTCCTGAACCATCCGGTTTCGCGTCTCCTGACGGGCGGCCAACAGGTCGCCCCCCAGTGAAGTGAAATATTCTTCGCTCCGATAAAGGGCCACCAGATCGGGCGGAGTCCCAGGAGTCGGAGTATGCGTGACATAACGGGGCGGCAACATCAGCTGATTCCCCAGATCCGGCAACACGACAAGATCAAACTCCAATCCCTTGGACTGATGAATCGTCATGACGCGAATCCGGGCATTGGAGGGCTCTGCACAACGCTGCGATTCTGCAAAGTTGACAAACTCTCCCGGCCGTAACGAAGGCAGCAGGGCATCGAACTGATCTCCCAGAGTGGCCAGTTGCAGGAGTCGGCGATGTTCCCGCCGGTTGCAGACATCCGCGAGTCGCAGCGCCAGATCATGGATCACCCGGCCATAACCCTGTTGCAGCAGGCGCTCACGCAGTTCCAATGCCTGATTTGCCAGTACGGAAGGATCGTCTGTCTGAGGATCATTCAGCACTTTTCCCAGCGGAGAATTCATGACATGGTATGCCGAAATCGTATCACCGGGGTGATCGGCCAGTCTCAGCAACGAGAGAACGAGTTGCACTCCTGCGGAATCCGTTAGTGGATTTCCCCCTTCCTCACTGGCTTCGATTCCCAATCGGCTCAGTTCGAAAATCATGCGTCCGACAGCGGCATTTCCCCGCATCAGAATGCCGATTGAAGACTGCGGAGACTGGCGGGCCAGCTCGGCCACATAGTTCGAACTGAACTTCCAGAATTCGTTCCGTTGTTCGTGACTGGTGGCCGGACCGTCATCGGTCTCGGGGGCTTCGGGGCCGGTGCGCAGACAGGCATATCCGGTCAGGTCGGTCCGTTTAGTTTCATGTTGTGGAAAATCTCGGCACCATCGATGCAGCAGATCAGCATGCTCTTCCAGATTATTGTGTTGATGCAGCCGGGTCATGGCCCGGTTGACGGTGTCGATGACCACCGGCGAAGACCGATAACTCAAGTTGAGCGGTTGGGCGGTCAGTCCGGGCAGTTGCTGTTCAATGGCGTCGAAAATGGCAGCTTCCCCGCCTCGCCAGCCATAGATCGCCTGCTTCACATCACCCACACAGAAGAAGGATCGTTCTGGATGATGGCAGGCTTCTTCGGCAAATCCGCGAATGGCTTCCCATTGCGGACGTGACGTATCCTGAAATTCATCCAGGAGTAAATGTTCGATCGCTCCATCCATGCGAAAGGTGATGTCAGGTCGATTCTCTCCCTGCTGGCTGCGCGCGAGTCGCCGGGTGATGTCTCCAAATTCCAGGCCACCTGCCGCCTGTTTCAACTTTTCAAAAATTGTCTGAAAGTCATTGAGCAATCGCCAGGCTGCCAGTGTCTGCTGTTTCCATGCGGCCGATGTGACTGCCAGACAGTGTTCTGCAAGTTGCAGATAAGACTCGAATAAGGCTTCCGGAATCGGAGTCTTATAATAGGTACGGTCTGTCGATCGAATCTTGGGCAGCAAGCCCTTCTTCAAGAAATCATCCCAGCGTTCTTCACGAATGGCGGCACTGTCGTTTGTCACGGCAGTCTGCATCCGCTTTTGATCGATTGGGACCAGTGCTAACTTTTCCAGCAGTTCTTCGCGTGTGGCTTCAGACAGAAATTGATGATCCGGAAAACGGTTCCAAGATTCCGGGCTGGAGTCGACAAACACTTCATAGAGATCGTTGATTGTCTGATGCATCAGGCCGGAGACGCTGCGTGAGGAATCTCCTTTGTCGAGCATGTGCATGAGTTGCACGAGTTCCTGCTGATCTCCCTCGCGCAGCATCTGTTCGAGTGCCTGTGCGCGAAGTTGCTGGACTTCCATCGTGTCCAGAATTCTCCAGCCGGAGGGGAGCCCCAACTCCAGAGCATGACTCCCGGCCAGTTGCGAAAAGAACGCATCCAACGTGCTGATCCGCACGCGATGCAACTGTCGGGTGAGCTGGGCCAGCATCCCCAGGCAGGCTTCCCGCGACAAGCCGGGCGCACCCACCGACCCCGCAAGTTCTTTCAGCGACTTGGCAGAAAAAGCGGCCCGGGCCAGACGCAGCAGGATGCGTTCGAGAATTTCCCCCGCAGCTTTTCGAGTAAATGTGGAGCTGAGAATCCGTTCGGGAGCAGCAAATCGCAAGAGCGAAATATATCGCGAGGAAAGTTGAAAGGTCTTACCCGTTCCCGCTGAAGCACGAATCAGCAGACGCGGTGATTCGATAAGATCGCTCTCTTTTTCAGGAGGTGTTTTGGGCGAGGTCATTCTGCAAGTCCAAGGCCGATCAGGGGACGGGAGAGAATAGCGTTCAGGGATGAATGGCACTTACATTTTTGAGCATTTTTGTTTTGTTAGAGCAAGTTGCTCTGGCCTGGGCCCGCGCAGTGCGCGTTTCGACTGGTAAAATGCAACTCGCCGCGTGGCGGGACGCGGTCTATGCGGAGTTCATGCGCTCTAAGAGTCTGTCCGGAAAGGTGCTTTGTCAGGCGAGATCGAGCGATTTGTGTTCTGACAAGGAAGCCGAAGCAGGCGAATTCCTAGAATTCGTCGATGCAGGCTGACGAAGTTCAGAACGCAA
>Ga0182738_1001775_pt1 | contig 26308 bp, 31 predicted proteins | sample eDN5th30CBELigMG_FD_128876 | JGI IMG/M metagenome (GOLD analysis project Ga0182738, IMG submission 128876) | Enriched Miracle-Growth compost microbial communities from Emeryville, California, USA - eDNA 5th pass 30_C BE-Lig MG (version 2)... ...
ACTCTGATATTGGCATATCAATAATTAAAGTCATTGTGCCCCACTCATCTTGACTTTCTGGGCTCAATTCCAGCCAATTTTTAGAATTACAGAATAAAACTTCGTAAATTACCCGTCAGTGAGAGATATCACATCATATCTTAAGCTCTTTATATGTCGTCTCTCTTCTTATTGGCCACCGCCCAAAATAGCGGTAAATTAATTTCTACAACTATTTTAAGGAATCTGAAATATTCTTTTTTGCTTTTTGTTGTTTAGATTAACAGATTAACCGCGTATTAGATCGTACAATCGAAATGGCTATCAACTCTTCAACTCTCTTGCTTTCTTCAAAATTCTCGCTTTCGACCGAAATTCTTTCATAACCAAAAGGTGGTTTGTAAAGGATTAATTAAAGCCTTGACTGTTTATTATTATCAATGAGAAAAAGGATTAATCTTTCTCAGCTTCCGACATGAGTTAACTTTCGAAAATATCAAGCGGCAAAAATATCAAAGAGATGATAACGCTGTTTTCTCATTTGACGTCAATAGCTGGTTTCTAAATACTGCGTTGTCTGGCTCTCTTGTCTTGTTCATTCATTAGGACCTCCGCTTTTAATTTGTACCTTTTAAACCTAAATTAGAGTTCGAATCGAATCTCATCAGTTAGGTTTTTTCTTGCTTATGAAGAGAGTTTCATCAAGGATTTTTCAAACTTTCGGGATTCAATAAAAAGGAATATCGAATGACCGGCTATTGAAGAATATTCTATTTCAGACAAGCTCCAATAAATAAAATATTTCCCTTTACAACTCAAACTTCCTTTCTCGAGAGCTTGGGATTTTCTTCGGGAAATCTGCTTGTTTCTGTGAATTATCATATCTATGTTCTCTGAAGGACTTGTCACGTTCAGAATAATCTTGTAAAAGGCCTATAGAGATTTTATCTAAATAAAAGTAGAACGGCAAAACAAAAATTTTAGCTTTTATTGCTTATTTAATCCAGTCTGTAAATTGTAGAGAAATCTCAGGATGGATAAAACTTCCCGAGAGGATTTTAGATCATCGGTCTCCTATTCTTTTAATTGTTTGATTAATCACAAGGTCCTCCATGAAGTCAGATTTTGGACGGGTAATTGTCTGGTAAACTAACGAGTCGAAAAAAAACTATAAGCCTACTGGTAAATAATATGAATTATTGTCTTTACGTCATCTCTATATATATCCATAGATAGCTCAGATGAATTGAACAAAAAAAAACCTGATTAATAAACTGGGTTTTTTTTTAATACTCCGAGGACGGAAGTTGAATAAAACCTAATAAACAGTCAAGATGAGTCAGAATCAAAAATTATTATAGTGATAAAAAAAGCCGGTCATAATGTTTGACAAGTTTTTCAACCACTCCTCCTCACCCTCAGATTTTTCTAAGGCAAAAAGTTTTTAGACTGGATCCAAATTTTGCTCTTGAAAATTTTTTTCAGGTTGATTTCAAAAGGCCCAACTCATTTCTGAAGGAAGAGGGAGTTGTTTTCCAAGGAATAGTTCTCCAAAAAATTTTTTGAAGGCCTGAAGTCGTTTCTTTTTGAAGAATTTTGGAATTCGAATGAAACGGTCATTTCGTTTTGACACTGACGAATTATCATAGAAAATTGCTTCCTATAGATTTTAGCCTTGTGCTCTGAAACACGTCCTCCTAAAATACCAATTTTGTCCGACTTTTACTATTTTTGCGAGAAAGAAATAAAAAGAGAAAAATTGAATTTTTTTCGGAGAAATTTCTGACAAAAAGTTTTCTTCAAAATGTTTTCATGAATTGGGAAATGAAAAAAAATTTTGCTCGGACCAGGTACTTTGATGGCTCAATCTTTGAGAATTATTGAATGATGAGTGAAAAATACTGAGGTTTAATAAACTGTCAATCAAAAATTTCGTTTTGGATTTTTTTTGAAAGGACATCCGAAAATGTCTGGAATCCTTGGAAGAGTTGGGAAATCCTGCTCTGAAATTGGATCTTCTTGCAAAAAAAAAAATTTTGGAAAAAAAAATATTTTCATAAAAAAAAACTGAACCTCATAAAAGAAAAATGAGGTCCAAAACAAACTCAAAAAATTTTCAAAATCTAAGCTTCAATTCAAGCCTCAGAAAGTGATTCCAATTCTTTTCCTCCAACATCATAATTGTCTTTCTGGCTGAGAATTAAACACATAATATTATTATTTTACTGAATACTGGTAATTTATAAAATTTTATTGAGATCCAAAGTCACCATAAAACCTTTAAAACTCAAGCCATATCGTCTTACCTCATTGTCATAGCTGTTTACATGCAATTACTCCGCAAAATTGCCCTAAAAACTCTTTTTGCGGAAGAATTCTTCTAGGTTATGATGGAAAAGAAGACTGAGTGCTTGTGAATCGAAACTGGACCCAAAATGAGTGCTACTCAGACGATTAAATTTTGAACAAAGAAGTTTGGATGTTTTTAAAGAGAAATTTTATGGTTCATCATTTCATGATTGAAAAAAAATTAATCCAAAAAAATTTCAGAATAAAAGAGAATCTTTCTTCTTCTTGGTGATTCTTCCTTGTTATGACAAAAAAATGTAAATTTTTTCTTTAAAAAAATTCAAGACATTCAAATAAATTTTCGGCAACAAAACTCGAATTTTTTTCTCGTTGTAAATATTTTAAGAATATTATTTAAACTATTACGGCAATAAAAAATATTTTTGGTTTACAATCCTTGTATTCTTTGATCAACTCAGCATCCAGTGCTCCAGTGAATCACTCCTCAAAATGATCGGTAGAAAAATCACATCTCGTTTCAACCAAGCTTTCGAGATAAAACCCTTTTCATTCAAATTCAATAGAATTGCACGCTTCTCATTCTCTGTAAAATAGAAAAAATTTGCCGAGATGCAGACAAAGATCACCCTGAAATTCTAAATTTTCGCCTTGACCAATCATATTGCATAAAAAGAAATCTTGCAAATCTTCAAACTTATCAAAAGAATTTATCTCACGACTTCAAGACTTGTCTGTTTCAAAAAGTATCAAGCTTGAAAGGCAAAATCTTCTGACCTGAAAATTTGTTATTGACTTATTGTCCGAAAATCCGAAATTTATTGCGGATTATATATACAAAGTTATTAATCTGGCTGAAGGCGAAACCTTTGATTTTTACCAACCAATCGAATTTTTCGACAATTCTTTCGCGGAACATTTTTTTCTCTAAATCATTCCAAAACTTCATCCCCATTTTTCTCAAAGATGTTTCTTTCAAAAATCAATATATCCGCCCGCGTATTTCTCTCCTATCAAAATAATTAAACACGTTTTTTTTCAGTATAAAAATATTATTTAAAAGGCCTTCCTGAATATCTTGTGGCCCTCAACTCTTTCAGATCCAGCCTTGAAGTTCCGAAAGTCCTTGGCTTTTCCTCTTTTGATTCAAGATTACATCGGGATTATATTCAAAAATAGTATTTTATTACCCCTTTTGAAATCCAAAGACATTTGAGGTTGATTTTCGAATTCGAATTTATTTCAAGACACAAAGGACACTTCACCACCAATCAAAAAACCTCAATAAGGCGAAGCTATATCCAAAGAAAGAAGTTTTAGAAAAGAAAAAAAAATCAGTACAAAAGTTTTATTTTGAGATCAATAAAAAAATTATTTTATTACGTAAAGTCCAAAGTTAAGTCCGTCATAGAACGTCAAGGATATTGAAAAGTCTTTGTTAAAACACTTTGGAGCAAATATCCAGAGTTCCAAAGGCTCCACGGATTTTAACCTAAAATAGATTCATTAATATTGCCCTCTATTCCTTGCATGTTTTAAATAGATTTAACTTAAAATTCTGTTAAAAACTCAATTTTGTCCTCGTTCTTAGGATTCGAGCTTTTCCCAAAACCACTCAACAAAATTAGCCAAAGGTTCTTCTCGAACATCACATCTCAAATCAAACTCCTTGAGAACCACAATCCAATCCCCTAAATGCAAATTTGTCTGAATTTAGACAAGAACTAAGGAGAGCTCTCATTTAGAAATATTTAATAATTGCATCAATAAGAGATAAAAATACTTGTCTGGTTTTTTTATCAAATCATTTCAAAGAGACCAAAAACTACAAATTTAGTTATAATATATCTTGTTTTTATTTTTCAAAAAAAGAACCCTCTCATTAACCTCCCACTACCCTCATGAGATCAACCACTTCTGGAGTAATCCTCCCTTCTCCTTTCTCCTCCTTAACCTCCTCATAGACTACCCTTATCAGAAAGAACTCTAGATCTGATTTTGACAGCAGCAACCAGCTCTTCCGTCCTGAGTTCAGAACCTCCGAGGACGCTGAAAGCAAGCAAACTGAAAAGCTTTGGGCTCTTATGAGTTCTTACATCCCTCGTGATGTCCAAACCATCCAAACCAACCTCGTCAATCACTTAGAATATACTCTCGCGCGTACCAGATTCAATTTCGATAAGGCTGCTTGCTACAAAGCCACTGCTCTTACAGTCAGAGACAGACTCATTGAATCCTGGAACGATACTCAACAACATTTGACCGCCCTTAACCCCAAGAGAGTTTACTATTTGTCTCTTGAATTCTTGATGGGACGTGCTTTGAAAAATGCCCTCGTCAATATTGACATGGAAAATGAATATTCTCGTGCTATAGATGAATTAGGCTTCAAATTAGAAGAAATCTACGACGAAGAAAGAGATCCTGGTCTCGGTAACGGAGGCTTGGGAAGATTGGCCGCTTGTTTCTTGGATTCTTTGGCCACTTTAGATTATCCTGCTTGGGGTTACGGTATTAGATACAACTATGGTATCTTTAAGCAACAAATCATCAATGGCGCTCAAGTTGAAGTCCCTGATTACTGGCTTATCAATGGTAATCCTTGGGAAATTGAAAGAAATGATGTTACCTATCCCATCAGATTCTATGGTAGCGTTAGAAAAGAAGTCGAAGACGGCAAGGAAAAGCATATTTGGACTGAAGGAGAACTCGTCTATGCTGTCGCTTATGATAACCCTATTCCCGGTTTCAACACCTTCAACACTATTAATCTCAGACTTTGGAGATCAGAACCTGCTAATCAATTCGATTTTGCCTCCTTCAATCACGGTGACTACTTCAAGGCTTTGGAATCTAGACAAAGAGCTGAATATATCTCCAGCGTCTTGTATCCTAACGATTCTACTCCTGGTGGTAAAGAATTGAGGCTTAAACAACAATACTTCTTCGTCTCTGCTTCTTTGCAAGATATCATCAGACGTTTCAAGAAAATGAACAAAGATTGGAAAGAACTTCCCGACAAAGTCGCCGTCCAACTTAATGATACTCATCCTGCTTTGGGTATCTTGGAACTCCTCAGAATCCTTCTCGATAATGAAAAACTCGAAATGTAAAGAAAATTTTTCTTTATCAATATTTATTCTCATGTAGGGACTTTGCTTGGTCTTTGGTTTATAAGGTCTTTGCTTACACTAACCATACTGTCATGCAAGAAGCTCTTGAAAAATGGAGCGTTGAATTACTTGGTAACCTCCTTCCCAGGCATTTGGAACTCGCTTATTTGATCAACTACTTCTTCTTGGAAAGAATCTCCAAGAAATACGTTGGTGATGACAGAAGACTCTCCTCTATGTCCCTTATTGAAGAAGGTGATGTCAAGAAAATCAGAATGGCTAACCTTGTAATTTTTTCCTTTAAGAAAATCTCTCTAATTTTCTCCTAGTGTATTGTTGGATCTCATACTGTTAATGGTGTGGCTGAACTTCACTCTGAGCTTCTCAAGACCACTTTATTCAAGGATTTCTATGAGCTTTTCCCCAAGAAGTTCCAAAACAAGACTAACGGTGTGACCCCAAGAAGATGGATTGCCTGTGCGAACCCTGAACTTGCTCAACTCTACACTGAAGCAACTGGCGGCAGAGATTGGTTAGTCAACCTTGAATTCGTCAAGCAACTCAATGGCAAAGAAAAAGACCCCGAATTCAGAAAATCCTGGTATGAAATCAAGCAAAAAAACAAAAAGAGACTTGCCAAGTGGGTATACAAGAACACTGGCATTACCATCAACGAAAACTCCCTTTTCGATGTCATGGTCAAGAGAATGCACGAATACAAGAGACAACTCATGAACGTCCTTTACGTTATCCACAGATATCTCCAACTTAAGGATGCCTCCCCCTTGGAAAGATCCAAGGCTGTTCCCAGAACTGTCATGATCGGAGGAAAGGCTGCTCCTGCCTACTATAATGCCAAGCTCGTTATTAAGCTTGTTGGAAGCGTTTCTGCTGTTATTAACAAGGACAAGGATACTAAGGACCTTTTGAAATTGGTCTTCTTGCCAAATTACAGTGTTTCTAATGCTGAAATCATCATTCCTGCTTCTGAACTCAGTCAACATATCTCCACTGCAGGAACTGAAGCTTCTGGTACCAGTAACATGAAGTTCGTTATGAATGGTTGCTTGATCATTGGTACTATGGATGGTGCTAACGTCGAAATCGCCCATGAAATTGGCCAAGAAAACATGTTCATCTGCGGTGCTAAGGTCGAAGAAGTCGAAAAGCTCAGAGAAAAGGTTTGCAAATCTTTTTAAAATTGTTGTATTTATTTTGAAATAGATGAGAAACAGTGATCCTGTTGAATATTATGGTGAAGCTTTGAAGAAGGTCTTCGATGCTATTAGTGATGGCATGTTCGGCAACAGAGATGAATTGGTTCAATTGATTGATACCATCAGAAACAGAAACGATTACTATTTGGTTTGCCACGATTTCTACTCTTATGTTAAGGCTCAAGAAGAAGTAAGAATTTAATTTTTTGAGGAGAAAACTAACAATGAATTTTAAAGGTTGATGCTTGCTACAGAGACAAGGATGAATGGACCAAGAAATCCATTTTGGGCGCTATCAATTCTGCCAAGTTTAGCAGTGATAGAACTATTACTGAATATGCTAATGATATCTGGTAAATTTTTATAAAGAGATGGAAATATTTATTGGCTTTTCTTTAGGAATATTGAACCTGTTGATATTCCCAAGCCCACTGTTTCCCAAGCCGATGTCATTAGAGTCAAGAGTTACTCTACTTTGAAGAGTCAACTTAAAAACATTTAAGTCTATTGACTTGGTGAGATCCTCCTCTTCCTCCCTGATGAGATTAAAGAAAATTTTATATTGTGTATGTAGTTTTTGGAGGAGAATAGAAAAGAAGTGAATAAACAGAAAAGCATAAAAGTGATACAAATTCAAAAGTCTTTAGAACAATTTACGATTTTATATACATAAGTTTGTATGGGATCTTCATGTTATAAATTTGTTATTCAATTTTAAAGGATTATTATAATGATTCAAAAATTAGAAAAACTAATTCTTTTTTTCTTGTTGATTCTTTAGAAAATCTCAAGACGACCTGAAGAAAAATTTTCAAAAAGATTGGGAACTCGATTGTGAAGACTTTTTGGAAGTCTCTTTTTAAAAAATCATAGTATTTTCTCTTCTTAACCAAAGAATACAAACAACAACAATAAATAAATAATATTTAATAAATAAGTATTTCTACAAAAAAATTATTTCATCTCAAACCTTAAAGTATTTTTTGCATATTTATTTCATCGAGTTCTTCTTCCAACAAGGTACTAGCTCTGAGCATTTTCTTCTTCTTTTCTTTCTCTGGTTCCTCATCTTTCTTCAATAAAGGAGTCACATCTTTAGGTCCTCCAGATCCTCCAACAATTCTAACTCTTTCCTTTTTCTTCTTTTGAGTCTTTTTGACGGCTTCTTCCAACACAGTTATATTCTTTGCCATTTCTCCTGTTGCTTTGGAGAGCTCTGCTTGTCTTTCTTCAATCACATTTATCAGTTCTAATCCACTCAGGCCATCTTCTGTCTCTTGTTGTCCTTTCAAAACTAGTGCTCTATGTGTTGGGAACCAAGATATTTCTTCATTTTCTATTTGTTCGGCAATGTAACTTTCCAAACCAGTGTAATCTGTTGATTCCTTGTCCTTAATATATGCTATGTAAAACATATAGTTCCATAAATAATGATCCTTCTATTGGGAGAATTTTTAGATTTCGAACACAAAAGATTTATTATTTACTCGAATATGGCTTTCAAATCCACTGCCTCCACTCTTTGCATCTGATGCTTTATCCAATAATTCTCTAGAAGAGAAAAAGGTTAATTTACTCGGTCGAAAAAAATCTTCTTACCTGTCGAATCCACAAATATAACAAATATTTGTCACGTCAAACTGCAGCTTCTTTTCTTCATCTCTCAATGACCCAAATGTATCGATGATCAGACCTATCATTTTCATTAAGAGATCTATTCCCCCTCTCAATTGTACCTGAAACGATATTGATCAAGACGATCATGATGATTAATTGATAGAGATTATCAAAGGCAAATCTCAAAATATCAATATCCTCGTGAGTCTCCAAGAAACCACCAAGACCACCGTCAACTTTGAAGGATTTATCAATTGCAGTCAAGAAACACATCCAAGTGTTTTCACAATAGCCTTGATATTCAGCAGAAAGCACATAGAATCCAAACAACGAGAAAATATAATTGAAAATCTGCAGAAGCAAAAATGTCAATAACAAAGATTTTCTTGGCTGATAAATTGACTTGAGCACGTTCTGTAATGTTGGATATCTGACCAGCACATCCAACAAATGCAAAGAAAAGAACAGGGGAGTGATTGCGACGCCGATAACAGCAGAGGCGCCATACAGCATGTAATACAGCACATGGAAGTCGCTCAATAAAGAACTGATTGTTCGGAAAACTCTCACAGTCCATGAAATCACTCTCATCTGATCTTTTGACTTCATTGAAAATTATTAGATAAAATATGAGAAAAGAAATTTTACAGCGCCAGTCCAAGCTTTTTTGATGAGTAAGGGAGCATTATTTAACAAGAAAATTGCCACAATTATCAAGGACAAAACAATCAGTATACTACCCACTGATCTTATTTCCGTGTCAATATCTGAGTAGAAGCCAAGATGACTGTCAGAATCACGTTTATAAGAGAAGAAGACCATAAGGTTGAGAACAATAGCAAGGATGAAAGAAGTATCTTTCCACAAGGCGATATTACTTGTCAAGAGACTGAGAATCTTGACTCTATCGAATAATCTCTTGAGCCAATATTCGTATTTGATAATTTCGATAAATTTATCAGCTTCTTTGAGGAGATAATCACACTTTGTCTTTGCACTGATTCTGTTCACATCTCTATTAAATCTGACCTTCGTTTCCTATAAACATTATTTCTCAATTCGTTTCTTCTCCAATTACCTTGGTGACTGCTTTACAGAAGGGAGGAATACTGAAATAAGTCTTTTCTAAATGATTATCTTCTCTTAAAACTTCAATATGAGCGGTGTTCTTCTTGTAAAAGTCCAAAGCTTTTCCAGCAATTTCATCTCTTTCTTGTGCCAGCTTCATCATTATCATATGTTCCTCCTTTTCTCCATCCAATTCATCCTCTTCATCTTCTTCTTTTTGGCCTCCTAACATCTTATTTGTCATCTTCTGTGCCTCTTCCACAGCATTCTTCGCCACATTTTTTACAGTACTAAATCCTGCCTTTCCAAGTCCAATAAGAAGTTCACCCCATTTTGTGATGATATTATTTTTCAGCATCTTGTTATCTTCTTGCTCCTCTTCTTCTATTTCTTCCTGTGTGTCACCACCTTGAGCCTCAGAAAAGATATTGGCCAAGAAATATAAATTGAAGCCTGTCTCAATAATCAATGAACAATATTCTTCTGTTTTTTCTCCCTCTTCTGGCTCATGATTATACTAAAAAGGAATGAATTCTTCTTTGAAAATTCCAAATGTTACGTGAAGGAAAATGCTTTGCTTGTATTCTCCTTTGTATTGAATTTGGAACAAGCGGAAAATATCAATATAATTTCTGCTTAAAACTTCAATAGGAAGTGACTTCATCATACGATGGACATTGCTGTTATCCTTACGAGCTTCCAGCAAACTCAACAATGTGATCGAACACTTGTATTTCAATTGAGCCAGTTGCCATTTCTTCAATCCTGTATCTGCTTTGTTTTGATTCTTATTCAACATCTCTTGTGCTCTTTCATCAATCTAGAAATAATTTTAGTAAAGGAAAATATTTTCTCTAAGGAAGTACGGATAAAAGATTTGAGGCTAAATCAGGGAAATTGCTTTGAACAACAGCCAATTGGTTTTCCATACAGGGACCTTGGATAAGTTCAGTTAAAGTGTCAAAGCATTGCATCATTGTCTCAAAGAATTTGCAGTGTTTGACTTCCATGTAGACTCCCAAGAGATCAGAGATGCTCACAAGGAGATCATAACTGTGATAACTGTTGGTCTGTTGACGAATGTAGTTTTGTAAATCACTGAAATGGCCTTCAGCAAATAATTGTAACAGTCTTAAAATGCTTTGGATTTGATCGATTTCATCTTCATCAATCTCTTCTGGATCATGAATAATTTTTCTCAACAGCTGAGTCTCTTCAACAAATTTCTCTTGGATCTATTTTGGAAAATTAGAAGGGAAAACTTTAAACTCCACACCTTGATAAAGAAGACTTCTGAGTTGGTAAAGTTTTTAAAGTGATTATAGATACTCTTTTGGACTTCACTATTACCGCCTTCAAGAAGCTTGATAGCAAAGGAAATGAACTTATGGAACAAAGGATCTTGGAGTGTGAGATTAGGATCACACAGCTTGGAGAAGATCATATAAACTGAATTGTTTCTGTTCAAAAAGTTTTGCTTCTCCAAGCGTTCTTCTTCATCTTCTTCATTTTCAATAATATTGCCTAAAGCATCGAGGATGAGTAAGAAAGTATCTCGAATTTCTTCAGTATTTTCATTATCAATGACGAAATTAATCAACTTCTTGATCACTTCTTCTTTGTTGATAATGTCTTTCAATATACTTTCCTTCTTCACCATACTATCCACGCTCATTAATGCCTTTGCAAAGATCTTCTTCTCTTTATCAATCGACTCTTCAAGGAGCTTTGATTCACCGAAAACATCCAGGAATTGAAGCCAAACTTCTTTCCAAATATCAGCTTCTTTGGATTCTTTTGGACCTTTATCGACCTCTTCGTTTGGTTGTGACTCAATTGTTGCCAATTCTTTTCTTGATGTTGTATATTTTGGATCGACTGGGATAAAGAGGAAATTGAAAAGATCTTGTAAATTTTTCTTTCCAGTTTCTGAGATTTTGGAAGCTTTGAATTTCTTGAGGTTAGCTTGAAGAGTTTTCACAAAAAGAATGAGCTCATTGTAATCATGACGATCATCAAATTTATCCTCTTCATCTTTTCCAACAATTCCTTGCTTGTAGTACCAGTAAAACACTTGAATCAAATGCTCGAATAAATATGTCACATAGGTATCCTTGTAATATTTCATATCTCTTAATCTTCTTTGTTCCTGTTCCACCAATCTCTTCATTATATCTATGATAGAGAGGGAGTTAAAAGAATTTCTTTCATTTCAAAAAATTTTACGTTTATTTTTAATGAATTCTTCAGAGACTTTTTCAGATTCAAGATAGACAAAGAACAAATAGTTGGCAATAGGAATCTTCATCAGCTCGAAATATTCGCTTGAAAATTCGTTTATCATATGATCTCCTTCATTCGAACTTGTGAAATGATCCTCTTCACATAATAATTCCAAGAAATATCCTAATGTCATTGTTGATCTCAATCTGACTTCATTCAAGATCAATCCTTCTTTTCCTACAGCCGTCACTCCCAATAACTATTTTAAATATTAGATTTTCATAATAATCATAACCATGTCTTACATCGATGAGTTCAGCGTGGTAATAATAGGGTTCATCACCAGCTTTCGTCATTTTATTAAAGACAGCTTTAGTAAATCCAAAAATATTCGAGTATCTATGACGATAATCATGGTCTTTTCTGCTGATCTTTTGCAATTCTTCCATATCAGAAGGCGAGGCCAAATATAATAAGGTTCTTCTGTGGAGAGGATCCAAGAAAGTATCAAGCACCAATCTTTGATTATTGTAAATAACTTTTCCATTCACTTTTTGAATCACTTTGAAGAATTCCAAGTATTCAGCTTTTCTTCCTGTTGTCACAATAATCTGCACAAAACTATCAAGGACTTCTTGTAATTTTGTTGTACACAGGGTGTAATTATCTCGATAAATTTCCACCAACAGCTTAATATGGCCCAAGTTAAAATGAATATTGTAAAGGAAAACCACAATAGAATTGCTCAACAACAGCTGATTCTCATGATTTTGTCTTGCAAACGCCGTCAAAAATGCAAAACAAAGCCTGAATAAATCATACACATTGACATTTTGTGATGACTCCAATATGTGAATATTATCTTTTATCAGGCTTATCACAGGAATATATACCTGTAAATGACGGTACATATCCTGTCTGACCTTATTTACTGGTTCATGTTCGATCTTTGCTGGGTCGAAATCATTATCATCAATATCTGTTGGCTTCACAGAGAAAATACTGTTGCAGAAAAAGATCAAAATCCTCTTTGTCTCTTCTAATTTTTCCATGTCAACTACATTACTTGTGAGCCAGCTTTCAGATTCTTCAGTAAGACGTTGAAGATCTCTGAATAATTTCTTTGATTGATTGAAATTCTGGATATCAGTTTGGTCAAATAGAAGCAAAAGGCCTTTTATTGAAGTGGCAAATTGTTCTCTTTGGTTGTACATCTTGAGCATTAAATGGAGAACTTTCTTTTCAAAAGCTTTATTGTTATTCAAAGAAAGCTGCTGTAAGAGCACAGGTAAAATCTCAAACTCCAAGATCTCGTTGATATCCAAGATATCTTCTCTTTCATCGTCTTTGAATGTTTGTTCTTCTTTGTCGATTGCGGTTCCTGTCATCATGATTCTGGGAAGAATGTATTTCATGTAATGGGAAAGAATTTCTTCTAGTCTTTGTCTCAAAACTTCAGGATTATCAAGATTCTCTTTGTAAAGTTTGAGTAATTCTGCCTCTTCAACCATCTTAAAGAAAACTCTTCGGACATTCGAAAATAACTTGTCTTGCTTGTAACGACAATAGTAATCCAGTATATCCAATATCTTCATCTTTATGACTGTCTCAATTTCGGCTTCTTGTTCTCCAAGGAGGTTTTCAAGAATTCTTTTCATGACGTCTGATTGCTTCAAATAAAGTTCATTGCTTGATAATTCTTTATTCAAAAAATCAAGTGATATGAGCTTTTTCTTGGACTTTTCAGCTTGTTCTTTTTTCAAGACAAGATTTTTAGCCAAGCTAGCAAACCCACCCAATTTTCCCAATAGTTTTTTCGCTGAAAACAAATTCTTCACCATGCCACTATCTTCTTGGTTCTTTCTCTCATCACGAAGATCATTCAGCATTTTCTTAGCTTCAGGATAAGTTTTATCATATTCCAACAAAGTGATCAAAGCTTTCATAATATCTTCAAATTCGCTTGCTTGTTTATCTTCCTTCTTCTTGAAGATATTAAATGGCAAATTCAAGTTCTTTGAAATATTCAAATTTATGCTCAAATTCAAATTCAATGGGTTCAATATATTCATTTCACTCTTCTTTGGCAATGGTTCCATTTCCAATCTCTTCACTTCGATCTTGATCTTCTTGAAATTCAACATCAAATGAACCATCTTCAACACTTCTAAAATATAAGAATTATATATCTTATTCCAATCTCTGATCTGTCTATCATACACATGCACATTCTCCTTGGTTATTTCCAAGGGTAATCCTGATACCAATTCCTTCTATGTTAGTGTTAATAATTTATTTCTTTTCTTCGCAAATACCAATGTCGTAATTTGGCTCATGAATTGTCTTTTGAATGATCTGAGATTATCATGATGATCTTCTTCATCTTCACCCTTAGTGTTCTTTATCAATAATACCTCCTCATCTTTCAACGCATTCTGCATTTCTTCCGTTATTAATGTCGTTCCTTGATCAATTATTACAAAAACCCCTTTTGACAGAATACCTTCTTTATTTTTTGCGACGATTTTGCAAGAGATGGGAATATGAATATTTCTTCGAGGTTCTTGATCAACATACAACGCAGTCATCAATCTGCTCACTGACGCTTTCACTTCATCTGATATATCTTCTTTCAATTGATTCATTAACGCTTCCCATGGGATTTCTTGCTCCAATCTATTCTTCCAACTGAAATTTCTGCTTTTACACAACGCGGCACAGAGATCAATATAACTGATCAAAACTTCTTGGTTTAACCCTTCAATTGTCTTGAAAGGATCAAACTGATTATCTCCCTCAAATGAATCTCCCTCATTGCTATCCATATAGACAGAAATCGCCTGATCCTGATTTTCATTCTCCAAGAATTTAGCTAGTTCATATGACCTTCCTTCATAAGGCTTCAGCTTTGCAGTCACATGAAGAGTTCTGCGGTCTTTACTTGTTATTCTCAGTAAAGTATCTCCTATAACAGAACCGTAGCTGGGATTGTGGTAAGTGAAATATTTATAGATGATTTCTTGATTGATATTGATACCAACGCCTTCATGCATGGTAATTGTATGGAAGAAAGACAACAGCTTCTTTTGTTTCTGGATGTTGTCAGTTCTTTGTAAAAGACAAGCAAAAAATTGAATCGCGTTCCATTCTCGGAAAATCAGACTCACATCAGTTCCTGATCTTACACAAGGCTTTATGTTATTGTAAACTCTTTTATATGCCTCTAGATACACACCTTCATCCACTCTAATCTGAACTTGATTTGGTGAAGCCATACTATTTGCAGCAGCTGCCCAGACTGTTGGCTTGTGATTTCTTGCCTTTATTGGAGATCTATCAAGATTTTTCTTGATGCTTTCTCCCATATTTATAGCCGCAGAAGCAGATTCTTGGGTCTTGTTGAGTCTGTGGAGATTCAGTAAGAGTTCTTCGTTGTCCTTGAGGATCATATTCACGCAGTCGATGGCTCCAGGAATGTAATCGGCTTGCATTTGGAAGAGTGGGAGATACTTGAAGACGTAATTTTTGCTGGAATTGTTGTGGTCACAAATAGCCGTAATAAGCTGGTAGGTTAATTCGCAGATTTTTCGCTTTTTGTGATTGACATTATCGATCATTTCAAACAAATAATTCTTCTCATCGGGATCTTCAACGCCTTCTAAACGTGGTGTGCAATTTGGGGTTTCTTTATAATCGTCAACCTCTTGTTCTTTTGTCTTCCTTTGATTTCGGTCTTTGCGACGAGTTTCTGTCTCTTTCAAGTTTTCAAGTTCACGGTAACTGGGGAAAGAATAGATCAAAGCTTGAACTAAAAGTTCGATGAAAAGTTGCTCTTTCAGAACGTCTTGGATAAAGTTGTTGACATTTCCGTAAGTTTGATCAGCGCTGAGATAGTCCAAAAGCTTATTGCGACAGAATTTCTGTAATTGTTCCAAACAATTTTTGGTTCGTTCAAATTTGTGTGAAAATAGCTTGTGATTCAAAAAGATCTGTGCTAATCCTTGTTCATCCTCGTTCATAAATTTGGGTTTTAAACAAGGAAGAGCGTCTTTAATGGTTTGTTTACAAGAAATCAAAAACATGGTCACAATGTATTCGTCTTGTGTTGCTCTTGAACAATGGAATATACTCGTTTCATGTATTGATGTGATGAATGGAACTGTCACGTAATCTCCATCATCTTGATCGTGCGTTGTCAACGTTTCGGTTGGTACATCCCAATATGTCATATACTGATTATTGTCTATGAGAAAATTATTTGATATTCTTCTTCAGCAAATGTTTATTTACCAGCTTTTAATCTGAAGTAAGCATCTTTAGGCATGTATTTCAAAAAGAACTGTTTATCCTTAGAGCTGATGGTCGAATATAGCATTTCAAAAGAGAATGGTGTGGCTTGTTTTTCGAAACTCACCAACTTTAATGTACTTCCCTTCAAGTTTTTCTTTTCAATTAAACTTCCAGCTTTTTGTGGGTCAATTGCCAAATATTTATTCGTTGTGAGATGTTTGAGTTTATAAGGAGTATCCCATTTAACTAACCCACCTTCTTCAATATTTGTGCTTTGAATCGTAAAGAGACCATTTGAATTTCCCACGAATTTCTTGTATTTTTCTGAAGATGAACATGAAATAAATCTAAAATGATAATCTCTTTCATTATCTTTATTCACATGAACCACCAAGTTTTTCTACATTAAACGATTACTTTTTCCATCCCCAAAACTATTCTTACGTCTTCTTCTGAAAGATTGATCCAGATAATATCGCCAACAACAAGAGCTCCCGCTTTCTCATTAATATACTCTGAAAATATCTTTATTCTCCACATTGATCTCTTATCATTCGATATATTCACTTCTTTCTTCTCGACTTGCTCCATCGTTGCTGCTTGATCATCTACATCATTGAATTAATGGTTCTATTCTCTTTAAAAAATTCTCTACTCAAGAGAGCGACAGTTCTTGAAGCGTGCAAATAAGGATCACCAAGAGTTTTTGAGCCGACATCCACAGTCGACATCAAACAAACCACATCATCATTAAATATATAGCCTTCGCTTTCTTGTTGATATTTAAACCCTGGCATCACTCTAAAACATGTATACTCTGAATTCTCATATTTCAGCTCAATCCTATTGCCATTATAAACTACCCCTTTACAAAGACACAGTACTTGAGACAATCACTCTCCAAATCTGCAGGCACATTGGGATCATAAGAGAGATATTTCTGAGAAGATACATGCAGGAGTTGGATAACTTGGCCGTATTGGACAGGAGTTCCTTTCAATTTTTCATATACATCAACATTCAATGCTAATTCTTCATGAATTCCTTTCATCAATTTTGGGATCTGTGTTCTTTTACCTATGAAAATTTATTGACATTTGGCCTCTTCATACAAAGATTTACTTCTTTTATCGAGTTGACTGGTGGTAGTACTGCTAGTTATTTCTTCAAATTTCTGTTTTCCTTTAGTGTAGGACTCGTGATAAAATGAAGGGTATATTCTAAAGATCCCTCTCGAATAAGAGCCTTCAGAATCTATGTCAAATTTTGTTTTCAAGAGAACTCGAGTATCGGTAAGTCCTTCTGAATATGCATAATATTCATCAGAGTTCTTTTCTGCTTCTTCAGTAAAACTTAAGCAGATAAGAGATCCGTAAGTAAGGACATCCTTGATATCAATATTGGCTCCGTTTTGGTTGAGTAAACGCTGGAAATCGTCAGTCAGTTTATTCGGTTCCATTCAAAGATATATATAAAGTTTAGATTATCAGCAAGTAAGACGATAATATAACTGTAATTTCTCTTTTTTAATTGCCCCTTTTTCTCTCAAATTTTCAAATTATCTCTCATCTAATATGAGTTCTCCCCCTCTCTATGTCTGAGATTTTCACAAAATCTATCTAGTTTCTTATGTTGTCTCATTAAAAAGATCTTGTTTCTTTCATCAAATTGTCAGGCACAAAAAAATTGCAAAAAAAGTTTTTTTAATTGTAAAGGTCATCTCGGAACGATCTTGTCCCGTTCCTGAGAACTACCTTGAAGAAACACTCGGAAAGCAAATCGGTTATTTGAGGTTGATATATCAATAATTGCGTTATTGAAATTAAATGTAGCTCGTTCTGAATTTAATTTAAATTTCAACAGATTTTTAGAGCCCAATAATACTTTATAAAAAAATGAAACTTTTGTCATGAAGGCTCCTCCCCTTTTCATGTGTGATGAGAAGCCTTATTAGAATCACTCTGATACCAAACAGAGTTTTTTCTGTGAAATCAAAACGTTTATAAATTTCCAGTGGAAGAGTCTCAAATATTTTATATTGGTGGATTTGGGGGGATTTCAAGAACTTTTGTTACTTACAAGAGTTTAAAATAACAGCACTTTTCATAAAATAAACTCATATTCCGGCGAATTCCTAAGTTTATTCATCTTAAAAAAATTAGACGATCAAATCTATTGATTTTGTCGCACTTTATCATTCAATACAGTCATTCCAACTCTCATTTTCCCTCTATTTAAGGCGAGTCAAAATCTCTTCGTCTCACACTCTCCTATCGAAATAAATTCAACCGTCTTCTTCTTTCTCATTTCTCCTTCATAAAGACTGAGACCATTACAATCTCACCTTACACCACTAAAGGTCAGTCAAAAATTCACTTCTTCAGTCTTTTTTTTCTTAAAATTATTCAAATAACCCTATCTAGCCTGCATAAGCTTTCGAAAAAAATTATTATAATCTGCCGTCAATCGAGTCATGAAAAATTTTTTGGGGAAAAAGTTTATTCACACACAGCACAAAAAAGATTTTTAGTGAAGGACTAAATTCTCTACATTTACCCCAAAATGAAAACAATCATCTAAAAATAAACTCCTTCCTTTCTTCAAAAACTCCAATAAACCCTTCCATCCTTCCCTCATCCCTTCTCTCCATTCTTTACTCTCTTCAATTTCTCATCACATTTCATTTCTCCCCCTCAACCTACAACACAAAAAAAACCCTCCCTAAATTTTATCAGGCAACAATAGAAACAAAAAAGTTACGATTTAATCAATCTCTAAATAAAACCGTAGTATTCTTTGTCTTTCCAACCCTATTCATTTTGGTCAACCCGTCTAGATGAACGCAAGCGCATTCCATCCTCAAGACCCTCGGGCTAATAACCCCAACAGCTTTAGCTTTCAACAAAATGTACTCCCCACTTTCTCTTTCTTTCCCTTCATCTTTTATTAGAATCATAGTGGCATCCTCTTGGGTAATAGTTCCACCAGCTACGCTGCTCCAAATGTCATGTACAACAGTTATTTCCCAGGTGCTTATCAACAGCCAACTTTCAACTCTCAAAATCCTCCAGTCTTTATGTTCAGAGAGAGAAAAGGAAAACTTAATTGGAGAAATATTGCAAATCTTGATGTTGATGACCTGATTGGACGTGGAGATGTTCGATCTCTTGAAACCCATCTCTCAAATATCACTTTCTCTCAAGTCGAACAAGAAGATATTGAAAAATTTGGTGATGCCACTTTACTCAAACTTTTCAGATTGAGCCAATATGGCCTTGAATATCTTCTCAATTGTCAAAATTACTTGTCAAATCAATCACAAGTCCTTGATAACCAATACAGACACTCCGAAGATAGAGTACTAGACAATTATTAGTGACGTCATCTCATCGTATTTTTAGGTCAGACCTCTTGAAGATCAAGCGAGAAGAAACCAGACTGAAATTCTTAACCTCAAATCTGACATCAAGGAAAAGAAAGAACTCATTCATGCTTATCAAAATACCCTCAATAAACCTATCTTCAAATGTCACATCTGCTACAAGGTAAATAATCAATTTTTTTTACTTTGACATTCATTGCCTCATATTAATCTAACCGTTTCTTTATTTTATTAATCTTCTCTCTAGTATTTCCAAAACAAAGAATACCTCGATGCCCATTTCGACCGTAGACATCCTAGAGCTCAAGCTACTCCTACTGAAGAAAAAATCACCAAAATCGTTGCTAGAGAAATTGCCACTTCTCCTCTTATCGTCCAAAAGCGTATTTTCCTTTTGTTGTTATTCTTCTAAATCTTCAATTGCATAGCAAGCAAAAATCGTTATGGTGGCGGAAATGAAGAAGAGAGTGCACTTGAAAGCACAAATCATGCCACTCGAGTTGAAAACGGAGTTCAAACTTTATCTACCAACGCTACACCAGACAACAGTGTTCAAATGCAAAATTCTGCTCTTCTTGAAAAGCTCATTACTCAATTTAAACAAGACGAGGACCTTAAATTATCAACGCTCAACTCCACCATTCAAGATAGGCTTCAAGAACTTCTTCGCAGCAATTATGAACTCACCACAAAGCTCGCAGAACTCGAAAAGAAAATTGAGAACCAAAATCAAGCTCCTCCCACTCCTCAGTTTGAGAAAACCATCAGAAAACCAAGCGGAAATCTTGGTGAAGAGCTTTCTGACCTTGAAAAGAGAGAAACTCCCAAAAAGCCTCTTAATAAAGATGCTTTGACCGTCGGTGGTAGTGAAGTACAAAGAACCACAACCACAAAATCTGTTGTTCTTGATCAAATTCCTGATATGAGAGCTAGTGTTCAAACGTTCAGATCAGGAGATCTTGAGAATCATATTGAAGAGAAAAGTCATATCCAACAAGATTTTAGAGCTAGTGATTTGATGGATGATGCTGAAGCTGATAAGCAGAGACAAATGCAAGATTCTTTGAAAGGATTAGTTGTCAGAGCATCTGGAGAGTTACAAAAAGAAAAAGACCATGAAGTTGCTCATGGAGCCAATAGAAAACAAGAAGTTGTCAGAACCTCCAATAAACAACTATTTAAATCTGGAGACCTCGAAGAATTGAAGGAAGAAGAAGATGAAAACCTTCCTGAAGACCCTGAAATTAAAAATCCCAAAAAGACTAAAATTCTCAAACAATTATTCATGTCTGGAGAACTTCAAGCTGATAGAGATGGCGCTACTGTCACTAGATCTGGTGGACTTGAAGATGATGACGACTCTCAACTTAAGCATAATGTGAGAGGTTCTCAAGAAGCTGAAGTTATCTTTGAAGAAGGTTCTGTTAAAGAGTAAGAATTTTTTATAACAAATTTTTGTAATTTTTCCTCCAAGACTCAGCCCTGAAAAAGCAAGAAAGAAGTATAATAAAGCTCTTAAAAAGGCTCATAAAGTCATTGAATCCAAATATCAAAAAGAAATTAGCCCTGAACAAAATGCTCAACAAAGAGCTGAAATGGAAAAAGATCTTGATGTCATTTCCAAGAAACAATTAAGAATCGAATATGATAATTTACCCAACCAAAATAACGTAAAATTTTGGGCTAAAATTCTGATCCTTATTTCTCACAATAGGGTTATTTACAAACAAGATTGACAATGTTGCAAGATATTAATAAAGACAACCAAAAATCCTTCCAAAAAATTGAAGATGCGTTCCTTATTGCTGCTGAACAACCTAAAGAAAAAGAAAAAGAGAAAAAGGAGAAAAAGGAGAAGAAGGAGAAGAAGGATAAGAAGAAGAAGGAGAAGGAAGAAAAAGACGATGGGGAAGGTAAAACTTGATATGGGTAATAAAGAATCTTACAATTCAATAGAAAGCCCAAAATTCGCTAAAGATAAAAAAAAAAAGGCAAAGTTTACTGAGCAAAGTGGAGAACTTATGAATCTTCTCGTTAATCAAGAAGGTCAAAATAGAAATGGTATTTGGAAATTTTATACTTCTGGGATTTAATATTTCAAAAGAAACCGGAAATTCTCAAGAAACCACCATCCCAAAAAAGCAAGCTGTATATGAATCAACAAGTAAAACAAAAATTTTTGAATAACTCTGAACTAATTTCCGGAACAGATTTGGAGCAACATTTAAGAAGTACAGAAAATTTTAAGGCAAGTCAAAATCCCAATAGTTTAAACACTGGAGCGAGTGATCCAAATTTGATTAAAAAGAGCATTGAAAATGTTGTTGCTGAAAGCATGTAAATAATTTTTGAGTTAAAAAATGGCTCATATCTAGTATATAAAATATTATTTTTTGGAATTACCAACTATTTATTTTTTGAATGGTATTATATGAGTTTACATATGAATTATCTTGTCAGTCTCAATTTTGATGGAATGCAGAAAAAAAAATTCTCGTCTCCAGCGATTTTCCTAAGGGTTTAGACTTTTAGTCAAAATTTCATTTTTCAAAGGCTTTTTTAGCATTATCTTCCACAAGATAATGAGCTTATTTGAGATCAATCGCTTGTTGTGAGAGAATGGAAGAATTTGGAGAGTTTCATATAAAAAAGGGAAGATGATATCATTCATTCTCTCTTGACAGAAGAATTTTCAACCTCGATCCGCTTGTTTTCAATTTTGAAAGGAGAAAGGAAATTTATAAAGATTTTATGGGAAAAAATTTCCAGTTTTTTTTTTCACTTTTTTGTTGGAAAAGACGTCTTTCTGAAATTTTGTCTAAAGGTGTCAAAAAGTTTTAGTCAAAATTTCATCAATATTTGAGCTCTAGACAAGATTGGGCTAAACTTAAGGGACTCTTAGACTGAAAATCACTGCTCGTCTCACCTCGTTTAAGTATTAACGCATTGGAGAAAAAATCACGAAATAAAAAGCTAACATAAAAGATTTGAAAAGGAGGACGCGGCAGAAGTGTTTAAAATTCCTCGCATGAAAAATTTGATTCGATTTGATTTTATCGGTAAATTTGTAGTATTTTCATAGATTTAACCAACATAATTGCTAACAACTTTCCGAATAAAACTTGCCACTTTCGAAATTTGTAATCCAATCCAAACCTTTTATTCACCCTCATGGAATGTTTTAACTGTAAATCCTCTTATGATGAGACCCTAAACCCTCCTCATTTCCTTGTCGAATGTGGGCATAGCATTTGCTTCCGTTGTCTCTCTGCCAACTTTCAAAATCAAATCTTCATATGTCCTGAATGTAAAACCCCAAATCGGGCTCCTTCTGTCGCTTCTTTCCCCAAAAATCTTGCCTTGTTGGGCGTCAAGCCAACCACAAAAGGTGATAAATCGGCCAGGTCTTCTTTAAGGCCAGAATCTAGTGTTCAATTTTCAAAAGAAGCGAATGCCCTTTGTTTCAAACATTCAAAGAACCTTGAAGGTAAATATTATGTGTTGATTAACTGACTCAATATTTTTCAAGCTTTTTGTGAAAATGACAGACAATTATTGTGTATAGCCTGTGTCCTTCATGACACTTATAAAGATAAACTTATCTGTACGATCCAAGAAGTAATTCTTTTCTTTGTTGTAACTATTTCTCAACACTTCCTAGGCTGCTGATAAAGAAAGAGATCTTTTGAGTAGAGCATTTCAGGTGTCTAAACTCGCCGAAGATCGATTAAAACAACTTCATAATACCATCCTTGATGCTCAAAAATTCTTGAATGCTGAAGCTTTGAAATATGAAAATCAAATCACTTTGTTCTTTGAAGAAGTCAAGAGAATAGTCTATGAAAGGGAAACTCTCCTCAAGCGTCAAGTCCATGAAAAACTTCGTCAAGAAGAAGAAATTATCGCTGGCAAAGAGAATACCGTCGCCAGCTTCTTCCATGATATTCTTTCTTTCGATTCAGATTATCAGCAAAGTCTCCGTGAAGATGATATCACTCTCCTCAGCTCTTCAATCAGAAGGCTTGAACTCATCAAAAGAATTACCTCAGACCCTGAAGATTTTGAAGTGAATATCCCCTTTACTGATCTCGATAAAGATCAAGAACTTCGCACTTTGATTGATTCATTAACTCAACTTGATGGAAAACAAGGACAAACCTTCCAATTCAAACTTGATAATATCATTATCCCTACAATCCCAGAAAAAATCGATATCACCCCTAAAGCTAGATCTCAGACCACTAAAGAGTATTTTCTTTGGTATTTTGAATTATCTTATTCCTTCCAAGATCGCAGATTGATATCGCACCAATGTTGTCGTCAAAGAAATTTTCAACAAGTAGAGATAATAGCTGCATGAGACAAAATCTTGTCAGTCCAAGAACAAATCGAACTTTTGAACAAAAACGTGGTGACAAAGCGACTAAACTCAAAAAGTATTCCTTGAATAAGTTTCAAATTATTTTACCCTGCTCACTAGAATTCTTGTCAATGTTGGAGCTCCAGAAAAAAGATCAGTAGTAACTCCAAATAACCTGAGTCAAAATCTCAAACAAGACGAAATCTACGAAAAAATTCCTGTCCTTGATCAACATGAAGCAGACGCTTATGTTCAAAAACCCTACACTTCTATTTGTCTTGACAGAAGCGAAAAATCCTCTCTGAACGTAAAATCTCGGTCCCTTCTATGATTCTTACCTCCCATCTCCAGGCATCAAAGATATTAAGAAGAGATATGCAGACACCAAAAATATCAACTTCAATAGCGACAATCGACCTTGCAGCAGCCGATCTTCTCAAGGGAGTCAAGACTCCTTTCAATGAAGTGACGAATACAAGCAGAGTTTTCGAATTTAGTACTCACAGAAAACGAAGTCCCTGGCGTATTGAACATCATCATCATCCTGAAAATAAAGAGAATAATAACACCAGAAATCTCCCAACAGAAACCTTACTTATGACGAACAAACCATCTGATATCAGAATGGCCGAAAGAACCTCTTTCAGTTCCTTCCAAACAAATGAAGAAATCCTCGATTTATTAACTCCAAATACTTATCTTTACACTGACCCTCGCTATTGCTCTATTCAAGATAACTTACCAAGGAAGAGTCCCAGTAATCTTCAAAGATCAGAATTCTTTACATCCTCCAAAAAAGAACACCATGGATTAACTCATCAAAAAAGCTCTGAAGCTCTTCTCCAATCACCAACAATTTCTCTCTCATATCGAGAATCTATCAGCCAAAATCATTCAATCCTCCCTCGTGATATTAACTTCCCTTCTATTCTTCACACAGAAACCAAATCCAGAATTCTGACTAGAAAGCCATCTGATGTCACTGTTCTCACTGCGAACAAGTTAGATATCTCAGCTTTATGCCAAAATATATCATCATACGTCTATGTTATTGGAGGATCTTCTGAAAGTGCTCAATTGAGTGTTGATAGACTTGACTTGCAAAAAGGTCGCTGGGAAATTGGAGGAAATTTACCAGCTCGGAGAAGAAAATTCTCTGCCGTTGTGCTTCCTAGAACTGGAAACATTTTGATTATGGGAGGAAAAGAAGAAGTTGGAAAAACCAAAACATGTCTTGAGTATATTATTGCTGAAAATAAGTTTAAACGCTCGAATATTTGTCTCACTTGTCCTAAAAGTGGCTTTGGTGCTCTGAGAATCCTAGGTAAAATGAAATTTTCTTTCATGAAATAATTTTTTAAAAAGATGAGATTTATGTATGTGGAGGAAATAATGAGAAAGAAACACTTCGAAGTTTCGAATCTTACAACCTGATCACAAAGAAATGGAGAGCATTGCCACCGCCAAAAGTCAAAAGACACGAACATTCATTAGCTGTTGGACCAGATCAAAAGATTTATGCAATCGGAGGCGCCAGTGGACATAACAAGTATTTCTTTTGTTAAATTTTATTGAAAATAATTTTCAAAGTCAACCATTAAATACCGTAGAAAGGTATGATCCAGAAACACAAAGATGGGAAGATGTGGCTCCATTGAATGTAGCAAGGACAGGATTGAGTGTGGTGACACTTCCTGATGGAATATATGCGATAGGAGGATATGATGGCTCAAAGTATTTAAATACAGTGGAGAGATATGATGATCATGAAAATGCTTGGGTGTTTGTGGGCTCAATGAATTACGCAAAATGTAGAACTGCTGCTGTCGTGAGCTCAGATTTGAGATATATTTACTCTTTCGGTGGTTTCAATAATGGAGCAATGAGTACCGTAGAAAAGTAAAGAAATTTAATAAGCATTGAATTAATAAGGTGATTAGGTATTCCGTATTGACTGATAAATGGGAAGTTGTTGATTCAATGAGAAATAAGAAATCAATGCATTGTGCAGTCTTAATCAGCAAATAAATTATTATTTAATAAGAAGAAGATATGCAAAATTTCAAGATGGTCAGAGAATGAGAATTTTGTTCTCTTATTTTTGATTTGAACTTTGAGGAGGAAAAAAGCAGAAGGACAATAAATGTTTATATTTAAGAAAAGAATTTTGCATATTTTTCCTAAAGTATTTCTCATTTTTTGGTTTTTTAAATTTTTGTTGCTTTTTGTAGATTCATGTTCAGAATTATAATTCATTTTTGTTTCTCTAATTATTTTTACACTTATCATCACACCAATATCTTTTTAAGCGTTAGGAGGTTCAAATTTTGGACGACTATTATATTCTAAGGCAAGAAATCATGAGAGGCCGACAATTTTAATTAAAATTAAGCAATGCCGCCGCGTTTCTGAATCAAAGCTTTTAACTCTTTCAATTCCCACTTTTCAAAACATACAGTCCTCTGCCTAATATTGATATTCAATTCTGACTTGAGACATCCTTGACTCAAGGACTACTTGGGAAGGCTTAAATCCTTGTTAATCGTACAAATTTAGACTGAAAAAATCTTGTTCCAACCCAAAGAAACCAAGAAAAACTGACAACTTTGAAAGGTTCTTTCATTTTGAGGCCTCAAATTAACCTAATAATTTCAGTAAATTTTGAGTGGCGCTCTAAAATTTCAACAAAAAAATCAATTCCAAATCTTATTTACCTCTCCTTGTTACCGATCCCTTCAAAATTTTGCAAAGG
>Ga0182738_1001776_pt1 | contig 26306 bp, 31 predicted proteins | sample eDN5th30CBELigMG_FD_128876 | JGI IMG/M metagenome (GOLD analysis project Ga0182738, IMG submission 128876) | Enriched Miracle-Growth compost microbial communities from Emeryville, California, USA - eDNA 5th pass 30_C BE-Lig MG (version 2)... ...
CCGAGATGGCCACGTCGGCGGACAGCGAACGCACCTCGCGAAGCGCCTGCGCCTCGGCCTGGGCGATCTTCTCCTCGGCCATGCGGGTGCGGCTCGCGACATAGTCCTCGACCCGCTTCCGCGCCTCCGAGCCGAAGGCATCGGCGTCGCGCTTGGCCTGTTCGATGATCTCCTCGACCTCGGCCTCCGCCTCGCGCGCCTTCCGCTGGTACTCGGCAAGCAGCGCCTGCGCCTCCTCGCGGAGCCGGCGGGCCTGGTCCAGTTCGCCGCGAATGGTTTCGGCGCGGCTGTCGAGGGCCGCGGTCACCTTCCCCGGCACCTTGAGGTAGACGACGACGATGCAGAACAGGATGAGGCCGACGAGGGCCCAGAATGTCGGGTCCTCAAGCATTGGCGTTCCTTTCGGCGAGCACTGCCTGGACGGCCGCGCTGACCTCGTCCTGCGACGCCCTGGCTCCGATCAGCGCCGACACCACCTCCTCGGTGGCCTCGGCTGCGATGGCGCCGACCTCGGACAGGGCCCGGTCCTTGATCTCCCCGATGCGGGTCTCGGCCGCGGCGAGCTTCGCGGCAAGCGCCTGCTCCGTCTCGGCCCGCTGCGCGTCGGCCTTCGCCTTGGCGGCGGCACGCGCCTCCTCGGCGATCGCCGACGCCTTGGCCCGGGCCTGCGCCAGCGCCTTCTCGTAGCTCCGGGCGGCATCCTCGGATTCGCCCTTCAGCCGCTCCGCGGCATCGAGATCCGCCGCGATGCGATCGCGCCGGCCCTCGATGATCGCACCCAGCCGCGGCAGGGCCACCTTCGCCATCAGGTAGTAGAGGACGACGAAGGTGATCGCCAGCCACAAGAGCTGCGAGGCAAAGGTCGAGGCATCGAACGGCGGGAAGTTGTTATGTTCCGCCGGTGACTCCACGATAATGCCCTCCCCTGCCGTGAACGGCCCCTCGGGTGTGTCGCTGGTGGTTGCCATGGCTGCTTCGCCTGGGCGCGACCGTGCCGACTAGACGGCGAACAGGAGGAGGAGCGCGATCAGGAACGAGAAGATGCCGAGCGCCTCGGTCACCGCGAAGCCGAAGATCAGGTTGGTGAACTGGCCCGGGGCCGCCGCCGGATTCCGGATCGCGGAGGACAGGAAGTTGCCGAAGATGTTGGCCACGCCGATGGCCGCGCCACCCATGCCGATGCACGCGATGCCAGCGCCGATGAACTTTGCAGCTTCCGCTTCCATTTTCTGAGCTTTCTCCGTTTGGTGGTTGCGTCTAGTGGCCCGGATGCAGGGCGTCGTTGAGGTAGAGGCAGGTCAGGACCGCGAACACGTAGGCCTGGAGCGCGGCGACCAGGAATTCGAGCGCCGTCAGCGCCACGGTGGCGGCGAGCGGCAGGATCGCGCCGAGGATGCCGGCGAAGCCCAGCGAGCCGAGCGTCGCGACGAACCCGGCGAACACCTTGAGCGTGATGTGGCCGGCCAGCATGTTGGCGAAAAGCCGGATCGACAGCGAGATCGGCCGCGAGATGAAGGACAGCACCTCGATGAAGGCGACCACCGGCAGGAGCGCCCCGGGCAGTCCGCTCGGCGTGAACATCCTGAGGAAGCGGAAGCCGTGCTTGTAGAAGCCGTAGATGATCACGGTGCCCATCACGATCATCGCCAGCGCCACCGTGATGATGAGGTGCGAGGTGACCGTGAAGAAGTAGGGGAACAGCCCGATCAGGTTGGCGAACAGGATGAAGATGAAGAGGCTGAAGACCAGCGGGAAGAACCGCATCCCGCTCGGTCCCGTCGCATCGCGCAATGTCTTGGCGACGAACTCGTAGGTCAGCTCGGCCGCCGATTGCCAGCGGCCCGGGACCAGGCCCCGGCCGCGCGCCGAGAGGATCAGGAAGGCGGAGGCGCTCACCACCGTCACGACCATGAACAGCGCCGAATTGGTGAACGAGAAATCGACACCGCCGACCTCGATCGGGATCAGCTTGGTGATCTGAAACTGATGAATCGGATCGGTAGCCACCTTGACCCTCGTCAATCGAACCGGCGGGATACCGGATCGTCGTCAATTCCCGGCCGCTTGGCCACCATTCCAGCCGAGCGGAGCACATTCAGCACGCCCGCCGCGAACCCCAGGAGCAGAAACACGATCAGCCCCCAGGGCGACGTCCCGAGCAATGCGTCGAAACCCCAACCCACCCCGGCGCCGACCACAACCCCGGCAACGAAATCGGCGCTGAGCCTCAGCGCCATCCCGAACCCCGGTCGCGGCGCCGCCTCGGTCGCCGTATCGCGGTCCCGCTCCGGGCGCTTCTCAACGAGGCGCCGGTCGAGCTCACGCAGCCTCTTGGAGAGCGCGGCATCCTCGGAATTCCGCGTCGGGCCGGGCCTGTCATCGCCCGACCGATCCGCTTCGCTCATCGATCCCGCCCTGCCAGCGCCGGAGCTCCCACTCGGAACTCCTGCCCCGCCCTCAAAGCCGCGCGCACATTAGTTTTCGTGCGAAACCGTGTCAAGGAGCCGGGGGAATTACTTAACTCCATGATAATATTCGATATTTCGCCGCTGATCGGCCCCGCGTTGTTGCGCCGCAACCGGCAGTGGCCGTGGAAAGCGGAGAATCCCCCTCTCCCGCCTTTCGCCCGCCCTGCCGCCGTGGGACACTCCGCGCCATGGCCGGCGCACCACGCAAATGGAAGGGCACGCTGCACCTCGGCGAGATCGTCGCGCGGGTGATCGAGCCGGTAACGGCGCGCCGCGGCTTCGCCCGGGCGGACCTCCTCGCCATCTGGCCGGAGATCGCCGGCGCGATGCACGCCTCCTGCACGGTCCCGGAGAAGATCGTCTGGCCGCGGCACGGGGACGGCGAGGAGCATGCCGCGGGGCTGCTGGTCATCCGGGCCGACGGCCCGCGCGCCATCTTCCTCCAGCACGAACTGCCGCAGATCATCGAGCGGGTGAACGCCTTCTTCGGCTACAGGGCGATCGCCAATGCCCGCATCGTCCAGGGTCCGATCCGGCGGGCACGTCCCGAATCGCCGGCGCCGGCCGCGGTCGACGAGGCCACCGACCGGCGCGTCGCCGCCGAGGTCGCCGGGGTGCCGGACGACGGGCTGCGCGCCGCGCTCCACCGCCTCGGCCTCGGCGTCTTCACCCAGCGTCGCGAATAGTTGACTGTCGCGGACCGGGCGACGGCCACATTCCCCCTGTGAAGTTGCCGGGAATTGCGGCATACCGCCCCCCGCGTGTTCAAAGAGAGAGCCTCACCGATGAACAGAAGGTCCCTCCTCACCCTTGCGGCCCTCGCTGGCGCCGCCGCTTTTGCCGGCGTCGCGGGACCGGAGCGCCTGGCCCCGATCGGGGTGGCCCACGCCGCCGCGCCCGACGGGCTGATGGACGCGGGTCCCCTCGGCGAAATGGCGCTGGGCGACCCGAACGCACCGAACACGGTGATCGAGTACGCCTCGATGACGTGCAGCCACTGCGCCGCGTTCCACGAGAACGCCTGGCCGGCGTTCAAGGAGAAGTACGTCGACACCGGCAAGGTCTACTTCATCTTCCGCGAATACCCGCTCGACGCGCTGGCGACCGCCGCCTTCATGCTGGCGCGCTGCGGCCCCAAGGAGCGCTACTTCCCGCTGGTCGACCTGATGTTCAACCGCCAGGCCGAATGGGCGTTCACCGACAATCCCAAGCAGGCGCTGCTCACCTTCGTCCGCCAGGCCGGCTTCACCGAGGAATCGTTCAACGCCTGCCTCTCCAACAAGGAGATCCAGGACGGCGTGCTCGCGGTGAAGACGCGCGCCGCCAACGACTTCGGCGTGAGCTCCACCCCGACCTTCTTCTTCAACGGCGAGATGAAGCGCGGCGAGTTATCCATAGAAGACATCGACGCGATTCTTGCCGACTAGTCTCGAATCGCCCTATCCGAATCGGGGACGGCGTCTACCCTCCGGTAACGACCGTCCCCGATTCGTCAGGAGCGCGACGCGTTGAAGTTCACTCGGCTTCGGGTCCTCGGCTTCAAGTCGTTCGTCGAGCCCACCGAATTCCACATCGAGCCCGGGCTCACCGGCGTCGTCGGCCCCAACGGCTGCGGCAAGTCGAACCTCGTCGAGGCGCTGCGCTGGGTGATGGGCGAATCGTCCTACCGGAACATGCGCGCCTCCGGCATGGACGACGTCATCTTCTCCGGCAGCGGCAACCGCCCGGCCCGCAACATGGCCGAGGTGACGCTGGTGGTCGACAATGCCGACCGCACGGCGCCGGCGGCCGTCAACGACGCCGATCTCCTCGAGGTGACCCGCCGCATCGAGCGCGAGGCGGGCTCGGTCTACAAGATCAACGGGCGCGATACCCGCGCCCGCGACGTCCAGCTCCTCTTCGCCGACGCCTCGACCGGCGCCCATTCGCCGGCGATGGTCGGCCAGGGCAAGGTCGGCGAGCTGATCGCCGCCAAGCCCCAGAACCGGCGCGCGCTGCTCGAGGAGGCCGCCGGCATCTCGGGCCTTCACAACCGCCGCCACGAGGCCGAGTTGCGCCTGTCGGCGGCCGAGCAGAACCTCGCCCGGCTCGACGACGTGATCGGCGAGATCGATTCCCAGCTCGAGACGCTGAAGCGCCAGGCCCGGCAGGCGGTCCGCTACCGCAACCTTTCCGGCCAGATCCGCCAGGCCGAGGCGACGGTCCTGCATCTGCGCTGGCTCGCCGCCAACGAGCTGCTCCGCGAGGCCGAGGCGGCGCTGGACGAGGCCAAGGCGCTCGCTACGCAGCGCGCCGACGCGCAGGGTGCCGCCGCGCGCGACCAGGCGGTCGCCGCCGCTGCCCTTCCCGAGCTCCGCGACGCCGCGGCGCGGGCGGGCGCAGCGCTCCAGCGCCTCGTCCATGCCCGCGAGGCCCTCGACAGCGAGGAGGCCCGCGTCGCCGAGCGCATCCGCGACCTCGACCGCCGCCTCGCCCAGCTCGGCGAGGACGTCGCCCGCGAGGAGCGGATGATCGCCGACAACGGCACCATCCTCGCCCGCCTCGAGGAAGAGGAGCGCGGCATCGAGGCCGCCAATGCCCAGATGGGCGACCGCCAGGCTGAAGCGGCGGGACGGCGCGCGGCGGGCGAGGCTTCGCTCGCCGAGGGCGAGAAGGCGCTCGCCGACCTGACCGGGCGCCTCGCCCAGATCACCGCCGAGCGGAGCCAGACCGAGCGCGCCGTGCGCGAGGCGGCGCAGCGCATCGCCCGGCTCGACGACGAGCGCGGGAAAGTCGAGGCCGAACGGGCGCGCCTCGAGGCCGGCGTGCCCACCGCGGAGCGCATCGCCGAGCTCAAGGGCAGCGTCGCGGCGGCCGAATCCGCGCTCGGGGCGGCCGAGGCCGCCGCGGTGGCCGCGGAGGAAGCGTCCAAGGCCGCCCGCGAGCGGGCCGCCGCCGGCCGCGAACCGTTCATCGCGGCGGAACGCGCGCTCAACCGGATCGAGGCCGAGGCCGCCGCGCTGGTGAAGCTGCTCGGCCCCTCGCGCGAGGGCGAAGTGCCGCTCCTCGACCAGATCAAGGTCGCCTCCGGCTACGAAGCCGCGCTCGGCGCGGCCTGCGGCGACGAGCTCGACGCGCCCCTCGACACGGCATCCGCCTCGTACTGGCAGCGCATCGACCCGCTCGCCGACGACCCCTCCCTTCCCGAGGGCGTCGAGCCGCTGATCGGCCGGGTGGAGGCGCCGGCCGTCCTCGCCCGCCGCCTTGCGCAATGCGGCGTCGTCGCAGATCGCGCCGCGGGCGCGCGGCTCCAGCCGCAGCTCCGCGCCGGCCAGCGGCTGGTGACCCGGCAGGGCGACCTATGGCGCTGGGACGGCTACGTCGCGACCGCCGAATCGCCGAAGCCCGCCGCGGTGCGCCTCGCCAACAGGAACCGGCTCGCCGAGCTCGACGCCGAGGCCGGGGCGGCACGCGCGGCGGTCGAGGACAGCCGGCGGCAGCTCGAGGCCGCGGTCGCGGAGGCCCGCGCCGCCGAGGAGGCCGAGCGCGCCCGCCGCGAGGACTGGCGCCGGGGCCAGAAGGCGCTCGAAGCGGCGCGCGAGGCGCTGGGCGGAGCCGAGCGCGAGGTGGCGCGGGTCGCCGCGCGCCGGAGCGCGCTCGACGAAGCCCATTCGCGCGTCGCCGCGACACTCGCCGAAGCGAGCGCGGCGCGCGACGCCGCTACGGCCGCCCTCGCCGGGATGCCGCATCCGGACACGTTCGCCGCGGAGCTCGCCGGTCTCCGCGAGCGGGTCGCCCGAGACCGCTCGGCGGTCGCCGAGGCCCGTGCCGCGGTGGAGAGTCTCGCCCGCGAGGCGGAGATGCGGCGCCAGCGGCTCGCCGGCATCGGCGAGGAGCGCCGGAAGTGGCACGAGCGCGGCACCAATGCGGAGGCGCAGATTGCGATCCTCACCGCCCGCCGCGCCGAGGCCGAGGCCGAGCGCGCGCAGCTCGCCGAGGAGCCCGAGCGGATCGAGGGCAGGCGCCGTTCCCTGCTCACCGAGATCGCGGAGGCCGAGACGGTGCGGGCCGCCGCGGCCGATGCGCTCGCCATCGGCGAGAAGGCGCAGGGCGATGCCGACCGGGCGGCGCGGGCCGCGCTCGAGGCGCTGTCGGAGTCCCGCGAGCAGCGCGGCCGCCAGGAGGAGCGCGTCGTCGCCGCCGGGCAGCGGCTCGCCGAGACGGTGCAGCGCATCGACGAGGTGCTCTCCTGCGTGCCGCAGGAGGCGGTCAAGATCGCCGAGCTGAAGCCGGGTGCTCCCCTCCCCGACCTCGGCGACACCGAGGCGCGGCTCGAGCGCTATCGGCAGGAGCGCGAGCGGCTCGGCGGCGTCAACCTCCGCGCCGAGGAGGAAGCCAACGAGACCGGCACGCGGCGGGACGGGCTCGTCGCCGAGCGAGACGACCTGATCGCCGCGATCGCGCGGCTGCGACAGGGCATCGGCAGCCTCAACCGCGAAGGCCGCGAGCGCCTGCTCGCGGCGTTCGACACGGTGAACGAGCACTTCAAGCGCCTCTTCACCCACCTCTTCGGCGGCGGCGAGGCCGAGCTGAAGCTCACCGAATCCGACGACCCGCTCGAGGCCGGCCTCGAGATCATCGCCCGGCCCCCGGGGAAGAAGCCGCAGATCATGACGCTGCTCTCGGGCGGCGAGCAGGCGCTGACGGCGATGTCGCTGATCTTCGCCGTGTTCCTCACCAATCCGGCGCCGATCTGCGTGCTCGACGAGGTCGACGCGCCGCTCGACGACGCCAATGTCGAGCGCTTCTGCAACCTCCTCGACGAGATGAACCGGACCACCGAGACGCGGTTCGTGGTGATCACCCACAACCCGATCACGATGAGCCGGATGCACCGCCTGTTCGGCGTGACGATGGCCGAGCGCGGCGTCTCGCAGCTCGTCTCGGTCGACCTCCAGACCGCCGAGCGCTTCGTCGAGGCGGGCTGACCCCCTTTCTATTCGCTATTCCTGTCCGCTCGTCGCGCCGACGTCGTCGGGCGGCTTCTGCCGCGCGGGACGCACGGGGGCGTGCCGCCGGCGCGCGCCCGGCTGCCGCGGCGGCGCGGCGCGCTTCGCGCGGGCCGCCTCGCCGGGCGGCGGCGGTCGGGATGCCTCCGGGGTGACAGGCACCTCCTTCGGCGCGCGGGATTTCTTCGGGGGCAAACCGGCGAGCCCCGCGAGAGACCGGGCGAGCTCGTCGAGCCGGCCAAGGGCGCGGCGGAGATCGGCGGGCTTCACCTCGCGCGCGACGCGGAACGTCGCCGCCCCGCCGGCGTCCGGCGCCGCGAGGTAGGTGCGGCCGCTCCGGTGGGTGTACCAGAGGCCGCCGCCATAGGCGCGCCCGAGACGGCGGAGGGCCGCGTAGCGGGCGAGCGCCTCGGAGAACCCGTCGTCGCGATCCGGAATGCTGCGGAGGAGCGCAAGGCGCGCCGCCTCGTCCCGCTCGAGCGCGGCGAGGACCGCGCGCGCATCGGGCGCCAGCCGCTCGGCGACGAGGTCGGCCATCAATTCGTCGACATGCGGCATCGCGGCAAGGATCGTCCCGACCAGGGCCGCCTGGCCGTCGTCGCGAAGGCCCGCGGACCATGCGCCCGAGCCGTCGCCGATCGGGGCGCCCGGCGGCGGCGACCCGTCCTTGCCGGGGCCGCGCTTCCCGCGTGTCGTGGTGGCCTTCATCCCCCGTCGACTCCCCGCTCGTCCCGCATCCACGGGCGGGGATCATGCGGCCGGGCGGGTTACCGGAACGGAAACGGGCCGGGGGCGACGCCCCCGGCCTCAGGAGGGGCGGATATCAATGACCCGAGGAGTCGGGGCGGCGGCTGGTCTCGAACAGGAACCACATGCGCCGCTCGGCCTCGTCGATCCAGTTCTCGATCAGGCTCGTGCTCGCGACGTCGTTGTGCTCGGAGCAGACGTCGTGGGCGGAGCGGAGACGGGCGATCAGATCCTTGTTGTCGTCGCGGAGCTCGGCGACCATGTCGGACGGCTCCACGTACTCCTTGTCGTTCTCGATGACGCGGGTGGTGCGCGCGATCTCGGCGATCGAATGGAGCGTGATGCCGCCGATCTTGCGCACCCGCTCGGCGATCGGATCGGTCATGGCGAAGATCTGGTCGCCGTGCTCGTCGAACATCAGGTGGTAGGAGCGGAAGTGCGGGCCGCTGACGTGCCAGTGGAAGTTCTTGGTCTTGAGGTAGAGCGCGAACACGTCGGCGAGCAGCAAGTTGAGGGCGGCGCTGATGTCGCCCACCGCGTTGGCGCCGAGATCGGACGGCGGGTCGAGACGGGAGTCCCGCGTCGGGGCCTTGGCCTTCGACCTGGCGCTCGTCTTGGCGGTGGCTTTGGCTGCCTTGCTCATGTCCTTGCTCCTCGTTTGCGCGGGGTCGCTGCCCGCTCGCTGCTCTCGAACCGCTCGGCGGGATCCTCGCCGGGCCAATCGACAATGTAGGCCTCGAAGTCCTCGACCGGGATACCCTCCTCGCTGCGGGTGCGATGGCGGGCCGAGATCCCCGCAATGTGCACCGTGTCGGGATCGCCCGACAACAACGGATGCCACCAGTAGAGGTCGCGCCCCTCGGCGAGGAGCCGGTAGGCGCAGGTCGGCGGCAGCCAGGTGAGCGTGCGGACCTTCTCCGGCGTCAGCGTCTCGCAGTCCGGCACCCGGCGCGAGCGGTTGGGATAGTCGGCGCAGCGGCAGGTGGAATCGTCGAACAGCCGGCAGGCGACGTCGGTCCACGCGATCTCGCCGGTATCGGCATATTCGAGCTTGTTGAGGCAGCACCGCCCGCAGCCGTCGCAGAGCGATTCCCACTGCGCCCTCGACATCTCCTCGAGCGTGAGGCGCCGCCAGAACGGCACCTCCTCCTTCCCGTCACGCATCCTGCGCTTCACCGGCGGCCCGCTTCCTGTCCGAATGACCGAGGCTCCGCTCCGGGGCGACCCGATCGCGGACGAGCTGCTTGAGCTCGGCGATGTCGGCATGGCGGCCGGCCTCCTTTCGCGAGAAGACGACGTCGCCGTCGACCCGGACGATGAAGGCACCGCCCGTCCCGGGGCGAAGCGTGACGCCGCCGATCTCGTCCTCGAAGGTGGTGAGCAATTCCTGCGCGGCCCACGCGGCGCGGAGGAGCCAGCGGCACTGGCGGCAATACTCGATCTCGACGACGGGCAGCGACACGGGGACTGAAATCCGTTGCGGCGGGACGGCCGCGCCCTCACCATATACGTCCGCGGGGCGCGGTCCGCCACTGTCCGCCGGACACCGCCCCGAGGAAGGAGCCCTCCGGTGAACGAGACCGTCCGCCACATCGTCTGTCCCCATTGCGACAGCGTGAACCGCCTGCCCTCCTCCCGGGACGCGCGCTCCGCCAAATGCGGCAAGTGCCATCGCCCGCTTTTCAGCGGCGAACCGGTGGCCGCGACCGCGGCGCGCTTCCAGAAGCAGGTCGAGCGGAGCGACATCCCGGTGGTCGTCGACTTCTGGGCGGCGTGGTGCGGCCCGTGCCGGGCGATGGCGCCGGCCTATGCGGAAGTCGCCGCCGAGATGGAGCCGCGCATGCGGTTCCTCAAGGTCGACACCGAGGCCGAGCAGGCGCTCGCCGCGCGGTACCAGATCCGGAGCATCCCCACGCTGATGGTGTTCCGCGGCGGCAAGCTCGTCGCGCAGCAGGCCGGCGCGATGGATGCCGGCCGCCTCAGGGCGTGGCTCGGCCAGTACGCCTGACCTTCCGCCTCGTCCCGGGGCGGAGCGCCGCGTCCGGGACGACCGGGTGGGGGATGATGCTGGATGTGCCGCGCCGCTACCGCGGATGCTTGATGAACGTGCCGTTCCGAAGCTCGTTCACCGCCTGGCGGAGCTCGTCCTGCGTGTTCATCACGATCGGCCCGTACCAGGCGACCGGCTCGGCGATCGGCTTGCCCGAGACGAGGAGGAACCGGATGCCTTCGTCCCCGGCCTGCACCGTCACCTCGTCGCCGGTGTCGAACAGGACCAGCGAGCGGTTGCCGGTCGTCTCGCGGACGTAGAACTCGTTGTCCGGCGTGCCCTTCTCGGTGAGCACGCCGAAGGGCTGCGAGGCGTCGCGGAAGTTCCCCGAGCCGGCGAAGACGTAGGCGAAGGCGTGCCGGTTGTTCTCGACCCGGAAGGTCTTGCGCAACCCCGCCGGCACCGAGATGTCGAGGTAGCGCGGATCGGCGGCGACGCCCTCGACCGGCCCCTTCCGGCCCCAGAAGTCTCCGGTGATGACGCGCACGACCGTGCCGTCGTCGTCGACGATCAGCGGGATCTCCTCGGCCTTGATGTCCTGGTAGCGCGGCGCCGTCATCTTGTGGGACGACGGCAGGTTCGCCCAGAGCTGGAAGCCGTGCATCCGCCCCGCCGCGTCGCCCTGCGGCATCTCCTGGTGGAGGATGCCGGAGCCCGCGGTCATCCACTGCACGTCGCCGGCACCGAGCGTGCCGCGGTTGCCGAGGCTGTCGCCGTGCTCGACGGTACCGTTCAGCACGTAGGTGATGGTCTCGATGCCCCGGTGCGGATGCCACGGAAAACCGGCGAGATAGTCCTCGGGGCGATCGTTGCGGAAATCGTCGAACAGGAGGAACGGATCGGTGGCGCCGGTCTCCCCGAAGCCGAAGGCACGGTGAAGCTTCACGCCGGCGCCTTCGACGTGCGGCTGGGCGGTGATGATCCGGTTGACGGGCCGAAGCGACATATCCTGGTCTCCGTGATGCTTATCATCAGAATAACTGATGATCTTATGGGTATATCATTCGATGGATTAGATGGTCGGCGCCAGGGCCGATGCAAGACCGGTATGGGAGCCATGCCGCGGGCGCGCGGAACAGGCTAGACTTCCTACGGAATCACATCCGAAGGGAGAACGACATGGCCGAGCCACCGAGAAGACGGTCGGGCCGCGATCCGCGCGAGGCGGCGGAGGCCGCGTTCCGCGCGCTGAAGACGCCGCCGAAGGGTCCGGAAGAAAAGCGGCCCGTCGCCGTGCCGGGCGCGAAGGAGCAGGTGACGCTGCGGGTCGACCGCGCGGTCCTCGACTTCTTCCAGGAGGACGGCCCCGGCTGGCAGGATCGGATGGTGGAAGCGCTCCGCCAGGCGGCCGGCGCCACCGGCGCGATCCCGATCGACAAGCTCAACGCCTCCAACGACGAATAGGCGAACCTTCCGCGGGAGGGCTACTTCATCGGGTAGAGCGTCGCCGGCAGGTCCTCGCGGACCCTCAGCCAGCCGACCGCGTCCTCCGTGACGCCGTCCGCGTGCAGGGAAACCGCGATCCGCTCCGGCCCGTCCGACGTCACGAGGCGATAGGACCGGCACACCTCGGAAAGGCCGTCGAAGCCTTCGAACAGCGAGTTGTAGTTCCGGAAGATGTTGAGCTTGACGATCGCGTCGGCCTGCGGAAGGCTGTCGAGATCGAAGTTCACCGTCCCGTCGGCGGAATCATAGACCCACACCTTGAAGTCGGCCGGCGATTCCAGCTTCCTCAGGCACAGGAAATCGTCCTTGAAATAGGCCATGTCGCGCGTCGCCAGGACCTTCCCGCCGTCGCCCGGCATGAAGTGGCTCTCGGTCACGACATAGCCCGGACGGCGCATCACGAAATAGGAGATCGCCGAGCAAACCCCGGCGTCGTTCTCGTCAAGGCAGAGATAGGTGTCCTTGCCGAGAGTCAGCGCCACGAACTCCTCGGCCTTCAGATCGCGATCGCCATCCCCGAGCAGCCAGGCGAACAGCCCGCCCGACTTCGCCCCCGCGGCATCGGGCGCGAGCATCGCAGCCGCCGCCACCGCCAGGATCCGCAGCCTCCTCACCATTGCCTCCGCACGTCCCGGTAGATGCCGGCGCCCCGCTCTCGCCCGGACGATAGCCGCAACCGGAAATGTTAGGCAATGCGGGAATGCCGGCATCCAGCCGGCACGCGGACCCCGTGGCGGGGCTTCCTTAACTTCGCCCACATGCCTATTGTCTAATGGCCCGCTGAGATTCAACGCCGCCGCTGGACGAGCAGACCGTGCGCGACCCATTCGAGAACCAAAGCCGACGCCGGCGGACCGTCCGGGCCATCGACATCGATGCCTGGGTGGATTCGAGCCTCTACCGGACGTGGCGGTTCATCGCCGGCCGCGCCGAGGCGTTCTCGCTGTTCATGCGCCGGTTCCGGGTGACCGGCTTCAAGCGGGGCGCATCCGAGGTGCTGGGCGACGCGCTGACGCTGGGCACCGGCGGGCTGATCCTCCTGATGATGCTCGCCCTCCCCGCCTGGGAGGCGACCCGCGGCGACTGGCGCGCGGTCGGCGACTATTCGGTCACCTTCCTCGACCGCTACGGCAACGAGATCGGCAAGCGCGGCGTCAAGCGGAACGAGAGCGTCTCGCTCGACGAGATGCCCGACTACCTGATCAAGGCGGTGCTGGCGACCGAGGACCGGCGCTTCTTCCAGCATTTCGGCATCGACGTGATGGGCACCTTCCGCGCCCTCGGCGAGAACATGCGCGCCAACTCCGTCGTCCAGGGCGGCTCGTCGCTGTCGCAGCAGCTCGCCAAGAACCTCTTCCTCTCCAACGAGAGGACGCTCGAGCGCAAGATCAAGGAAGCCTTCCTCGCGCTGTGGCTCGAGGCCAACCTCTCCAAGCAGGAGATCCTCAAGCTCTATCTCGACCGCGCCTACATGGGCGGCGGCAATTTCGGCGTCGAGGCGGCGTCGGAGTTCTACTTCGGCAAGTCGGTGAAGGACGTCAACCTCGCCGAGGCGGCGCTGCTCGCGGGCCTCTTCAAGGCTCCCGCCCGCTACGCCCCGCACGTCAACCTGCCGGCGGCGCGCGCCCGCGCCAACGAGGTGCTTACCAACATGGTCCAGGCCGGATTCCTCACCGAGGGCCAGGTGATCGGCGCCCGGCGGAAGCCGGCCGACGTCGTCGACCATGCCGGCGGCGCCGGCTCGCCCGACTACTTCATGGACTGGGCCTACCAGCAGGTGAAGAACCTCCGCCTGCCCGGCGACCGGAGCCTCGTCGTCCGCTCGACCGTCGACCTCGGCATGCAGAAGGTGGCGGAGGATGCGGTCGAGACGGTGCTTCGCGAGCAGGGCGACACCTACGGCGTGAAGCAGGCTGCGGTGGTCGCCATGGACGTCGACGGCGCGGTCCGCGTCATGGTCGGGGGCCGCGACTACGGCGAGAGCCAGTTCAACCGCGCCACCGACGCGCTCCGCCAGCCCGGCTCCTCGTTCAAGCCCTACGTCTATGCGCTCGCGATCATGAACGGCTACACGCCCGAGAGCGTCGTCCGCGACGCCCCGCTCTGCATGGGCAACTGGTGCCCGCGCAACTATTCCGGCGGCTATTCCGGCGCGGTGACGCTGACCACGGCGCTCGTCAAGTCGATCAACGTCATCCCGGTGCGCCTCACCAACTCGATCGAGAACGGTCGGGCGAAGATCATCGCCCTCGCCAAGAAGATGGGCGTCGCGACCGAGCTCCACAGCAGCAAGTCGCTGCCGCTCGGCGCCTCGGAGGTCACGGTCCTCGACCAGGCCGCCGGCTATTCGGTCTTCGCCAACGGCGGCTACAAGGCGACGCCCTATGCCTTCACCCAGATCATGACCTCGTCCGGCGAGGTGATCTACGACCGGCGCAAGAACGCGCCGGCGCCGGAGCGGGTGCTCGACGAGGCCACGGTGGCGGCGATGAACAGCATGCTCCACCAGGTGCCCGAGCGCGGCACCGGACGGCGGGCCAAGCTCGAGGGCATCCGGACGGCGGGGAAGACCGGCACGACGTCGGCCTATCGCGACGCCTGGTTCGTCGGCTTCACCGGCAACTACACGGGGGCGGTCTGGATGGGCAACGACGGCTATGCCCCGACCCGCCGGCTGACCGGCGGCGTGCTCCCCGCGACGATCTGGAACAAGCTGATGACCTATGCCCATACCGGCATCGACATCAAGCCGATCCCCTTCGTCGAGCCCGAGGCCGGCGGCAAGGAGACGGTGGTGGCGACTGCGGCGGAGACCGAGGCCGAGGCGCCGGGGACCGCCGCGAGCGGCGTGCTCACCGCGCTCACCACCGCGCGGCTGACCCAGATCGAGCGCCTGCTGCGCACCGCTCCCCGGCTCCAGCCGCTGGCCGACCTCAACCACCCCTCGACCGTGACGGTCGCGGCCACGCCCGCCGCCGGCGACGCGCCGGCCGCGATCCGGGCGCAGTAGCGGCCTTGCATCCGCGCCGACGCGGGCGTAGCGCCATGCGCTCACGAAGCAATCTCGGGACCGACGGCCGTTGCGCCTCCTGATCGACATCGCGATCGCCCTGGTGATCGCCGCGGTGCTCGGGCTCGGGACCGCCTGGTACGCGGTCGACCGCGGCCCGCTCTTCGGCGGCCTGACGGCGGGGCCGTGGAAGGCCTGGCCGAGCGCGGGCAGTCCGAACGCCGACCCCTATGCGATCGCGCGGCTGGCGCGGTCCGGCGAGGTGCCGCTCGGCGCCGGCGAGGGCCTCGCCTTCACCGCGCGGACCGACCAGGAGGGACGCCCGCTCGAGGGCCGCTGCACCTACCGCCTCGACGGCGTCACCCCGGCGGCCCGGCTCTGGACCCTCACCGCCTATGACGGCGGCGGCCGGCTGATGGCCAATGCCGCCCGCCGCACGGGCTTCCACTCGCGCGAGATCCTCCGCCGCCAGGACGGCAGCTTCGCGATCGGCGTCTCGGACAGCGTCCAGCCCGGCAACTGGCTGCCGATCGCCACCGGCGGCGCATTCTCGCTGGTGTTCCGCCTCTACGACACGCCGCTCACCACCGGCGGCTCGGTGTCGGACGCGATGATGCCGCGGATCGAGCGGGAGGCCTGCCGGTGAGGAACACGGTCCTCTTCGTCCTCGGCGGCCTGATGCTCGCCGGCATCATCCACATCGTCACGGTGCTCATGGTGCCGTACTTCGCCACCAACGACGCCTGGGCGGAGATGCGGCGCTTCGGCCGGGCCGAGACGTTCCACGTCCTGCCGCTCGCCGAGGCGGGTGCCGAGCCGCTCGCCGGCCTCGACCCGCGGATGCTCCAGGCGGTCTGCCGGTTCACGCTCGAGAACGGCCCGGTGCGGATCACCGCGAGCCTGCCGGCGGACTTCTGGTCGATCGCGATCTTCGACCGGCGCGGCCGGAACGCCTACAGCATCAACGACCGCGCCGCCGACGGCGAGGAGCTCGACCTCGTCGTCATCACCCCGGTGCAGATGGCCCAGCTCCGCCAGGACCCGCCCGAGGCGCTCGAGAACGCGATCGTCATCGAACTGCCGATCGGCGAAGGGCTGGCGCTGCTTCGCGTCTTCGTCGCCGACGAGACGCTCCTCCCCCACGCCCGGGCGGCGCTCGAGACGGCGGACTGCGCGGGGACGCTTTAGGCAGCAAGACCGGCACGGGCGCGGCCGGCGAGCCAGAAGCTGGCCTGCGCGACGAGGCCCGCCATGGTGAGGACCAGGGCGACGGCGAGCGCGGGGTCGGGGCCGATGCTGCTGAGCCCGGCGCAGAGCGCGCCGATCGTCATCTGGGCGAAGCCGTAGAGGCCGGAGGCCGAGCCGGCGATCGCGGGCTCGACCGAGAGCGCCTCCGACAGCGCCATCGGCGAGGCGAGGCCCGCCCCGAAGCTGAGGGCGAGGATCGGCGCCAGCACCGTCACCAGCGAGAGCGCGCCGCCGAGGACCGCCGCGAGCAGCACCAGCGCGCTCCCGAGGCTGACGAGGTTGCCGAGGATCATCAGCCGCCGGGTGGCGAAACGCCCGATCAGGCGGCTCGCGGTGAAGCTGCCGAACCACACGCCGACGATGTTGAGCATGAGGTAGGCGCCGACCTCGCCGGCCGGGCGGTGCAGCTGGTCGACGAAGATGAAGGGCGCGGCGCCGATGAAGGCGTAGAGCGCGGTGGTGGCGAAGCCCCCGCCGACGGCGTAGCCGACGAAGGCCGGCATGCGGAGGAGCCGGGCGTAGCGGGCGAGCACGCCGACCCGCTCCCGTCCGGCCAGCACCGCGGTCTCGGGCAGGCGGCGCCAGATCAGGAAGAGATTGGCGAGGCCGAGAAGGCTGAGCGCGGCGAAGATCGACCGCCAGCCGGTGGTCTCGGCGAGGAGCGAGCCGACCAGCGGCGAGAGCCCCGGCCCGACCATGACCATGAGGTTCATCAGCGACTGCTTCCGCGCCGCGTCCGTGCCCGACGTCATGTCGCGGACGATGGCGCGGCCGAGGACCAGCCCCGCGCCGCCCCCGAGCGCCTGCACGAACCGGGTCGCGATGAGGAGCGGCAGGCTCGACGCCGCGAGCGCGACGAGGCTCGCCACGGTGAAGAGCGCCATGCCGAGGACGAGCGCGGGACGGCGGCCGAACTGGTCCGAGATCGGCCCGTAGACGAGCTGGGCGACCGAGAGGCCGATGATGTAGGCGCTCAGCGTCAGCTGGACGCCGGCCTTGCCGACCCCGAGGTCGGTGGCGACCAGCGGCAGGGCGGGCACGAAGATGTGCATCGCGAGCGTGCCGCTGAGGGTGATCAGCGCGAGGAGCCAGAGCGCCGGCGCGGCCCGCGCGGTGCCTCCGGCCGCCGTCACCGGCTCGCCCGCGGGCCGGCTCACGACGCCCTCGCCCTGGCGTTCGATTCCGTCAGCCGCTCGAGAACGCGCGCGAGGACGCGCCGCGCCGCGGCGACGTCCCGCTCCGGGAACTCGGCGGTCAGCTCCCGCTCGAGGTCGGCCGAGACGTGCTCGACCCGCTCGGCGAGCCGCCGCCCGGCCGGGGTGACGGTGATCGGCTTCGCCCGCCGGTCGCCGGCATCGTCCCCGCGTGTGACGAGCCCGGCCGCTTCGAGCGTGGCGAGGATACGGACCAGCGCCGGGCTCTCGACCAGGAGCGCGGCGGCGAGGTCCTTCTGGCGGAGCGGGGTCCGGGAACGGGCGAGGAAGACCAGCGGCAGCCATGTGGCCTCCGTGAGGTCGAAGGGCTGGAGCCGATGGTCGACGGCGCGCCGCCACTGGCGCGCGGTCATGCCGACGAGGCTGCTCAGCCGCGTGGGCCGCCAGGGACCGTCGTCGTCCACTTCCGACATGGGGAATTCCGGGATTGCGTGAGGCGTCGCCCGGATAGTTAATATGTTAACTACTATCCCGCAAGCGGGAATGCGGGCCGGGCCGGCATCTACGGCGGGGCGTCGAGGGCGTCGAGGAACGGCCGGCCGTCGCGGTCCTCGACCGCGACCACCCACACGTCGGAATCGAACCGCACCTCGCGGGCGACCGCCGCACGGACCTCCTCGGCATCCTGGTCGGCGGCGACCTTCTGGAACAGGCGGTCGGCCGGGCTGGCCTCGTCGAACACCATCTGGGGGGCCGGCGCGTAGAGGTCGTGCCGCCCGTCGAGGCGGTCGACGACGACGAAGATGGCGCCGGCCTCCTCCGCTCCGCGCCGCATCACCACCGCGGGCGAACCCTGGTCGTTGCAGCGCCGGACATAGGCGGCGACGAACAGCCCGGAGGTGACCCGCGCCATCGGTCAGGCGGCTTCCATCGCCCCGATCGCCACCAGGCGCTCGATGAGCGTGTCGCCGGCGGCGCCGGTGATCGGGAGGCCGTTGTCCAGCTCGAACCGGCGGATCGCGGCGATGGTCGCCTCGCCGGCGACGCCGTTCTCCGGGACCGGCCCGTAGCCGATCTGGTTGAGCGCCTTCTGGACCGAGAGCGTCCGCCGGGCGCCGATGTCGCTGGCGGGGGCCGGCGCCACCGATGCGCGGGTCACCACGGCCGGCTCCGGCGCGGCGCTCGGCGCCGCCGGGACCGCAGCGGGAGGCGCGGCGGCCGCGCGCGGCGGATAGCTCAGGAGCTCCGCCGCCTCCCCGGCCCCGTCGGCGGCGACGGGGGCCGGCGGCGCGCTCGCCGCGACCGCCGCTGGCGGTGCCGGGTCGGGAACGGGCGCGGCGAGGGCCGCCGCGATGCGATCGAGGACCGCGGGGCTCGGCGTTCCCGTGACCGGAAGGCCCGCGGCGGTCTCGAAGGCGGAGATGGCGGCGCGGGTCTGCGCGCCGAAGATCCCGTCGACCTTGCCGTGGTAGAGGCCGCGCGCCGCCAGCGCCTCCTGAAGGTCGGCGACGAGTTTCGGCGAGACCACGGGAACCGCGGCGGCCGCGGGCGGCGGCGACGGTTCCGGCTGGACGCGGGGAACCGGCGGCTCGACCGGCGGCGTCGCCCGCGGCCGCGGATCGGGCACGCTGACGGTCTCGCCCCCCGGCGTCACCGCCACGGCAGGGCGCGTCGCGAACCAGGGCTCGGGATGCGAGGAGCGCTGGAGGAAGAGCGCATTGGAGACGACGGCCGTCGCGGTCAGCGCCATCACCAGGAGCCCGCCGGACATGGCCGGGTTCTCGACCACCCGCGTGGCCAGCCGGACGAACACGCCGTCGGCCACCGGATCGTCTTCCGGATCGTCGAATTCGGTCGGCTCAACTTGTCGCCGACGCCCTGCGGTTCTTGCGCTCACGGTCGAAACCTGTTGGCCATTTGCGCGGAAAACGTGGCAAATTAGGCTTAAGGATTCCTGAATGGCGGCGCGGGCGCCGGGCTGGCGGCGGCGGCCGAACGGTAAAATTCTATGAAAATGCTGAACCTGCCCTTCAATCCCGCGCCCTAGAGTTCCATCCCGCGCGTGACGGCGAAAGGGTTGCGGCGATGTTCCTCCTCCGATCGGCCTTCTGGCTCACGATCGTCATCATGCTGATCCCGGCGGACCCCGAGACCGGGGACGCGCCGCGGGTGACGATGGTCAACGCGATGATGGCCGCCCGGGCGACCGTCGCCGACCTCTCGGGCTTCTGCGAGCGCAATCCGGACGTCTGCGTCACCGGCGGGGCGGCCATCCAGCTCATCGCCGAGAAGGCGGAGAACGGGGTCGAGCTGGTCTATCGCTACGTCACGGGCGCCGGTGACGACGCCGTCAGCACCGGCTCGATCGACATGGCCCCGGGCGCGCCTCCGATGCGGGGCGACCGCGACGGGACGCTGACCACCGACGACCTCGCCCTGCCCTGGCAGGGCACGCCGGACGATCCTGCCTAGGCACGGTTCGCCGACGGTTTGCAGCGGCGGGCGAGCCGTCTATATCAGCGGCATGACCACCGGCACCGCACAGACCCTTTCGATCGACGACCTCGTCGCGGACTTCGACCTCCTCGACGACTGGGAGGACCGCTACCGGCACGTGATCGAGCTCGGCCGCGGCCTCGCGGCATTGCCCGAGGCGAAGCACACCGAAGCCAACAAGGTGCGCGGCTGCGCGAGCCAGGTGTGGCTCTCGACGGAGGTCGTCGAGGACGGCGACCGGACCCGCCTCGTCTTTGCCGGCGACAGCGACGCGCTGATCGTCAAGGGGCTCGTCGCGATCGTCATCGCCATGTTCAGCGGCCGGACCGCCGAGGAGATCGCCGCGATCGACGCCGAGGAGGTGTTCTCCCGGCTGGACCTTCGCGCGCACCTCACCACGCAGCGCTCGAACGGCCTCCGCGCGCTCGTCGACCGCATCAAGGCGGATGCCGGCGCAGCGCTCCGGAATCGCGCAAAGGATGCCTGACCGCGTACAACTGCGACGGTTGCGAGCATGAGAAATTTATAAGACAATTCTCGTCGGTCGCACTTACACCGACGAGACAGAAGCGCGACGTTTCCCGGAGGCGAGCATGACAATCCGCAAGGAACAGGAATACCTTCTGCAGCAGACGAACCTGACGCAGCTCAGGCGCGGCGCCATCGACCGGCGCGAATTCCTCACCCGGACCGTGGCCGCGGGCCTCGGCCTCGCCGGCGTCGCCACCCTGGCGCGCGGCAGCGTCGGCACGGCCTTCGCCCAGGACCGGCCCCTCACCCCGACCTTCTACCAGTGGATCGAGGACCTTCACCCGGGCATCCCGACGGTGAACGGCGAGTTCCCGGGCATCAACTACCAGATCGCCCCGGTCGAGGGCTTCGGCATCGAGCGCTTCGTCGCCGAGGCCAAGGACAAGAAGAGCACCTGGGACGTCTATGTCGGGCAGACCCCGTTCGTCGAGATGTCGGCGATGGCGGCGGCCGGCGTGATCGAGCCCTGGGACGACTACATGCCCAAGGACGTCCGCGACGACATCATCGCCTCGATCGGCGAGGAGAACCTCATCGACGGCAAGATGTACGGCTGGCCGTTCCTGCTCGACGTGATCGGCACGACCTGGCACTCCGGCTTCACCACGCAGGCGGGCCTGCCGGACGAGGCTCCGGCCGACTGGGACGTCTATCTCGAGCGGGCCAAGGCGGTGGTCGATTCCGGCGCCGCGCCCTTCGGCGCCACCTTCGACAGCCACGGCTGGCGCTCGATCGTGCCGTTCACCCATTCGCTGAGCCCGGACGTCTACAAGAACCACCTGTTCGACTTCACGAGCGACGCCGCCGTCGAGGCGCTGGTGCTCATGAAGAAGATGCTGCCGCTCGCCAACCCCGACATCCTGCTCGAGGGCGCGACCGACGGCGGCGTCAACGGCACGCCGGACGAGGTCGCCTTCGCGGCCCAGCGCGTCGGCTACTACACCAAGTACTTCAACGCGCCGCTGCGCATGGCGCAGAACTGGGACGACCCGACCCTGCTCCACATGGGGCCCCTGCCGAAGTTCAAGAACGGCGCCGGCTCGACGGTGTTCTGGACCACCGGCTCGGCGCTCTTCAAGTACGGGCAGAACAAGGAGAAGGTCGTGGAATACATCCGCGCCCTGACCTACGACGAGCAGATCTGGAAGGACTCGATCGTCGGCACGCCGAGCGGCCATCCCGGCCAGCTCCCGCCCTACAAGTCGATCTACGCGAAGTGGGACCAGGAGAAGCCGGACTGGCTGCCGCCCTTCGTCGGCCTCGTCCGCGCCCAGCTCGAGAATGCCAAGGCGATCGAGAACGACATCTTCGGCCTCCAGCAGTTCGTCATCGGCAAGCCGATCTGGGAGAAGTACCTCAAGGGCGAGGAATCCGACCCCAAGGTCGCCATGCAGCAGGTGATGGACGCCGTCCAGGCCGAGATCAACCGCGGCAAGTAGGCCGCCGGCACGCTTCGGGACCGGGGACATCCCCGGTCCCCTTTTCTTTCGAGCCGCGATCGTCCGGGCGCGGCGGGGGGCCATGCGGGAATGCGCCGGGGCGGTGGCGCGCATCCTGCTGTCGGCTTGGGGCTGATCGAATACCGAACGGGAGTCGTTGAATGGCAGAGGCGCAGGCGGTCGCATCGGGCCGATCGAGTTCCTACCGGCAGGGGCTCACGCCTTGGGTCTTTCTGATCCCGACGCTGGTGTTCTTCATCGGCTACCAGATCTACCCGATCATCCGGGTCCTCTGGATCAGCTTCACCAATTTCGAGTTCCTGTCCGACGACCCGGCCGAATGGGTCGGCTTCGCCAACTACGCCGAGGCGCTCGCCGACCGGCTGATGTGGGCGAGCCTGTGGCGGGCGACGCTGTTCACGATGATGTTCCTGCCGGGGACGATCATCCTGCCGCTTCTCCTCGCCGTCCTGATCGACAAGGTGACGCGGCCGCGGATCGCGACCTTCTATCGCGTGGTGCTGCTCATTCCGGCGGTGATCCCGAGCACGCTGGTCTTCGTGCTGTGGAAGTGGATGTACAATTACCAGGTCGGCCCCATCAACCACTTCCTGGTCGACGTGCTGGGCATCTTCACCGTCTACGACGCGCCGCAATGGCTGGGCGGGACGCCGCTCACCCTCCCCGCCATCGCCATCATGGAGGTGTGGTGGGGGCTCGGCTACCACACGATCTTCTTCCTCGCCGGGCTCGCCGCGATCCCCCGGGACCTGCCCGAGGCCGCCCGCATCGACGGGGCCAACGAATGGCAGGTGTTCTGGCACGTCGTCCTGCCCCGCCTCGCGCCGATCATGATGATCCTGGTCGTGCTGCGCTTCGGCACGGCGATGGCGGTGATCGACGAGTACCTGATCTTCGGCGGCTTCAACCGCGACTCGCCGACCTACACCTGGACGATGTTCATGTACGACCAGGCGTTCAAGCTCGGCCTCTGGCGCCAGGGCTTCGCCGCGGCGATCGGCATGATCGGCGCCGTCGCCATGGTCCTCGTGATGATCATCCTGCTCCGCATCTTCCGGTCGAGGGACTAAGCCCATGAGTGTCGAGGCAATCGAGCGCGGCGGCTTCCAGCAGTCCGACAGGGTGGGCGATACCCGGGGCTGGTTCGGCCGCAACCGCGCGCCGTTCTTCCGCCATCTCATCATCAACGTCTTCATGGTCATCATCCTGGCGCCGCTCGCCTGGGTGCTGATCATGTCGGTGAAGTCGCGCCCCGACTCGATGCGCGGCGACTTCTGGCCGCGGAAATTCGACTTCACCCACTACAGCTACGTCTTCGACAAGATCGACACGCTGCCGGTGAACCTTTTCAACTCGATCTACGTCACCTCGGCGACGGTGCTGCTGACCACGATCTGCGCGGTGCTCGCCGGCTACGCGCTGGTCCACATGAAGGCCCGCGGGACCGGCATCGTGATCGCGGTGCTGCTCGTCTCGCTCTACCTGCCGATCCGCGTCGTCTCGATCATCTCGATCTACGAGATCCAGAGCTTCCTCAACCTGATCAACGTGACGAGCGGCCTCATCCTGCCCTACGTGACGCTCAACCTCGCGATCAGCGTCCTCATCATGCGCTCGATGTTCCAGCTCATCCCCCACGCGATGATCGAGGCGGCGAAGATGGACGGCGCCAGCCACTGGCGGATCCTGTGGTCGATCGGCCTGCCGATGGTGCGGAACGGCCTGGTGGTCATCTTCATCGTCAACTTCGTGACCGCCTGGGGCGAGTTCCTGCTCTGCTCGACGCTGACCAACGACCAGGACCGCCGCACCATGCCGGTGGTGCTCGCCGCCGCCCAGGGCGGCCTCGGCCAGTGGACCTGGCCGGCGCTGGCGGCGGTCTACGTCCTCGTCGTTGCGCCGGGCATCGTCGCCTTCGCCTTCGCCCAGAAGCTGTTCTTCAAGGGCCTCGCGGAAGGGGTGGTGAAGGGCTGACCGCCGGCCCGATCTCGGGGCGGTAGTCCTCCGCCCCCCAATGGACGATGGGGGCGGCGGCGCGGCCGCGCGCCTCCTCGGCGAGGCCGTAGTGGCGGGCAAGGCTCGCCAGCGCCAGGCGCAGCACGAGCTTCGCCGACCTCACAGGCCAGCCGCGCTCGCGTTCGACCGCCTCGACCCCCTTGAGGAAGCAGCAGACGTCGAGAAGGAGCCCGGCGAAGTCGGGCCCCACGGCGCGGAGCGCGCGGTCGACCCGCTGCCGGGCGGCGACGATCGCGTCGCTCATCTCGGCCATGCCGCCGGTCCCGCCCCCTCGGCGGCGCCCCGCGACGCCCGCCGACCAGCTCGAGGTGATCCGCGGCATGAGCTGGCCGCGCGTGAAATCCGCCCGGAGCCGCTCGCCGGCGGCATATTCGGGGTCGCCGATCAGCGGCGCGCCGTCGCGCCCCCGCACCCGCCGTAGCCGCGACAGCGGACTCTCGTCCTCGTTGCGGATCACGGTGGTCCCGCCGTTCCGGCCGTCGTCGAGGCTGACCGTGGCGCGTGCCTGGTGCTGCGCGGCGAAGCCGTCGGCCCCGGCGAGATGGCGGCGGAGCGCCGCCATGCCGAGCCGGGTCAGCGCCAGCCCGCCGTCCCGCCGGGCCACGAGGCCGCGTGCCTCGGCGGCCGCGGTGGCGTCGGCGTCGGCCGTGCCGGAGACGGTTGCGCCGGACGCTGCGAGGCGCCGCAGGAGGCGGATGATCCCGCGCTCGCCCTCAGGCATCGGACACGGTCCGGCTGCGGAGGCGGGCGATGTCGGCGGCAAGATCGAGGCTGCGCTCGAGATGCGCGAGAAGCGCGTCGACGCGCGGATCGTCCCGCCGCTCCTCGACCTGCTTGCAGGCGTGACGCGCCGTCGTCCGGTCGCGGTGGAAGAGCTCTCCGGCGGTGGTCAGCGGGAGGCGGAAATGGGTGTGGGCGAGGTACATCGCGACCTGCCGGGCGAACGCGACGTCGGCCGCGCCCCGACGCGCGGAGCCGAGGTCGTCGGGCCGAAGGCCGAAGGCCGCCGCGACAATCGCCCCGAGGGCCAGGCCGGCCCGCTCCGGCCGTCCGAAGGAGCCGTTCCGATGCTCCCCTAGCAGTTCCATCATCGCTTCCTCACACGCCAGTACTAGGAATGTTGTCCTACGATAGCTCGGATACAGCGTACGGGGATAACTTTTCCTGACTACATCTTTAACGTGTAGTTGCGTGTGGGAGTGCCGCCGCCGAACCCGGCGCGCTTATCCCCGTCCTGCCGGATGCGGCGAGACTCACGGTCTCGACAGACCGAGGAGAAGCCGCATGACGGGACGACCGGATTCAAGGAACGGAGCCGATATCAAGGCAGGCGACGGCGCACGCCGGGCGCTTCGCGAGACGTTGTTCGAGGGTTGCCGGCGCTATGACCGCCGGCGCCATCTGGCCCGGGTTATCCCCGTCGGCCCCGAGGAGATCGCCGACCTCACCCCTCATGGTCGGGTCGCGATCCTGCGGAAGCTGGCCCGGGCACTCCGCGCCGAGCGCAACCGCGGCCGCGCCGGCCACTGGACCTACGACCTCAACCGCCATATCGCCCTCCGCCAGGCCTATGCGGCGGAGCGGCAGGCTGTGGGCCTGCACCGAATCGGCTGAGCCCGCCCCTCAAACGACAGACGCCGGCCCCCGCGGACGGGGACCGGCGTCCTGATTCGGAACGGCAGGCCGCGCTAGGTGGTGCGGCGGCGCTGCTGGCCGAGGCCCATCTTCTTGGCCAGCGCCGAGCGGGCCGCGGCATAGTTGGGAGCGACCATCGGGTAGTCGGCCGGCAGGCCCCACTTCTCGCGGTATTCCTCCGGCGAGAGGTCGTAGTGCGTGCGCAGGTGGCGCTTCAGCGACTTGAACTTCTTGCCGTCCTCGAGGCAGACGATGTAGTCGGGAAACACGGACTTCTTGGGGTTCACCGCCGGCCGGAGCGGCTCGGGCTCGACCTTCACCACCCCCTGCTGCGTGCTCGAAAGGGCGCGGTGGACCTCGGCGATCAGCGTCGGAAGCTCGGCGGAGGGCACCGAATTGTTGCTGACATAGGCAGAGACGATTCCCGCTGCCAGATCGATCAGGTCGGAATCGGCGGTTTGGTCGTTCATGGTACACCTTGTTGACATTTGACCGGAAACACAGGGCCGTAACGGGGGCAGAGCGGAACGCCGCTTTGCTGGACCTGCCCGCCGATCGAACCCGAATGCTTGTTGGATCGATTGTCTCGATCCGAATCCGTTACTTGCCCGTATATATACCGGGTCCCGCAAAAACAAGACACAATCCGCGACGCTGTGTTCTACTGCGAGACCTTGCTTGCTTTGGCGAAACCGCTCGGCGCTAGACGAGAACACCGAGGGCGCGGGCGGTCTCCACGGCTTTGACTTGCGCTGCGTCAGAACGTCGCCGAGGCGGCGTATTCTCGCCCGGCGAACCCGACATCGATCGCGACGTCAGAGATAGTAGAAGGCGAGATAGGCGCCGAGAAGCAGCACGGCGGAGAGCGCCATGCTTCCCGTGGGCCATGTGCGGGCCAGCACCCCCTCGGGCCCGTGATGGCGGTAGATGCCGCGCACGCAGCGATCCACCCCGCGCCAGCCGCGCGCGAGGATGGCGGCCCCGGCCCGTCCGAAACCGACCGCCAGCGCCCTGTCGAGGGCGGGTCCCAGCCGCCGCCACAGCCAGTCGACGTCGA
>Ga0182738_1001777_pt1 | contig 26282 bp, 22 predicted proteins | sample eDN5th30CBELigMG_FD_128876 | JGI IMG/M metagenome (GOLD analysis project Ga0182738, IMG submission 128876) | Enriched Miracle-Growth compost microbial communities from Emeryville, California, USA - eDNA 5th pass 30_C BE-Lig MG (version 2)... ...
ATCGTTATTGCGCTGATAATGAATCCCACAATAACACAAAGACTAATGAAACCACTGAATTTTGATTTGTATTCTGGTTGCTGGAAAATATGGAAACGAATTGGAGTTCCAAATAGGTCAATGGACTTGAGCCATCCGAACCAAGATTTCGATTTTGAGTCAGTATCCATAATGGAGGGAGAAAGATCCTTGGAGTTGAATTAAAACCTTAAGATCAGTTTTTAATTTGAGTTTATGCCTTTTATTCTACTCTTGATTCGTTAGTTATTCCTTTTTGCTTGAATCTTACCTCACAAAATTTCGATTATGACGCGATAATGCTTTGCAAAGTTACTGACTTGATTGTTTATTTTTTTTAGGTAATTTGTCTTTTGGACAATAAAAATATAACTGGTGAAGATTGTGAGAATCAATGATTTCGATATGTCCGGAGAGAAAAATGAGTAAATCGAGTGTTTTTCTTTCTTTTGAAAATTCATCGTGAGAGTTCTTTGAGAATGAATTTTTTTGTCATCATTCGAGTCAAAAATTCAATTGTTCGAATGAAAATTTCAGATCAGGAATAGTTCACTGAAAATTTAAAAGAGACAACTAAAACCAAACCAAAAAGGGATTTTGAATGATCACATATGAATCAAACCTTTTCCAGAGAGAATTTTTTCTTTGGTGGTCCAAAGGTCTAAAAATGTTTTTTCCTCTTGATCCTTGAAAGAAAAGTTTTTTTTTGAGAGAAATATTTTGAAGGAAATCTTCAAAATTTTTTGGAGCATGTGTTGGAGCAAAAATTCTTTTTTTCGTCACAAAAATGATTTGACCAGGGTTTCCCAATCTTTCTCCCGAATTTCAGACATTGCCGAATGTCTTTTAAAAATCTCACATTCCCCTCAAAAAACCTAAAATACTTATTTTCTGGAGAGAGTTTCTTTAATCTCAGGATTTTTCGAGCAAGAAGAGTGTGCGATCCGAACTGACAGATTACTTTGTGAGGAAATCTCCTAAATGACGAAAAGAGTTGGGAGAAAAAAATTGTCTAAAATTTTCCCAAAAAATTCTAAACAAAATGCTCATAAAAATTCCTAAATTGTTCTTTTGGAAGCCCTGGATTGATTCCAAAAAAAAAAAATCAAAAATATTTGGTGGCCACTGAAAAAAATTTCACCTTCACATTTTCGGTATTTCTTAGGTTTTGGGACAAACAACTGTTAGAACTAATTCTGATCTTTTTTTCAAACTTTTTTATCAAGTCTCGAATCTTTTTTCCTTGAATTTTTTTCCCATATTTTCACTAAAGGCCTCCAAGTCAATTGACAATAGTAAAAATTGAAAGAACATATTTCCTTCCTCATTAACAACAAAAATTACAGTCAATTACTTTGGGATTCTTTTTGTGAAATTCCGAAAAACAATTATTTGGATGAGAACTTTCAGGAAAATCGTTTTTTAATGAAAGAAAGCAATTTTTTATGAATTCACACGAAGTCAACTAAAAAATTGACCTTAATTAAATTCTTAGTTTTCAAAAATGTATAATAAATTAATAACTGCTTGATTAAAGAGTTTATTCTCTGGTGATAACACGTTTCTTTAATATTTTAAAACCTTCCAAAACGGTAGTCTAACAGCTTTTAAATGAGATGAAACCTATGTTTTGTTTATTTTTGAGAGTTGAAATTTTGAAATCACACCTAAAACAAGCCTCATATTGAGAGGAAGAAAATAATAACTCCTTTTTATTAATTTCCTATTTTTGTTGTATCAATCACAATAAATCAAACAATTAAACAATCAATAATATACTGTGAATAAATTATTAAAATTTCGCTTAATTTTTGCTGACATCCTGTAATCTCACAAGTTTAATAAAATGATTGACGATGCTATATTTGTGAAGATTATTGTCGTGGGAGACTCTGGTGTTGGCAAAACATCAATTTTAAACCGATACTGCTACAATAAGTTTGATGAAACCGCTTACCCCACCATTGGCTGCGATTTTTGCCTCAAAATTTTAGATGACTTTGATGGAAAATCTATTCGACTTCAACTCTGGGATATAGCAGGTAAACTATTGAAAATTGATGAATTATTAACCCTTTGCCCTTAGGACAAGATAAATATGCAACAGTCTCCAAGCTATATGTAAAGGGTGCTTTGGGATGTATTATAGTTTCTGATATCACAAAAGAAAAGAGTTTGGAAGGAGCTTTGAAGTGGAAAGAAGTTATTGAAGAGAATACTGACTTGATTGAAGGAGAAAATATTCCTATTATATTGTTACAAAATAAGCTCGATGCCGTTGATGAAGAAAATAAAGAAGAATACCAGACAATGGAATATTTGAAGAAGTTTAGCAAGGATAATAGATTCAAGGCTTGCTTCCAAGTTTCAGCCAAGACTGATATTAAGCTTACAGAATCTATTGAAGTTTTATTGAAAGAAATTTTCAAGATGAATGCCTTTGAAGCCTCCAGAGATAATTTTTCAAGAAGTGTCATTAGCAATCAAAGCGTTTTGAAATTAGACAAAAGATCAGTTATCGAAAGTGGCAATAGGGCTTCCAAGAATGATTCATGCGGTTGTTAAGTAGTAGTTGAAAAAAAATCTTAATTATTTATTTTTGCTTTCATAATCTCTCTATTGTAATCTGTGAAAGAAATATATATAGTAAAAAGTATTGTGTGATGTGAACCTCTTTTGAGTTTTTTAGCAAAGTGATTTTATGATTGAGAATAAAAAAGGTATGCATGTATTAAATTATGGGTAATTAGGTCTGAATGGATACATGGATAAATAGAGAATTTCGTATGGATGTGAATTAGAGAACATCACTCACAAGGATAATAATCATTAAAAATGACATTTGATTAAATATAAATTCTTTTTAAAGAAGGATTTTATTGGGGGTGAATTATTAGATTAACTCATCTTTCTCACAAAAGTAAAGTTCTTTACACGATTGGTTTTAACCTCATTTTCATCATAGTCCATATCATTGAAGATTTTATTTGAATCCTATGATTGGGGGTGAGTGGAAAAAAAAAAATAAAAGAAAATTACCAAAGGAACGTCATTATCATCATCTTCAAAGATATTTAATTCAGGAGGTTTAATTTGTTTTTTCGCAAGTTTATCCCAATCAATTCCTTTAAAGAATGGATCGTTCTTTAACTCTGCCTTGCTCTTTGTTCCAATTCTATGATTTGGATCTTTATGAAGCAATTTCTAAATAGGGGTTAGATTAAATTCATATTAAAATATCTCTTACTGTGAGGAGATTTCTGGCTTCTGGACTGAGAGTTTTAGGGATGTCAAGTTTAGCTTTATTAATTCTTTCATAGAGTTCTGGAATATCATCAGAGTAATATGGTGATTCTCCAACCAACATTTCATACAAGACAGTTCCAATTCCGTAGATATCGGCAGCTTTACCAACACCTTTATTTTTCAACATTTCAGGAGAAAGATAAGCAGGCGATCCACAGAATGACTTGGCGATGTCTTTATCTGCAACACCTTCTTTCGAAAGACCGAAATCTGCCAATTTAATGTGGCCATCTTTATCAACCAGAATATTTTCAGGCTTCAGATCTCTGTAAATGACATCAATAGAATGAAGATATTCAATTGCTAAAATTAATTCAGCAATATAAAAACGAGCTTCATCCTCTGTGAATTTTCCTCTATCAATGAGGTGTAAAGATAGATCTCCACCTGAGCAATAATCCAACACAAAGTACATATATTCCCTTGTCTGGAAAGCAAAGTATAAAGCGAGGATAAAGGGGTTTCTGGATTTTTTAAGGACATTAGCTTCACCAATAGCATATTTCAGCTGTCTTTTGACAATAAGTTGTCTTTTCTTCAAAGCCTTCAAGGCATAAATTTCATTTGTTCCCTTCTTACGAACCTATGATGAGAGATTTGGTTAACAAGTAAATAAATTGTAATATACTTTAAAGACTTTTCCGAAAGCTCCAGCACCCAATACTTTGAGAATTTCAAAGGATTTAAAGTAAATTTTTTCATCCATTAATTGATTGAGTTGTTCTTCGGCTTCTTTAGGATCTTCATCTTTTTCCATAGAAGTATTGCTGACGAGAGTATCATCTTCATCAGCATCATCTCGACTGGATTTTTCATCATTCTTCTTTTTGGAAGGTTTGACATCCTCTAATTCGATTTCTTCATTCTGGGTTTGGCCAAAGACACTTTCTACTGCTTCAGACTTATCCTCTGGATCTTGAGAAATTTCTTTGTTCAATTGTTCGTCCATATAATTTGCAAAAGCAATTCCTTGTTGAACGTAATCAATCCACATCTCAGTTACTTCTTCATTATAGCATCCAAACATTGCTTTATCTTTATAGTAAACCTATGGATGTGAGTTGGATGTTCAGTGAAGAAACTATACTTGGAAATAAAAGAGAGTTTTATTAAAGAGACCACCCTTTTTGCTTTTGACTTGAGTAATACGTTTCAAAGGAATAACCCCTCTAGGTTTATTTGGATAATCTTCTTTGCTTGAATAATGGATTAAGGTTCCTTCATCAGGATTCATGACCAAGAAACGTTTATTCATTTTTCCAAGATGTTCGCTCTTTTTGTGAACCCACCCTGTCACAATTGGAATTCTCTTTGGACGTAAATCTTGCTTTTTCTGTGAAGAAATGATTTAGTAAAGAGGAAAGAATATTCATACGGTATCCCATTTCACAATAGCTTCTTCTAGAATTTTATGGATCTTTTCATTTGTCGTGGCTTCTTTTGGTGTTTCAGAATCAGCTTCAATTCTTGAAAAAGATGGTTAAAAAAATTGTTTTAAAGAAACCTGGTTACTTTGGATTGGCACCAAATTCGAGTAATAAAGTGACGAGAGGAATTTTGCCGTTTTTAACTGCAATATGCAAGGCAGTAGTTTTCTTGGTGACTTCGTTAATATTAATGCTGCTTTGCTTGAGAAGTGTTTTCACAACTATCAAATCAATAAAATGCAATAATCTTTTCAACCTTCAGTTTGATTTTTATACACTGCTAACTGTAATGAAGTCCATCCATCATTCGTCAAGACATTCAAGTTTGGTTTCAATGCGAGAAATTCACTAAGGATTTCCTGATGGCCAAGATAGGCAGCCCAGTGCAAAGCATTCCATCCCTGAGCTCCTTTTTCCTCGATAAGTCTTCTTTGAACCTCTTCAGGATTAGGTAAGTCGCCTTTTCCACTTTTTTGCTTCGTAAGAACGTTTTTGACGTTTTCCATGTTGTTTGCTTTGGTTTCCTGCGAATATTAGGAACAATTTTGATGATTCTTTTACTCTTATGAGTGTTTCACTATCCTCTCTATCTTTTAATGGTGAGAATTGTTCTGTAGTTCTAAAAAGAGTTCTTCGATTGGGTCCTAACTCACTGCTGCCCACTTCGCCATCAACAGATATTAGCTCAGCACTGGGGAAAGCAGGTGAGTTCTTTTTGAAGGATTTTTTATGAGCAGAGTCTTCATCTTCTTCCTCCTCTTCAATTTTGTTCAATATGCCCAGTTTAGCAAAGTAACCTCCCTTTTTATTTGAACTGCTTTTTATCTAGTTATGTCATTGTTAAAGTGAAGTGATCAGTGTTTACGATTTCGCCTTCTTCTTCGTCATCAAATTTGGACTCGAAATTTTCAAGGAAAATCATGGCTTTTTCAGTTAGTCCATAATGACTAAGAGGCCATCCAGGAATCATTTTGAACTAGTGAGATGAGAAGAGAAGGAGATATTGAGGTTTACGGTGATTCCATCTCTTTTAAATTTCAGAATCTGCTTTTTTGGTTTGATATCAAACTTCTTTTCAACCAGTTGTTGCAAAGTACGAACATCCTCGTAATCTTCAATATTGATGGCTTGATTCGAGAAGTTTCCCCAAGGAAGACAATATCTAACAATTAGTCGCATTGGTAGTAGTAGAAAGGAAGTCTATGGTTTTTGTTGCAACTTATTACCAGATATAGATTGCGATTTATGCAGTAAAATATTTATTTAATAGTTATTGCATAAAATAAATTTTAATTTTTGCATTGAGAAAGTCTGAACTTGATGAGTTGGAAATTGAGAAAATTTATTGCATTCTTTTGTTGACAAATTGAAAAATAAAATTTATATATCGAGAATTCCTCTCTTATTTTTGTTTTTGTGAAGAAAATAACAATGTCAAAGAGTCGAGAAGATGGGAGAATTCAAAAGCTGCAGAAGAGAATTGTAAATAATGAACCTTTATGACGAAGACAATGGGATTAATAGGACCCTCAAGTTTCACATTGAGGAAATTAATATAAAAATAAACTCTCTCTCTGTGAAGAGTTTAAAAGAAGTTTTGTGTTGTTAGAGGGCTTTTTGGTGAAAAGTAGACGAGACAAATAAAATCCATCCGAAAATTTTCTGAAACTTGAAATTCTGAATTCTACAAAAGATCGCTGTGTGCAGACAGTCCTAGGAGGAATGTTTTTCTAAGTTCTATTGAAAATACTATATGGTAAAAATAATTTGAATTTTTAACAACCTATTTGTGGAAATCTTGGATTGTAAAAATTCAACATAACTTATCAATCTTATTGTTTCTCTGGCCTCTGCCCAACTGAAAAGTTAATATCAAAATCAAGTGATTTCTGCCCAAGGAGTTGGGAGAGACTTATTTTTATAGAAATTTTGTTGTTGCTGCTTTTTCTTATTAAAATCATTTGTTTTGAAACGATTTCTTCTGATAGATAGAAAACATATGCAGATTTGAGAGAGAGACACACACACACAAACATGCAAAGCTCTGATAGGATGATCATATTCATTTTAATCTAAATGATGATATACTGTGAAATTTGGAGATTTTAATAAGATTGATTGTATTGCACTTTCCAACTAAATTTTAGCAGAAATTTATTCAGCGTTTAGATTTCATCGACATTAACTATGGTTGTCCGACCATCAACAGATTCACAAGGGATATTAGTTTATCTCCATATAGTTGTCACTTTTTTCTCTTTAATCGGGAGCAGTGTGATGACATATTCCTGTCTCAAGAATAAACCGCAGCGACTCTATCAGTATTATGTACAATGGCTGGCGATTGCAGGGTCAATTTTTACAATTGCAAATCTGATGTCATTTTTCGAGGATGAAGGAGACAATGTGAATCCATTATGCTATGTTGAGAGCACATTCCGCCTGTGGGGTTACAGATTTACTCTATATCTTCCGGCTTGGATTTCATTTGGGATCTACAAGGAATATTCAGGAGAAAGATTCAATAAAAATGTCTACTTGAGGAGATGCTTATTGATAATTTGCCCCATCTGTTTGATCCTCAACCTTTTGTAAAATGATGTGTTTTTAAAAATCTAATGATTTATTTTTCGTAGGCCAGTGATCCTTCCAGCAGATTTTGCTTTCAATAACACGGATTTATATTGTGTTGCAGCATATAATGACCAGAAAGTCAGCGATGATAACTTCAAATTTGCAGTTGACATGCTTTACACAGGCCTTTTCAATCTGGGAGGAGTAATTACAAGTGTGATATTTTATGTCAAAACAATCCGAAAGACTAAAGATTTACCACAAGAAATGGCCGGCTTAGTGAATATTTACAAGCTCTTCTTATACCCTGGGTTTTTGCTGATTATAATTCTTCCCAATATGTTTGTAAACATATACGGTGATTATGCAGGAAAAGATCTCCCTTGGGCAAAAGGACTGGATATCGCAATAAGTCACTCTGTGGGGCTAATAAATGCCCTTGTGTATCACAAACAGAGTCAAAAGAAAAATCATCCAAGTAGCCACTTTGATGGTGAAGCTTCAGGAACATCAGTCCTTTCTGAAAACCAAAGACTTTTTGAAGCTCTCAGACTTTCATCACAACCATAGGGGAGAAAACTGATATGAAATGTTTATAAACATAATTCTCAATTTGAAATTTTGTAAATGAATATAAAGATTGATAAGAACCAACTTTCAATAATTTTTGCAAAGATGTATTTATGTCTTTATATTGTTGGAAAGTCTTTTTTTTATATTATGTTTTATTCCTTCAAAATATGAAATATGCCCATCCGAAGAAACCACTGTTCGTATGTGGGATTTAATCATTTGGATTTTTTGAAAAAATAAATTTTAAGAAAGAAGTTTTCAGTATGAGGGCCTGAGACTAAAAAATTATTCAGGCTATTTTTCTGAACCCTGATTTAATATTTTAATTTAGTCGAGATCCACTTTGAAATGACATTCTTTTTTATTATAAAAAATTAATCTAAATCTCATATGAAAATCTCCTTCATACTTGTCCTCTCTTGCCTCCTTGGCTTTGCTTACCTCCAGTCAGTCCCTGAGTCTGCCAAGATCACTAATCTTCCAAACCTCACTCAAGATGTGTATCAGGGATGGATTTTAGCTGATAACTTGACCCAGACTCATCTCTATTATCAGCTAACTTCTGCTGATGGAACCACTCTGAACTCCTCTCAATTAAACACTTCAATTCCTTTGTTGTTATTCTTGGAAGGGGGTCCTTGTGACTCTGGAACTTTATCCCTTTGGTCAGATTTCGGACCTTATGGCGTCAGTTCTAACATTAATATTACAACTCATAACAATCCTTCTGATATCAAGTACAAGGTATTCAAGCGCAATTTGACTTGGAGTGGCAGCTATCATGTTTTAGCAATTGATAGCCCTGTTTTTACTGGATATTCTTTTTCAGCAACAGGATTCTTGGGAAATGATACTGAGACCGTAACAAGCCATTTAGTGAACTTTTTGGCTCGTTTCTATGAAGTGTACCCTTCATTAGCTGCAAGTCCACTTCATATTATTGGACGTAGTTATGGTGGACACTGGGCTCCTTCTCTTGGCTATGCATTGGCAAAAAAACATAACTTGGTTCTGAAAGGAAACTCCATCAATTTGGCTGGAGTTATCTTGCACAGTCCTTTGACAAGCCAAAAAGCTCAAAATGGACAAGCAGCTTATTTCCTCAGTGCAGGAGTTACTGATAGAAATAAGCGAGATTTTATCGCTTCTATGGACCAATCAATCAAAGGATTTTTGGACAATAATGAGACTCAAAAGGCTTCCATTGGCTTCACTCAAGAACAAGGCTTCATTGCAAACGCCGTTCCTGGCTATCAGTTGACAACAAATATCACACTTGATAATGTCCGAAGAAATCGTCTTCCTTTTAATCCAAACTCTTATGAAGTTTTGGCAAATATAATTTCCCCTCAGACTTTCTTTAATCTCTCATATCCTGGAGTCTCTAGTGGTCGAGACCTCTTTAATATTCCCTCTGATGTTGCTTTCCTTGAAGGCTATTGCACTAGTCCTTATATTTCAGCTGGAGATCTTGCTATTGATTATTCCTTTGCTTTAGAGTACTTGTTGGAACAGGGAGTCCAAGTCACTATCCTTGGAGGTCAAGATGATGGAATTATTTTAGTTCCAGGACTTGTTCAACTTGCAAACTCTTTGAATTGGTCCGGAAAAATTAATTACAGGTTAGCTGATAGAAAGATTTGGAGAACAACAGGTAATAGAGTGCTCGGAAATTTCAAGAAGTACAAAAATTTGAATTTAGTCACTCTGTACAAGAGTGGTCATTTGGCGACTTTTGATCAACCTGAAGCTACCCTTGAATTTATGGATTTAACCGTACAAAACAGATGGCCATGGGCATGAGATGATTTATAAGATTGCATAAATAAGAAAGAATTAATTAATGAAAAAAATTAGTCAACGACAATTGATGGGGATTTAAAAATTACTCAATGAAAAACTTGAAATTAATTTTATAATTTCCACAATAATAAATTAACTGAAATTATGATTTTATTCTTGAAATATCTTTTCATTTCTCTTCTTTTATGCAGCACTGCAGTTTTATCCCAAACAGCTCCTGAAAGTGAGGAAATCACTAATTTACCAGACCAAGACCAAACTATTTATCACGGATGGCTTTCTGTTGACCAAGAGGCAAAAAGCTTCCTTTACTACCAATTATTCCTCTCAAGTGCTAAAAACGCTTCAACAGCTCCACTTTTGATATTTCTTGAAGGAGGTCCTTGCGACTCTTCCGTCCAAACATTATGGACCGATTTTGGCCCATATGGCATCGACTCAAATCTGAATGTGACAGGCCCTAATGATCCTTCTAAAATCAAGTTCTCTCTCTTTAAGAGAAACGTGACATGGAGTGGGCCATATCATATTTTAGCGATTGACAGTCCGGTATTGACGGGCTTTTCTTATTCAGAAACATGGACACCTGTTAATGATACCATCGGAACTGGACAACATCTTGTGAATTTCTTGACTCGTTTTTATCAGATTTATGACAAGCTGATTCCTAATCCCTTGTTTATTATTGGGCACAGCTATGGAGGACATTGGGCACCATATCTGACATATACTCTTGTGAAAGATCATAATTTAACTTTGGGAGATGTTCATGTCAATCTCGGTGGATTAATTGCAATGAATCCTTATGTCAGTTTAGACAAGCAGAGAAGTTATGCTAATTATTTTTACGCAGCAGGACTGACAGATGTCACTCAAAGAGATTGGCTGGCAGGCGTTGATTACCAAATTACTCAAGATTTGAGAGCACATAAAACATCAGACGCTATTGCAGGACTTCTTGAAGAAATGAGATCGATGAGCAATTCTATGGCTGGAAGAATTGTGACAACAAATGCAACTATTGATAATATTCGAAGAGTCCATTTGGGAGATGAAGGAGAATCGTATGAATCCAAGAAGCACAATATTGCTTCAAGATACTTTTTCAATATTTCTGTTCCTGGAGTTGAGTCTGCGAGAACAATTTTCAACATTCCTGATGGAATCAACTTTTTAAGTGGTTATTGTGAGCAGAACTTTATCGACTCAGGAGATTTTGCAGTTGATTATGCTTATACAATTGAATATTTATTAACCCAAGGAGTTTATGTCACAATAATCTCAGCTCAAGATGATGGAATTGTGACCGTGCCTGGTGTAACAAAATTAGTGTCGTCACTAAACTGGCCTAAAGCTAATGATTATCGTTTGGTGATTCGACAACCTTGGTATGCATTTAATGGAAGTGTTTTGGGTGTTTACAAGAAAGACAAGACTTTGAACAATGTGGTTCTCTATAAAAGTGGCCATTGCACCACCTTCGATCAGCCTGAAGCTATTCTAGAATTTCTCTATAGAGTTACTTCAAAACTTTGGCAATAATAATTGTGGAAATTTGTCTTTCACTTTATCTTAATAAATAAAAATTAATAATTATAATTGAGAAATATAGATAAATTCTCTGAATATAAATAAACCATCAAATTAACACAAAGATGTCGCATCTTGCAGAATCATTGATCTGTTTGCCTAACCTTGATATGAAGGAAGGCGAATCCCTGGAAAAAGCCCTTCTTAATTTGGCTCAATTAGAACAACAATTTAGCAGAATCTGCTCTAATCTTGATCAACGTTTGGCCAATCTTAAAGGAAAGCTTGGTCAAGTTAACCAGAGGGTGGGAACTTCAAGACAAAAGATTGACACATTGAAGAATCTGAATCAAGCTATTACAATCGTCAGTCCTTCAAAATTCGTGAAAGCTTACAAGAAAGGACAAGATGATGTTTTTCATAAAGCTGTCAATACTGAGTTGGTAAACAACAAGAGAATCCCAGCCTTTGACTATCAAAACTTATTGAACCTCAATATGAATATTCAAGCCCCTGAAACTGACGCTGCTGGCAGAATCCCTCCTCAGGGCCCTCATAAGGTAAATTTTGTTGACACAAAGTAATTTTAACCAAAAAAAAGGATGAAGAGCTCAAGAAAATCATGAAATTAACCAAGGGAGGCTTAAAGCCCAAAAGAGAATTATTTGCCGGAACCCATGCTATTCAAAATGTAAAGAGTCGGGAATTTTGGAATCTAATCTTTCAATTTAGCATCGAGCTGAAGGTTTGGGACGTATTCCAAGAGATATCAAATATATTGATAGTCTTGTCGTGTTTAATTCCAGACTGAACCCTTATCAGAACTACCAATACATTAACAACACAGAATCTAATATTCAGAGAAATCTTCCTCTCAAGAAGAACCAAAAGAACAAGGGAGCTATTGACCTTACTGAGGCTCCCAAGACTTTGCTTGAAGGTGATGTTTTGCAACAATTCAGAACAGAAGAACATAGATTCATTCCTGCAGCCAAAGAGCTTCCTCAACTTAAAGTTAGAGACCAACTTGATTTGGCCGGTATTGTTTCTTATGCTTTTGGAGATGGTGATCTTGACACTGGAATGACTCCTTCAAGAGGTGGTACAGTCAACAGACCAACCATTTCAGATCCCAAGTTCTTGAATGAACCTACTTCTAATATCGTTCAACAATCAAATCTCAGTATTCAAAGATTTAGCATGAGTACTCCTCAGCAAATCGAAGCTGTTCAAAACAATGCAAATATGCAAAGTCAGCCCTCAAATAATTATAGCTATGCTCCAGTGGTGAGCCAAAATCAAAATGTTAATGTCCAAAGAGGAGTCCAAGTCACAAATCCTCAACCTACCGTCCAAACAGCCGCTCCAGTTGTTAACCAAACTCAAACTGCCACCAACAACGTTGCTCCTCAACCTACAGTGAATGTTCAACCTGTCACAACTCAACCTCAGCCTCAAACTCAAAATGCACCTGTTGAACAGAAACCTGCTCCTGCTAAGCCTGCTGGCAACAGAGGTATTGGTTAGTGTTAAATTTTTGATGTTAAGATTGATTAGCTGCTTTACTTGATGAAATTAGAAATCCCAAGATCAAGCTTAAGAAAGCTGCTCCAGTTGAAAAGAAACCTCCCATGGAAAGAAAAGGACCTGGTAATAAACCCGAAGCTGCCATGTCTCATGTAAGAACAATATTTTTGGGTGAGCAAAATATTAAACAAAATTTTAGCTTGATCATTTGAAAGCTCAAATTCAAAGAAGATTCGAAGCTCTTAATAAAAATAAAGAAAAGAAAGGTGATAGCAGTGATGAAGATGATGATTAAATTTAATTATTTCATATGGTATTCACGTTTCCTACGAATGAATAATAATATATAAAATAAAATACTTTTATTCACATTCATTAATTATGTGAGTAAACTTTATGAAAATTCTCAATAACAAAAGGTGGTCTCATTTTTCTATATCTAACTGAGAAAAGCTATAATTTCATTATGATACCTGATTTATGGAAATTAAAATGAGAGAATCGAACAATTCATTTTATTTTTGTGATTTGTCGTTTTTAACAAAAATAAAATTTTAAAGCGAGATAAAACTTTATTGAATCAATAAATCCTTTATTCTCTAATTTCTGATCCAAATATATATCAGACCAACCACAAGTGGCAAAAAGATCTAGATTGCTTCCTATCATTCAATGAGGTGAATGGGAAGAAGAAAAAGTGATCTTCGAGAAATCCTGGTGAAACCAACTAAAGTACTTGAAAGGATTGTCATAGGCTGTTTGGTTTTAATAAAAATCTTTAATTTGTATGAATTGCCCAAAAATAAACTACTAGAGTTAGGCCAAAAACCTTGAAAATTAAGCTTCTTTCTCAGTTGCAGAAACATCTTTATGAAAGAGAGAGTTCGAATGGATATTGAAGAAATTTAAGAAAATTCTGAAAAGGTTGAATACAGATAAATATGTATTGTATTGAGTTTTTATTTTAACTTTTTCGAGTCAAAATAGGCTGATTAAACTTGAGTTAGAAGAAGAGAACAAAAATTTTATAAATCAAAAATAAATTTGTAATGAAAGTCATTATAAGATATTGCTTACAGTGGGGTAACTTCACCACCCAAGCCATCAACATCGAAGAAGACGCCGATGTGAGTGCTTTGCAGGCTAAAATTAAAGAAAAGTTTGATGTGACAGAATCCCAACAAGTCTTGAAATTCAAAAAAGATGGAGTCACTGTAAAAGTTTTCAATGGAATAGTTTTGTAATATTTGACAGATTAAACTGATTGAAGGGTTTCCTTTGACTCATTATGGCGTTAAAGAAAAAAGTATCATCTTTCTGGAAAAAGCAGAAGCCCAAGACGAAGAAGAAATAGTAATCGATGATATTTATGAGCCTAGAGATTAATCCCCAATCATTTAGAAGCAAGATACATACGTGAATAAAGGAGGTTATTTCTCAAAGCTTGGTATTATGGGCAAGATTGATGAAGATGAGGAAGAAGAAGGTACAGGACATCAACCCTCATTAAAAGGCAAGGTGAATTCATGGTCATATTCTGGATCAATGTCTGGGTCAGAGGGAATAATCGATGGTCATGTTTCAAGTGATGAAGAAGGAAGTGAAGTGACAAAAGACTCGGCTGGGAAAAATGCAGCATACGTGAAATTCAGAAATCAAAGAAAGACTTTATTGAAGGTATGGGGGAAATGAGGAGATTGAATAATAACAATCGGAATAGGAAGTGAAAGACAATAATTTAGAGAAGGTGAAGGAAATATTTGATTCACTTGAGGTTCAAGAAAATAAAGGGCAACAAATAAAAAAAGTGATTGATCATTTGACAGAAACTGGATGGAATTTAATGCATTGGGCTTGTTATGGTGGCCATATTCAAATTGTCAAGTTGTTTTTGGATTATGACGCCAACTTGAACGTCGAAACAAATGATGGCTGGACCTCTTTACAATTAGCAGCCTTCAAAAATCATATTGAAGTGGCCAAAACTCTTTTGGCAAAAAAGACTGCAGATATAAATCAAATTACAACAAAAGGAACTGCTTTACATGTTGCCGCTAAAAATGCTAAACCTGAAATGGTTTCTTTATTACTTGAGAATAAAGCTGATCCTGAGTAAGTTTTGAAATATTGGGGGCAATAAAATAATCCGTTTTAAGGTTGAAAGATGAGCAAAATGTGTTACCGTTAGAGGTTGCATCAAATGACAAGATAAGAGAATTAATTGATGCTGCCTTGAAAAGAAAAGCTGAAGATAAATTTAAGCCTCCAAAACCTCCCATTGTGAAAGGATTCATGTTTAAGAGAGGAACTTATTTCGGAAAAATGAACCAAAGATTTATGGTCCTCAATCCTGATGAAGGAACTTTAATCAGATATAAACATAAAGAAGACTATCCTAATAAACCAAAAGAAATTATTCCATTGAGAAGTATCGAAGGCGCAAGAAGAATGAAAGCTGGGCCATTATATGATAAATCATTCTATTATATCCAAATATTATATCAAAAGAGATATATTTACGCATGTTATAATGAAGAGACAGCAAACCAATGGGTGAAATACATAATTCAAGGAGTTGTGTATGCCAACTATATTGAGAACAAATTGCGAAAGCAAGAAAAGAATAAAGTTGGAAAAGAGAGTTCAAAAGAAGCATACAATTACTTTGATGAATCTTCTGAAGAAATTATCATTGATGATCCCGCTCCAGCTGGAAAGACTTCTCAAAAATTAGATCAATGTAAAATGAATGTTCTTTGCAAAAATTAATTTTTGATTTTAGTGAAAGACGGACAAGTTAATTTCAATTCATTTGAAGTATTGAGTATTTTGGGTTCAGGAGCTTTTGGAAGAGTGTTTAAAGTTGTGAAGAAAGGCACAAATAAAATATATGCAATGAAGGCATTGAAAAAGCATAATTTGATTGTCAAAAATCAACTTCGTTATGCCGTCACTGAAGCTAATGTTTTGAAACAAGCTAGTCATCCCTTCGTTTTACAACTCCATTATTCATTCCAGACTCCACAACATTTATATTTGGTATTGGATCTGTGTCCAGGAGGCGATTTGTCATTGCACTTGGCAAATAAAGGAACCTTTACTGAAGATGAAGTCAAGTTTTATATGGCAGAGCTTGTGTTGGCAATTGAACATATTCATTCTCTTGATGTTATTTACAGAGATCTGAAGCCTGAAAATATTCTCTTGGATGAAGAAGGACATATAAAATTGGCAGACTTTGGACTTGCAAAAGAAAATATTGGTAAAGATGATGTTGCAAGATCATTCTGCGGTTCTCCTGCTTATTTATCACCTGAAATGGTTAAAAGAAGAGGTGTTGGAAAATCAGCAGATTTATATGGCATTGGAACCGTCATGTTTGAATTATTAACAGGAGAAGCTCCTTATTATAACGATGAAATCCCCAAATTATATCAGAATATTGCGAGAGCTAAGTTGGATATTCCAAACAATTTGAGTCTTGAAGCTAGAGACTTAATCACTGTAAGTTTTTGAGATTGATGGATGAATTCTAACATCATTTAGAGATTATTGGATAGAGATCCTGAACAACGTTTAGGAGCTAGAGATAAAAATGAATTGAGAAATCACCCATTCTTTGCTGGAATTGATTGGGAAAAACTTGAACGTAAAGAATTGATGCCACCAAAAATGGAAGCTTTGGCTGATGATGATATTGAAATGCCACTTGTAAGAATTTTATATTGAAGGAGAAATAATTTTTTTAGTCTTCAAAGATCAAGGATAATGACTATAACGAGAAGAATAAAAAGATCAATCGCGTGAAGAACTACACTTTTGTCAGAGATAAACCCGTTGAGAGCAATGAGCAATGAATAGTTTGAATTTGTTGATTTGTTGATTTATTGATTTATTGGCTTGTTTCTGTACAAATAATTTGGACATGAAATTTATAATCTTATCACATTATATTTGAGATTTATTTTATTATCCCTGTCCTGTCCTGTTCCTGAAAATCTTACTTGAGAATTAATTTCAAATTTCAAGGAGTTGTTTTTATTTAATCTAATCATAATGATTTAATAAATTAATGATGCATCAATGAATAAATATGTTTAATAGAAGAAAAAAAATACTATATCAAAGGTCATCGACTAGATGAGTTTTTGAATCAATAAAGTACAACCTTCGTTGAATATTTTCTGCACTACACATTGGTTAAACTTGGGTTTTAAACACAAGACATAAGAGAGTCGCGGCAATAAAACACCCGAAATAGCATAAAACCAAATAGACTCCATATGGTTTTTTGAGGTTAAAGCGAGCGAGGCATCCATAGACCATTGTTGAAAACAGACTGAATAATAAGCAGCAAATTAAAATTAAGCTGACCAAGTTTTTATTGTTGGCATCGGGTTCAAAGAAATCAAAGTCGATTTCTCCTGTACCTCCGTCACTAATGTTATTGAAAGCCTGCCTCAGCAAACTAATACCAAATCCAATAGAGAGATTAAAGAATTGCCCAGCAAAGACACCAGAAATGGCGACTTGTCCCAATCCCTTTTTAGCAAGAGCAGAATCAACGAACAAATCGTTCATTGAATTACCCCAGGCAAGGACAGTAAGACCAAGATAAGTTGCTGGGAGTCCAGTAAAGACAGCAAGCAATTTGATAAAGTCCACAAAAACGTTGGCAACCAAATTGATCCAGACAATAGAAGTGACAAAGGCAGAAACTAATAATATGGCAGACAAGAATCCTTTGGGAGCCTCCTTGGAAATAGACTTTTTCCAAATATACAAGGAGAACAGTCCAATAACTGAGCAAAAGAGAGCTAAATAAGCTTTATTGTTATAGATATTGTCTAACAAGCCAAATTGCCAGAAACAAAAGACCCCTGTAAGAGCTGGTTGAACTATAGCAAGAGACTTGTTCCATCTTTCTTGGACACAGACAGGAATTGTCAAGTTTCTTGCAAAATTGAATGGGGATTTCACAACAGAGAGGACTTTTCCGACAAGTGTATTGTCTTGAATTTCTTTGAGCTCGTTCCAAACTTTGTGTCTCATAACATGATAAGTCCACTCAACTTTAATTCTCGTGGAGTGAGTTCCTCTTTTGTTTTTAAAGTTTCTTTTGGCTGCTTCAATTTGGCCTCGTTTATAGGCTTTTTCTCGTTGTTCCTCCAAGGCCTTTTTCTCTTCTGCATCAGTGGGAGCATCGCTCACATGTTCCTTTTTAATCAGAGAAGAAAGATCAATTCTGCCACTTTCATTTTCAGTGGAATAAGCCAAATAACTGAAGACTTGGTTGCTTGCTCTTCTATTTTGTTCTTCTTCCTCCTCTAGTTCTCTGAGCCTTTCGGCTCTTTTAATGCGGATTTCTTGGATAACAACGACCAAGATAAAGACGATATAATTTACAAAGAGGCCTATGGCAGCAACGAAACCAATTTTTCCTGTTGTTCCTTGGTAGAGAATCCAGGCTGCTCCAATGAAGAAGAAGGAGGCATCACGGATTAAAGCAGAAGGTTCAACTCTAATGCTTCCTTCTTTTGCGTACAAAATACAAACAGCAAAAACAACTGAGCTCACAAAGCAGCCTGCTCCGAATAACGAGCCTACTGTGAATACGATACCAAATTCGTTGGAGTTGGCTGCTGCGAAAGCTGCAAAGACATCAGGAGCTCCGTTAGCTAAGGCAACTAGAGTGACGCCAGCAAGAGATTCAGAGAATTTCAATTTGTCTGAGATTTTGGACAAAACTGGCTCTAAATAGTCTTCTGCAGTTGATGATAAGAGATAGAAAGAGAGGAGCAAGATTATGATGCCGAGAGGGGCAAAGACGGGCATATTTTCCTTGAAGTCGCAATAATAGATATTGAAGAAATTTACAACTTCTCCTTTATCGGCACAAACATCCAAAACAAAGTCACAGACGGAGGCATAACCAAACTCTGTGCCTCGAGCAATGAGATCTGCAGTGCAGTTCAGCTTTCCTGCTGACATGGGAATTAATTATGAGAAATTATTATGAATTTTAATTATAAAACTTATTTATCAAAGGAACTGATAGGCTAAGGGGGTTTTAAAACCAACAAAATTCACATGAATTTAATTTAGATTTAATTCAGGAGGAAAATCGTTTATTTCTCCTTTAATTCAAAATTCTCTTTTGCTACAATCTAAAAAAAGTCCGAATAGGATTGTTCTGAAATAAAATTTTGTTTGGGCCAAGTTGAGGGTTGGACTCCTGGGCTTTTCAATTGCAGCAAGAAAAGATTTAAGCAAGAGAGTTCGAGGTATGAGGGCATAAAAAAATTCCCTTATTTTGGTACTTTGTTTAATCAAATATGCGAATTGAGTTTTTTGTTGGAAAATGTAAATTTAGTAATTCATGATTATTTTTTATTTAAACCCGCCCCAGGCCGAGGTTTGGTTAATTAGAACCCGAGAAAATTATAAGCAGAAGTCTGATTTATTTATTTATTGAGAAAATGGGTAAAAAGTGTCATAGTGTATTGTCTGAATTTAATTTATTTGAGATATGAATAAATGAGATATTATTTTTATTGAACATATAAATGTAGAGGATTGATTTCTATACGGGGACACCCTTTCCTTAAAGACGAAGCGAATATTCTTTCCAAATGGGGTCGAGTTTTTGGTACAATGGTACAGGGATATCATGAAGATAAAAAAGAGACTGTTTCCTTTAAAATGCTGCCTTAAACTAGTCTAGATTAATCTGTTATTGAAAGAACAGAGTTTTTAATCCTGGATCTGGCCTAAGAGATTTTTCGAAGAACGCTTTGAGACATTTTAGAAGAAATGGAAAATATCTGGCTGAGAAAGATTTTGTTAAATTTATTAAGGTATTAACAATCACTCTTTCGGACATTTCAGAAGAGAAAAAAGTTTATAAGACCTTTATCCTTTTAGTTTTCCGAAAAGATTTTTTTTTATGTGATTGGTTGAGAAAGACATTGGCGAAGATCGTATTTTAGTGCTCAAATGGGTCCGATTATCATTGGTCTTTCAAGAATCAAGTATGGAGCGACAGGTTTTTCTTCTAATTTAGAATTTCCTCACAATTAAATTTCTGGCTTAAAATTTAATAAATTAAAACTCAAAGTTCCTGAGTAAAATCTTATTTACGTCACTGCACTATTTTCATAATTTTTAATTCTCAAAGCTTATGATGAAATAAAATGAGAAATAAAATAAATAATTTTATAGGCTACAATTCATTGAAATCCATCTCTGTCGACATTTCCTCTTTTGAAAGCTTTCCAAGGAAACTCTTTTTAACAGATCAAATGCAATCTTGAAGTTGTTTTCTGTCAGGGGACCTGGAAAAATATATATTTATATTTAGGCCTCAAGAAAAAACCCAAAGGATAATGTGACTGATTAGTTGGCCCTTTTATAAATTTCAAAAAGTTGTTATGAATTCAAGAACGGCTTTAGAACGCCAGGATTTCCTTTCAGAGAGATAGAGAAGAGTTCAAGGATAAATTATTTTGAAGCAAAAGGTTGTGAACGTGAAATTAATTTTTGACTTGACTTGAGTCATTATTTTTCTCAGAAAAATAGAGGATCATTTTAAGAACAAAAGAGAATAAATAATTATAGAAAAAGTTAGGGGTTGTGGTTTGATATTATTTAATTAAAGTTTCATTAAAAATTGCTATCAGCTTTGTCACTTTTTCTCCATCTTATTGATGTGTTTATCGACTGAGCCATTTGAGAGAATGATGAATTTCTGAAACATCGAAGCAAAGGGTGAGATGAGTTTACAAAAATATTTTTTCTGACATGATCATTCCTTTCAGGAATAAATGGGAAAGTTGAGATTTTGAGAATACAGATAATTACAAAAATTTTCAATTCTTGATATTTTCAAGATATGTCAAGCAAGGGAGGGGAGGGGACCAGATATCCGAAAAGCCGAGTAAAAAGAACTTCTCAGTGAAAAAAAGGTCCGTAACAAACCTGAATTGTGAAAGAAAATCAATCTTTGAGATAAAAGCAAAGACGTTTTAATTTTTTTTCAACAAAAATCTAGCTCGCATCGTGAGGAGCGCATCCCAATGTGGTGCGAAATTTTGTCAATCATCATATGCACTCGGAAGATCTGAGGCAAAATAGATTTTGAAGTCCTATTGATCCATTTCGAAGCCAGACAATAGACAGAAAATTGTCCAACCCCGAACCTGAAGGAAATATATGTTTTGGTCCGGTTTTGAAGTGAATCTATGATAGTTTCTGATTCAAGCTTCTAGAGTTCTTCTGTTGACATTTTTTAATGCCCCAGAAAAATCCTTCCTCCAAATATCTCCAAGATTAAATTTTGACATTCTGAGAAAAATGAAAAAAGTTTTTTTTGAAAAGTTTTATTTGGTTTGTGCGAGAAATTTTTTTCGCTAGAATTTTTCAGGCACACAAACTCTCTTGTCAAGCAATTTATGAAGAGATTGAATCAAGGTTTTCTCCAACGGCTCAGAGTTTTCGAACTCTTTTAAAAATTTTGGACTTTGGTTCAGTCAAACAAGACAAAAAATAGACATGACCCAAAAAAAAAGTTTTACCTTTATTTTTTGAGAGCTTCAGGGTTTTGTGTTATGAGCAACCTCGTCAAGTCCAGAAAAAGCTGGACAGAATTTTTTTTGAATGTCCAGACCAGGGATGCTGAGCCCTACAGAGGCAAAGTGGACTTTGGTCCAGCGGCCCCGATCCAAAACTGGACTGGATCTAATTTCAAAGACCTCTTCAAGTTTGTCTGTTAATCTAAAAGAGATTTTCAATCAGAAAGGTTCGAATTGTATTTTTTAGCACTCTTTAAAGAATCATCTAATATTGGCTTTGATCTATAGAAAATTAATGAAATTTTCATATATCCTCACCCAATTTCCTTTTTCGAAGTCATTTTCATTGAAAAACTTGGGACCACCCACTTTGGAGAGGGACTTTTTTCACTTTGTGCCAAAATCTCCATCAAAATATCTCCTTGAATTTTGAGGAACTTTTAAATTTGGAATTTTGATAAATATACCAAGTCATATAAGATAATCTAACTATCAAAAAGAAGTGCTTTAAAGTCAAGATCATTAATAAATAATGCTAATCTGAAGTTAGAAAAGAGAGCGAAAAAAAAACTGAAAAAATTTTTTCTTTTTTTGTTAAGCCTCAAGATAAAACTTCAAAAACAAAAATTGATAAATTTTTAATTAAGGGAATAAATATTTATACAGGGCCAGTACGTCTAGACCAAAACTGGGCCGACCCTGACCTTGGCTGGAGATTCCTGACTCAAATATATGGGGCCAGAAACTCTGGTCTAGACATTTTGGAGACTTCAAAAACTCTGCAGTTGCTGGAAATTTCAAACTATTCTTGAATGAACAATTGTGAGTTTGTTTGATTGAGAAGGTCAGGAAAAAATTCTGAAATGTAAAAAAAGACCTTTCATAAAATTCTTTGGAAAAATCTCTCATGTAAATGGGAGTTGTTTCATCAAAAACTTTCTTTCATGCTTGAGAAAAAGTGGAATTCTCCTTGGCTCCAACAAAGAATTGTTTTCGTCATCCAAAATTTTTCCCAGAATCTCAAGGAAATGAGAGAAATCAAGTTTAGTCAATTCATGAAGAAAAAGAACTCAAGAGAAATAAATGAAATAAATTTTAAGCTCTAAAAATATTTAAGGCCTGATTTTTTGTTGAATTTCAAATTTTCAGTTGAAGTCTCTCATTGCATTTGCCATTTAAAAGCATCGTTGAACTTGAACACTCGGACTCAAAAATAAAAGAGAACAGACAGTTTCAGCCATTCGAAACAAGAGAGAAGGATTGAGAGGTGTATGTCCTTGATATTTCAATTTAAAGTAAGCGTTAAACAAAAGACAATTTAAATTCTCATTTGTAATATCCAATTATTGATGAGAAAAAGTGATTAACTCAATTAAGAGTATGTTTAACAATGTTTATTCTGTGAAATCAATTTGCCAAGAGACTTGATGAAAATAAGAGTTGAGGATCTCATTCAGATAAAGACTCTTTACAGAAAGAGCATTTGTTGTTGTCGAGATAATTTGAGTTTTTTTTCGTTTAAACCTGACGTTAGCAAATTTAAAATATTAAAGAATATAGCCAACGTTTATTTTCAAATAAAGAAGAGCTAAAATTTGAGTAAATGCAGAAAAATAGTGCCCGAATCAAGCAAGATCGAACATTATCTCTTGATATTGCCAATGTTCTTTCACCCATCAGCAACTTCAGCACCACTATGCCACTTTCTGATGCAAAAATGTTGACTCTACGCAAATATACACCCAATACTGCCATTAATGCCCAAGAGACTTTGAGGACAGTTCTGGAAGACCACATCTTTAATAATCAGATGCACTTTGCCTCTCAAAACAACTCTCCAACGAGTCGGAGCAAGCCTCCTAGGAAATCCTTGATCCCGACTCACCAAAATACAAGCTCAATGAATAATTCAAGACCATCCTCTAGAAGTAAGAGAGGAGAATATTCGTTGAGCATTAGTCACTGTAAGGAGAATGAGAATGATTTTTCGCTCAACAACGCAATCCAAAAGGCTTATACCTTACAAGTGGAAAAAGAAAGACAGCTGAAGGAATCGAAAGTGGAGGCGGAGCAAGAATTAAGACAGTTAAAGGATAATATAAAGACGGTTGAGAAAAATATTGTGATTCAAAAGAACTGTCTCAATGATCAGCAATTGAATCTCTTGGCATTAATGAAGGGATTTGGGGATTCTTTGAATGCTCCTGGGAGTATTTCAAAAAGATCAGACAATACAACAACAAGTCATACCAGTTTTGGTGACCAGACAACCGCAAGAAGTGAAGAGGAGAAGATTCAATTATTTTCAACTGAGGTAGATAATAACGAGAATGAATTGGAGAAAAATGAGCTGATGAAGATGTTGGTTGATATAAATACAAACCTGAGCCAAGATTTGAAAGTTTTTCAAGATATGATGGAAAATAGGAATTATTTGGGATTTGCAAATCTGGATACTTCAAGTTTTCAGTCGATAATTAATGCGAACGAAGAGAATTTCAGATGTTTGATCAATGAAAAGAATCTTTTGATTCGTAAAATGTATGAGATTGAGGACAAACTTCATCAAGCAAACGAAACAAAAAATATGATTACTGAAGATATCAACTCACATGTTGTCAGCATTACAGAAGGCGTTGTTCTTCAGGAAGAGATGGAACAAATGTTGGAAAGTTTAAGGTCAAGGAACCCAGTTTTTTACAATAAAATTATCCAAGAAGTCGAGTTGAATGACAAATTAATGGAGATTGGATTTGAAGTAAAGAAGAGAGAAACGGCATTGCAGGAGGTTATGCAAGCTCGAAATAAAGATGAGAATAAATTGTCGAGATATCTCCAAGAAAGCCATCAAATTTATATTGAGATTGAGAATTTGAAGGACTTGGAAGTTGCCAGCAAGGACAAATTGTTGGATAGTCAGCTTTGGCTTTACAATAGATTCCAGCAATGCTTTGAAGAGGTCCCAATGAATCCTGAGAATTTGGACGAATTGAATGAATATATCTGTGTGTTTAGATTATATAACAAGAAAGAAAATGATTTCAAGGAGTATGAAGCTCGTATTCTTGAATATCAAAGCCAGATACTGCAAGAAATGCAAATTGTTCTTCAAACTAGACAAGATACCGATAATTTGGAAAACACTTTGTTGAAACTCCACTTGGGAGGAACAAAGAGAGAAGTCTCTGGTCATCCAATCAATGGTAGTCAGCCTGGAACTCCTAGCAAGGCCTCATATATTCCAATATGCGATAAGAGGATTGTGACCAAGTCAATTCAAGACGAAATCATAAATAAGAAGATGAGACTTGCTGAGAAAACAGCTGGCTTTAGCTTTACAAAAAATATTCTGATTAGCAATATCACTGAGGGTACTCCTCTTAGAGGTATTTTGACTGGACATGCAAGTCTTTCATTTTTTGAAATTATGAAGAAAATTGGCAATACTCTTGATCCTTCATCATTTTCAAAGCTTGTCAGTTTGATGCTCAGCTTGGTTAATAACAGTAAAGTTCAGGCAGAAACTTATCAGAAATTGGCAAAAGCTGTTGCCCCAAAAAATGACAAATTATTGGAGTTGAGCACGAGCATTCAGGATTTGAAAAAGAATGTGGCTCATTATGACAATATAATTCAACAAGAGATGCCAAAGTTTAAAGCAATAAAAGAGGAAGAAGCATTATACAGCAGTCACAAGCAATTACTGGAAGAAAGCTATAAAAGTGTCATTATGACAGAAACGAAAAGAGATTATCAGAGTTACATGCAAGAACATGAGAAGAGACTCAAGAAAATTCGATTCCAATATGGAAAACAGTTTGTGACAAAGTTCACTTCAGATTTGATGGATGACTATCTTAATAGTAATATGTCAAGTCTCAGTAAGTTTAAAATGGAGATCCAAGAAGTTCATGAAATGGTGTTGAAAATGGAAGAATATCGAAGCAAAACCTCTTCAAAATTAGAAAATGAGTTGAAACCATCACTTGAGAATGTTAAACAACAGATTCGGGAATACAGAGGCAAACTCGACGATTTAAATTGTGATTTATTGGATCTCATTGATAACGAAGAGAGAATCGCACAAAATCTGAATCAAAACTATGGCCATAGTCGAGTTCAATCAGCAAGAGAAGTGGGAAGTGGCATCACCTATGCGAATAATATTTACACGAGTTTCCAAGTGTACAAAGGTCGAATTAGTGATTTGTTCAAGAATATTATTGAAGGATTCAGAAAGGTGTTGGAGAGAGAAATTTTGACTCCATCAAAAAATCGGGAATTAAAATTAGCAATGGAGAAAATTCAGCAAGAAATTATGAATTTACTTGACAAGCACATAAAATTCTTGAATATGGCAGAAAAAGAGTTGAAAGAGTATCAACAATTGATTGCAGATAAAGAAGCTAAACTGCAATATTACCAGGTGCAATTACAAAAGTCAAAGAATTTCTACGAAATTAGCGACCAGTTACTCAAAAATAAAGAAGAGTCAACTGCGACGACAAACCAGACCACACAAGGAAAAGAAGTTGATCCATATAAAACTCGGTTTAAAGGCAGACTCAAGAGCAGTCGTTCAGTGTCCAAGTTGAGCATCAATTTGAAAGAGAATGTCGAACCAGAAAGAACGACATGCACAATGGACCTCACAACAAAGCGAAATTCAGTGACAAGCACAAGCACCCCAAAAGTGAACACCCCAGAGCCAAGAAAGTTTTGGTTACAAGGTTCTGGGAATAAGACTGCAGGACATACGAGATCGCAAACTCCAAATATGACAAGCTTTTCTAGCAATCCTCCTCAGAATATTAATTTTGAAAATGAAAGAATTTCAATCAGAGTTAGACCAAGTGCTCCTTCACTTGAACAAAATTACACTCCAATTACGGGAAAAACAGATAGAACTCCCAAGTATTTTAATCTTGATGAAGATCATGTGAAAGAATTATTG
>Ga0182738_1001778_pt1 | contig 26272 bp, 24 predicted proteins | sample eDN5th30CBELigMG_FD_128876 | JGI IMG/M metagenome (GOLD analysis project Ga0182738, IMG submission 128876) | Enriched Miracle-Growth compost microbial communities from Emeryville, California, USA - eDNA 5th pass 30_C BE-Lig MG (version 2)... ...
GGGGCGACGACTTCCTCATGCTCGGGCAATTCCGGCTCGCGGCGGATGCCGGCATTGGCTGGATCACCCTCGTTCCCGTCTGCGGCAGCCGGAGCAGAACGGCTTTCCGCCGCGACCACGCGGCCGGACCAATCATCGGCGGATGGGCTGGGCGCCAGCGGAGCGGCGACCAGATCGGGCGGGGTCAGGATGCGTTCCTGAAACCGCGCGTCCTCGAAATAGCGGGCCTTGGTCGCGCGGATCGGCGGCGTGCCGGCGACCATCACGATTTCATCGGTTGGCGGAAGCTGCATGATCTCGCCCGGCGTGAGCAGCGGCCGGGCCGTCTCCTGCCGCGACACCATGAGATGCCCGAGCCACGGGGCCAGTCTGTGCCCGGCATAGTTGGTGGAATCCCGCAACTCGGTCGCGGTGCCGAGCGCGTCGCTCACCCGCTTGGCGGTGCGTTCGTCGTTCGTGGCGAAGCTGACGCGCACATGGCAGTTGTCGAGGATGGCGTTGTTCGGCCCATAGGCGCGCTCGATCTGGTTGAGGCTCTGCGCGATCAGGAAGCCTTTGATGCCGTAGCCCGCCATGAAGGCGAGCGCCGATTCAAAGAAGTCGAGCCGGCCGAGCGCCGGAAACTCGTCCAGCATCAACAGCAGGCGATGGCGCGTGCCGGAGGTGGTCAATTCCTCGGTCAACCGCCTGCCGATCTGGTTGAGGATCAGGCGGATGAGCGGTTTGGTGCGGTTTATGTCGGATGGCGGCACGACCAGATAGAGCGTGACGGGCTGGTGGCTGCCGACCAGATCGGCAATCCGCCAGTCGCAGCGCGCCGTCACCCGCGCGACCACCGGATCGCGGTAGAGGCCGAGAAATGACATGGCTGTGGACAGCACGCCGCTGCGCTCGTTCTCGCTCTTGTTCAGCAGCTCGCGGGCCGATGACGCGATGACAGGATGAACGCCGGCTTCGCCCAAATGCGGCGTGTCCATCATGGCGCGCAAGGTCGCCTCGACCGGGCGGCGCGGATCGGACAGGAAGTTGGCGACGCCCGCCAGCGTCTTGTCCTTCTCCGCATAGAGAACATGCAGGATCGCGCCGACCAGAAGCGAATGGGAAGTCTTTTCCCAATGGTTGCGCTTGTCGAGGCTGCCTTCGGGATCGACCAGAATATCCGCGATGTTCTGCACGTCGCGGACTTCCCATTCGCCCTGCCGCACCTCCAGCAACGGATTGTAGGCGGACGATCCGGCATTGGTCGGATCGAACAGCAGGACGCGGCCGTGCTTCGCCCGGAAGCCCGCTGTCAGCGTCCAGTTTTCCCCTTTTATGTCGTGGACGATGGCGGATGCAGGCCATGTCAGCAGCGTCGGCACCACCAATCCGACGCCTTTGCCGCTTCTGGTCGGCGCGAAGCATAGGACATGCTCGGGACCGTCATGGCGCAGATAGTCCCGTTCGTATCGGCCGAGCACGACGCCATCGGGGCCGAGCAAGCCGGCCGAACGGATTTCCCGGTCCTCGGCCCATCGCGCCGATCCGTATGTGGCGACGTTGCGCGCCTCCCGCGCCCGGATGATCGACATGAAGATGGCGGCGGCGATGGCGAGGAAGCCGCCCGATACCGCGATGATGCCGCCCTCGACGAAGATCGCGGGCGCATAGGCGTCGAACGAAAACCACCACCAGAAGAAGGCGGGCGGGTAATAGACCGGCAGGCCCGCCAGCTCGAACCATGGTGCGCCAAGCTGCGGCTGGAAGCCGAGGCGGAACGCCGTCCATTGCGTCGCCGCCCACACCATCACCAGAACGATGGTGAAGACGACAGCGATTTGACCCCAAAGGATTCGGCCTCCGCGCAATGCAGGCTCCAGTCGGCAAAAGAGACGGAGCCGATCAGAGAGTAGGCAAAATCGGGACAGGCAACAGGAAAGGAGCTGCGGGAGGGCTGCCGGATACTATCGGCGGCAAATAGGACGGGTTGCCTTCACCGCCATCCGGCCGGGTGATCGCCGCCATGCAACCGGCCGGGCGAATCGCCGGAACGGCTCATCTTGCCTGCAAGGTTGAGCAGGTTTTTCAGGGTGGCGCTGCGATTGAACGGCGACCAGACGGCAGTAAAGGCAATCGGCTCTGGCTCATCGGCTAAGGGCAGGAAGACAATGCCGGTCGTCGGCAGCAGCGCCGTGGCAGCCCCGACGATGGTGATGCCAAAGCCCTGCCCGACCATAGATAGCAGCGTGCCGCGCCCTACGTCCAAACGCAGAATTGACGGCGCGGGCCAGCGCCCGGCAAGGCGCAGCACGATATGGTCGTGAACCTGCGGGCCGGTGCCACCATATCGGACAAGGAAGGTCTCGCCGACCAGATCGGCCCAAGTGATTACCGACTGCCCGGCAAGGCGGTGCCCATCCGACAGCACGGCCATCAACGGCTCGGTCCAGATCGGGCGAGTGTGGAAGTCGGGAAGCTCGGGCTTGCCTGCGACGAACGCCACGTCGAGCCGGTCGGCGCGAAGCTGCATGACCGCATCGCGGGCTGTGCCTTCGGTGATTTCTACCTCGATGCCGGGATGGTTTTCCCGATACTGCCCGATCAGATCAGCGAGGAAGCTCTGGGGGATCAAGGCATGGATGCCGATGCGTAGGCGACCAAATTCCCCTGCCGCTGCCATGCCTGCGGTCTTTACCGCATGGTCGAGTTGATCGACGCCAGCAGCGACACGCTCGACGAAATGGCGTCCGGCCTCGGTCAACCTGACGCCGCGTGCGTGACGCTCGAACAGAAGGACGCCAAGGTCTTCCTCCAGTGCCTTTACGCGCGCGCTGACGCTGGATTGCGCCACGCCTAGCGCGGTCGCCGCATGGCGGAAGTTGAGGTATTCGGCGACGGCGAGTGTCTGGATCAGAGAGGCCAGCGGAATACGCCCGCCCACCAGCAATGAACGCTCTTTAGGATCATTCAGTCTTGTTAGCCGCCGTCGCATCCGATGGAGGATTCGTTCGCTGCCTTCCTCCTTAGCCTACCGGCTGCTTTCGCGAGCGCGCCCGCACTGCATCAAGGCTCCATAAGCCGGGGCCTGAAAAGACAAGGTAGAAAAAGATGAAGCAGAAGAGAACGGCGGCATCACCCCCGTTGAGCACGGGAAAGAAGCTTTGGGGGAAATGCCCAATAAAATATGCAAACGCGCACAGCCCTGACGCAAGGAACGCCGCAGGTCGTGTGAAAAGCCCGAGCGTAAGCAAAGAGCCGCACAGCAGTTCGATACAGCCCGCGATCCAAGGCAAAGAACCCGCCTCGGGAGCATATCCACCCGCCGGAAACCCAAGGAGCTTGGAAGTGCCATGCGCCAGAAGCAATAAGCCGGCCATGATACGAGTTAAACCCAGCGCGTGAGGAGCCCAATTGTCAAGGTTGATGGGAACGGTCATTTTTCTTTCCTTTAGGTCTGATCTATCACCATTTGGAGGGAGGCCGGGGACGCGAGGATCGTGCTGCTCGCTCATAGCGAATACGATTTGCAGGGTCGCACATGCCAGTGGGACGACCTCCCTCCAGAAGCTTGTTTCTGAAGATCAGAACATGGTGTTGTCGTTGGCTGCCGATTCCGGCACGGGCTGGATCACATCCCAGTGCTCAACGATCTTTCCCTCATCCACGCGGAAGATTTCGACAATGGCCTGCCCCCGATCTTCGGGGCCGTTGGTCTGGTGAACGTGCAAGAAGACAAGATCGCCATCGGTCGCGCTTCGGACGATATGCCCGTGCCACTCGGGGTTCTCGTCTAAGAACGCGGAAACCAGTGACAAAACGGCATCTTTTCCGTCAGGCAATTGCGGGTTGTGTTGGATGTAGTCGTTCGCAAGAGCTTCCGCTGCCTCCACAATGCGCTCGTTGAAGAAGCGTTCATAGAACTCAATAACGAGTTCTCGATTGGCTTCTTCGGCAGCAAAGTCACGGGGAGAGGTTTGCGCCAGAACCGGGCCGGCAGCTAGGGCGACAACGAGAGTTACGGCAAAGCCGGTCCTTTTCAGAAAGGCTATCATTCTTCGCTCCTATTTGGCGATCAGTAAGCCACGGTGAAGCGTTTGCGGCGATGGGTGGGCTTCTCGATCTCGTCCACGACCGCCACGGCGAAGTCGGCCCCCGAGATTGCGGACAGGCCGTTCTCATCGGCAAGGATCACGTCGCCGCCGACGCGATAGTGGCCCAAAGCTTCGCCCGGTGCATGCGAGCCGAACTGCGGCGCGGGGCTCACGAGAAACCAATCCAGCCAATCGTTCTCGAAGGCGCGAAGATCGTCTAGCACGCCAGCCAGTTCCGACGCCTCCGGGATGGCGATCTCGGGAAAAGCCGGCGTATCGACGAAGCGAGGGCCACCCGGCTCGACTAGCAGCGATCCAGCGCCGCCGATGACACCGAAGCGCACGCCACGCTCGGCCGCGATGCCGGCCGTTTTGCGCAGGATGGCCCGAAGCTTGCCTTCGCCTTCGAGCGCGCCGCGCGGCGACAGGGCCGAGATCACCACGTCCGGATCATCATCGAAGACCGAGGCCAGAAAGGCGTCGTCGGAAGCATCCCCGGTCGTGTAGGTGACGCCGGGCGCTATCTCGGCGGGACGGGACCGGCTGAATGAGACCACCTGATGGCCGCGCTTGGCCGCTTCATGGGTGATGTAGGCTCCGGCGTATCCGGTGCCGCCGAGAATATGAATGCGTGTCATGGTTGTTTCTCCTTTTGTGGATTGGCAATCATTGAAGTCTGCACGGGGCGAACTGCCATTAGAGGCTAGCCAGCGCCTTTTCGCTTCCCTCAATAGGCGACTCCGAACCGCTGGCGGCGATGAACGGGCTTTTCGATCTCATCGACAACCGCCAGCGCGAGGTCAGCGCCAGACAGTTCGGAATTGCCGTTCTCATCACGCAGCAAAACGTCTCCGCCGATGCGGTAACGGCCTTTTGCCTCACCCGGCGCATGAGACCCGAAGTTCGCGGCGGGGCTGACGAAGAACCAGTCCAGCCGCTCATCCTGCACCGCTTCGAGGTCGTCGAGCGCACCGGCCAGTTCCAGCGCCATCGGCTTGGCGATCTCCATGAAGTCGGGCGTATCGACAAGGCGCGCGCCGCCCGTCTCGACCAGCAGCGATCCCGCCCCACCGATGACGCCGAAGCGGACGCCGCGCTCGGCCGCAATGCTTGCGGCTTTGCGCAGCAGGGCGCGTAGCTTGCCTTTTTCCGCGAACGGACCAATGGCGGACAGCGAGGAAATCACCACGTCCGCATCGTCAAAAGCCGATCCGAGAAAGGCGTCGTCGAGAACGTCCCCGGTTCGATAGATGACGCCGGGCATTTCATCTGCCGGACGCTTCCGGCTGAACGAGACCAACGCATGACCGCGCTCTGCCGCCACGCGCGCGATGTTCGCGCCGGCGTATCCGGTGCCGCCGAGGACATGAATGTGTGCCATATGCTTTTTCTCCATGAGAGATTGATGCCGGAAGTCAGCTACGAGCTGGTTGCTCCAGCGGTTCTTGATGAGGTTCGGTAGCGTGCTCGCCGGACTTGCTTCCGGCCACCGCGAGACCGAGGATGGCCGCGAGCGCCGAGGCAAGCATGGTGAGCGCAAGCGGCAAAGCGGTGTGTTCACCACCGATACCCACAAGGCCTGCGACGACCCCGGCAAGAGCGAATTGCAAAAGCCCAAGCAGGGCCGAAGCCGTGCCGGTCGCCGAATGAGGCACGGCCGACAACGCCAACGCGGTCGCGTTACCAAACACCAGCCCGAGCGGAGCGATGGCGAAGAACAGCGGCGCTATCAGCCAATCGGCCGGTGCATCGGAAACTGAGAAGGTCAGCAAAACCAGAATGGCGGTCAGGCTGACAGCCAGTCCCGCTGCCGTCAGCGCCCGAACGGAAAAGCGCACAACCAGCCGGGCCGAGAGCGTCGTCGCTACCATCATGCCGACTGCATTGGCGGCGAAGGCGATCCCGTATCCCACGGGGCTGAGCCCGATCATGGTCTGATAGACGAACGGTGATGCCGATATATAGGCCATCATGATCGCCATACCGAAGGCGAAGGCCGCGACATGGCCGAGATAGGCGCGCGACCGCAGGGCCTTGCCGATGCCGGGTTGCGTAATTGCTTTGCGCGCCTCGCGCTCGGCGCGGGGCAGCGATTCACGCACGAACAGCAGCGTCGCCGCCAGCGCAGCCAGTCCGAGACCGGCAACAACGGCGAGCAGGCCCCGCCATCCAATCGGCTCGGCCAGCACGCCGCCCACGACCGGCCCGATCACGGGAGCAACGCCGCCGATCAGCATCATAAGGCTCAAAGCCCTTGCCGCCGCCTTACCAGTCGCACGGTCGAGGATGATCGCGCGACCAATGACCATGCCGCCTGCACCGCCTAGACCTTGCAACAACCGGCCGATCACCAGCATTTCGGCGCTGGTCGCAAAAATCGTGGCAACGCTGGCGACCAGAAATAGCGCCAGTCCAGTCAGGAGCGGCGTGATCCGGCCCGCCCGATCTGACCATGGCCCAAACACAAGCTGGCCCGCGCCTGCGCCGATCAGGAACGCGGTCAGCGATAGCTGTATGCCCGTCGCATTGGTGGAAAGTTCCTCGGCCATGGCCGGGAAGGCAGGCAGGTAGAGGTCGATGCTGAACGCTCCTAACCCTGCGAGCAGCGCCAAGGCGAACAGCATGGCGCTTCCGATGTTTTTTGTGCCTATATCGGGCTCTGATGAAGGCACGGATTGCGCGGGTTGCTCGGCTGCCATACTGCGGTCCAACTTCCTTTGACACGATAGCTATGATTGCATAGATATATTGGCATAAGAAAAACCGCAAGAGGCGCGACGTGGACGAAAAAGATTCTGAAACCCCGGACCTACTAGTTGAGCTAGCGGACGCTACGCTGCGCCTATCGCGCAAGCTGCGCGGCTATCCGCTTCAAAACCCAGAGATCGTTCCGCTCAGCCCGTTGGAATGTCTTGTGCTTCTACATGTGCATGAGCGCCCCGGCCTATCTCCTTCCGATCTCGCCCAAGAACTGGCGCTGCGATCAAGTAACGCGGCGACGGCCCTGCGCGGTCTCGTTGAAAAGGGACAAGTGGAGCGGAGGCCCGATCCAGCCGACAAGCGGGCGGCGCACCTATATCTTACGCCACTCGCCGCACGGTCGATCGAGACCGTGCGTCGCACATGGCAAGAACTGCTGGCACCTGCCAACATTTCGGCAGAAGACCTGCGGGTTGCGGTTCGCGTGCTTGCCACAATCGACGCAACGATAGTGGAGCCCTGAGCATAAGGTTGGGTCGCCTCGACAGCGAACATTGCTACAGTCCTATTTGCATCCTCCGCCCTAGCTGCCACGACACCGATCCGCCCTGCACGACGCCCATGACCTCGCGGCCGAGCTGGCGGTCGATGACCGGCCGCCACGGGACCAAGGTAAACTCATGGGACTGCTCGACCACGGCGAACTTGCCGCTCGATAGCTGCACGGTGCCGGTGAACTTGCCGCTGACGTGCTCGCCGTCCGTGGCGGCGCGGAACGGCAGCCCCTTGTTCTCGGCCATCTCTGCGCCGACGCGGGCAACCTCGCGCTCGCGCAAGGCGGCGAGAAGGCTGCGCCGGTAGAAGATGCGGCCGTTCCGCGCTCGGGTGGCGTCGCCCTGTTCGATATGATGCTCGCGGCGCTGGTCCATCGCCTCGCGCACCTGCTGGCCGAAACCGACCGACGCAAGGTCGGCCGTTTCGCCATGGATCAATCGCCGGTCCAGCCATGTCGCGCCGTCCGATCCGATCTGCTTTTCCAGACCGACCGGGGACAGGACGCGCACGCTGGCCTGCCGGTCGCGGCCGGCGTCATAAACGGCGGCGCGGCTGACCAGATCATCGGGGATGCGCCATTGATCGGTGTCGATGCGCTCGACGATACCGGCCCGGCGCAGCGCCTCCAGTCGGCGGACATGGGCATCGACATAGCCCTCATAGTCGCCGCCGGGAACGCGGCCCTCGAATTTCGCCTGCTCCAGATGGCGGCTCGGCCGATAGATGCCGTCCTCGGCGATGGCCGTGATGGTGCGGTCGGACGGTCGGGTTGCCACCTCGGCCGGGCCGATCTCGATGATGCTGCCGATGCGGGCATCCTCCAGCCGCTCGGGCGCGATACCGGCGATGTGGTGCGTCCAGCCGTCGATGCCGTCCACCACAATGGTCAGGTCTTCGCCCAACTCGTCGGACAGATGTTTATCCACGACGCGACCAAAGATCGGCGTTTCGGGCACTCCGTCATGGATTTGGAAACTCATGGGATCGCGTTCGCCTCCCTGCGGGCCGAGCGCCTTTTGCATGGTGCGGATAATGTCGCCGCGCTCGCCCAACTCGCGCAGGGCCGGCTCCATGTCCTTGCTCAATTCCCAAACGGCAGGCGCGTGTTCGGTCGCCAGCCCCATCTTCTCCAGCTTGCCGAGACGGCGCAGGCGCAAGGTGCGCTCGAACTGCCGTTTCGGCTCTGCCGGTTCATGGCGCAGGTCGAGGAAACGGGCATCGGCTTCCTCGACCATGGCGCGGTCGATCCGGGTGAAACGGTCTTGGTCGATTTCGGCCGACAGCTTGCGGGTCTGCTCGATCTCGGTGACGGGGCCGAGTTCCAGACTCGCAAGCTCGCTGGCGCGCTCGCGCAGGCCAGCGGAAAGGTAGTCGCCGTTGATGACTAGATCCCCGCCGGCATCGTCGCGGCCGTTGACGACGATATGCACATGGGGATGGCCGGTGTTGTAGTGATTGACGGCAACCCAATCGAGTTTCGTGCCGAGGTCGGCTTCCACCTGTTTCATGAAATCGCGGGTGTAGGCCGTGAGGTCCGACAGCTCCGCGCCGTCCTCGGGCGAGACGATGAACCTGAATTGATGGCGGTCGTCCTTGCCGCGATCAAGGAAGGCGTCGCCATCGGCGCGGTCCTCGGTTGCCGAATAGAGCCGGCCGCGCTCGCCGTCGCGTGACGTGCCGTCGCGCTGGACATAGCGCAGATGCGCGCGGGCGCGTCCGCCCTTCCACGCGGCCCGGACGCTGCGCTGCTTGACGATCACGCGGCGGCTGCCGGGCTGGCGATGATGCCATTGACCGGAGATGTTGCGGGCGCGCACGAAGCTCGCGCCCCGGCCGCGCTTCACGCCCTTGCCGCTGGCGACCACGGCACGGGACCGCCCCGGCGATGACGGGCGAGCGGATGACGGCATGGAAGGATCGCGGGAGGTGGCTGCCTGATGCTGGCGGGTGATCTTCTTGACCTGCGTGAAAAAGCTCTTGGTCTTGCCGGCCTTCGGCGTGTCGGATCGGATGCGGCCGGGCTTCGGTCGGAAGCGGTTTTCGTCGTCGGCGCTCATGGGCGCGACTCCAGCCAAAACCACCAGAAAACGGCCGATCTGCGCCTATGGTGCCGCTCGAAACCCTGCAAAGCCAAGACTTTGCACAAAATCGCGGCACGCGGCCCCTCAAAACCATGGTGCCGGAACCGGACACCTAACCAGTGTGCAGACAACAATAATTTCCAGAAGCGGCCCGATATGGTGCCGTCTTCTTTAATCTTGCCCTCCGCCCTTTCTGTCTTTTCTGTCCCTCCTGCCGGGAATCCAGCCGGGCAAAAACCTGTCTGACTGGACACCGGAATGAGCGCCGCTGAGCGCAGGAACGCCGCCCTCATGGCGTTCCCGAACCGCTCGCGTCGGCGACGAAAATGCTGTCGCCCCGCAACTCTGCATCGGCAGGATCGCGCGCCGGAACGGTCGCGCGGGCCTCGCTGGATCGTGCGTCGGACGGCAGCGCGGCAACAGCTTGCGCGTCGCCCGGACGCATGACGAACAGCGGTGCCTCACGCCAATCTGGTGGCGGTGGCGGTGCTGATGACGGCGCTTCGGTTGCAGTCGCGCCGCCGAGGACCGGCGCGAGCGTGGCGACATAAGCCCGCGTTTCGGCCGGCAGAGTGCGGCCGGTCGCGAGGTAATCGTCATAGCGGCCGGGACCGGCATTGTAGGCCGCCAGCATCGCCGCGACATTGCCGTAGCGGTCGAACATTTCGCGCAGGTAGGCCGTGCCCGCCATGATGTTGTCGAGCGGGTCGTAAGGATCGCGGCCGAGGCCATGGCGGACGCGCAGGTCCGCCCATGTGTCGGGCATGACCTGCATCAATCCAATCGCCCCGGCCGACGAAATCGCGCGCACGTCGCCCGCACTTTCGGCGCGCAGCACGGCGACAATCCAATGCTCGGGGATGCCGAACCGCTGTGACGCCTCGGCGATGTGGGCCGCATAGGGATGGGCGACTGACGGGCGTTCGACGGGCACGGATTGCGCGACCGCGACGCCCGATCCGGCGCAGACGGAAAGCGCGCCGGCCAGTATCAGGACGGCATAATGCCATGCCGACCTGTCTCCGCTTCGCCGCCAGCCTGCCAGCGTGCTCGCTGCGGTCAAGGGCAAGACGCAAGCGTCGGCCGTCTGGTCGCCGAGCGGGGCGAATGGGGTGAGCGGTGACGGCGGCAGCGCCGCCGGCAAAATGCTCCGGTGGAGCATTTTGAACCGCGAACACGGCTTCGCGAACAAAGGGATGCCGATCTTTGACCGGACGGCAGGCCGGACGCGCGCGGCCGTCATTCCTCGTCCTCGACTTTCCGGGGGTGCTTCCAACGCAGCGTCCAGACCGAAGGATCGTCGTTGGACTGGGACAGTTTGGCGCGGATCGGGAACGGGAAGATCGGTCCCTCCAGCCTCATCGACACGAAGTCGCCGGCATTTTCGCTGGCGTCCTTCCATGCCGGGCCAGCGTCGGGGCCGTCTTCGCTATCGAGGCGCAGGCGATAGTCGGGCGCGTTCTTCACGTCGCTCGGCTTGGCCGGGACGATGAACAGCTTTTCGTGGAGGCCGAACGAATGAAGCTCTCCGGCATAGCCGGTTTCGGTGCGGGTAAAGGTGCCTATTTCTGCCATGGGAAATCTCCTGCGTGTGGTTTCGGGGATGGTTTCAATGGGTCGGCGCGCGCCACTCGTAGCGGCCGACGCCTTCCTCATCGGTCCAGAGCGGGACCGCCCGGCCGATGACGGAAGCGGCGGGGACGGGTCCGAAGTAACGGCCATCGAGGCTGTCGCGGACTTCCCAATTCATGAGGAAAAGCTGGTCGTCGCCGATGACACGGCAGCCCTGCCAGACGAGCAGATCGCGGCCGAGACTGTCGCGCCCCAGCGCCTCGCCCATCTCGATCCCGTCAACCGTGATAGTGGATCGCAAGCGGCAAACCCGCTGTCCCGGCAGGCCCAAGACGCGCTTCAACAGCGGGACGCCGCGCGCGATATAGCCGCGCTCGGTCATGAAGGTGGCGAACGGTTCGGGCGGCATGACGGCGACTAGTTCGGACACCTCGATCCGCTCGGCCGGCTCGACGGTGTAGAAGCCGATGGGTGCGCTGGCCGTCGCGTTCCAGATGAGTTTTACGGGCCAATCGACGGCGCTGGTGGCGGCGATGCCGATGGCGGCGAGCGCCGTCACCGTCAGCGTGCGGCGGCGCGTCATGGCTCGATCCTTCGGCGGTGAAGCCACGCGGCATGTCGCTCGGGCGTGTAGGCGTGCGGCTCCAGATTGGCGGTCAAACGGTTGTGGACGTGCCGCCAATGTTCCGGCGAGGCGTCTGCCGGATCGAGGCCAAGTGCGTCCACGGCGTCGATGGCTGAAAGCGCACGTTGCACCTTGGGCCAGCCGTCGAGGCGCAACAGGATTTCGCCGCCGGGGCGGACGAAGGGCAATGTCTGGAACGGCTGGCCGCGCCCGATTGCCCGCACAATGTCGATGCGGGAAACGACCGTGCCATGGTCGCCCTTCGCCCATCGGACGAAGGCGAAGACGCTGCCCGCCGCGAAGCCGACGACACTCCGGCGGCGGTCGATGATCTGTTCATAGCTTTTGCGGCCGAACCTGATCCAATGCTCGATGCGGCGTTTCTCGAAGGTCAGCTCGACCAATGTTGTGAAGGGCGCAGGCCCGTCCGGCAGCGGACGGCCGTGCGCGCTGCGGTGGGCGCGACGGGTCATGGTTCGTCTCCGGCGATGTGCTGGTGGGGATTGCGCGCGTGCGCTGCGTCAACGGCGGGCATCATGGCTCGTCGTTCCCAGCAGAACCGGCACCACGCTTCGCCTGCGCGCGCGTCAAAGAAAAAGAGTTAGATTCTCTGTTAGATAAGTTAGCGGTCGGATCCCTCTTTTCAGGCCAAAGCGTTAGCTGCGGTTCATGCGCCTGATCTGCCGATAGTCGTGCGCCTGATGTGCCGATACCCCGTGCGCCTGATCTGCCGATGGCATTAACAGGGTTATCAACAGTGCCTGTTGACGAATTATCGGGGCGGATGCGCAGCAGCTCGCGGCCGTCTTCCCGCTCGATCTGAAGCCGATAACCGGGGAGTTGCTGGCGGGCCGCGATCCGGCGCAGGTCGAGCGCGAAGTCGGACGGCCGCGCGAGGCTGCCGGATTTCTGATGAAGGTGCGCGACCTCGAAAATCCAGCCGTGGCGCTGGTGCCCGGCGTGCTTTCGGGCAACACGGTAAAGCCACCGCTCAATGCCGCCAGTCAGCCGGAAATAGGCCGGGTCGATAGTCAGGACCAGCGAACGGTCGATGACGCTGTTGTAGAACCATTCGGGCAGGACGAACTCCATGCCCTCCACGCGGCCGGCGCGCGTCGTCATTTCCTCCCACTCGTTGATCCATGAGAATTGCCGGCGACGCCAATGCGGGCCGTTGCGGATCGTGGTGGCGATGACGGTCGATTGCAGCCGCGCCAGCGCGGCTTTCAGAAGCCGGTATTGGTGGTTACCGGTCGGTCGCCCAATGGCGCGCAACAGATGGTAGGGGGTGAAGCGGACAAAGCGCGACGTGGTGAGGCCGTTGTTCTCGGCCGCGACGATCTGCGAGGCCGCCCATATCAGAACATCGGCGTCCCAAATGGTCGCCATGCCGTGCTCGGGCATCCCGAACACCTGCACCTCTATGTCGGCGGTCTTGTAGAGAATCGGCTTGGTGCGCGGGGTCTTCGCCAGCGAAAAGAACGGCCGTTCCATCAAATCGCGCTGGTCGCGCGGCGGCGCGTCACCCGTTGCGACCACGAAGGGGTCCAGGCGGCTGCGCTCGCTGTCCTCGGTCGCGTGCGCGGGGGGGTGGTCGTCCTCGCGCAGCATCTAGCACTCGTCCCGTTCTTTGGGCGTGAGCGGACGGGCGGGAAAGACGGTGCCGGCGGTCTTGTCGCGGGTGGATCTGCGTTCGCCGACCGCGCTCCAGTCTTCCAGATCGCGGACGGTGTAGAGGACGCGACCCCCGACCTTGCGATAGGTCGGGCCGGTGCCGTAGGTGCGATGTTTCTCAAGGGTTCGGATGGATATGCCGAGGAAGCGCGCGGCTTCCTTGGTGCGCAACAGGCGCGGCGGCAGGCCCGCAAGCGGATTTGCCATGGATCACCTCCAGTCGGGATTGGCTGCCGGGGGCGGCAGCGGACTGTGGCGAACCATGGCGGGGGATCGGCGGCGCGTAGCGTGCCGCATTTGCGCCTATGCGTTGGCGGCACCCCCTCCGGGGGCGTCGCTGGCTAGTAGGTGAAGGATTTCAACGGCTCGTTGCCTGCCGCGCCGAATAGGCAAAGACATTCGCGCGCAGCTCGGCTAAGATCGCGGGTGGAGCAGACGCGCTGCTCCGGGGCGTCGAAACCCCTCTGTTACCGTTTGGTGCCGGCCGTTACGGCACCGCACTCCTTGACCTATGGTCGGGGAGCCTGTGGCGTATACAACAGGCTTTCCGAGCTAAAGGCCATGGGGCCGTGTAACAGCGGTTTCGAACTCCCCGATCACCAGGTAGAGGGGCCAATTGCGGGGGCGCACCGCAAGCAAGGCTCTCTGGAACCTAGGGGGAATGGCTATGCGGGTTCCCGTCGAACTCGATCCCGATGTGGATGACGAAGCGCCGACCGGCGATACCATAACCATCTATGACGAACGGCATTTCGTGACCTATCTGCGTTTGCTGGATGCGAACGCCGAGGGCGCGGACTGGAAGGAAGTCGCGCGGATTGTGCTGCACCGCGATCCGGTCGCCGAGGAACTTCGGACCTATCGTTGCTGGCAAAGCCATCTCGAACGTGCGCAATGGCTTTCGCGCGAGGGCTATCGGAAGATTCTGGAGCAGGCGGCAGCCAACAAGGCGTGAGGGTCACGCTCGCACGATCAACGCTTGCCGGGCTTGATCGGATAGTGAAGCAGCAGGCGATAACCGCCCCGCATCATCTTGATGCCATGCGCAACCAGGCGGCGGGCCTTGTTCTTGCGTGGGTCGCTCTCAAAATCCTCCTTGCTGCCGTGAAAGTCGAGCAGGACTTCGGCGATGGTGCGATAGCTTTCGCCATACAGCCGAGCGTCGAGCGCACGTAGTGACAGGATATGCCATTGCCGGAGTTGGGCGGGGACAGCCCGGAAATCGGGACCGGGCGCGCGACCGTTGAGGGACCGCCAAAGACGGCGTGCGGCGTGAGCACGAAGCTCCAGAAAGGAATCCATCGGCAAGGTCACGGCATAGAAGGCGGCCGCATCCGGCATCGCTTCGGATAGCCAAAATTGGTGCGCGACGCCGTCCACATGCCAGATGCCGTGCCAGCCATCGGCAGCGCGGCGCAGGTCGAGGTCGTCGAGATGCGCCAGCGTCAATATTGGTTCGGTGTCGTCGTCCTTGTGATCGGCGGGCGACAATCTCACGGCTTGCGGTTGAAGGCGCGGACTCCAGATCGGCGATTGCCGGTCATGCGGCGCGTCGGGATCGCACGGGAAATCGCAAACCCCAGCGATGCGCGAACGCTTCAAGGTCGCGGGTGGCCGTCCCTCCGGTGGATGCAATGGTCTGGTAATCCCGACGATATTCGTCGTTGCGGCGCAAATATTCCCAAGCGAAACCAGCGGCAGGGATGTGCTTTGTGTGCCCGTATGCCGCCGGAGATCGCCAATCGATGCAGAGCATGGCGTCACCTCCCCAAGCCGGGATGCTCGGCAGCGCCCGGTCAAAAGAGGTTCAAGGATCACTGGAAATATAGAAGCCGCTCAAAGCAGATACCTTGAGCGGTTAACTCGATCATTCTTTGGTGTTTTTAGCTTAGCGGCAGCCTGTGCGTTCGAGATGCCTGCCCGGATGAGCACGGACAGGCAGTCATGTTTTCACCTGTTGGAAAACACATGGACCTCGCCGTGCGCCGTCTCGATAGTGAACAGATCGCCGCCCATCTCGGCGTCGCGCGCCATCCCCTCCCAATCGACATAGTAGCGCAGCGCCTCGGGGATCGTGATGCTCTCGGTGGTCAATTCCTCCATGTAGTCGGCGAGGCTGGCGAACTGACCATGATAGCAATCCTCCAACGTGCATTCGGCTTGGTCCATGTCGCCGCTGAACTGCTCCAGCAGGCCCGCGCCAAGTGCGCCATGCTCTGCGATGAAAGTCGCCACCCGCGCCACGGTGTCGATGCCGGAATATTCGGAGATGCTGACACCCTCGAAGCCCTCATAGTCGTGAATGGCGTATTCTTCCGCATCCTCGACAGGGGAACGGGCAAGCATCGCGGCAATCGCGTCCCTAATCTGGTCCGCGTCCTGATCCGCGTCGATCCAAGCTCCGTGCAGATGGCCGTTGTTGTAGGCGGCGAGGCAAGCGATATAGATGCGGGGGGTGCTGTCGGATACGTTGGTCATGTCTCTGATCCTCGGGTCTGAAGGTCAGCGAAGCGGAACGCCGCGCCTGACCTTCTGGCCGTCGCCGAGACCGGGTGTGCAAACGGAGGGAGGCTTCGCGGGGAACCGGCTGCACGGAGCGCGTCACGCGCGGAGGAAGCTGGGCGGAAGCCTTTCGAAGTGCGCCGAGGGCAGAGCCCTAAGTTACCGAACTTTTTTCCTGCCAGATCAACTACACGTCGAAACCACCTTGGCGTGCGATTGGCTCTTTCACGAAGCTGTCGGCATCCAAGCCAGCTTGGCGCAGGAATGGTGCCTCGGAAAGCCGTGCATACAGATTAAGCATCCGAGTTTCGGCACGTCGGATAAATGTTTCATAGGCCATGGGGATAATCTTGGTCCGCCCTTCCTCACGGACGCCTTCACGCGGCGTTAGTCGCGATCCCAGGACAAAACAGGTCACACGCGTAGAATCGTCGATCAATCCGTGAGTCTGCAATTCAACGACATACTTCCATGCTTGGTTCTTCTGATCCATGCCGATAGGAATGCCGGGCCGCTTCAACTCGACAACAATCAAGTGCTCCACGCCAATAACTTCGTGCTGCTCATCGAACGCGGGGCGGGCAAACAGTCCTACACTGCTATCGGGTAGAATAACGAAGTCGGGCCGGTTCAGGCTGCCCTGTGCGGTTCCGCCAAGCAACCGTCTGATAACCTCCGACATGCCGCGATTCGACGTGAACTCGATGCTTTCGAACTCAGGACCGAATACCCATAGACTCCGCTCAATAAGAGGCTGAAGCTCGCGGACTTCATCGGCGCGTTCATCGCGAAGCTTTTCGTGCAGTTCGCCGATCAGCCTCAGTCGATTCTGGATTTCATCTAGCGCCAGCTTAGCGGTCGCGACACTCCAATCTGCGAGAATGCCGTCCAATTGGTCCAGCTCGCCTGGTTGAAGGCCATGCAGTCGCGCCAGCAAGCTGTATTGGGACGACGACGCCTCCAAATTAGCAAGAATGCCAGCCACTTGATCAATCTGTTCGGGAGAGATGCCGGGGCAGGTATCGATGACTTGATCGACAAAGCTGTTCCACCGCTCACGCGCGCTCGGAGCTATCCTGACGACGGTCGAAGCATAGCGTTCGCGAACCGCCTCCTTGGCTTCCGAACGCCGCTCGAAATTGAACGCAGCAATTTCTTCGCGAATTTTGTCCTGTACGGCGATCTGAGTCTTCTTCCAGATTTCATTGTTGGGCTGGAACCCCGACCAGTCTGGCAGCACGGCATCGCTGTCCGCCAAGAAGTCGGCAAAGACGATGAACGTGAAGCGCTTGGCTTCGCTCGTCCGCCCGTCGAGCACGCGTTCATAGTCGGTGCCGCGCCAGCCGCAATCACCGACCAGCCGGTTGTTGACATGCCAAGCGATGCCGTGCTGCCGCGTTGTCCGGTCGGCCCGCTGCGAGTCGATCATGAGGATTGTCGCACGACCGATATCGGGGATATCGACGAAGCTCTCCCGCAAAAAATCCTGGGGAATGTCATCGAAAGTGACGGGCTGGCTGTCCACCGACACCTTGAAGTTCGGGTCTGTCAGAAAGCGTGTTCCAAGCACCTCTCGAACATCAGCGGCGCTAAGCCGTAGCCGCGTCGATTCTACCGCGCGAATTTCCACACCGTGCCCGGTGCTCTGTTCACGCTTAATGATTTCCCAATCGAAGGGGCGCTGCCCGCCCCTGGAAACCCGATAGGCTACTTTTTCGCCAGCGGCCTCTATGATTATTTCATAGGGATTGGAGAAGGCGAAGCCGCCGTGCCGCCCTCTACCATTGCGTCCGTATACTCGGCGCGGCGCCAGTTCGGGGAGTTCTGTGGGTGGTGAGACATACTCGCCCTCGGCCTTTACCCGATTATAATCAAAGACGCCCCAGCGCTGCTCGAACTGCGCGGCGGTCATGCCGCGACCGTTATCCTTAATCGAGAATTTCCGGGCACCGTCATTTGTCGGCCAAGTTATGTCCACCTCTGTCGCGTAGGCATCCCAAGCATTCGCGACAAGTTCGACCAAGGCGACCGAAAGATCAGAAATGATCGGTCCAGCATGGCGGTCCAAGAAACGCTGATCAAATGCCAACAACTGCTGTTCGGATGCCATCGCCCACTCCCCCTTCGCCTTCTTTAGCAGTTTCGGCGATTACTGCCGATCAAGTCGTCGATAATATTTCCGCTGATTGTTGGCAGGATCGGTCCAGCAGAAACAATCGGCAAGCGCGTCCACACTTTGCAGGACGCCGAGCAAGGCATAGGCGTTGAACGGATTGCCTGCGCCTGTCTCATAGTGGCTGACATAGTTCGCCATGATGGAAGGCATGTGGTGGTTCTGAAGGTCGGCGACCTGTTGAGCGGAGAGGACGCAGCGCCCCGCCGCCTGATAGAGCGCGACCGCCGCCGTGATCGCGTCCACATACGTGGACAAGGTACGCTTGTCGCCCCGCGTCGCGTAATCGGGCGGCACCGGAACCTCTAAACGGGTGATGATCTGGCCGAGCTTGTATTCAAGATACTGGCGGACAAACGGTTCACCGATATCTATCTGCCCCGCATTCAGATATTGCTCCGCCTGCGCCTTCAGGCGATCCGCCTGTTGCGTGGCGATCATTAGCCGCCCACGGGGCGGCATGCCTTGTAGCTTTTGGTGATTCCACTCCGTCGTGCCGTTGAGCCGGTCAAAATACTTCTCAAGGCTCGTATCATGGCTGAGGATGATGAATTGAAGTCCGCCGGGAAGACCGTTCGCCGCGCCAAAGCGCAATTTCGTCCGGATCGTATCCATCAGGCTGAACTGATGTCCGGCATCGAAACTTGACGTCACATCATCCAACACCATGAAGCGCGGTACGCCCTGTTGCCGGGTAGCCGCCGCCATGAAGATGGAGGCGGCGACGGCATTGCGGTAGCTCTCCGACAGGAGCGCCCGCGCGCTTTGGTTTGGAAGGCCGAAGAAATCGGCGAGCTTCAAATCTACCTGTTCGGTATTCTGCGCCCGGTTCAGCGTCGGCCGCACGTCCGGACCGCCGCGCACCAGATGCCCGAAAAGCTCCTGACAACTAGCCTGAATATCCGTGATGCGTGCATTGGCGAGCGCGCTTTCCGCCGTTGCGAACTGCCCGGCTACGTTCGTGATGAACGTCTTCCAGCGATTGAGCTTTGCGAGCTTGGCCCGTTTGGCCGCGAGCGCCGGAAGGGTCCGCTCGTATTCGTTCATGGCGTCGCGGAATTGCTTGGCCTGCCCAAGGGTGCGGGTGACGGCGACCAGCGACGGCGGCAAGCCGGCTTGCAGCGTCGCTATCTCGGCATTGATTGCCGTGAGCACGTCAACCCGCTTCGCTTCGAGCGCGCCAAGCGCATCCTTTGCGCGTTCCAGGTCCGCCGTCGAAACCGACGACTGGCGCGCGGCCAGCGTCAGGACCGGCGCGATGCGATCAGCGTCCACAACGCCAAGACGCGCCTGCTCTTCAAGCTGCCGGAGCTTGCCAACGCATCCCGCGCTCTGCACCTGCCGTTTCAGCTCCGCGTCGAGCTGATCGGCCTCGTCGTAAAGCGCGATCTTCGCTTCCAGTTGATCCTGAAGCGGCCCGTCGCCAGCCTTTTCGCAGACAGGGCAGACCTTCGGATCGTGCCAGTCCGCACTGTTCACAACCGACAGCGCGCTTTTCAGCAAGGCGTGCAGGCTGGCGGCACCGACGTTGCGCATCGCATCGTCGCGCGCCTTGGCCGCCGTCACCAGCGCGTCGATCTCGGCAAGTTCCGCCGCCGAAACCTGCAAGCCGCCGAGCGTCGTGACGGCGGTGTTGAGGCCGTCGAGAGTTTTCCGCGCCGCGCCGCCTTCTTCCTGATCGACGATCTTTTCAGCGGCGTCAAAATCGAAGTCCATCACCGAGGCGTTGGCGAGCAACGGCGTGAAAAGCGCGATGCCCGCCAATCCGGCCGTCACCTGCGCTTTCAGCGCGGCTGTATCCGCCATCTGGCCACCGGCCACGCCGGTCACTTCCTGATGCGCGGCGAGGATGCGCTGTTCAACAACCCCCAAGGCGCGGTTTTCGGCGGTCACTTCGGTGTCAAGCGTGGACAGCCCAAGATCGCCATTGATGTTGCGGGTGTTCTTGGCCCCGTCGAGCGCCTGCCGGAGCTGGGAATACCGGCTCATGCCGACCAGCGAGGCGAAGGAGCGCCCGCGCTCCAAGGCCGAGCAGTCCACGAGGGAGGCAAAGCGCGGGTAATCGACCAGCACGAAATCCTCGCAAAGATCGGCGAGGAAGCTGTCCGGATCGGCGTGGCCGGAAGGAGACGTGACGACCCGTCCGCCCGCCGCCGTCCGGGTGACGGTGATCGACACATCGGGCGTGCCGTCATCGCTCTTGAAAACAAGGGCGACCGTCGCCTGTTGCGCCGGATGGAACTTGTTGACGATGTAACTGGCACCCTGTTCGGCGTCCTGCATCCCTTCCAGGCGCGGCACCGTGCCGTGCAGGGCAAAGTGCAGCGCTTCGAAGATCGAGCTTTTTCCGACCCCATTGGGCGCATGGACGGAATTGACGGCATCGTGCTTGAACTTCAGCACGAGGGGATCGCCGTCATTATTGATGCCGCGAAATCCCTCAATGGCGGCGGAAGCTAGAAAATACCGGCTCATGCCGCAGGCCCTTCCGGCAGGCCGTCGAGCGCGGCGAGGATCGCCCGGTTGAACTCCTGAACGGCCTGACGGGTGCGCGTCGCATCACCGTCGCGCGCCAGCAGGGCCAAATTGTCGAAAAGAATGCGGGCGCAATCGGCATCGATGCGCTCCGCTTCCGCCCGGAAACGGGCAAGGTTGTCCGAGAATGACAATGCCGAATCAAATTCCATACGCCCCCCCAATACCGCGCCGTCAGAGATACGCGGGCAGTTTCGCCTTCCATTCGCTCATCAGGATCAAGGTGCCTTCCACGGTCTCGCCGTTGTTGACCAGTTCCAGCTCGCCGACCGGAGTTGCCTCGTCCCATTCGAAATGGTCCGAGAGGAACGCCAGCGCCTCGCGCTTGTACGCCGTGTCGAGGTTGTCGAGCTGGTCGCCCTTGGTTTCCAGCACAGTGATCCGCTTCGCTTCGCCATCGCGCTGCACGGCGAAAATGAAATCCGGATAGATTTTGGCCTTCTTCCACCCCTGAATGCCGTATTGCGTCCGCGCGACATTGCGGTGCCACCAGGCCAGAGTCTTCTCACCGTCGAGATAGACCGCCACATCCCGCTCGTCGCTGTTCAGCTCGTTCTCGTAGACCGGCGCGAAAAGACTCTTTTCGAGCGGGCCGCCCGCGCGGTTCAGGAGCTGGCGCGCGTTCTCCGGTTCCGTCGTTTCGATGCTGAACGGCATTCGCCAGTTGCGGCCATCGAGCCGCAAGCGGAACTGGATGCGTCCCGCCGCTACCTCGGCCTTGAACAGGGCTTCGGCGCGCGCGTTCCGCGCCGCTTCGAGGCCCTTGCGCAGCTCTTCCACGATCAGGCTAGCGAGCAGGCCGAGCTTCGCGTCATCGAAGCCCCGCGCCCGCAGGGCCGCAACTGTCGCGCCGACAATCTCGCGGCCGACGAAGGGATTCGGCACGATGTCGGAAATCATCCGGACAGCATGCGCCGGATCGAAGCCGAGGATTTCCGCGTTGGCGGCGACAGTCTCGCCGACGAATAATTCGTCGCCGTCCTCGGCAAGCCTGATCCGTTGGAGCTGGCTTTCCGCCGCCTGTGCGTTTTCGGGCACCCGATCCGCGATGTCCTGCGGATCGAAGCCCCGCCAGTCGAGCGCGGAAAGCACATCCGTCTCGTAGTCCAGCTCGCGCGCGTCGCCGCTTTCCACCACCATCACCTTGGGCAGGTAGATTTCCGTGGAGGCGAAAGCCGGGCGGCGATTGATCGTGCGGGCCGTCTTACCGGTCCCGCTCTTGTCGTCCTGCGTCACGCGCAGGACCAGATCGCCGAGGCCGTCCTGTTCGAGGCCGTCTTTAATGGCACCGACGACCGTCGCAGTATCGGCGTGATGCGTGATGACGTGGCACTCATCGAGCGCTTCAACGTCCGTTTTGAGCGCGCCGGGCTGGCGGAGAATGCGGCCGACAAGCTGAGTCATGGCCTTGAGGTTGGCGCTGGCGGCAAGGCTGCACAGCACATAGGCGAAGGGGCAATCCCAGCCCTCTTGCAGGGCCTGTTTCGTGATGATCGCCCGCACGCGGTTGGTGGGCGACAAGAGGTCCTGATTTTCCGGATCGTTGAGATCGTTCTGCTGCGCGGTTTTGATCGCGATTTCCGCCTGATCGAAACCTGCCGTCAGGAGCCATTCCTTCACGTCCTCGGCGTGGATATGGCCGCTGTCGCGCTGATCCGCGCCCGTGCGCTCGACCTGGATCAGCATGATCGGGCGAATATAGCGGCCCGTATCGGCCCGCAGTTGCCGGGCTTCGGCATCGAGCGCGTTGAGCTTGGCAAGCGCCGCGTTCAGCGTCGCCTTCCAGTCATTGCCCTGCCGGGGATCAAGGTTGAGCGGCATCTTTATCATGCCTTCACGGTCCAGCTCACGCCCCGTCACTTCCACCAGCACATTGGCATAGCGGCCTTCGCGCGGATTGCGGCCGCCGCGCGGCTGCACATCCTGCGGCGTGGCCGTCAGCTCCAGCACGAAACACGGGTTGAATCCGTAAAGCGTGCCGAAGGCGAGATCGGAAATGGCGCGGTGGCCTTCATCCATCACGACCACGGGCCGGATGATCCTGAGGGCGTTCCCGAGAGAATCCTTCACCATCGGGAACATGCCCGTATAGGCGGAGAGGTTCGGGGTGCGGTCGATGGCGGCCTGATGAGCCTGTTGTTCGCCTTCGGGCGGGAAGAAGCCGTGCACGTCGCCCCGGTCCTGAAACATTTTCAGGGAATCCTGCGTCTCGCGGTTCGCGGATTGCAGCATCAGCAGCATGACGCAGAGATTGGTTTCCACGTCCCGCGCATCGAGCCGGTCCGTTTTCTCCATGATCTTCACGCGCCCCGCCGCTGCGCGGTCAAGCGCTTGACGATAGGGGTGCTGTCGATCCTTCAGGTGCTTGAGGGTCTGCGTATAGATCGCCTCGTTCGGCACAATCCACAGGACGAAGCCGGCGTTGCGGTCGAGATAGCGGCCCATCACCCGCGACACGGCGGAGACGGCAAGCCATGTCTTGCCGCCGCCCGTCGGCACTTTCAGCACGGCGTTGGGCACGGGTCGCTCGCAGCCGTCCATGCGCGGCGAGAACGGAATCGCGGCGCGGGAAGCAGGCAGCTTGCCCGCCGCCTTCATCGCTTCCCAAGCCTCTTTCGCGAAATCCGGAATGGCAAGGCCAAGGTCCGGGTCTTGCGCGGCGAGCGCCGCCACCTTGTCGGCGCGCGTTTTCTTTTCCTTCAGGAGGTCAAGATAGGCGTCAAGCGTCGAGAGTACGCGATCCTGATAATCGAGCTGGCGAAACACGGCGTCAGCTCCGATCTATCCGGTAGAGCGCGAAGGGCAGCGGCACGAACTCCACGGGGATGTTCTGTTCCGCCAGCATCTTCTGGCTCACGAACCGCGCCGGGGCGAAGACAAGGTGCCGCTTGTCCGGATCGGAGGCGGCGAATGCCTTGGCGCGCGCCAGCGTCAACGCCGCTTCCGGCGACTTCAGCCAATCGAGATCGGGCTTGTAGATCAGCCAGACATGCTGGCCTTCCATGGCACCGAGATAGAAATCATCCTCGCGCACGGCGGCGGGATCGAGCGCGTGATTGGTCGCCATGTGGAACAGCGCCGCGCCGAGCCCGGCATAGGGCGGCAGGGTTTCGCCGCTCAGCACCTTGTCCAGTTCGACGGGATCGCCGAGGGTGCAATAGGTGAAGGTGCCGCCAAGACCTTCTGCGCGTTCCGCCACCGTCTTTTCGCCGGTGACGATCAGCTCGCCGTCTTTCACTTCCTTCTTGATGCGGTCGTATTCGTGGCCGTGCAGGTTCTCGATTCCTTCGACCTTGTGCGCCAGCTCTCCGGCATTGCTGAGCGCGCGCCAGTTCAGCCGCTCCCGCAACATCTCTGTTCGCTGTGTGCCCTGGAAATCATAGCCGTTGATGACACGCCGGACGCGCTCTGCCGTCAGGCTGTCGGCATATTCCTCCATTTCCACGAGAATGAAGCGGCGATTGCCGCTGTCGCGCTTGTTGGCTTCGAGCACGGCGTGAGCCGTTGTTGCAGAACCCGCAAAGGAATCTACGATAATTGCGTCATCATCGGCAGCAATGTCGATGATCCTGTCCAAAAGCTTCACGGTTTTCGGCGTGTCGAACAAATCAGACGTGCCAAATATGTTCCTGAGCATTGCCTTGGCCTGCCGCATCGTATCCACGTCGCTCCAAATCGTTGGAAACGGCCGCGTGGGATTGTCTTCGGGCGCAAACTCGCGGGTGTAAGGCTCCCACACTTCACGTCCGAGCTTTTCGATCCTCTTCCAGATCAATGTACCGGCATCTTTGTGTTTCTTGATGCCCTTCTTCCCCATCGACCATCGCGCTTCTTCCCCGTTATCATGTATGGGGAAAACCTCATTTCCATCGGGGTCTTCAAGCGGGAAGAACATGGTCGGCCGATCACGGCGGAGACTCGCCCGTCCGTTCTTCTTCAGAAGGCGATCTCTAAAAGGGCGTCCGTTCTCGTCTCGGTTCGGATAAGCTTTCAGGATGGACGGGGCGATCATCCTCTTGAACTTTGCAGAGCCAATATCGCGCGCAAAACAGAGGACGTAATCATGGTCAGGTGTGATAGCTACCTTGTTATCGTTCGGGCTATCCACTTTCCGCCAGATGAAGGTGGCGACATGATTTTCCTCACCAAATATTTCGTAGCAAATATTTGTGAGGCGGTGCGCCTCGTTATCATCGATGGTTATAAAGATGACGCCATGGTCCGCCAGCAGCTCATGGAGCATCCGAAGGCGCGGCCACATCATGGCACACCATTTGTCATGACGTAGGCCGTCCTCAACACCGACCGGATTGGACTCCAGCCACTCCCGGATCATTGGCGCATTGACGTTATCGTCGTAGCGCCATCCCTCGTTGCCGGTGTTGTACGGCGGATCGATAAAGATGCAGTCCACCTTGCCCGCGTAGAGCGGCAGGAGCGCCTTCAGCGCGTGCAGGTTGTCGCCGTGGATGACGAGGTTGCCGTCAAGCGCGACAGGACCGATGCCCTTGCTTTCATCGGGCACGAGCGGACGGAAGGGCACCGCCAGATGGTGGTTATAAACAAACTCTTTGCCCTTGAAACTCAGCTCCGTCATGCCCGCCCTTTCGTATTCATTCCCGTGTATCGCTCGACCTTGATCTCCGCTTCCCGCTTGCGGGCCTGCGCAATGTCGTAGCTGTTCTGCATGCGCATCAGCGTCTCCATCGAGATGCCGAAGGCTTTTTCGATCCGGATCGCCATGTCCGGCGACAGGTGCGCGCGCTCGTTCAGGAGCGCCGACAGTGCCGGGCGCGTGACGCCCAGCGCATCCGCCGCCTCAGTCACCGACAGGCCGAGCGGTTTCAACACCTCTTGCTTCACAAAGCCACCCGGATGGGCGGGCGTCTTCAGCCGAAGGTCATCCTCATCGGTCATCGTGCGCTGCCCGTTGAATGTTCATCGATTCGGATGCAGCGTATCGGACGTAACGTTTCCCGTAAAGTGACGCTTTACGGATTCTGGGTATGACGCAGCCGGCTGGGGTTTGAGACTCACTTTTGGAGGGCTATAGCGTAGGTGTAGTTCTCTGTTTCGTCGGCTTCGGCCCGCCATCCATTACATATTCATTGAAAAATTTGGGGTCGAACCTGCCGGTCAGCCTGATCGGCCTCAACGCATCGCGATTGATCTGCATGTTCAATGAGGGCGGCAGCCGCCGGCCACCGTCGCGATCCCGCACTCGCAAGCAATCTGAGTTCGCCATCACGGCCCCGCTCATACCGTGCGCTGGGCTGCGGTAACATTCGGCCACGGCAGAACCTCACGCTTCAGGATGAAGCTGCCCCATCTTCGGCCTCGCGTCCGCCCAGGGGTTTCCTGTCTGGAGTTCGCGAGGGAGCGTCGCGGCTATTGGTCCCCCGAGCCCTCCCCTCCTCCAGATGTATTGAATCAATACTGATTGTTCATATATCACTAATCTGGTATGAACCGTCCATAAACCCAGAAATTTCGGAATGCGATGATCACTTCAGCCCAGATGCGCGCCGCGCGTGCCCTGCTCGGGATCGACCAGAAGGCGCTTGCCGAGCTTTCGGGCCTGTCGGTTCCCACGATCCAGCGGATGGAGGCTGGGCCGGGCAATGTCCGGGGGGTGATCGACAGCCTGAACAAAGTCGTCGACGCGCTGAACAAGGCGGGGATCGAACTTATCGGGGAAGGCTCGATCAGCGTCGAGGGCGGGCGCGGCGTAAGACTGAAAGCGCCCGCCGAAACCGGGAAATAGACCCGCAATCCCACCCTGAGA
>Ga0182738_1001779_pt1 | contig 26270 bp, 26 predicted proteins | sample eDN5th30CBELigMG_FD_128876 | JGI IMG/M metagenome (GOLD analysis project Ga0182738, IMG submission 128876) | Enriched Miracle-Growth compost microbial communities from Emeryville, California, USA - eDNA 5th pass 30_C BE-Lig MG (version 2)... ...
CCGCGCGGTCGACCTGGCATTGCACGGCGAAGCAGCGCTCGGTCCGTTAAACTTGCTGGCGGCGCTCGCGCTGCTGTTCGTCAGCCTGGGGCCGTTTGCGATGGCCGCGGCCATGCGAATCAGTGTGGAATCATGACTTCTGAAGCACGTATTACAGGGGAAGAGCCGAAGTCCGGCACGCGCTGGCTGTGGTTCTTCAAGCTGGCCTCGCCACCGCACGCCTATCGCCTGGCGGGCCTGCTGCGTCCCTGGTTCTTCTGGCCGGCGGTGGCGCTGATGCTGATTGCGGCGTACGGCGGACTGTTGCTGGCGCCACCGGATTATCAGCAAAAGGATGCCTTCCGCATCATCTATGTGCACGCGCCCGCGGCAGCGCTTTCACTGATGGTCTATGTGGTGATGGCCGTATCTGCGGCCATCGGCGTGATCTGGAGAATCAAGCTGGCACACGCGGTGGCGGCTTCGTGTGCGCCGATCGGCACCTGGTTCACGGTGCTGACGCTCGCCACCGGCTCCATCTACGGCAAGCCCATGTGGGGCACCTGGTGGGAGTGGGACCCGCGGCTGACCTCCGAGCTGATCATGCTGTTTCTGTATCTGGGCTACATGGCGCTGCGCGCGTCGTTCGACGACACGCAGCGTGCTGATCGGGCCAGCGCCATCTTAGCCATCGTCGGCGTCGTCAATGTGCCGATCGTGAAATATTCGGTGGTGTGGTGGAACAGCCTGCACCAGGGGCCGAGCATCTCCAAGCTGGATGCGCCGTCGATCGACTCCTCCATGCTCTGGCCGCTGCTCATCATGATGCTGGCGTTTGTGCTCTACTTCATAGCGGTGCTCTGCAACCGGGTCCGCAGCGAGATCCTGAAGCGCGAGCGGAATACGGCCTGGTTGACTGAAAGACTTGTTAGATCATGAGCTTGAGTGAATTTCTTCAGATGAGTGGTTATGGCGCGTACGTGTGGTCGTGCTATGGCCTGACGCTGGCCGTGCTGATCGGCATCGAGTGGGCAGGCCGGCGCCGCCTGCGCGAAGAGCTGACCCGCGCCACCCGGCGGGCGCAGATGGCGGAGGGCAGGTCATGACGCCGCGCCGTCGACGCATGCTGCTGGTGGGGCTGATCGTGCTTGGCGTGGCCAGCGCGGCTGCGTTTGCGCTCACGGCGTTCCAGGAGAACCTTCTTTATTTCTATTCGCCTTCCGACGTGACGGAGGGCAAGGCCCCGGAGAATCGTGTGTTCCGCATCGGCGGCATGGTCACGGAAGGCAGCTTCCATCGTCCGACTGGAAGTCTGGAGGCGCGCTTCGTGCTTACCGATTACGCGCACAACGTTACGGTGCGTTACAGCGGCGTGTTGCCGGATCTGTTTCGCGAGGGGCAGGGCGTCGTGGCGCGCGGCCGGATGAATTCCGACGGCACCTTCGTGGCCGACGAGGTGCTGGCCAAGCACGACGAGAACTATATGCCGCCTGACGTCGCCGACACGCTGCGCAAGCAGCACGACAAGCGCGTGACCACGCCCATCCCGGCGAACTGAGCCTTGCGGGGGATTTCATGATCATCGAGCTGGGTCATTTCGCGCTGATCCTTGCGTTCTGCCTCACCTTGCCACAGGCCTTCTTCGGCCTGGCAGGCGCAGCGTATCGCCGCCCGCACTGGATGGCGGTTGCCAGCCGCGCGGTCGCCGGACAGTTCGTGTTCACTGCGCTGTCCTTCGGTTGCCTGGCGTACGCTTTTTTCCAGAACGATTTCTCGGTGCTGTACGTCGCCCAGAACTCCAATTCGGAGCTGCCGACGTTCTATCGCTTCGCCGCCGTGTGGGGCGCGCACGAAGGTTCGCTGTTGTTGTGGATGCTGGTACTGGCGTTGTGGAGCGTCGCGGTGGCGGCGCTGAGTAACAACATGCCGCAGGCGATGACCAGTCGCGTGCTCGGCGTGCTCGGACTGATCAGCGGCGGCTTTGCGTTGTTCATTCTTCTGACTTCGAGTCCGTTCGAACGCTTGTGGCCGGCCGCTGCGGACGGTCGCGATCTCAATCCGCTGCTGCAGGACCCGGCGCTGGCAATCCATCCGCCCATGCTCTACACCGGCTATGTCGGCTTCTCCGTGCCGTTCGCGTTCGCCGTCGCGGCAATGCTGGAAGGCAAGCTCGACTCGGCCTGGGCGCGCTGGGTGCGGCCGTGGACCACGGTGGCGTGGCTGTTCCTGACCATCGGCATCGCGTTGGGCAGCTGGTGGGCCTACTACGAGCTCGGCTGGGGTGGCTGGTGGTTCTGGGATTCGGTCGAGAACGCCTCCTTCATGCCGTGGCTGATCGGCACGGCGCTGATCCACTCACTGGCTGTCACGGAGAAGCGCGGGCTGTTCAAGAGCTGGACGCTGCTGCTGTCCATCGCCGGATTTGCGCTGGCGCTGCTCGGTACGTTCCTGGTCCGCTCCGGCGTCATCGAATCGGTGCATGCGTTCGCGAGCGATCCGGGCCGTGGCCTGTTCATCCTGGTGTTCCTGGCAGCCTGCGTGGGCGGAGCGCTCGGGCTGTATGCCTGGCGCGCGCCGCTGTTCAAATCCAACGTCGGCTTCGCTCCGGTGTCGCGCGAATCCTTCCTGCTGTTGAACAACGTGCTGCTGGTCGCGGCGACCGGGTTGATCCTGCTCGGCACGCTGTACCCGGTGTTCCTGGATGCGCTGAACCTCGGCAAGATTTCCGTGGGACCGCCGTATTTCACCGTGGCCTTCCTGATCCCGATGCTGCCGCTGGTGTTCCTGCTGGCGCCGGGCATGCACGCGAACTGGAAGAAGGCGTCGTTCGATCGCAAGAAGACGCTGCTGATGATGCTTGCGGCAGCGGCGCTGGTGCTGGCGGTCGCGGTGTTCTGGATCGCCTACGATCTGCATTCCGTGCTGGCCACCGTCGGTATCGCAGCGGCGCTGTGGGTGGCGTTCTCGGCACTGGTCGAGCCGATCGAGCGCCTGCGCAAGGGACACAGTCTTTCGGCCAGCACCCTCGGCATGTGCGTGGCCCACTTCGGGCTGGCGATGTTCATCGTCGGCGCGACCACGGTGGAGTCCTACAAGATCGAGGCGGACCTGAGCCTGCGGCCGGGCCAGACGGCGCAGCACGCCGGCTTCGACTTCACCATGAACAGCCTGCGCAACGTCACCGGACCGAACTACGACGCCATCGAGAGCGAGATCGTGATCTCGCGCGACGGCAAGCAGGTGGCGGTGGTGCATCCGCAGAAGCGGACCTACCGGGTGCAGACCAATCCGATGACCGAGGCGGGCATCGACGTGCGCTGGAACCGCGATCTGTTCGTTGCCATGGGCGAGCCGCTCGGTGACGGCGCGTGGAGCCTGCGCCTGCAATACAAGCCGCTGATCCGCTTCATCTGGCTCGGTGCATTGGTGATCGCGCTGGGTGGCGTCATCTCGGTTTGCGACAGGCGTTATCGCCAGCGCGTCGGTGCGACTGCCGCCGCACCTGAAGGCGCGGCCAAGACCGCGAGCGTGAGCTGATCCTATGTGGCGTTTTCTCGTTCCCATTGGCTTGTTCGCGGCGCTGGTGGCGTTCTTTTTCGTCAGCCTGGACCGTGACAAGGAGACGCTGCCGTCGCCGCTGATCGGCAAACCGGCGCCGACCTTCGAGCTGCCCAACCTGGAAGATCCTTCGCTCAAGGTCGCCGGCAGCGATTTCGCCGGCAAGCCTTACGTGCTGAACGTCTGGGGCACCTGGTGCGTGGGTTGCCGCCAGGAGCACGAGACCTTGCTGGAGATCGCCAAGCGCGGCGAAGTGCCCATCGTCGGCCTGAACTGGAAAGACGATCGCGCACAGGCGCAACTGTGGCTGAAGGAGCTGGGCAATCCTTACTCCGTGGTCGCTTCCGACGACGAAGGCCGGGCCGCCATCGACTGGGGCGTGTACGGCGCGCCGGAAACTTTCCTGGTCGATGCGCAGGGCAAGGTGATCTACAAGCACATCGCGCCGATGACGATGGAGATCTGGGAACGCGAGTTCGTGCCGCTGCTGGCGCAGGCGGGAGCACAGCGCCGATGAAGGCATTACTGCTCGCCCTGTTCATAGCGCTGTGCGTGCAGCCCGCGCTGGCGATCGATACTGCGCCGGCTTTCGACGATCCGGCACTGCAGGCGCGCTACAACAAACTGATCCACGAGCTGCGCTGCGTCCAGTGCCGCAGCCAGTCGATTGCCGATTCGAACGTCGGCCTGGCCGCCGATCTGCGACGCGAAGTGCGCGAGCTCATCGCGGCCGGCAAGAGCGATCAGGAGATCCTGACGTACATGACCGACCGTTACGGCGAATACATCCTGTACAAGCCGCCGCTGAACTCGACCACCTGGTTGTTGTGGGCGGCACCGGTGCTGCTGCTGGTGATCGGCGGCACGGCGGCCGCGGTCGTCATCGTGCGCAAATCGCGCCTGCCGGATGACGACGCCGAAACCAGCTCGGGTGCTTCATGACTGCTTTTGTGATCGTCTGTGCCGCGATGCTGGCGGCGGCGTTGCTGTGGGTTACGTTGCCGTTGCTGCGCCCGAAAAGCGCCGAAGATGCGACGCAGACGCGCAGCGAGCGGCAAGCTTCGACCGTGGTGATCGCGCTGTTCGTGCCGGTCATCGCTGCCGCAATGTATGCGGGCCTGAGCAACTGGGACTGGAAAGCCGCGCAGGTCGCGGCAGAGAACCAGGCCAACGTCGAGCAGATGCTGAAGCAGCTGGAAGCCAAGCTGAAACAGAATCCGCAGGACGAGAAGGGCTGGCTGCTGCTGGGCCGTTCATACGCGGCGATGGAGCGTTTCGCGCCCGCGGTCGACGCTTATCAGCACGCCTACGACCTGACCAAGGGTGAGGATGTCGATGCCATCGTCGGGCTCGGCGAAGCCCTGGTGATGGTGGACCAGAAGGAATTGACCGGCCGGGCCGGCAAGTTGTTCGATGCCGCGCTGGAAAAGCAGCCGACCAATCCTAAGGCGCTGTGGTATGCGAGTGTCGCCGCGCTGCAGGCGGGTGATCTGAAATTGGGGCGCGATCGTCTGCAGATGCTGCTGGCGCAGAATCCGCCGGAAGAGCTGCGTGGTGTCCTGCTGCGTCAGATCGAGGATCTCACGCAGCAGATCGGCGACGGCGCGGAAGGTGCTGCTGCCAATGCGCCGGCGGGCTCGGCAACGGCGCAAGCGCCGGCGAAGCCAGGCGAGAAGCGTGTAATCCGTGCATCGGTCAGCATCGACCCGAAGATCCAGCAGCAGCTGCGTGAGCCGATCGCGCTGTTCGTCCTGGCACGGGATCCGTCGGCAGGTGGACCGCCGCTCGCGGTTCAGCGCCGTATCTCCACCGACGCACCGCTCACGCTCGAGCTGAGCGAGCGCGATGCAATGCTGCCGAGCCATACGATTGCCAGCGTGCCGCGCGTACAGGTGGTAGCGCGTCTGTCACGTTCCGGCGCCCCACAGGCTGCCAGCGGCGATTTCTACGGGGAAGCCGACTATGATTTCAGCAAGGACACGGGCACATTGCACATCGTCATCGATCGCACCGTTCCCTGAAGCCGGCTGTGAGCGCCCTCTGAGCTTTCGCACACCAAAGAGAACGTAAAGTCCCTAGATGTCAGTCGCGACCCCGATCTCATTTGCCGGACTGCCTTCGATGGTGCCGGCCTTCGTTCGTGTGCTGCTCAGCAAGAAGCCGTACATCGCGCCACCCGGCATCCAGATCGCGCCGGTCGAGCTGGAAGTGCGCAGCGTGAAGCTGTCGCCGCGGCATCTGCAGCAGTATCGCGAAGTCTGCGGCGTGCCGAACGGTATCGCCGCCTTGCCGCCGGCTTATCTGCACACCGTGGCCATGCCCATGCACATGCAGCTGTTCATCGCGAACGGCTTCCCGGTGAAGGTGCTGGGACTGATCCACCTGCGGAACACCATTCGCGTCCACAAGAGCGTCGACGTTGCCGTGCCGCTGCGCCTGCGGGTGCATTTCGACACCCTGCGGCTGACCGACGCCGGTCAGGAATACGATTTCACCACCCGCTACGAGCAGCACGGCGAACTGGTCTGGGAGGAAATCAGCACCATGTTCGCGCGCGGCAATGCGCCGGCCAAGGGCGAAGGCGGCAAGCGTCCGTCGATCGAGCGCTCCGCGCATCCGCAGAACGGAGTCGATACGCAGACTCTGGAAATCCCGCAGAACACCGGTTGGCGCTACGCGCGCGTGTCGGGTGATTTCAATCCGATTCATCTGACGGCGCGCACCGCCGAGATGTTCGGATTCAAGCAGCCGGTGGCGCACGGCATGTGGTCGCTGGGCCGTTGTCTCGGCGCCGCGGCTCAGCAGTTGCCATCGGAACGAATCCAGGTCGATACCCAGTTCAAGCTGCCGGTGTACCTGCCGTCGCAGGCGCTGGCGCGCACCTGGGAGGTGGACGGCGGCAACGACATCTCGATGTGCACGATGCGCGGCGACCGATTGCACCTGGCGATGCAGGTGCGCAAGTTTTAACGAAGGGACGGAAGCGAAGCTCCATGGAACTGCTCGAAGGAATTGAATCGCGGACCTCGGCGACGAAGCTCGGCGAGCCCGCGCCGACGCGCGAACATCTGGAACGCATCATCAACGCCGGCCTGCGTGCGCCGGATCATGGTCGGCTGCGGCCATGGCGTTTCGTGGTGCTGGAGGGTGCAGCCCGAGCGAAGCTCGGCGATGTGATGGCCGACATGCTGCGCGCCAAGTTGCCGGATGCAACGCCGGATCAGCTGAATTCCGAGCGCAACAAGCCGATGCGTGCGCCGATGATCGTGGCCGTGGCCGCCAAGATCACCAAGGGAAAGATTCCTGAGATCGAGCAGGTGCTGGCCGCCGGCGCGGCGGCGCAGAACATGTTCCTCGCTGCGAACGCGCTGGGTTACGGCGTGATGTGGAAGACCGGCGGTGCCGCTTACGATCCCAAGGTCAAGGCGCTGCTCGGACTCGCCCCCGAAGATCACATCGTCGGGCTGCTCTATCTTGGAACGACGACGACGGCCGGTCCGCTGATTCCTGCGCCCGCGGAAGGAGTCGTGCGCTGGCTGTGAACTGACTTGCCGGCGTTGTGAGCCGATTTGCGGGATACCCATCGAAGGGGACAACAATGACAGCAAGGTACGCGATGACCCGCCCGATCTATCTCTCCCGGCCGCTCGCGACGGTGCTGGCCGTGGCGCTTCTATGCAGCGTCGGTGCCTGCTCCAGAAAGCAGCCGGTTGAACCGGATCCTGCGCCCGCGCCGCCAGCTGCCGAACCGCAGGCGTCTGCGCCGGCACCTACAGGAAAAATCGTGGATATGATGGGTCCGTCGTGGAAGCTGGAAAGCTTCGATGCCAACGAGCCCGTGCCGGCGGATATCCAGATCACGCTCGGCGTCAGCGTCGGCAAGCTCAACGGCAACGGCGGCTGCAATCGCTACATGGGCTCGATCGACAACGGCGCTGCGCCCGGACAGCTGGTCATCGGGCCGCTGGCCTCGACCGACATGGCCTGTGCGCAGGCAGCGAATGAAGCTGAAGCGCGCTACCTGAGTGCTCTACAGCACGCCCGGACATTCACGCTGCAGGATGGCAAGCTGCTGGTCGGCTACATGGATGGCGATACCGCACGCACGCTGACGTATTCGCGATAGCCACGCGCAGATTCATCAACTACTGATTGACGTTGTTTCACCTGCAGGCGCTACTACCGGGGTGAAATACCGATATCTTCACGCAGCGCTCGCCTGCGCCTTGCTGCTGAGCGCTTGTGCCACCGATCCCATCGAAGTTGCCGGCGATGCCAGGGCGCTGCCGGCATTCCGGACTTTCAAAGTTCAGGAAGAGCGCTACGCCTTTCCCGAGCAGATCACCGACGAACAGCGACAGCACGTCAGCTCCGAATTGCGTCGGGCCGCCGTTGGTGCGCTGGAGAGTCGTGGCTACCAGCAGGTGACGGCCGATGCGGCTCCGGATGTGCTGGTCGTGCTTGGCGCGGTCAGCCGGACCACGCTGACGCCGGCCACTGAAGCCGAACTCAACAAGCACATCAGGCCGGTGGATACATCCGTGTTCGATGCGTCTGCCGGAAATGCGCCGGGCGGCGTTGCGAACGATCGGCCGGCGGGTGTCGGCCGGGAAGGCGACCTGATCCTGTATCTGCTCGATCCGGCTACGCAGCGTTCGCTGTGGCGGGCCAGCGCCAGCGGCTCGGCCACCAGCGCCAACGAAGCGCTACGCAAAGCACGCGCCACCTACCGCTCGATGGCCAAGAAGCTTCCCGAAGCGGGCGCCGGTACGAAATAATCAACGAATAACAGCCGACGTACGGCAGACTTTTCCGGAGGTCTCACATGCTGCGCACCCTGTACGCACTTCTGTGCGTTCCGATGCTTCTTGCTCCGCTCCAGGTCGTTGCGCAGGCGCAGCCCAACGCCGCCGAGACAGCGTTGGCGGCCATCATTGCCGACTATGAGAAATTCCAGAAGAAGGTGGATCCGGTCACTGCCGGACAGGAAGGCGACCGGGATGCGTTGCGACGCCTGCCGGACGTGCGGCCGCAAACCGAAGCGGCGCAGCTCGAAGAACTGAAGGCTTTCCGCCAGCGTCTGGCCGACATCGATGCGGGACAGCTGGCAGCAGATTCACCGCTCAATCACGCCTTGCTGTCGCATCTGGTGGCGGAATCGATCGAGGAGGCCGCCTTCGATTTCTCACGCATCGCCTTCCAGAACGACGACGGCTTCCACACGCTGGCGGACTATCTGGCGCGCACTACGTCCATTGCTTCGCGTGAGGATGCGGATGCATGGATGGCTCGATTGGAAGCGCTGCCTGACTGGTACGACCAGAACATTGCCAACCTGCGCCGGGGGATCAAGACCCGCCTCACTCAGCCGCGCATCGTGGTCGATCGGGTGCTCGAGGTAGCGCGCCGGCAGGCCGATATGAAGGCGCAGGACAGCCCGCTGTTCCTGCCTTTCACGCGTCTATCTGCAACCATTCCGGCGCAAGCCCAGACCGAATATCGAACGAAGGCCCTGCAGCTGATCGATTCGCGCATCCTGCCGGTGCAGAAAGCTTTCGCCACCTTCCTGGCGCGCGAATATTTGCCGGCAGCGCGCCGCTCGCTCGCATGGCGCTCCACGCCAAATGGCGAAGCGAGCTATCGCTTCCTGGTGCGTCGTGAAACCACCACGCACATGACGCCGGACGAAATCCATCAGCTGGGTCTTTCCGAGGTCGCGCGCATTCGCGGCTTGATGGAGAAGACCATTACGGAAACCGGTTTCAAGGGCAGCTTTGCGGATTTCCTGCAAATGCTGCGCACCGATCCGCGCTTCTATGCGCATACGCCGCAAGAGCTGTTGGAGAAGGCGAGTGAAATCGCCAAGCGTGCGGACGATCGCTTGCCGCCGCTGTTCGGGACGCTGCCGCGCCTGACTTACGGCGTGCGCCCGGTGCCGCAGGAAATGGCCGAAGGCTACACGACCGGCCGCTACTGGAGCGGCAGCCCGACGCTCGGCCAGGCCGGCGGCTACATGGTCAACACTTCGCATCTGGATCAGCGGCCGCTGTACGAGCTGCCGGCGCTCACCGTGCACGAAGCGGTGCCTGGGCACCACCTGCAGATCGCACTGTCGCAGGAACTGACGGGGCTGCCGTATTTCCGCCGCAACTTGGGGCCGACCGCGTTCATCGAAGGCTGGGGCCTGTATTCCGAATTCCTCGGCGAGGAGATGGGGATCTATCGCGATCCCTACGAGCGCTTCGGCCGCTATTCCTATGAGATGTGGCGGGCCTGCCGCCTCGTTGCCGACACAGGCATCCACTGGCTCGGCTGGGACATCGAGAAGGCGCGCAGCTGCTTCACCGAGAATTCGGCGCTGGCGCCGCACAATATCCAGACGGAGCTGGAGCGCTACATTTCCTGGCCCGGCCAGGCATTGGCTTACAAGATAGGTGAACTGCGCTTCCGTGCACTGCGCAGCGAAGCAGAGAAGGCGTTGGGCGAACGTTTCAATGTCCGCCAGTTCCACGACGTGGTGCTGCTCGGTGGCGCACTACCGATGGATGTGCTGGAGACACGAGTGCGGGCCTGGATTCGCACTCAGCTCGATTCTGGCCAGCGCGAGTAAGCGTTACAGCCGCTTCATTTTGCCGTTGGTCGAGATCGGGCAGGCGCGGCCAGTCATCCTGGCCGCAGCATCTCCACGTGCGGGATGTCGTCTTCGAGGTAGCGCTCGGACGCCGTCACGAAGCCAAACGATCCATAGAATCGTTCCAGATGCGCCTGGGCGCTGATGCGCATACCCTGGCCAGGGTGGTGCCGGTCGATGTATTCCAATGACATTTCAACCAGCGTGCGCCCGACACCCGTGCCGCGGAACGGCTTCGAGGTCAGTACCCGGCCGATCGAAGGTTCGGCATAGCGCACGCCCGGTCCAAGCACGCGCAAATACGCGGCAACTTCGCTGCCCGACCAGCCGATCAGGTGCATGGCGTCGAGATCAAGCCCGTCCAGCTCCTGGTAGGGGCAGGACTGCTCGACCACGAACACCGCCTCGCGCGCGGCGCAGACTGCATACAACTGTGGCGCCGACAGGTCGGCGAATCGGTCCCATTGCCACTGGATCATCGGTGCTCCGTTGCTGTGTGTGTCGGAAGATACAATGGTATGCGGCAACCCGCCTTGCTACCTTCGGGGTCGCTGGTTAGCCTAGCGAAAGCGTTGCGGACCGCGTGTGCCGGATCGGAGCAGGCGCCAGAACAAGAGCCAGGACGCACGGCATTCGGGATACGACCTACGTGTCGACCTCCGGGGACCTCTTGAGTCACTCACCGCCGACAGTCGTTCGGAAATCCGGTTGCGGAGAGCCGCCATGAACGGCGCCCCCGAACCGGTCGGCACACTCGAAGTTGCGATACAGCACACCGCCAGGTTGCTCGAGAGCAACGCGGCGCTGGCGATCGAGCAGGCCGGCGAAATTCTCAAGGCGCTGCCCGGCCATCCCGTGGCCACACTGCTGCTGGGCGTTGCACAACGACGGTGCGGGGAGTCCACGCAGGCCGTCTCGACCTTGCAGACGCTGGGCCAGCTGCACCCGAAATGGGCATTGCCGCAGTACGAACTCGGATTGGCGCTGGGTGCTGCGGGCGACGGCGAGGGAGCGCTCGTCGCATTACGTAGCGCTGTGGCATTGAAACCGGACATGCCCGATGCGTGGCGTGCGCTGGGCGATCACTTGATGGCCCAAGGCGATACCCAGGGGGCCGATGACGCATACGCCCAGCACATCAAGTACTCCACGCGTGATCCGCGCCTGATGGAAGCCGGCGCAGCGCTCTGTTCGAACCACATCGCGGCGGCTGAGGCATTACTGCGTGAGCATCTGAAGGAGCATCCCACGGATGTGGCTGGCATACGCATGCTGGCAGAGGTGGCGGCTCGTCTTGGCCGCTACGAAGATTCCGAAACGCTGCTGGCGCGCTGCCTGGAACTCGCGCCTAGCTTCGCCGCGGCACGGCACCATTACGCCGTGGTCCTGCGCAAGCAGAACAGGTGGCACGAGGCGCTGATGCAGGTCAATCAGCTGTTGACCGTGGATCCGCGCAACCCTGGATATCGCAATCTGAAGGCCGCGGTGCTCGCCAGCACTGGCGAGTACAGCCAGGCGATCGAACTGTACGCCGAGGTGCTCGCCGAGTATCCGCACCATGCCAAGGTCTGGATGAGCTACGGCCATGCGCTGAAAACAGCTGGCCGCCAGCAGGAGTGCATCGCCACCTATCGCAAGTCGATCGAGCTGGCGCCGGAACTGGGCGAAGCCTACTGGAGCCTGGCGAATCTCAAGACCTTCCGTTTCACACCCCAGGACCTGGCGGCGATGCGGGCCCAGCTGGAGCGCCCGGATCTGACGGCGGAAGATCGCCTGCATTTTCATTTCGCCCTGGGCAAAGCACTCGAGGACGCACGTCAGTACGCCGACTCTTTCGAGCACTACGAACGCGGCAACGGCCTGCGTCGTGCCGGCGCTCCCTACGATGCCGAAGAAACATCGGCGCGCGTGCGTCGCTCGAAGGCGCTGTTCTCGCCAGCGTTCTTCCAGGAACGAGCCGGATGGGGCGCTGCTGCACCGGATCCAATCTTCATCGTCGGATTGCCGCGCGCGGGCTCGACGCTGCTCGAACAGATCCTATCGAGTCACCCGCAAGTCGAGGGCACCATGGAGCTGCCCGATCTGATCGCGATAGCACGCAGCGTGAGCGGCCGGCGCATCCACGGCGACAACTCCCGCTATCCTGACGTGCTTGCGACGCTGACGAGCGAGGAGCTGCGTACGCTGGGCGAGCGGTACCTGGCGCAGACGCGCATCCAGCGCAAGACCGATGCGCCATTCTTCATCGACAAGATGCCGAACAACTGGGCGCATGTCGGCCTGATCCATCTGATCCTGCCCAATGCCCGGATCATCGATGCACGCCGGCATCCGCTCGGCTGCTGCTTTTCCGGCTTCAAGCAGCATTTCGCGCGCGGCCAGAATTTCACGTACGGCCTGGAGGACATCGGCCGCTACTACCACGACTACGTGGAGTTCATGGCGCACTTCGACGAAGTGCTGCCGGGCCGCTTGCACCGGGTCATCTACGAAGCCCTGATCGAAGACACCGAAACCGAGGTGCGCCGGCTGCTGGCGTACTGCGGCCTGGCCTTCGACGAGCGCTGCCTGCGCTTCTACGAGAACGAACGCGCGGTGCGCACCGCCAGCTCCGAGCAGGTGCGCCAACCCATTTTTCGCGACGGCGTCGACCACTGGCGCCACTACGAACCCTGGCTCGGTCCGCTGCAAGGCGCGCTGGGTGCGGTGCTCGCTGCCTACCCGGCAGTGCCCCGGACTTTCAGCAACGCCACAGACTCGTGAGTGCAACTACGCGACTACGGGGAGACGAGATCATGACGCGAAGCAGATTGCGAAAACTGAAACGTACCCGGCCGGTGCAGCACGCATGCAGAACCTTGACGGGAGTGCCGCTGGCAGCGGCCATGCTCGCCATGAGCCCCGTGGGATGGGCTCAGCAGGAGCAGGGCGGCGCCGTGCTGGAGAACGTCATCGTCACGGCGCAGAAGCGTCAGGAAGACCTGCAACAGGTGCCGCTGAGCATCCAGGCGCTGGGCACGGCCAAGCTCGAAGAGATGCATGTCACCAGCTTCAACGACTACGCGAAACTCCTGCCCAGCGTGGCCTATCAGAGCCTGGGGCCGGGCTTCGCGCGCGTGTTCATGCGTGGCGTGGCCAGCGGTGATAACGGCAATCACTCCGGCCCGCTGCCCAGCGTCGGCACGTACCTGGACGAGCAACCGATCACGACCATCCAGGGCTCGCTGGACCTGCATGTCTACGACATCGAGCGCGTCGAGTCGCTGGCGGGCCCGCAGGGCACGCTGTACGGCGCCAGCTCCCAGGCCGGCACCATCCGCATCATCACCAACAAGCCCGATCCGAGCGCCTTCAAGGCCGGCTACGATCTGCAGGGCAATACCGTTTCGGGTGGCGGTGGCGGCTACGTCGTGGAAGGCTTCGTCAATCTGCCGATCAATTCCTCCACGGCGATCCGCCTGGTCGGCTGGAGCCAGCACGACGCGGGGTACATCGACAACGTCCCAGGCACGCTGACCTACGCCGCCATCCCCGACGGCTCCGGGCCGCTGGGAGCGGGCAGGGGACCGATCTGCATCGCCAACACCGCGACGCCGGGTTGCATCACCACGCCCAACCACCCGAAGAAGGACTATAACGACGTCGACACCTATGGCGGCCGCGCGGCACTGCGGATCAATCTCAACGACAGCTGGACCATCACACCCGCCTTCATGGGCCAGACCACGCGCGCCAACGGCATCTTCGGCTACAACCCGCAGCTCGGCGACCTGAAGGTGGCGCACTACTATCCGGAGAAGTCCAAGGACAGCTGGACGCAGGCGGCGTTGACGGTGGAGGGCCGGATCGGCAACTTCGATCTGGTCTACGCTGGCGCATACCTCAAGCGCCACGACGAGACCCACAGCGACTACACCGACTACTCCTCGTTCTACGATTACTACGGCAGCTACTTCTTCGACAATTCCGGCACGCTCATCAATCCGTCGCAGCGCATCGATGGTCGCGATGCCTACACCAAGCAGAGCCACGAGCTGCGTGTCTCCTCGCAGGTCACCGACCGGCTGCATTTCGTCGCCGGGCTGTTCGCACAGCGCCAGACCCACAACATCCAGCAGGTATACGTGGTCGACGACCTCGCCACGCAGCTGAGCGTGACCGGCTGGCCCGACGCCTGGTGGCTGACCAAGCAGGAGCGCATCGACCGCGACTACGCGCTGTTCGGCGAGGTGACCTACGACCTCACCCAGCAGCTGAGCCTCACCGGCGGCATCCGTTTCTTCGAGGCGAGGAACTCGCTGTCGGGCTTCTATGGCTTCAGCCTGAACAACGATTTCACCTCCGCAACCGGCGAGAAATCGTGCGTCCCGGGCCTGACCACCATCTCGGGCATCCCGTGCAGCAACCTGGACAAGGAGGTGAAGGAGAGCGGCAGCACGCCACGCGTCAATCTGACTTACAAGTTCAACGACGATGCGCTGGCCTACGCCACCTACTCGGAAGGCTTCCGGCCGGGCGGTGTCAATCGCCGCGGCACCTTCCCGCCGTACAAGTCCGACTACCTGAAGAATTACGAGGTCGGCTGGAAGACCACCTGGGGAGGCAACCGCCTGCGCTTCAACGGCGCGCTGTTCGTCGAAGACTGGGACGATTTCCAGTTCTCCTATCTGGGAGAGAATGCGCTGACGCAGGTGGTCAATGCCGGCGGCGCGCGCATCAAGGGAATCGAGGCGGACATCAGTTGGGCAGCGACGGAACAGCTGCTGCTCAACGGCGGCATGGCGTGGATGAACGCGGAGCTGACCCAGTTCTTCTGCCAGAACGTCGATCCCAGCGGCAAGCCCTTGCCGCCCGACCAATGTCCGGCCGGCAGCGAGGCGCACAAGGGCTCGGTTCTGCCGGTCACGCCGAAGTTCAAGGCGAATCTGACGGCGCGTTATCAATTCGACCTCGGTCAGTACGGTGCGCATCTGCAAGGCACCTACGCTTACCAGAGCATGAGCCCGTCGGCGCTGCTGCAATCGGACCGTGATGTACTGGGCGACCAGGGGGCGTACGGCGTATTCGACTTCACGGCCGGCATCGACATCGGCAGCATCTCGATGGAGCTGTTCGCCAACAATGCATTCGACAAGCGGGCGGCTCTGTATCGCTACGCCGAATGCGACTCGAGCAAGTGCGGCCATACCGCGACCTACATCGTGCCCAACACGCCGCGCATGGTCGGGCTGAAGTTCGCACAGAGGTTCTGACGAGTTGCGGCAGGTAGCGTCGCTCACGCGGCGCTGCCTGCTGCTCACAGGCGAGCGCAGTCGAGAGTTGCCGCATGAGGCAGCGGCAGCTCCAGGCTGACCTGCGTTGTCATGCCCGGAACCGGGCTAGTAGTATTCTGCGGGCCACGGGACGCACAGTGAGGCGGCCGCGCGGCGCAGCGATCTCCCGCAACCGATTGCACCAGGGGCCCACTCATGTCCGTGCAGACCATGACACAGGCACGCACCGGCGCCGGCAACGTCAACTATCGCGCCGCCCTCGTGGTGCTGACGTCCCTGTTCCTGATGTGGGGACTGATCACCTCGCTCAACGACATCCTGATCCCGCATCTCAAGGCCGCGTTCTCGCTGAGCTACGTCGAGGCCATGCTGATCCAGTTCTGCTTCTTCGGCGCCTACTTCGTGATGTCGCTGCCGTCGGGCTACCTGGTGGAGCGGGCAGGGTACAAGCGCGGCATCATCATCGGCCTGGCGACGGCCGGCATCGGCTGCCTGCTGTTCTACCCGGCTGCCGGCAGCCACTCGTATGTGTTCTTCCTGCTGGCGCTGTTCATCCTGGCCTCGGGCATCACGCTATTGCAGGTGGCAGCCAATCCGTACGTGGCCATTCTCGGCCCGCCGCAGACGGCTTCGGCGCGTTTGAATCTGACGCAGGCCTTCAACTCGCTGGGCACGACCATCGGGCCGTTCCTCGGCTCGGTGCTGATCCTGTCGGCGAGCCTTCCGCAACCGGATGCCGCCTCGCAGGCTGCGGCGGAAGCGGCTTCGGTGCAGGGGCCGTATCTGGCGCTGGCGGCCGTGCTGTTCATGATCGCCGTGCTGATCGGCATCGTGCGGCTGCCGAGTGTCGAGGCCGCCCAGCAACCGGCCGATGCGCCGGCTGCGGGCGCCTACCAGCAGCACGACAGCGTGTGGGCCTACCGGCACCTGGTGCTGGGCGCGATCGGCATTTTTGTTTACGTCGGTGCCGAAGTGGCGATCGGCAGCTTCCTGGTGAACTTCATGGAGCGGCCGGATATCGCCGGGCTCTCCGCCGAGACCGCCGGCAAGCATCTGTCGCTGTACTGGGGCGGCGCCATGGTCGGGCGATTCATCGGCTCGGCGGTGCTGGCGCGCGTGAAGCCGGGCAAGGTGCTGGCATTCAATGCGCTGGTGGCCGGTGTTCTGCTGCTCACGGCGATGCTGTTCGCCGGCCGCACGGCCATGTGGGCGCTGCTGGCCATCGGCCTGTTCAACTCCATCATGTTCCCGACCATCTTCACGCTGGCCATCGAGGGGCTGGGCCGGCACACGGGCGCAGGCTCGGGCGTGCTGTGCATGGCCATCGTCGGCGGCGCCATCGTTCCGGTGCTGCAGGGCTTCTATGCCGATCACATCAGCGTGCTGTATTCCTTCGTCATTCCGTTGCTGTGCTATCTCTATATCGCTTACTACGGCCTGAGGGGCCATTACGCGGACTTCAAACCAGTGAGCAGCTGAAGTTGCCGGAGCTCGCAGGGCTGAGACAACCCGCAGCAGGTAGAGAAGCGGAAAGCCGCTGCGGCACTCGCGTGCTCGTGATCTTATGTCCAGCGCGCGCTTGCAGTTGAAGGCCGGCTTGATGGGCGGTGCAGCAGTGAGAGGACGTTGACGCGCACCGATATGCCATCCTGGTCTTACACAAATCGGTGCTGTCGGTGTATAGAAAAGCCTGGGACAACGGGTCCCAGCCGAAAGAAATGGGATGCAGCATGATCCTCACCACCCGTACAAGAAAAATGATCCAGGCGCTGGCCTGCGCGGCGGCTCTCGGGGCGGCGTCGACGGTATTGACCTCGTCCGTGGCGCTGGCCGCCGAGCCCGCCAACAAGATCACCACCAAGGCCGTCGCCGAGCCGCTGAAAAAAGCGCAGGCGGCGATGAAGAAGAAGCAGTGGGACACCGCTGCGGCGGAGATCAAGAAGGCACAGGCGGTACAGCAGAAGACCGCCTTCGAGACCTACCAGCTCGATGAGTTCCTGGGCTACATCCTGATCCAGCAGAAGAAGTTCGGCGAAGCCGCACCGGTCTTCGAGCGCGCGCTGAACTCCGGCCGGGTGCCGGCGGCGCAGGTGGACGATCGCATGCGCACGCTCGCCGAGCTGTACTTCCAGCTCAAGAACGACCGCAAGGCGGTGGAGTGGGCCAACAAGTTCCTGAGCAAGAATCCCAACCAGCAGGACGTGTCGGTGCTGCTGGCGCAAGCGGAATATCGCCTGGGCGACTACAAGAACGCGACCGCGCACATGAACAAGGTCATCAGCAGCGCCGAACGCGCCGGCCGGCAGCCGTCGGAGAGCTGGCTGCAGATCGTCCAGAGCTCGCAGTACAAGCTGAACGACAACAAGGGTTCGGCCGCCGTGCTGAGCAAGCTCGTTCGCTACTATCCGAAACCGGAGTACTGGACCAGCCTGCTGGACATCTACAGCCGCGACGTCACCGACGACTCGCTCAAGCTCGGCTACTACCGGCTCATGAACGAAGTGGGCGTACTCAAGCGCCGTGACCGCTACTTCGAGATGGCGCAGCTGGCGATCGATGCCGGCGTGCCGAGTGAAGCACAGCAGATCCTCGAAACCGGCTTGCAGAACGGCGCGCTCAAGACCGATGACAAGCTTGAGCACGGCCGCATCGAACGCCTGCTGAACATGGCGAAGCAGCGCACCACCGCCGATCGTGCCTCGCTGGAGCAGCTGGCGAAGGAAGGGGCGAAGGCGGCACAGGGGCAGGTCGATGTCGGCCTGGGTCAGGACTACCTCGGCTACGGCCGGTACGACGATGCCATCGCTGCGCTGAAGCGCGGCATCGGCAAAGGCGGGGTGACCGACATCAACGCGGCTCAGCTCAGCCTGGGACGCGCCTACCTGGAGAAGGGCCAGAAGGATCAGGCCCGGCAGGCATTCAAAGCGGTCGACAGCAAGTCCAAGTGGGGCGAGCTGGCGCAGTTGTGGGAGCTCCACAGCTACGCCGCCGCCTGAAGCGATCGAGCTGATCGACTCAGGTCATTGATGCAATCTGGCAGAGATTCTCGGATCTCTGCCAGGTTGTGCCAGCGCTCCGTGGTTCAAGTATGCTGAACCGGTCGAGGCCGGGGTGTCACGACGCAATCTCAAGTGACGTCGAGCTAGGACGCCGCGCTACGCAGCATGCGAAAGACGCGGACGAGATCGCCCAGCTGGTAATGCGCATTCAAGCCGCTGGGGTTGGGCAATACCCAGACTGCTGCTGTTTCAAAAGACTCCTGCTGCGGCCCGATCACAGCCTTGGGTTTGCCGAAGGCCGCTCGATAGGCGCCAACGCCCAGCACGGCGACAATCCTGGGCTCGTATTTCCGGACCTTCTTGCGCAAGGTCTCATAGCCAGCGGCCAATTCGTCCTTCGCCAGCTCGTCGGCCGCCGCCGTAGTGCGGGTCACCAGGTTCGTTATCCCGAGTCCATGCTGCAATAAGGTCCGTTCCTCGGCCGGTGCGAGCTGACTTTCCGTGAAGCCCGCCTGATGCAGCACAGGCCAGAAGCGATTTCCCGGCCGCGCAAAGTGATGGCTTGTGGCGCCGGAATACAGGCCTGGATTGATGCCGCAGAAGAGCACGCGCAGTTGCGGTGCAATCACGTCTGGCACGGTTTTGTCTCTCGCCGCAAGCAACGCTGTTCGGCTCGGTGTACTGGATTTTTCGCGCATGAGGTCATTATCCGCAGACCGCGTCTGGTAATGAAATGCCTGCTGCGCAATGCGACAGGATCTCCCCCGTATGGGGCCGGAACATCGCTGGTCTCCAGGAGTTTGCGTAACGTCCTCCATTTGTGTCCGTGACTTTGCAGACATGCGCGTCGAGTCCACCTTCTGGCGACATCTGGACGAACAACGTCGCTATTTTCCGGACTGGACCGATCGCCCGCTGGCGATCAGCCCGGAGCTGGAAGCCGATCGCAACTCGTACCTGGCCGGCGGCTATGCCGAAGAGTTCGGCTATCGCGCCACGCTCACATCTTCGCGAGGAGTGCCGGTGCTCGACGAGGAGTTTCCGGAGCTCTGCAACGAATGGCGCAGCCAGGCGAGGGCGACACATCCCGGCTATCCGCTGCGACCCCATCCGTTTGCCGCCGATATCGACGTCATCGAGTCTCTTCAGGTCGCCAGCGAGACTTCTCGTGCCGCACCTGATCACGGCAATCGCTTCGTCACCAATGCAGAGGATGCAGAGCGCCACGGCACCTTCATGGCTGTCCGCCAGCGTAGCTATGAGCGCGAACGCCATACTGCAGCTCATCGCGCCGCGGCTGTGTCAACGCGATGGGCAGCCGCTTTGGTAGCGCTGCGATGGGCGTTTCGGCATCGCTAAGTGCCAGTACCTGCGCGATTCTGGGATCGCTGAGTTGAGCTCGGCAACGAGCTTCATGCAGAGAGAGGTGGCGCACGCGAATGATTCATTCGACACGCGAGGCGCTCCTGGCTAGAGCGTTTGTCGCAGTGTTACCCTGCATCGGACGGTGTCAACAAGTCCAAGAAAAGCGCCGACGGGGAACGGATGGGTCTCAGCAAAGCTGATGAAGTGACGGCATTGTGCCGTTACGTCTCAATTCCCTCAAAGCACCGGCTAGAGAGCGCCTTGGATTCGTCGCGACGTGCGCTTGGAGCACTATGCGCGATCGCCATTCTCGTGGCAGGCGTCCATCAAGAGGCGGCCGCTGAGACGAAAGATAGAATATATCTCACCCGGATCGGCCCTTCGCGTTCCGAACTGTTCATCGCGAACCTCGACGGCACTCACGAACGTCAACTTCTGCCGAGCCCCTCGGTCGATTACAACGCTTCATTTTCCAAGGATGGTCAATGGGTGGTCTTCACCTCCGAGCGCGCAGGGTCGGCCGATATCTATCGGGTCCGCACCGATGGCTCTGGCCTCGAGCGCCTGACCGATAGCCCCTGGTTTGACGATCAAGCGGCGCTCTCACCCGATGGTAGAACCCTCGCGTTCGTATCCACCCGGGAGCGCGGCACCGCCGATATCTGGCTTCTCGACCTTCACACCCGCCGATCTCGAAATCTGACACAGGGCATTGGCGGAAATTTTCGTCCGAGCTGGTCGCCTGACGGCAAGACAATCGCGTTCACCTCGGACCGAGGCGAGCCACACCGCCGCAACGATCCCATATGGGAGTTGATGCACTTCACGGCGCTCTACACGATGGATACCGACGGCCTCGGCCTGCGTCGTCTAACGCCGGTAGATGAAGTTGCGGAAAACCCGAAATGGTCGCCAGACGGCAAACGGATCATCTACACGCATCGAAGCGACGATCAGCATCCTCGGCAGATCATCGCGATCACGCTTCAAACCGGCGCCAAGGAAACGATCGTCGAAGGCCTGCCCGGCGGCCCTTCGACTTCAGCGCAATATATCGGCGACCGTGAGGTGGCCTACACGGCGGCAGGGACACTTCGATATACCTCAGGCCGTCAGGGAAGTGAGTCGATCCGCGCCGTTCACCCAACGTGGTCTCCGGATGCAACTCAAGTGGTTTATGAAAGGGCGATCGCGGAGCCTTCAGCGACCACGCCGGTCATCACAACTTACAGTATCAATCCGAGGTTTGAGCTGTTTCGTACCGGCCGCTTCCCGACGTTCTCATCGGACGGACGCCAGTTTCTCGTCAGCGGTAACCTGCCGTCGGAAGATCGCAGCATCCGCATCATGGATGCGAGCGGCGCCAACATTCGAACGGTTTTCCAGAACGACAAGCTCGTGATCGGGGGTACATCGTGGTCTGCCGACGATGGCTTGATCGCGTTCGGCCTGGGAGGTTTCTTCGAACGGCCGGTCGCTCCGGCTCGGTTGGCGACCATCCGGCCTGACGGCTCCGGTTTCCGTGTGCTGATCCAGGGAGATGGCAACAGTGGTCTGCCCAGCTTTGCACCCGACGGAAGACGGCTCGTATTCCGGGCCCTTGGGAAGACTGATCAAGGTTTGAGGGTACTGGCACTCGCTGATATGAAACTCTCGATGCTGACTACGGGATGGGACAATTTCCCTGCCTGGTCTCCGTGCGGCGACCGAATAACCTTCACTCGGCAGGTCGACGGCGATTTCGAGATCTTCACCATCAAAGCGGATGGTACCGACCTGCGCCAGCTTACCCATGACCATGGCAACAATGCGCATTCGATCTGGTCGCCTGACGGTCAGTGGATCATGTTCACGTCTTCGCGAATGGGCTGGAAGGACGACGAGCCCGGTTTTCAGCCCCTCGGGGAATTGTTTGCCATGCGCGCCGACGGAACCGAGTTGCAACAAGTCACCGACAACAGGTGGGAAGACCTGACGGGTGCGTGGCTGACTTCGAGCGGCGTGCCACGCGACGAACTGGGTTGTAAGCGCGCACGGTGATCGTGTCGATAGCAGGGATGGACCTGTCTTTTTTGCTCGCAGCGTGAGGTCTGATGCGTCTTGGACGGAATAATTACAAAGCACAGGACATTCAAGAAAATGACGTTCCGGCGATTTATCCAACTGCTTGGGCTATCGGCTCTGTCGTGCACATCCCTGGTGTGCATCGCCGTCGCGTCGGATGTGCCGCCGCCGTGGGCCTACGGCTTCGAAGGCCCACCGCCGCTTCAGACCGCGTTGGAGCAGCAAGGCCCAGCTCCTGCTGCTCAGTCAAAGCTAGCTACGCCAGATGTCCGATTGAGGAGTCTGCCCGGTAGCGAGCTCCAATTCACCGCGGAGCAGATTCATGATCCTTTTGGCCCTGCCGACTGGTATCCGGACGATCATCCAAAGATGCCGAGTATCGTCGCACATGGAAACAAGCCGAATGTCATGGCTTGTGCCCTGTGTCACTACCCCAATGGCAAGGGCCGGCCGGAAAACGCAGCCGTCGCTGGCTTGCCGGTGGCCTACTTCATCGAGCAGATGCAGAGTTTCAGGAATGGCAGCCGCAAGTCCGCGGACGCACGCAAGAGCAACACGAATCTGATGATCGCGGCTGCTCAGGCCATGACGGACGAGGAGATCATGGCGGCCGCCCAATACTTCGGTTCGATGAAATGGACGCCCTGGGTCAAGGTCGTCGAAACGCAATGGGTGCCGAAGACCAGGATCTCCGGCGGCATGTTCCTGCCTATCAAGGAGGATGATGAGAAAGAGCTGCTGGGAGAACGCATCATCGAGGTTCCGCACGACGTCGAGGCTGTAACGCAGCTACGCAATCCGCGCGTCGGTTTCATCGCCTACGTGCCCATCGGTAGCCTCAAGCGGGGCTCGGAGCTCGTGACGACCGGCGCGGGGAAAACAGTAGCCTGTGGCACTTGCCACGGCCCAGATCTGAGCGGGACGGAATCGGTGCCAGGCATTGCCGGCCGCTCGCCTAGCTATCTGGTGCGGCAGATGTTCGATATGAAAGTCGGCGCTCGTAGTAGCGTTGGTGCGCAGTTGATGAAGCCAGTGGTCTCGAAACTGGATGAGCAGGACATGCTTGCGATCGCGGCGTATGTCGCATCCCGCGATCCCTCGTGAGAGGGAGCAGGGCGGCGAGCCCTTTTCTGTAGATACCACGCATAGCGCGTCACAGGCCTGTACCAGCTCGAGCGTAAGCACGTGGGTTTGGTATTGTTAGTCGAACCCACGTCGAAGGTCATGCATATGCTGTCACCCATTGCATCACTGCCCGAACGCTTGCGTTCGAAGCCGACCAATTTCCTTGGCTGGTCAGAGTTTCGCGATCCCATGGTGGTGGGCATCATGGCGCGATCCGGGTATGACGCCATCCTGCTTGACCAGCAGCACGGCTTCCACGATGGGGCATCCTGCATTGCCGGCATCTCGGCGTTCCCGGCGTTGATGGCGTTCTTGCAGGCCCTGGAGATCTATCGGTCGCTCTGTGCGAAGGACAAAACTTCGATCCGACCGGCGAGGCCGTTCAATCGGCCATGAAGCACATTGCGCATCGAACGCGCGCAGCCGGGAAATTTGCATGCGGTTTTGCCGGGACCGCCGAGGGTGCCCGCAGACTGGCGCGCGACGGATATCACTTGGTTTCGGTCGGCTACGACGGCGGGATCATCGCCGATGCCTTCACCGCGATGATCGCGCAGGCCTCTGCCAAGTAGCTGAATCTGCAGCGTGTCACGGAAATTTCCCGGCGTTTTGGCTACAAACGCCGAGCTATGAGCTATTACCATCGTCAGGAAGAGCCGGATTTCTTCGGCGACGTGGCCAAGTTGGCCTTGGGATCTTCTTTGGCGTGCTGCTGATCTGGATGGTTGTTGAGCTGCGGGCACGTTATGAGCTGCGTCAGGCGCAGCAGGAGATTGCTGCGGTTGCCGATCAGATGCAGCGCGAACTAGATGCACAGGCGCGTCAAGCGCGCGCTGTGCGACTCCTTCAGCAGGAACAGGCTCAGAAGGCTGCGCAGCGCCGTGTTGAACAGCAGCAGCTCCAGGCACAGCGTCTTCACGAGTTCAACGAAGCAAACCGGCGTAAAGAGGCTGCGTGGCGAGAATTCTATAAACCCGCATCTGAGTGTCAGAACGATGTGAGTGTTGCATGTGGCAATGCCTACATTCGGGCGCGGCAGGAATTCGAGCGTCGTTACGCGGCCGGCGAACTGTGAAAATCAGTTGCGGCTCGTGAGCTGCCGTTTCAGCTCTTTGATCAGCTCGCGGGTATACGGGTGGCTCGACAGGCTTGGGCGGCTGTCCAGTCTATGATATTTACCATAATATACATTATGCGCAATTAGCCTAAAGGGGCTAGGAGATGCGTAATCGATTGCCTCGGCAGCCAAAAAGCCCTCGAACTCGTCTCCCCGCAGCCACCACGGATGGCACAAACAGCCGCTCATGGATTGCAACGCCGGCTCCCGACCTGGGCTGCTGGTTGGATCCAGCTCATCGCGGATGGCGATCTCGGCCGTATCGATCCCGCCTGGGCCCAGTGGCGGCTTCGGCGCGGCGAATTGATTTCGCCTGACGGCTGGAGCTTCAGGCCGGGTGAAGTTGCCACCATTGCGTTTCGCAATCAGAAAATTCGCTTCCTCAAGGACGATTTGGAGCGACGCGGATCGAATTGCAGAAGCTGCTGCCGCGTGACCCGCGCTGACGCCGCGATGATCGCCGGGCAACGACGGCAATACGATTACCGACGGCCTTCGCCCGACCGCCGTCGCTGTTATGCGCCGGGTTGCCTTTCGAAGTCGCAGGTGTATATTCCAACGCTAGTTCCTTGAGTGACCAATAGAAAGTCATCGAGCGAACTTAAAGTAGATTCTCACTTCGCCGCCGCTGTCGTCGTCGCTTCTGCGCTACAGGCCTGCTGCGGCAAAGCCGTTCACTCACTCCGTCCGTGTGGGGAGGAAGTTGCAATGAGCAACGCCTGGGAGAGTTTTTTCGCCGCGACCGTGGTCCTGGCATCCGCCGGACCGGTCAAGCATCGCTTGTTCGAAGCCTACCGGACCCATCTGCTGGGGCTGGACCAGGAAGATCTGCCCAAGGAAATCCGCGAGGAATTCTCTTCGGTGTGCAGCTGCATGTCGTGCGTGCGCCCGCTGCGAGGCGAAACGGCTGAGCAAGCCACAGTGCGCAAGATGTCCGACATCGAAGCTGGCCAGATCGCGGTGCGTATCGTGAACATGCTTGGCGTAATTGCGCGAGTGCAACTGTTCCAGCGGCCGCCCAAGCTGCGAGCAGTCGGCGACGATTGAAGCCTGTCAGACGCGGCGCGGCCGTATCGGAGTGGATCGGCTGATGCCTGGTGTCGCACCTGCCACAACGGCAACCAACCTGTTCGCGCGCTTGCCGCGTAATCGCACAGGACGCGGCCAGTACTAGTCCAGCTTGAAATCGATCACGTCCCAGCGCGCCGTATCCTCATGGCGCGCCTGGCGCCGGATGGCATCGGCGATCGAGCGCTCGTTCCATTCGATGATCTCATCGCCCAGTGCCTCCAGCTGTACCGGCAGCTTCTCCTTCACGCCGAAGGACTCCAGCACGATCACCGGCTTGTCCATGCCCTTGGCGCAATTGAGCTGAAAATCGATCCATTCGCGGTGCTGGCGATACAGGCCGGACGGCACGATCACCACCTCGGCCAGGGCGATCTGCTTGCGCAATTCCTCGCGCATGGCCTCGCCGCTCGACCCCAGGCGCGGCGACGGATCGCTGCAGTTGCGATAGTAGAAATTGTGGGAGCTTTCCAGGTACTCGAACACCCGCTCGTAGTCGTCGGCCGGCTCGAACACGTGGCTGACGAAAAGTCGTACGGGATTCTGCTGCGAAATACTCACGTCGTCCTCGCCGGTGCGGCTTCTTTCGGGTGGAATCTTAATCGAGAATACGTGTATTTGCCGACTTGCCCGCGTCCTTGCGAGCACCCACAGCGCAGCGGTCGGGCGTGCGATAGAATGCGGCGCTGCGATTCCTCCGCGCGCCTTCCCCAGTCGAACGATGCGCTTTGTTCTCTACAACATCCGGTATGCGACCGGCACGGGCCCGGCGTTCCATTTACCGGTTCCGGGTGCGGGCTACCTGCGCAGCAACTCGCGCGTGCTGGAGCGTCTGACGCAATACCTCAAGTCGCTGGATCCGGACCTGGTCGGGCTGATCGAGGTCGACACCGGCTCGATCCGCTCCGGACTGGTGAACCAGGCTACGCAGATTGCCAGCGCCCTGGGACATTACTCGATGTACCAGTGCAAGTACGGCGCGGCCTCGTTCAACCAGCTGCTGCCCATCGTGCGCAAGCAGGGCAACGCTTTCCTGGCGGCGCCGCGGGTCGAAGGCGAGCGTTTCCACTATTTCGAAACCGGCATCAAGC
>Ga0182738_1001780_pt1 | contig 26269 bp, 25 predicted proteins | sample eDN5th30CBELigMG_FD_128876 | JGI IMG/M metagenome (GOLD analysis project Ga0182738, IMG submission 128876) | Enriched Miracle-Growth compost microbial communities from Emeryville, California, USA - eDNA 5th pass 30_C BE-Lig MG (version 2)... ...
AACCCCAAACCCCAAACCCCAAACCCCAAAACCCCAAACCCTAATACATTACTAAAATTGAAAGTTATCAGGAATTCCTCAGAGTGATTTTCTGTTTATTCAAAAATTCTGCTGCTCCAAAAATTTTGATTCTTTCGAATCTTGTTGAAACTGAGTCTTTAGATTCCAGGAGCCCCAAAGCGTTTATTATGGCCGACTTTGTCGGGCTTTCAAACTCATTGTCGGATCTGACTATTTTTTGAGAAACCAAAAAAAAAAAATTGAGTCAAAAATATTTTTTTGAGAGTTCTGTTAAGAATTTTTTTGGGAAGAAATTTCTGACCAATTTTTTTTTTTCACACTGTTTTCATCATTTGAGAGGCTGAGAGAATTCTGTTCAAATCACATACTTTTACGACTAAACCTTTTATAATTATTAAATCATAATAAAAATACTGAGGTTTAGAAAACTATCTCCTTTAAAGATTGGGAAGCCCTGCTTTAACTTTTCTTGAATATCTTCCCTGAAAAACCCCACTATGAAAATAAATTTTGAAGTACATTTTGATTTCTTTGACATTTTTTGAGCAGAAAAAAATATTGAGTTGAGAAAAATTTTCAAGTTTATGAGCTAATTTTCTCATCGATCCACCTTTTTTGAATTCCTATTCCTGTAAATCTTTTGAACTTAAATAGATTGGCAGTTTGAGGTTATTCAAGCCGAATATTGAGCGTACTTGAAAAAGCACAAATAATATTGGTCTAGAATTTTATTGGAAAAATGTTGGAATAGAAAAGCTTCGAGAATTGAAAAAAATGATTTTCAAAGAAATACAGATTGTTTCATGGATTTTTCTAGGCAACAAAGATCTTTTTATTTCTTGGCTACTCTTACTGATTTACTTACATTTGTCAAATATTGAAGACTTTGAGAAATTATCAGAGAAAAATTAAAACTTTGAGTTGAGTTGAGAAAACCCACTAAGTTCACGATAAGAATGATAAAAGTCGAGGAACATTGAAACGTCCTGTATACTAGAGCTTAGTTTCTGAAGATATGAAAGGAGGAAGAGAAACTTATTGAAATAGCAGTTAATTTTTTCTTTAATTTGAGAATGAAGATGAAATTATCAAGATACAAAGCTATATATTTCTTTTGATTAATTGTAAGAGGGCCTTGCGGCCTATCAAAAATTGCTCAACTCGTTAGAGAAGAGACATATTGGAGTAGTTTTCAATTAGCAATCATCGCGCGTCAGCTAGGCGTCACTCGCAGCGATATTGCCCCTTGAGCAAAGATAATCAAGTTACGCAGTATCTAGCTTAAATAGTTAATTTATCTGGAAAATTTATGGGTGCTTTATTATAATCTGTTCATTTCGAACTATAATCTTTAATTAAACAATAATGGTTTTCTAAAATGGAAAACTGTTGGACTATACCTTTGGGAAAAATTAAAAACAGAAACTTCTCAGATCCATATCCAAATAGATCAGATCCTCTTCTTGATTCTTTCAAAACCAAATTCTTAAGAATACAACAGAATCTTGAGAAATTTGCTTGAAACATTAGAGCATCTGGAAATTATGGTTCCACAGCAGATATAGGCTCTAGAAAAATCACGAACCTTTAGCATAAAGAAGAGAGTTCCTCTTTGTTCCTAAATGTAAAAATTCCAGGAGAATAGTTCGAAAGTCAAATTCAATTTTTTTAAAATAGAATAGAAATATGGGAATAATATTGCAGAGGAAGAGAAATTTATAGCTTTCGATCTGAAAGACAAAGGTTCAACAAGAAAACAACTCGGAATTCAATATCCCCCTCGCTAATATCTCTTAGAATGTATTTATTTCTCATAAATTCAGATAAATCATGAATAGAAACGAACCTTCTAAGAAGTTAAACTTTTCTATAAAATAAAAAGAATGTTCTTTCTTGCCACTTGAAATGGAGGCCTTTTCCAAACAGAAAAAATTTCTAAAACGGATTTTTAGAGGAGATATTTCCCAAAAATCTCACTTTGAAATCAAAATCCCAAAAATCTCTTTGTCATTGATAATTTTGTTGTCTTTAAAAAAAATTGAGAAATATTCTTGAATGCATTTGGACTTGAGATGTGCTTTCACTCATTTAACTCAAATCTTCAATTCAATAGGAAATTATCTCTGCTCTAAAACACTTTAATTTTCAAGTTAGAAATTTTCACTTAATAAATCTCAAACAAAGATCATTGACTTTTTACAAAAAAGTTTCATATTCTTTTGAAAGAAAGTAAAATATAATTTAGTTTTCAGCCACCTCACATCAAATTCGCTAGTCAGTCAAACTCCTCTTTCATAATTTTCTCAAGTCACTGAGAATTTGAAAAACTTTTTGATTCTGACAAGTTTAGGAGTTTAATCAAAAATTTAACTACACTACAAAAATATGAATTTCTTGGTGGGAAAGAGTCTCATTTTATTGTTTTCATTTGTAGTCATTCATACGTCAGCTTTTATCTCTCAAGTATCTCCAAAAAGATGTTTTCCACTGTTAACTTGAAGTAGGAATTTTTGAATGGCCTAAAAGATTCTATTCATGCGAATTTCAAAAATAGATCGCCGCAAAGTAGACCTTCCCTTCACTTACTTTAAAAATTGCAAGAACTTTCCAACCTTTTTTATGCTATTCAAACCTTCCAAATAACAAATCAATCACTAAGCTCCATAATTTCAAACAATTCAGTCTCAATATGTTAATTATATTATCTTAGATCAATTAGGTCTGCAGATTTCTGAGTAATCTACCTTTTCAAGAAGTCGAAATTGAGAATTTGATCTTTGAATACTTTTACCTCAGAGAAAACTTTCAATGTTACAACCTAGACTTATCTCAAGTTCCTCCTAAATTGAATCTAATTCTCAATTTCAAAGGATATTGATAATTTTATGATCAAAGTGCGAACAGAAACTCACCTCAACGATCTAAGAGCAGCAATCTATTTCTCAAGCATTCAAAAACATCAAAAACAAATCAATTTTAGATTTCCCTGCCAAAAACTTGCTGATGAGTTGATAGAATTTAATGAAAACACTTTTAATGATCCAAAAACTAAGGTAATTCCTTTAAATCTATATGTCCTTGAAACCACTGCAAGGGAGTCTCTTTCTTCACTGCTGAAATGATATTTGAGTCTTACTCAATCTGCAAAAAAATGAATATCGTCACACCCAGACTTGAACAGCAACTTGACAAATTTTCGCTCATGGTTCTCAATAGTCTCACTCCTCTTAGAAAGGTAAAAAAACTTCCGATTGCTTTGTTATTCAACGTTTTCAGAATTGGAGACTTGCAGCCAAGAACGATTTTTTTACAAATGCAAACCTATTTTATTGGGTCCTAAACCTCAAACCCTCCCTTGTCTCCAATAACTACAAAGTCTATTATGCTCAATTGATTCATTCAGATAAAGTCTATCCAGTTTCTGCCAAAGAGATTTTTGACTTATTCCGACTTTCCCAAGAACTCAGAAATATTCCAATCCCCTCCCTTTTTTCTGAAACAATTGATGAAAATTATGAAAGACAATTAGTTATTCAAGTCTCAAACATCTTTCGCGAACCGTTCTATGACCTTTCAAAAACCAACCTCAAGTTCTTTCTGGTCAATGAAAAACAACAAATTGTTCCAAAAATAAAAAGTCAAATTCAAAATAGCAATCTCAAGTTAAACTTTGACTCAAAAAGCATTTCAAATTTTGGGCCTCATCAATTAAAGATCCAAATTACTCTCGGTAGTTCGACACCTTTTGATGTAATCTTTTTGTTTAATTCAAGCCTGATTAAACTTCAAAGTACCAAATTCCAGTGATAATCAAAGAGTATCTGCATCTCAATTATATCAGAGTTGGCTTCTCAAATAATTCCATCTATCCAAATTTGCATAAAAAGTATATCGAAAATATAAAAGGTTTGCTTCAATAATAAAATAGTGAAATTGGTTATAATCAAAGATTAACAAAAGAAGTTAATATTGATCAGAATCGATATTTTCATATTGGATTTAGACTAAATGACGAAATAAAAATTGATCTGGTCGCTATTAATCTGGCAAATATCAACTCAAAGCTCCCTATTGAAACTTTTCTCATGAAGAAAGATCAGGAGACCCATCTTTGGAAAGCTGTGATTGATTTCAAAAATAGAGTAAATAAATTTTCTTTCAGTTCTCTGAGCAAATTTCTAGACTCGCCATACCGATGATACCTATCGTATTGAGTTGGTTATTTCTGGAAAGTTCATTTATCCAATTCAATGGTAAATTTAGGAATTTATTATCTTTCAAATTTCAGGACGTTTGCACAACTCCATATCAAATCAGTAACCAAACACCAACAATCATTAGATGTCCAGAATGAAAATATTTTTTACCAACAAATTGAGCCTCAGAAATCACAACCTTCAATCCTTGTAATATTTCACCGCTCCAACCTTTTCTGACAACATAGATCACTGGATTTACAAATATTTTGATAATAACGGGACTTGGGGCATATTTTGTTTTATTGAAAAAGACAGATGTTACGTTAAAAGATACTCCCAAAAATTTGCTCAGAAAACTTGCACCCATCCTCTTTATAGTAAGTAGAATTTTTCAAAACTCTCCTGAATTTTGTTAGATTTTGATATTCTCTTCAATCACAATCTGTGTTTTATTTTTCGATAAAATCACTACCTTTGAAATTCTGTTCACCTTCCTTTTATTCGGTACTTTTCTGAGATAAAATCTTTGTTATTAATTCTATCTTCAAGTCGTTCCGATTATTGTTATTGGAAATATGGCCCATGGAGCTCTCAAGTAGTTCTCGAAGTATAATATTCCTTGTGATAAAAACTTGTTCCGAATGTGTATTCTTTCTTGTATGTATAAATTTTTTTATTCTTACCAGTAATTTTTCCCCTCCCTCCCTCCCTCCCTCCCTCCCTTCCTCATCGGACTACACTTTCTTTTTATCTTTAGTTTGGGAAAAAGCATGATTAATTATTTAAAGTCGAGAATTTAACACTCAAGAAAACAGCTTTTTTGAAAACCAAATACCTCAATGAGCAGTTTGAATCTAAGCTTGAATTCCTCTTCATCATCTTCAGACAATCGAATCGTAATGGACAAAACTGACATCCTTTTTTGAGATTTGAATAGTATCACAAATTGCAAAAATCAAGATACAATGAAAAACACTATGATCCCGGAACCACGACTATTGATGATGTAAACCAACTCAAAATTCATCTTTTCATCCTTTAGGCAATCGATGCTGCAGACAGTCACGGTAAATATCATGATAATGTCAGATACTTGTTCACTTTTCAATATGCTTTGTCTTCACTATTAATGATGGGCTTGTCCTTGCTCCTTGTGAAACCCAAATTCTTTTGCAAACAAGCAGATGGAACTTTTCAAGCGTGTACCGAAGATGAATATTGCGCTATAACCAACACTGATGATCACTATGTTAATTTAGAGGATAGTCGAAAAACTATAACAAGTGACTTTGAGTTATATTGTGATCGCCACTACATTATTGGCTGGCTTGGCTCCTTGTTATTCTTGGGTACCTTATTTTCTTCCTTTGGAAAAATCATCTCACTCAATCACTAAAAATAGGCACATATCTAGCAGGATTCTGTTTCCCTTATTTAGCCAACTGGAAAGGAAGAAAAATGGCAATCTACATTTCTGTCGCCCTTGGAGGTTTGGGAATGGTTGTCATCGGTGCTGCTAACCATATCGAAATCGTGATTGTCTTTATCGTTTTGGCAGGAATAGCTTTTGGAGGGTTTGAAATTATTGCGATAGTCTACACCGCGGAGTTATCAGGTTAACTCTTTATTTGCAAAGAAAGGTTGAACCTAACTTGACTAGGGGATAGTTTTAGAATCAAATCAAACACGACATTCAATATTGCCTGGTCTGTGACACAAGTTTTCACCACGACTTTCTTCCTCCTTGCCACCAGTTGGAGAATTGTTTGCATTGTCCTTATTGGTGCTCCCTTACTTATCAGCTTGTTTGTTATCAGAAACTATATTTACGAAACCCCACGTTTTCATTACTTCAAACAACATTATGCAGAAGCAAAAGATGTCCTCAATAAAATTGCAAAAGTGAATAGAAGACCCCCTATTACTGCCAGACTCTATGGAGAACAAGGTCAAGAAGCTGAAGAGGGAACTATCATCTTTCCAAAGAGACATGTGCCTCCTGAAGTTCAAGCAATTGCTAAAGGCGACTTTACTGGTTACTTGGACCTCTTTAAAGATAAACAACTCCGCAAAATCACCATATTCTTACTCTACGTCTGGTTCTTTAGAAATTTCGCATACTATGGACTGAATTTCTCGTTACCTTCCCTCGGAACTGAAGTCTACAGGAACTTTACTATCGCAGCATTTGCAGAAATTTTTGCAAATCTCACAGCAGACATCATAAATAAAAGGTTTGGAAGAAAACTATCATTAATCATTTCTGTTGGACTAGTCAGCCTTTCATGCCTCCTTATTATCTTCTTCCCAATTCCAGATGAATGTTACCTTGCTGTTGAAGGATGTTACCAAAAAAAGGTCTCAATCATCTCTGCGATCGTAAGTTTTTGTTTCTGAAAAAAATCCTAAACTCTTTAAAAGCTCGCAAAGTTTGGCTTGGCCTTTTTCGCAAGTGTATTAATCACTTATACTTCAGAAAGCTACCCAACTGAGGTCAGAACTCTGGGCTTAGGTCTTACAATGTCGACAGGCAGATTAGGAGCTATAGCTATGCCCTTCATTGTTGCCTGGATGGACAAGACACAGGTTAATCCTCTCTTTTCCTTCGGCGTCGCTGGTCTTATCGCTTTGGTTTTTATATATTTCCTTCCAGAAACCTACGGAAGAATCCTCAAAGACTATGTTCAAGAAATGAAACCAACAAGTCAACCATTACTTCGAATTTCAGAAACAAGTCATAAATTAGAAACAAGCTTTGATTAATATGTTTCGAAAATTAGAATTTTGTAATCTATATCTCCTCTATCCATGTTTAGAGACCATACATGGTCCTTGTTTTTGATTGCTATCGTACATATTTTTGGTCCTTCAAATTCAATCTAAAACAAATGAAACAGGTTTGACTTTGATCATATTTCTAATTTAGTGCAAATTTAGTAGTATCGAAGGATTTTTGGTGGCAACCAACATCCAAGGATTACTAATTTTGGCAAAAGACAGAATTCCTCCTCAAAAAAGCTTTTCTGTAAATTAAAACCCCAGGCTGCAAGTAAAATGGTATTTTTCATTTTTGGTGACCTCTAAATCAAACAAAACATTCCAATATTTTGGGTCTCTTTTTATTTCCCGTTCACTCCAAAAAAAGTTCTGCTTTCAAAGTTATCGATTAAGAATATTATTTGTCAGCTTTAATCGCAAAGATCGGGATCAAATTCGGATCTTCAAATTTTTTTGGGAAGAAACTCTATTATATCTAGATCTCAGAGCTAAAATCATGCTAATAATTTTCACAGTTTAGTTTAGTTGAGGCCACATGACTTTTGAAATCATGGATTCATCAACAATTGAGGGAAGAAGATCTAAAAAGATCCGAGATTGTTTTTTCATCAAAAGATTTTACTGAAATTGAGAGAAGAGAACGTTTATGACATCATCGAATTATTGCGCACTTATGTACAGGCTAATATCTAAATTTAGTACGCATTAAGTTTTGAGAGCTCTTTTCAATTTGAATATTTAAATCCTTTGAATCAAACCACTCTCAAATTTTCACCGAGGTCCAAGACATTTTTCTCCTTCTGCCAGTCTTTTTCAAGGTTAAAAAAAGGGCTCTATTCAACTGAAATACATCAGATCTCGTTAAAAATTTATTGAAAATTAACTGTATTATTAAAGTTATCCATCCATCCATACAAATCAAAGCAAGCAACAAGAATCTTATCCATATAATCAAAACCTTCTCTTCTAAAAAAAGCATTTTCAAGGTTGGTTTTTCAAAGATTTGTCATCGTTTCACAAATACTAAAGATAAATACAGTACTTATTAGCCGAATGATAGGGATTTAGCTGACTAATTTCTACTATTTTTGCTTTTTCTGTGTGAATAATTGCACTCACAAGCTGGTCTATATAGTTGATAACTGCTGGGATCCTATTTAAAATTAATTTACTGAAATTGCAATCTCACCTTATCCATAATTTGAAGAATCAAGATGGAAACGAAGCGAAACATCATTCCATACGCATCTATCTCTATCGACCTCAATACCAAGGAATACTTGAAACTTCTCTTTGAGTTTGCCAAAACTCACAGTCGCCCAAAGCTTCAAAATATGGTACAGGTTCACTCCTTTTTGCGTTCTAAGTTGTAGCTTGAAACTACTTTCTTGAAAAACCCAGAAAAAGAAAGATTGATTGTCAATTTATCAGTCAGAACAGCATTCGACCTTTATCTTCAAGTGAGTTTTACAAAATTTTTCGAAAAAAAAATTTTTGACATTTTTAGGCTGCCAATTTCCCTATTGGATCTGAAATTATTATGACTTGCATCAATATTCCAGACATGGCCACAGTTGCTAGGTAAACAATCGATTTTCTTCAGACCAAAATCAACTTTTCAAAGACATCATGGCTTGGTTGTAGTTCCAGTAAATGTTGATTTTGACAATCTTGCTCCAAAACTTGAAGAGATTGAAGCAAGCATCACTGAAAAGGTACTTTCTTCCTCATTTCGTTCCTCATACCAAATATAGACTCGAGCAATCATGGTTAGCTACGTTTATGGAGTCAATTACGATATTGACCAAATTATCCAACTCGCAAAAAAGCATAACTTGACTCTCCTTGAGGATTTGGCTGAAACTTTCAGTGGCACTGATTATAATGGTAAATCTTACAGACTTTATCATCCCCTCATTTCGTCAAAGGCCATCCAGAAGCCGATTTGTCACTCTTTAGTTTTGGAACTATCAAAATTAACACTGCACTCAATGGTTATTCAAATCTCTTTTTGCCTCTCTCAAGCCTTTTTAGGGGCTCTTACTGTCGTCAGAAATAACGATGTTCTCTACAGAAAGATGAAATATATCCATGATTTATACCCTATGCAGCTCACTTCCACGTACCTTTGAAAATCTAATCCTCATTCTAACATCTTTCAGATATTTGAAAAAAGTGATCAAAGTAGCGTTCGCCCTGGCTGCCATCAACAACCCTTCTGCAATTCAATATGCTGAAAGAGATTTTGGCGTTTCTGCCAAAGAATGGGCTGTTTCTTTAGTTAGGTACCCAACACCTCCTTCCTTCCCAAAATAAACTTCCAAAGAGGTTTCCCTGCTGATGGAGACTTTCTATCTAAATTCAGATTCCAACCTTGTAATACTCTTCTTGCAAATCTGGCATTGAGGTAATAATAAATAATTCTTCATCACCTCATTCATTATTAGAATGCAATCATTCGATAATGTGTATTTGGCCAAAAGAATGAAGGTCCTTAAAAGGGCTCAAGATAGACTTGTAGCTGGAGGTGTTAAAGTTCCAGGCCACGCAAAACAAGATAGAAGTTTCTGGCTCTTCCCAATTGTTGTACCTGACATTCCACTCTGCTACAAAGCCCTTTGCAATATAGGTGTTGATGCTTACTTGGGTGCAACTCAACTCAGAGTTATCCAACCCCCATCTGGTTCCCACTATGCTAATGTCGACGAAACTCAAGCATTCTTTGACAATGTAGAATCAATTCTCGTTAATCCTCTCATTTTTCTTAGGTACTTTATTTGCCCTTCCACAAAGAAGTGCCAGATCACGTTGTTGATGAACTCGTTGACAGAACAATCCAAGCTATCCAAGATGTTACCAAACAACTCGCCCAAAGACCTAAGCTTTAAAATCTTTACCTTTTGGTTTCCTGTTAAATCATTTGATTTTTAGTCATGATATATGTTAGTGATAAGTCAGTATAGTTATGTAAACATTCTTTTTTTTCCTCCCTTTCAAATGATAAAAAAATCGTCCCATTTTTTGTTTTTTCAATAAAGCGTCAATTTTCCCTCTTATTGATTTTACTAACCTAAATTCAGTTGTTCTCCTCATCAGAAAAACAACTGTCAAAACTTCTTTCAAAATGATGGATTGACTGACTGACTGACTTATTGGATATCGACCAACAACATTTTCGGAATAAATCTCATAACGATGATTAAACTCGAGAAAAAGAGAGAAATCGTTAAAGATCTGGGGAAGGATAAAATTACAAATTTTTTTCAATAAACAAAAAATTCCTTGGTCTAAATTAGAAGGAATTTACCGCTAATACTGTTGATAAATAGAATAAATTTGGAATGTTAAACCACTCTAGCCAGATTGAGGAAAATATTCTGAGTCAGAGACAGGTAATTTAGTTTATTAAAACCTCCAACTCATCTTTTAAAGAGAAGAAGCTCCAAGAAAAACAGCAGAAATATGAAGGCTTATGAGAAAAAAAGATTCGAAAATGGATCGCAGGAGATCAAACAATTTATGATTATAGACTCAGTCTCTCCACCGACTCGATCCTTCCAAGATCCTTTGGCGAGCTGTTTTACAGACTCTCCTCTCAAAACTTCAGATCTTGCTTCAAATCTCTTGAACTCAAATTTTAATTTCTCTCATCATACTCCCAACAAACACGACTACCTGATCAAGGAAACTCTGCCAACAAACGACAAAGATCGACTGCTGAGGGATATCCTCGTGAGACTAAATACGTACAAAAGACACTGGAGTAATGTAAGGGGAATAAGTGGATCTTCTGATTTCAAACTTCAGCTCAACAACCCTTTTTACTATGATTATCTCAACGAAAAGGATGACTTCACTTTAAAAGTCCTCATCCAAATCCTTTACGAAGAAATTGAAAACCTTTCAGATTTTTTCGAGCAAAATTCTTTGTCACAAAAAGAAGATTACGACAAAATGGAACAAAGACTCAGAGAAAAAGATGCTCTCTGCACATCGATTGTGAAAGAAACCCTAGAACAAAAATCTGCTATTGCACAATACAGAGCCAAAATCGAAGAGAGTGATAAAAAGTCATCAGGATATATCAACTGTATTAGTGACTTGCAGAGAGCCCTTCAAAATATATTTGAAGATATCTTTAGCTCCAAATTTGAACTTGGGGGTGAAAAAAAGTTAGAAATTGGAAACCTCATCAAAAATACCCTCAACAACATCCCCTATTTCATTCAAGAAAGCACAATTGACAGAACAAGGAGAGAAAGCTCTGATCAACGAAAAAGTGAACACGGTCAGCAGCACTTTTCACCTATTACAAGCGTCAAAAGAGAACTCACTTATTCAGACCTGATGGACGTTATGAATAAAGATCTCAACACTTCTCCTCCTGCTGCGGAGCAAATAAAAAGCAGCCCAAAAGCCGATCTCAAACAGCTTTTATTTGATAATCGATATTCAAGTCCACGCAGCAATGGTAGACAAGACGAAGATGATTTTGAATCTAAAAAACATAGACGATCTTTCAGTTTCAACAAAAACTCTTTTGCTGCTCCCAACGCTAGCCCAAATAGAGGAAATCAAAGGATCTCTGAGGAATTAGCAAGTTTGAATAATCAATTGATCCAAAAAGCAAAAGATCTTGAGGAGTCTCTGACCCAAGCCAATAAAACTATTGCTTCTCTTATTGAGGAGAAGAATTCGCTTGAACCCATAGTGAAGCAGTTGAGAATCCAAAAAGATGAACTTGCAATTAAACTCCAAGCGTTTGATATGAGACCAACAAACAACACAAATCTCGAAGAGCGCCTCGCTACTTTCATGTCAGAAGGCCCTACTCTCCATGATGAACTCAGCAAATCCCTAAACTTCCCTGTATTTATTGCGGTTTTACTTTTTGCTAATAAACAAAATAGGAGACTCAATCAATGAGAGACGATTTAAAAGCTGTTCTCAAAGTCATGAAAGAAGCTGAAGAAAAAATTGTTTCTTTCCATGAAAGAACATCTTATCAGACAAATTTCAGCTATGACAATGAAAGACCAAACTCTCTCAAAAGAATAAATACTGGAAGTCTCTCCAAAATCAGAGAAGGCTCTGATTTCAGCGAAGAAGGAAAAGGATTCTTTGATCATCATCACCTTGTGGGGGTTGATGCTCTCGAGATGCTTCAAACTAAATTGAAAAATTCTCAAGAAATACACAAAATACTCATTAAACAATATGAAAATAAAGTAACCTGTGATTTGGTATTTGTTGCCAACCTCTTTTGTAGGTTTTGGATACGATAGAAAAACTTGAAGATATGAAGGGAATGTGCAACTTAGTTTTGACCACAAACCAAAACATGGTCAGAGCAAATGAAGATCACACACCAACAAGGATAAGAGCTCTCCATACAGAACTTGAACGCAAAAATGTCACTATTCAAGAGAAAATCAAAAGAATTGAGCAGAATCAAGAAATCAACAGATTAGAACTTGAAGTAATTTTATTAAAAAAATTATATGAACCTCCCATTTCTAATAGGAATTGATAAGACAAGAGGAGTTTGTTGAAGAATTTTATAAATCAGATCAAAGGCCAAATGACGGAAAGCCTCACATCAAAAATGAGAGCCTAGTTGCTGAAAATCATGAATTAAATGAGATGGTTCAAATATTGAGCCAAGAAATCACTTCCTTGAAATCCCAGTTAAAATTGCAAACTGCTGTTCTTGATCACAGTCCTCTCCTTGAACCATTATCAAGCCGAAGTACAAGACGCTTATCAAGAGATAGTTCTTATCAGACCACTTTAAGTAAAAATTTCATTAAGTTAGCTCTTTAATAATCTCTCCCGATAGATGAAAAACAAAGAGTAAACTACAATAATCTAATAAATCAAAGTGATTTTTATTATATGCTTAATACGCAAGCAACATCATTAGAAGCCTTATTGTCATAAAGAGTTTAGGAGTCATAGTAGTTGTCAAAATTCTTTTTCTCTATGTTTTATATCCATTGTTATTTATTCAACAAAATATCAGTTTTATACTCTTTTAGTAATTTTCATATTTACATTTCATATTAGTACAAATAAAGTCTAACAACAACAAAAGTATTTGACTTCGAACTTTATTTTTGTGAATTATTTAGACAAAAGAAGTAATTTAGCATCATTACAAAAAATTATTTTGATTTAATTTATTGGAAGAGTCGAAAGCGTCGTCGTCATCATCATCATCCTCATTGATTGGTTTAGAGTCAAGTTCTCGACGCATTTCTTCCAGGATTTGATGATTGTTCTTATCACTAAACTTCTTGGAGTCGAGAGGATTGTCAAATGCGCCTCTACTCTCAACATTCTCTTTGGTTTCTTCGTTTTCAACAGTATTCTGGACCGGACTCTGTTCATTGATAATTTGAGGTTCTTTCTGTCCATTTTGAGGCTTTTTTCGGCTAAATATAACAAGCTTGCTTTCATAAAACTCAAAAAGAAATTTTGGAGCATGCAATTTGAACTCTTCGTTTGATACATGAGAATTTTCTGGTTTAGTTCCATCACTCCGTTTCTCCCATTCAACAATAAAATAGAATTCGTTATTCTTTCCAGGCTTGACACCTTTGATGCATAAAGGTTTATCTTTTTGCTTAAAGCTTCCAATTTTTTCCTTCTTCTTTTGAGCCTGAACTTTTCTCTGGGGTGCCTTAAGTGGTGGCTTCGGGACTTTTCTCTGATTAGGCTTTGGGCTAGTACTCTTAGTCTCGATTTTTTCTTCTTCGTCTTCATCAATTTCAACAATTGGGCTTTGATCTCCAGCAGGACTTGACTCTTCTGCATGATATTCTTCTTCACCTGTTTCGTTATTAGGGTTTCCTTTGATCTTTTTCGTGATTGTTTCATTAGTCAAGTTGGCTGTAGCAAATCTTTTCAAGGTTTTTGGCTCAGAAGGATGTGTGCTTATTGTTTTTTTCGCTTGTGGTTCTTGAGTTCTCGGTTGGTTTTTCTTCTGATATTCCTTTTCAAACGCTTCAACCATTGTTGGAATTGCATCCAAATGCTCAATTGGCTCCCAAGTGGCTTGTGTATAAGGATACCCTTGCCACTTCACCAAAAACATCTTCTTTCCTTTCTCGATTTTCATGTCCAAAAATTTTTCGACATTATATTCTCCAGCCTTCAGGTACAATCCCATCTCATCTTCTTCCTCTTCTAATTCTTCATTTTCTTCCTCAACTATAACAACTTCACAATCTTCCGAATTTCCTCCGGCAGATATTTGACTATTATTTTCCATCTTTGTGTGTGCCCTAAATTAAGATTACAATCCCAATATATTTTTAAAGTTTAGATTTTTAATTTTGCTCCTTATTCAACTTCAACACCTGATGAACCTCCTTTGTGAAAGAATTCTTTACCAAAATCAACTTTCTTTCAATCTTTTTGAAGAGACAAATCAATGGGGTTCTTATTTCCACTCTTCTTTTTGTTGTTGAAAAATTCGTGAGGATTTAAAAAAATAGTTCTATTATCTCGTATACCTAGCATACTGAGAGAAGTCAAGTCATAAAGGTCATAGGATATATATAGACATCAAAAACTGTTAATACAAAACATTTCACAAAATTATTCATTATTTCCAACATTAGCGATCTCGTGAGTGTTGCTGATTGTTAAGATGAGTTATTTGATAATAATTTGGCATAATATCCCGGAGATGGAAAAGACTATTTTTAACTTGACTATTGCTATACAAATCGCTTGTTCCCAGCATTGTGGTCTGATGATGTTGACTATGAAATTCAAGTTCTCTCACTCTTTGAGCTGTGGCTAAAGTTGAACTGTCCGCATAATTTCGAACTTGTTTCATAAATCTTTTTGCTGCTTGGTCAAGAAATTCTGGTCTGCGGAGCTTGTAATCATCACGTTTACTAGTCTTTTCTTTTTCTTCATTCTTTTGTTGAATTTCTATTTCAGCAAGCAAAACCTTATTTTTACTCTGAGCAAATAAATCGGGGGAAATATCTACAGTAGTAAGAGGAGAATGACAGCTTGTACTTACTTAAAGCAGCGGGACGATTATTATTCTCAAATTTTGGATCTGCCAATCCTGCATAGTTTGGCACACTTCTCTTGGGGACTTCGCCACCACCAACAGCAAGTTTGTCCTTGAGAGTTTGCAGAAAAACGTTGCTGATCTCCTTCTCATGGATTGCGAGTCCTTCATCAATCAGTTTTTGAACAATGAATGAAGAATTCGTTTTATCAAGGCCAATTACTTTCTCATCCTTAACAGGCTTTTTACTCTTCTTATCTAAAGCCTTTGCTTTATCTTCAAAGTCTTTGGAGAGAAACAAAGAAACAAGTTTCTCTTTCAATTCATGATCACTCAACTCAGTCATAAATTTTTTTTGGAAAATTCTCCCGTTATTTTTAAAACTGTCTCAATCTAAAAATATTTAAAAAACTCTTCATTTATCGTGAATTTGTCCCAACAGGGTTCATTCCACAAAGTCAGTCCCAAAATGACAACAGTATAACGAAATTGACGTACATACAGATATTTTTCTATAATCAGAAATTTGTTGAAATTCCAGAAGTACTGTATGAATTTACCATCTAGTCTTGGACGATCCTTAGGATTATCTCTCTCTCTCTCTCTCTCTCTCACACACACTTTGCTGATGTCAAAAGGAGAACTTCTAGACGCGATATGCGATATCTGTATCTCGAAGCAAAACTCCTTTTACTCGAAATTTCTATTGTATTAAATTAGAAATAATTTATTTTTATACAATTTTCTCTTCTAGCAAGTCTTCTGATCTTCTTTCCCACTATGTTGAATTCACAAACTACAGACCAGATTAACCAGATTATGCAAACTTTCTTTAGAGTCAAGGCTCAAGTGGATGCTAAAAAAACTAATCCTCACCAACCTCAACCTCAAACTCAAGCACCTCAACAATTTATTATGACTCAACCTATGTTAAGGTTCCAAAATCAACTTAAAAGATATCAACAGGATATTCTTGAATACGAATACCCAGATTGGCATGAAGCTGCATTAGCTCACATCCCTGTTGACAAACTTGTTGAAAGAGCAAATAAATGTATCGATGAACCACCTATTGGCACCAAACCTCTTTCGTTTAAAGACGAGCTCTTGAAACAATTGTTGGCTTGGTTTAAACATGAATTCTTTAAATGGGTCAACCAACCTGACTGTGATTTTTGCGGTTCAGCTACTCAAGGTATCGGAGGAACTCAACCAAATTCCTCAGAAATCCCATTCCGTCCGGGACACGTTGAGTTATATCGATGCAATACTTGCCGTCAAGTCACAAGATTCCCAAGATATAATGATCCAAAAAAACTCTTGGAAACTCGCAGAGGAAGATGCGGAGAATGGGCTCAATGTTTTACATTGTGTGCTCGTGCTTTAGGTTATGAAGTTAGACTTGCCCATGACTGGACTGATCATATTTGGACTGAAGTGTATTCTGATTCCCAAGAACGCTGGCTTCATTGCGATTCCTGCGAAAACTCGATGGATGCTCCTTTATTGTACGAAGCTGGCTGGGGCAAAAAATTGAATTGGGTTATCGCAGTCTCAGCAAATGAAGTTGTTGATGTCACTCAAAGATATACCCACAAATATTCAGAGGTCTTGACAAGAAGACATTCGATCCCAGAAAACTGGTTAGAAGGCGTTATTGCCAAAATGAATGCTGAACTCCACCCACATCTATCTCCACAAGTCCAAGCAAGTCTTGCAAAAAGAAAACCAGTTGAAGAAGCCGAATTCAAGATTAATAGAGAAGGCGGTAAAAAAAAGGAAGAAGTCAAAGAAGAAGAAAAAGATGGCAGAATTAGTGGCTCAGTTGAATGGAGAGCTCAAAGAGGAGAACTCGGAGATTTTACCAAAACTCTCGAAGCCGAGGAAAAGCAAAAAGAAGTCAAAAAAGAACTTGAAGAATTAGATAAAAAAATCCCTCAGGGAGGCGCCTGTACAGTAGCTCCGTTCGAAAGAGCTGATCCACCTCAAGTTAAAAAACCTGAATAAATTCCAACTTTCTTTAATTAAAAAATTCCGAGAACTCTATATTCATACACATTATTATGCTCTTTTTTGCTCTTAATACTCTCTCTCTCTCTCACAAAATAAATTTCTTTCTCAAGCTAGTATTTTCGTAACTTTAGGTTTCTCTCTTACTATTCCGATCTATGATGAGATCAAAAAAGTTTTTTTTTCAAAAAGGCACCAAAAATTGTAATTAAATATTTAGATTTATACTTTAGACAATCACAAGATTTAGATTAATAATCTCCCATAAAACAGCAGACTTTCCCCAGATCAATTCGACGATGCAGAATATGAGTATTGTAGATCGTGTCATTTACAACTTGAAAAGCATGGGAGGGGCAAATGAAGCTCCCAAGGATTTCAAGGATTTTAAGTTTGAAAATGGAGTTAATCTCATCAGCGTCCTCTCAAAACTTGAAGAAAAACAAAAGTCTTCTCTCCGCAAGCCCAAGAACAATGCTGGAACTGAACTTCTCGAAAAGAGAATAAACCCATATAGCAAAGATGATGATTCCACAGAATTTTACTATCTTACCAAAAAACCTCAGCTGGGACCTGTCGGCGCTCCTGTTGTCAACCCACAAGCTTTTAGTGCTCCATTTCTGACAGATTTTTTGGACTATAAAGGTGATGGAAATGATGCTATGAAAATCAGCAGTGCTATCCGCATAGAAAGCATAATGAACTTTTTAAAATTAAAGAAAGAGGAAAAAGAAGGCAATCTCAGAAGCGATGATGACTTTATTCTCACTGATAATGATGAATCAATTATTGAATTCCTCAAAAATGATGAATACATCCTTCTCACTGTCGGAGAACAATGGCTCAGTCAAGAGATTGCAAACAATTCTTTTTACACCAAGTCCCATAAACGCTATTTTGCTATTCTCAACTCCATCCTCGACATTATCAGAGATCCTGATGTGATGGACAATTTCTTTACAATTCCACAATATGCAGAACTTCTTCTCAAATTCTTCCAACAAATTCCCTTGATTAATGACAACGTTTTCCTCTGCCTTAAAGTCATAATCGAAACCATTCAAGTCAAAAATAGTGAATATTTAGACATCAATGCCTTATTGGATTGTTATCAACAAATCCTTGACAAATTTAATGGTCAAACCGAAGCAATCGTAAGTGGAATAAGATACCTCATGGACTTGGGACTTAATGAATCTATTAAATTGATCAGACTCAAATATTATCCTCATCCAAGTTTTACTAATATCATTGAACAATTCATGCAACAAGACATTGAAAGCCTCAAAAGACCACTTGATCAAAGAGAAAATGAAAATTACATCAAGCATTTCAGAGTGTTCGCTCACAAAGATATTGGGTATCTCCAGAAAATGTTTGAATATTTCCCAATGTTCAATGAAGGAGCTAAACAACTCCTGCTTGATGAGAAATCCCAAAAGTTTATCGAAGCAAGATTCAAAACTCTCAGTCCTGATGTCGAAATCCCTCTGATTGCAACTCTCTTCTCTGAGCTCGACCAATCTAATGAACTCTTGGAAAAACTTGCTACGCATTTGAAACTCCATTTGGATTTGTTTGGACTGGCAGAAAAAGACAAGAATAGAGTCAAAGAAATTTTAAATGGTTACCAAAACAGAAAGAGAGGAGACTTCTTCTGCTCATTAATCCTCAAAGGAGACGATTCCAAAATTGACGACAATATTAGAAATCTTCCTCAAGGGGACACTATTGCTGATGTTTTTATTGGATTACACAGAGCCGCTCTTTACCCACAATATAAAGAGAAGCTTCTTCAAATCAGAAATATCATTAAGGACAAGTTCTTGGAGCTCCTTCCATATGAAAGAGTCTTGAGGTGTTTGGATGAAATTTGCAGACCAGTATACCAAGGTCAAATTTCACCTCTGAGTGGACTCACGATCGTCTTTGCATATGATAAATTCAAAAGAGAAAATAGAAAGCCTCACTTAGAAATCTACAATGATTTATTAGGTAAATCTGATTTGTTTTGAAAGTATAATATTAATTATAAATTCTAGATAAAATTGAAATATTGCTTCAAAATGGTGCTTTGGAAGACAAAGAAAACAAAGTGTCAATATTATTGTTCTTAAGCTTGGCTCGCCCTTGGCCAGAAAGAGCTATTAATTTAATCAAAAGCTATATTCCTATCAGCACCCTTGAAGAATTCGAAGGAAAAACTAAACAAATTATCCAAGATAATCTTGCACAAGCAAGAAAAGAAGGATTATTGTAGTAAACCCCTTGTTTTCCTATCCTATCCTACCCTATCTATAATTTCTTTTGTATTTGTTCATCATAAATATTATTTGTGTTTATTCTGGTAATGGCCATAATTTTTTCATAAAAAAGAGAATCACTTGCAAAAATTTAATCATTCATCTGCAATTTAATACTCATTTCATCATAATCATATAAATCTTAAATAAATATTCTCTTAGTTAGATAGCGATCTTTTGACCTCTGAATTTATGTAAACGAGGCTGATCAGAAAATAAATCAGACAAAACACCATTAGTCCATCCGAATCCATCTTGGAGGGGATATTCACCACCACCACCAGCGGCATGGATGTCTACAACGTTATACTTTTCAACCAACTTTCCAGTTGCATTGTAAACAGCAACATTCAAATCCATCCAATTCTTTTGGATAGTTCTGGATAAATCAGTGTAATTATACTTGTTTAAACCCTTGATTGCCATCCATTGAAGAGGGGCCCAACCATTTGGGAAGTCCCATTGTTGAGTAGTGTTTCTGATAGTTGTGATAACTCCACCTGGTTGTAAGAACTGAGCTTCCACATTCTTGGCGACACCTGCAGCATGGTCTGCGTTCGCCATTTCAAAGTACAAGGGGAACACAGCAGCGATTGTTGGAATGTAAGTCATGTTTCTAGCAACAAAGTCATAGTCATAGAAATATTGATCTTTTTCGCTCCAGCAGTACTTCAAAAGAGCATATTTACGAACTTGGGCCTTGAGTCTGAACAAAGCTTCATGAGCCTTGTCACCTTGGAGCTTGTAAACTTCAGCAAGGGTGAGCTCCAAATTGTACATCAAAGCATTCAAGTCCACGGGAATAAGCTCAGTTGTGTGAATTGTGTGAAGGTTGATGCCGTCCTTGAACCAACGACCACTGAAATCCCAGCCTGATTCTGCAGCGGCTCTGATGTTACGGTAGACTTCCTCAGCATTTCTTCCAGATTCATTGGCAGTCTTTACATCTTCCTTATAGGCTTCAGGGCGGGGAGTGGCTTTGTCGTCCCAGAAACGGTTCAAAATAGTTCCATCAGGCATCTTGACGACGTGACGATAAGAGTTGTTGCCTTGAGTTAGACTCTCAGCTCCGTCCATCCAGTAATTATATTCTTTCAACAAAGCAGAACCATAAGTAGTATAAACCTCATCACCTTTGTCTTCAGCCAAAATTCCAAGCATCAAAGCGTAGAAGGGTGGTTGAGATCTGCTCAAGAAATAGCCTCTATTACCATTGGGAATATGGCCAACAGTGTTGATCAAGAAAGTAAAGTTATCAATGATGTGTTGAATGAGGGAAACAAGACCACTTTGTTGAAGTCCAAGCATGGTAAAGAAGCTGTCCCAGTAGTAGACTTCTCTGAATCTGCCTCCAGGAACAACATACTCATTTGGGAGAACAATAAGAGAATTATTTGCTGGGGCAGGTTGGTGGGTAAGAATGGGCCACAATGCGTCAATATGCTCAGTGACATTCAAGGAAGGGTCAATGGAAGAGTTGCTTGCTGGTTGGGGCACCAAAAAGTTTCTCAAAACAAATGCAGTCAAATTAAAGTTAGGCTGGGTCTTTTCGGTATGGTAAGAATCCAAAATTTGCTTAGAGGCGTAAAGGGGTGTGCAATCAACAAAGGTCTTGGAGTCATTGAACACTGGAGCCATCTGAACATCAACAAACAAGTCACCCAATTCTTCATCAGGGTTGAAAACAGTAGGCATTGAAGATTTAGACCGGAACTTCTTCATAAATGGCAGGTAGAGTTGAGCAAAAGAGCCAGCAAGCAAAATAGCTGACACGAAAACGAATAAAAGTTGTTTAGCCATCTTCGATGGATTTCTTCTACAAATTATTTATTTCTTTATTAAATCCTTTTTCTAGATGAAATTATACAGGTTTTATAATCGAATACAAGTTCCTCATTACCACTATCCTCAAGATTAAGATTGATTATCCAGTTCTTTCAATATATATACATTTTAAGAAATAATAAAAGTCACAATAGAATCATCAACAAATTAAGCACCAAATTTAGGTAATTTGCCCAACTCGAATAAAATTTCTCGGAGAAGCCCAAGAGAATGTATGGCTTTTCCTCCAAGTCTAGGCACGCACTCTGCGACATTTAAATAATCTTCAATGTTTTTGATTGTGTCTGCTCTATTTAATTCTTTTCTGTTGGTAATCATTAACAAAGCACTCTTTAAACAGCTAGCATTTTCCAAGACCATCTTTCCTCTATAATATTGCCAAGTCTGCTTAGGGACTATTCCTTGAATTGCTGACTTTATATTTTCTTCCTTAGAACCAAGTTGTTCTGTATGTTTCTCAATCAATTGTGAAATTGGCAAATCACTTCCGAAAGGAGAAAAACAAACTCTCAAGAATTCATGGTCTATAGTTTTTATTGATTCTTCGACCAAAGCTAAAATTTCATTTCTTTGAGTTTCTCCAACTTTTAAATGAATAATCAGCAAATCAGGTGATCCAATTTCTTCAAGTTTAAGTTTTCCCTCCTTGTTATATAAATAGCTGATCTCAACTTGTTCACAAAAAGAGGCAGCTTTTTCAGAATTTGTGGCAACAAAGATCGAAGCCTCAGTTAATTCAGAAAGCTTTTTTGGTTGTTCAATATATTTAACCTCGATAACCTCTTCATCATCTCCTCCTTTCTTTTTTTCTATCACAGCCTTCGTAAATATTCTTGGTGTGCCTTCTGAAACCTTGCTATCAGAAGAGAATCCATCCTTGTAGGTTTGAGCAAACGAGCAAATTGAGATTAATGGATACTCTTTTGCAATATTATTCTCATCGACAACAAGTGTCGAGTTTCCCTCTTCAATAATCTTGTCAAGTAATGGGAATGGCTTGTTATCCTGAGAAGCTTTTTGAGTCACGTCTAAACCTTCAATAAGGAAGAGCAAACTACGAATTTTAATTGTGCTGTTCATTTCAACTATGTGTTATAATTTGATAAAATAAATTTTTTCTCCAATATAATATCATAAATGTGAGCGATCAAGAAAATTGTCATAAAAAGAGATTCATGAGACCAGAGTTTTGGGGCTTTTTTTTGTTAAGAGGAAGACTTACGTATATAATTGTTACCAATCAATGAATCAAGATAGGTTATCATAAAAATATATATCTCTTAACTTTTTTATATAATCATATCAATAGATAGGTTATTCCAGTTTATTGGGAACCAGTGGGTTGTAAAGCAGTTTTAGCGAGGACGGGCTTGCCCAAAACTTGCTTGAAGTTTTCTTCATTAGCAACAGTTTCGTAGTATTTAGTCAAGTTGTGGAAAGGCTTTCTGGTCTTTTCGTCCAAAACATATCTGAAGAAGAAGGAGAGGCCAGTAACAACAGCGATGTCAGCAATAGTGAGGGTTTCACCAGCCAAGTATTTGCTTTGCTTAACTCTGTCATCGAGGACTCTCAAAGCCTTCTTCAATTCTTCCAAAGCCTTTTCGAAAGAAGCTTTTTCGTAAGGAACATATCCCAAATAAGTTCTGAGGACGGGGCCAGCAGCGGGTTCAAGGTACAAAGCAACCCAATCAACATATTGGTCAACTAAGGCTCTTTCGAAGTCAGTAGATCCGTATAATTTGCTGTTTTCGTTGTGACGAGCGATGTAACGAAGAATGGCGTTAGATTCATAGAGGTAGCCTTCGGGGGTTTCGAGGACGGGGATGAGACCGTTGGGGTTCTTCTTCTTGAATTCAGCAACAACATCTTCAGGTTGGCCTCTAGGGAAGAATTCTTCAACAGTAAGGTCGACGCCAGCATAACGAGCAGCAACCATAATTTTGTGAGTTCTAAGACCGTAGCTGATAGTGATAAGCTTCATGGAGTTTGTCTGGTTTAGGAATAAAGGATATTTTTATATATATAAATTTTGGTTAATTAAATCGCCACGACCTAATATATGTTACCGAAAAGATATATTTATTAAATGTAGCGTCTCAATTTAATTTATTTAAAAGAAAAAACCTTTACTTACAAGGGAACGTTCATTCAATAACCCGCTAAAATGCGTATTTCTCAGAAATAACAGGAAGTTCTTTAAAAATAAGAAAAATAATATCAAAGGCATTGGCGAAAAGAATTAGATTTTGTTTCACATTTCGTCAAGGATTCTCAGTTCTTCATTGGATGTCTATGTTTTCTTGACTTTTCACATTGAAAATATTTCATCTGATAATGCGGTATGAAATGAGAAATAAAATCCAATTTTTGTTTTTACACTTTTTCCAAAAAAAAATGATACTGAAAAAACGACTCTCAAAAATTTGGACTGGACTTGAAATCTTTTCGAAAGCGAATATATAAAATTCGAAAAATGAGCTCTTCTTGTTCTCTTTTCCAGGATTCCATTATTTGAAGTTATAAGACTTTGTAAATCTTTAATTCTAATTTTTCGATTTTAATATTGTAGTATTTTTGTTTTTATAGACTTTTTGAACTATTTTGGTCAATTTCTAAAACTCTAGCTAGGATGAATATTATTTTCCCAATAAGTTTACTTCGTATTTGTTTATGCACTTTGGTATTGAAAAAACCTGTATGTACATGTTCATATCACAACAGAATTTTATTACTCAATGTTTCTCAAAATAAGGAAAAAACATAAATCAATATTTATTACACACATATTTCTTTAAATCTTCCATGGTTAGTTTATTTTTTATGAGTATGAGGTTGTAAAGGAGTTTTACATAGAATTGGTCTTCCAAGGAGAGACTTGAAATTATTCTCACTCGCAACAGTTTGATAATACTTTGTCAGGTTGGGATATCCTTTTCTAAATTTCTCATCAAAGTTGTATTGGAAGTTAAATGAGAGAAGACTAACAATTTGAATGTCGGGCAAAGTTATATTATTGCCCACCAAATATTTTGATTTCTTCAAAATTTCTTCCAAAACGGTCAACAATTCCCTATAACTCTTCAATGCTTGATCATGAAGTTTCTTGTCATATCCTGAATATCCAACATAGGGCATGATGTATTGAGCATAGACAGGCTCAAATGTTAAAGTGGACCAATCAAGATATTGATCAACGAGAGCCTGTTCGAAAGGGGAGCTTCCATAAAGTGTGTTATTGTCATTATATCTTGCAATATAACGCAAAATTGCATTTGCTTCATACAAGCAGCCTTCAGGAGTCTCAAGGATTGGGATAAGGCCATTTGGACTCTTTTTCAAAAAGTCTTTCAACACTGCTTCGGAAGCTCTGCAAGGGTCGAATTCTTCAACAGTTAGGGGAACACCTGCATACAATGCTGCAATTTCAACCTTCTTTGAAATTAATGCCAAAGGATCACCAATAAGTTTAAGAGTATTTGTTGTGGAAACCATTTCAGAATTTATGAAACAAATCAATAAATTAGCAAAGTTTTTTTATTAATTTTATCTCTTTCTGTGAGTCTCAGAAATATTACAAAATTTTTTCTAATTATTCTCCTCTCTCAGAATTTGGCTTCAAAAACAATTTTGCAGATGACCTTTGGATGCTGAAAACCGTCCAGAAACTTGACATCAAATGAGCCATTTTAGAGTTGAGCTCACCTCCTTGTCCATTATCACAAGACGCAAAATGGAACAGGACTAGAAATTTTTGAATCATGGATGATTCCTAAAGCAATGTTCCAGTTTTTAACTCGAATAAAAGGAGTGGAATTTACTTGTGATATTCTCTATTTAATCCAAAGATAAGGATTTATTAGATTGAATACTTATTTTAAATTAAACATCGATTCAGATAGCTTATGCATAGGAACTGAACTTAAGACAATATTGGAGCTAAAAAAATGTATAATTGAAGACTTCTAAATCTCCCTGTCAGTTTGCAAATTACCTTTAACAGTTTATTCAAAGTTCATCATCTCTTTGGAAGTCATTTATTTTTTTCTCTTTTTTTAAAGCTGAATTTTTCAACATGGAGATAGATTCTGAGATAAAATTTGTGATACAGTTCATATTTTTGACAATCCCCTTGACTTTTATAGTCATATTTATTAATTCTTCTGGAATAAACTGTCAAAACTAGATATTTATCTTCCTACTTAAATCTTGGGAATTATGAATAGTTTCGCATCAACCTAAAATTCTGAAAAATGAGTTTTCATGACAATTTCTTTGAAAACGATTATTCCTGCTGGTCAAAAGAGTTTGAGCAGTATAAAACCGTACATGACCGTTCAATGATTGAAATTGGCAAGGCTGGAGATAGGGCTACCCACATCCTGAATGCCCCTGAGGCCTTAAGGACAACGGCTTTTAGATCAAGGTTTGATAAATATAGATGTTATCACGCTTTTGAAGCCTCAATTTGTTGGAGACTCTTTCGTAGATCAAGCTATGGAAGCAGAGAAGTAACGAATGAAGAAATAGCACAAGAAGTGGTCTATTGTTGCGGCCAAAAAATATTTGACGAGGCGCTCAAAAATGGCGCTTCAGGAGAGTTTAGTGAATATTGTGACAGGATTCGCTCATTCTTGGTCGAGGAATGTCAAAGCTATAACTCAGGATTTCGAAGCCGTTGCAGAAGATTTTGGAGAAAGATCAAGAATAGCTTCGGTTTTTAAGAAAGCCGAAGTTCAATCACTCTCTGTCTTGGAGAACTCTGTCGAATTCTGGAAGAAAACTGAAAGAAATTTAAAAATTGATTTAGGCCATTCTTATTTTTGGAAGTATGTTCCTGAATAATTCAATAATAAGAAACTATTATTGTTATCGTTGTTTTTGACACTTGTTTGACTGATGAATTCATAAGAAAGTTCATCATCCACTCTTTCATTTTTCTCACGTAAAAATTTGGGGGTCTTTCCTAAAATTAAGGATACAATCTAATTATTTATTGATCGTAATCCAATATCGCAGTATTTGAGTGTAATCGTGCGAGATTCATCAGTCCTTACAATATCTTTGGAAACCATCTCGCTTGT
>Ga0182738_1001781_pt1 | contig 26264 bp, 26 predicted proteins | sample eDN5th30CBELigMG_FD_128876 | JGI IMG/M metagenome (GOLD analysis project Ga0182738, IMG submission 128876) | Enriched Miracle-Growth compost microbial communities from Emeryville, California, USA - eDNA 5th pass 30_C BE-Lig MG (version 2)... ...
CGAGCGCAAGCAGGCCTACGGCCACGCCTTCACGCTGCTCGCCGCCGCGAGCGCGAAGCTCGTGGGCCATCCCGGCGCGGACCGCCTGCTCGCCGACGTGACCGAGGTCATCGCCACCCGCTTCTGGGAGAAGGAGCACGGCGCCTCGGCCGAGGAATTCGCCCGCGACTGGTCGCGCATCTCCGGCTATCGCGGCCAGAACTCCAACATGCACCTCACCGAGGCGACGATGGCCGCCTTCGAGGCCACCGGCGAGCGGATGTATCTCGACTGGGCCGAGTCCATCGCCGCGCACATCATCCGGCGGAGCGCGGAAGCCGCCGGCTGGATGGTGCCGGAGCACTTCGACGAGGACTGGCGGATCGTCCGCGACTTCTCCGACGGCGACGTCTTCCGTCCCTACGGGTTGACGCCGGGCCATTCCCTCGAATGGACGCGGCTGCTTCTCCAGCTCTGGGAGCTTGGCGGCCGGCGGCTCGACTGGCTGCCCGAGGCCGCCCGGGCGCTCTTCGCCAGGGCGACCGCCGCCGGCTGGGACGAGGCCCGCGGCGGCTTCCTCTACACTCTCGACTGGGACGGCCGGCCGCACCACCGCAACCGCCTCTGGTGGCCGGCGGCCGAGGGCGTCGGCGCGGCCGCCTTCCTCAACGCGATCGACGACGCCGCGGACTACGAGGCCTGGTACCGGCGGATCTGGGACTTCATCGCCGCCGAGCTGATCGACGCCGAATATGGCGGCTGGCGGACCGAGCCGGCGGACGCGGCGAAGCCGCTCTTCTCCGGCAAGCCCGACCTCTACCACGCCCTCCAGGCGTGCCTGATCCCGCTCCTGCCGACGACCGGCTCGATCACGCACGGCCTGGTGCACGGCGGGCTTCGCGACATCTGACGCCGGCCGTGACGGTCCGCAGAATCGTCCCCAACATCGCCACCGGGTCGATCGCCGCGGTGCGCGACTTCTACGCCGCGCTGTTCGACCTCGCCGTGGTGATGGATCACGGCTGGATCGTGACCCTCGCCGAAGACGGCGCCGCCATGCCCCAGATCGGCATCGCCAGCGAGGGCGGCTCCGGCACGCCCGTGCCGGCCCTCTCGATCGAGGTCGACGACGTCGACGCGCGCTATGCCCGCGCCGTCGCGATGGGCGCGCCGATCGCCTATCCGATCACCGACGAGCCGTGGGGCGTGCGGCGATTCTTCGTCCGCGATCCGGCGGGAACGCTGGTCAACGTGCTGGCGCATCGCCCGGCCTGATCCGGTCGCGGCGGCCCGTCGACAGACGTTCCTTGTAGTGTCAATCGGCGCGGCCGCGGACGCGGGTCGATCGCTTCCGCCGGTGCCCACCCGATGCCTCCCGCTGCCACCCCGCCCCGTCCCGCTTCCGACCCTCGCCGCGCGAGGCTCGCCGTGCTTGCCCGCGCCCCCAATGCCGGGGCGGGAGCTTCCTCGGCATCGTCCATGACGAGGCGGTCCGCGACGCCGTCGCCGACCGCCCCGTCGGCGTGACGCGCTTCGCGCCCGAGCGGCCTGAGAGCCGCTCGGCCCGGGGCGAAGTTTTCATATCGTCCCGATGTGCTACTATCCGACCATCCAAGGGCGTGAGAGGGGGGACGAGGCATGCCAAGCACCATTGCTGCCGGTGCCAGAGGGTGGCGGGCCGGCCTGATCGCGGCGGCAATCGTTGCCGGCGCGTCGGCGGCGGCCGCCGACGAGAACGACGCGCGGGCGCTGCTCAAGGCGATGTCCGACTACATGGGCGCCCAGCAGGCGCTCTCCTTCGCCTATGACAGCTCGCTCGCCATCATCACCGCCGACCTCCAGAAGCTCGAGTTCGCCAGCTCCGGCACCGTGAGCCTCGAGCGCCCGGACAAGATCCGGATCACCCGGACCGGCGGCTTCGCCGACGTCGAGGTGGTGTTCGACGGCAAGCAGCTCTCGATCCTCGGCAAGGACATCGGCAAGTACGTCCAGGTGCCGGCGCCCGGGACCGTGGAGGACCTGATCGAGCGCCTCCGCGACCGCGGCGTCCCGGCGCCCGGGGCCGACCTCCTTCTCGCCAATGTCAACGACGCGCTGATGGAGCCGGTGATCGACGTGAAGGATCTCGGCAGCGGCGTCATCAACGGCGAGGAATGCAACCATCTCGCGTTCCGCACCGACAGCGTCGACTGGCAGATCTGGATCAGCATGGGCGACGATCCCCATCCCTGCCGCTACGTGGTGACCTCGAAGCTGATGGCGCTCGCCCCCGAATACCGGGTCGACGTCCGCGACTGGAAGGCGGGCGACGCGGTCGTCGCCGGCGATTTCAGCTTCGATCCCGGCGCCGCCACCCCGGGCGAGCTCGCCGATCTCCGTGGCATCGACGAAGTGCCCGACCTGTCCGGCGAGGGAGACGCACAATGAACGGTCTGAAGAAGCACGCCGTGGTGTGGCTTGCCGCCACGGTCGGCCTGGTGGGCCTCGAGCTCGGCGCCGAGCTCGGCATTCCCGGCCTCCGCGTCGTCACCGACGCGGAGGCCCGCGTGGGCCGCCCCGCGACGCCCGTCAGCGTCGCCGGCACCGCCCGCCGCACGACGCGCCGCGTCGTCCGCCGCACCGCCTACACCGTCACCGCCCTGCCCGCCGGCTGCGTCTACGGCAACTACTACGGCGGCATGTACTACCATTGCGGCGGCGTCTACTACGAGGCCTCGGGGAACGTCTACGTCCAGGTCGTCTTCGAGTAGGCGCCGGAGGCCGGGAGCGACGCTTCGACCCCTGGCCGATCCTCGGCCGCGCCACTACATAAAGAAGGCGCGCAGGAAGGCGCGTGCGACTGAGCCGCGGCCCGCATTCGGGCCTGCGGCGCGCCGTCGCGGCCGGTGGAGGAGCTCCCATGACGTCCGGGACATCGAGGATCAAGATGACGGGCCGGCTGATCGCCGCGGCCCGCGCCCTGACCGGTGTCGGCCGCGAGGCGTTCGCCGAAGCCGCCGGGCTCCCGGACGAGCGGCTGGGCTGGCTGGAGAGCAAGGGCAGCGCCCGGCTCCGCTCGCCGGTCGAGGCCGATGCCGTGGCTCGTGCCTTCGATCATTTCGGCGTCGTCGTGATCGACGAGGGCGAGGGGATGGGCGCCGGCGTCAGGCTGAAGTTCACCCGCGATGACGTGAAGCAGATCAGCCGCCTCGAAGGCGAAGGCGGCGTGGTGCTGTCGGACGACGCCCCCTGACCGCGGCGGCGGCGCTCAGGACTCGCCGGACGGCTCGTCCTTGCCCGCGAACTCCGATGGATCGAACTCGTAGCGGGTGCCGCAGAACTCGCAGGTGACCTTGATCCGGCCGTCCTGGACGCTCTCGGCGATCTCCTCGGCGGAGAAGCTCGCCAGCATGTCCGCGATCCGCTCGCGCGAGCATGAGCAGTCGTCGGTGATCGCGACCGGCGTGAACACGCGCACGCCGCGCTCGTGGAACAGGCGATAGAGCAGCCGCTCGACGGGGACGCCGGGATCGGTCAGCTCGTGATCCTCGATCGTGGCGACCAGCGACTGCGCCTCGACCCAGGCGTCGTCCGCCTCGACCGCGCCGTCCTCGCTCCCCTCCGGCGCGTCGCCGCCGGGAAGGTCGGGCTGGCGCATCCGCTCCGGCGCGTCCGGCAGGAACTGGACGATGATGCCGCCGGCCCGCCACTGCCGGACCATCGCGCCGTCGATGCGCTCGAGCACCTCCCCCACGGCCAGGCGGACCCGGGTCGGAATCTGCTCCGACTGGCGGAAATAGGTGTGGGCGGCCTCCTCGAGCCCCTGCCCGTCGAGCGGCACGACGCCCTGGTAGCGGCTCATGTAGGCGCCCTGGTCGACGGTCATGGCCAGCGTGCCGCTGCCGAGCAGCAGCGTCGAGCTCGCCGCGCCGGCGGCCAGCGCGGCCTCGACGCGCGCCGCGTCGAAGCGGGCATAGGCGCGGACGGCACCCGTCGTGCGGTAGTCGGCGACCAGCATGTCGACCGGACCGTCGGTCTCGGTCTGGAGGATGAACTTGCCGTCGAACTTGAGCGACGAGCCGAGCAGCACCGCCAGCACCACCGCCTCGCCGACGAGGCGCGACACGGCGTCGGGATAGTCGTGGCGCGCGATCAGCGCGTCGATCGCCGGCCCCATCTGGATCGCGCGGCCGCGCACGTCGAGCGGAGCCACCTCGAACGGCAGCACCGCGTCGTCGCCGGCCGGAGCGGGTCCGGGCTCGTTCCCGGCCATGGTCAGACGGGACTCCAGCCGAACACCCAGGCGAGGATCGCCTTCTGGGCATGGAGCCGGTTCTCGGCCTCGTCGAACACCACCGACTGCGGCCCGTCGATCACGTCCTCGGTCACCTCTTCGCCACGATGCGCCGGCAGGCAGTGCATGAAGATCGCCTCCGGCGCCGCCAGGTCCATGAGCCGGCGGTTGACCTGATAGGGATGAAGAAGCCTTTGGCGGCGCTCCGCCTCCTCGTCGCCCATCGACACCCAGGTGTCGGTGACCACGCAATCTGCCCCGGCGACCGCCGCATCCGGGTCGCGGGTGACCGAGACGTCCGCGCCGTTGGCCGCGGCCCAGTCCATCAGGGCCTGCGACGGGGCGAGGTCGTGCGGCGCGGCGATGCGGATCGCGAAGCCGAGCCGTCCCGCGGCATGCACCCACGAGGTCAGCACGTTGTTGGCGTCGCCCAGCCACGCCACCGTGCGGCCGTCGATCCGGCCGCGATGCTCCTCGAAGGTCATCACGTCGGCCATGATCTGGCAGGGATGGGAATGGTGCGTGAGCCCGTTGATCACCGGGATCGAGCCCGCGGCGGCGAGCTCGCTCACCACGCGCTGGTCGTGGGTGCGGATCATGATCGCGTCGACGTAGCGCGACAGCACCTTCGCCGTGTCGGACAGCGTCTCGCCGCGGCCGCGCTGCATCTCCTGGCCGGTGAGGACGATCGTCTCGCCGCCGAGCTCGCGCATGGCGACGTCGAACGAGACGCGCGTGCGGGTCGACGGCCGGTCGAAGATCATCGCCAGCGTCCGGCCGGCGAGCGGCCGCGGCGCCTGCGGCCCGCGGCGCTCGGACTTCAGCCGGCGGCCCTCGTCGAGGATGGCGCGAAGCGTCTCCCCGTCGATGTCGGCGAGATCGAGGAAATGGCGCACCATGGCTCAGCCGGCTTTCGCGCGATCGAGGGCGGCGAGCGCGGCGTCGAGCCGGCGTACGCCCTCGTCCAGCTCCGCCTCGGTGACGATCAGCGGCGGCAGCAGGCGGATCACGTTCTCCCCGGCGCCGACGGCAAGCAGGTCCTCGTCGCGCACCGCGGCCGCCACTTCGGCGACTGGCACCCGGCAGCGCACACCGACGAGCAGGCCCTCGCCCCGCACCTCCTCGACGAGGTCCGGGTGGGAATCGACCACCGCCGCGAGGCGCTGCTTGAGGAACAGGCCCTTCTGCCGCACGTCCTCGAGGAAGCCGGGCGCGAGGATCACGTCGAGCACCGCCTGCCCGACCGCCATGGCGAGCGGATTGCCGCCGAAGGTCGAGCCGTGGGTGCCCGGCGTCATGCCGTTGGCCGCCTCCGCGGTGGCGAGGCAGGCGCCGATCGGGAACCCGCCGCCGAGGCCCTTGGCGAGGGTCAGGATGTCCGGCGCGACGCCCGACCATTCGTAGGCGAAGAGCTTGCCCGTGCGGCCGATGCCGGTCTGCACCTCGTCGAAGATGAGGAGAAGGCCGTGCTCGTCGCACAGCCCGCGGAGCGCGCGGAGGAACGGGCCGGGCACCAGCCGGACGCCGCCCTCGCCCTGGATCGGCTCGACGATGATCGCCGCGGTCTCGGGCCCGATGCTCGCCTTCACCGCCTCGATGTCGCCGAGCTCGACCTGGTCGAAGCCCGGCGCGGGCGGGCCGTAGCCCTCGAGGTACTTGGCGTTGCCGGTGGCGGCGAGCGCCGTCATGGTGCGGCCGTGGAAGGCGCCGGCGAAGGTGATCACCCGGAAGCGCTCCGGACGGCCGGAGACGAAATGATGGCGGCGCGCCGTCTTCAGCGCGCACTCGACCGCCTCGGCACCCGAATTGGCGAAGAACACCTTGTCGGCGAAGGAAGCGGCGCAGAGCGTCTCGGCCAGCTTCTCCTGCTCGGGGATGCGGTAGAGGTTGGAGACGTGCCAGAGCTTCCCGGCCTGCGCCGTGATCGCGGCGACCAACGCCGGATGGGCATGGCCGAGCGAATTGACCGCGACGCCGCTCGCGAAGTCGAGCATCCGCCGGCCGTCGGCCGTGTACAGCCAGGCCCCCTCGCCGCGCTCGAAGGCGATCGGCGCGCGGGCGAAGGTATCAAAGAGTGGAGAGCGGTCCATGGTCCGCCTCATGGGAGAATGGTTCCGGAAAAAATCAAAGAGTGCCGCCGCGGGGCAGCACTCCTGCAAGCCCCGACTTATAGCATCGCGCGGGGAAGCGGTGTCAATCGCGAGGATGGCCCTTCCACCCCCGCCGCTGCCGGTGGAGGGGGGCGGGACGACTTGGGGAAAACACCAATGCGAGGCCCCGGAGCCTTGTCAGCGAGTCGGCGGCTCTGTAGGTTTCGCCATGTCGGGTGCGACCGACACGCGTTTCCTGCGGCGGAACTCAGTATCCAACTCAGTATCATAGTTAGGCGTTGGGCGCTGGCTGGCGGAGCAAGCCGGCGTGCGTGGTGTGATTCCGAGTCCGCTGCCATGAAAGAAGAAGGGTGACCCCGAGATGAATTGGACCGACGAACGCGTCGAGTTGCTGAAGAAACTCTGGGCTGACGGACTGAGCGCGAGCCAGATCGCCTCTCAACTGGGCGGCGTGACCCGCAATGCCGTGATCGGCAAGGTGCATCGCCTCAACCTCTCGGGCCGCGCCAAGCCCGCCTCCACCCAGACCCGCCCGCGCAAGCCGCGCCAGCCCGCCGCCGCCGTCCATCGCCCGGCGCCTCGCCCGATGGTCGCCGGCAACACCGCGCTCAAGATCCAGCCCACCCCGGCGCCGCGCCGGGTGCAGGCCCAGGTCCCCCTCGAGGACCTCGTCGTGCCGATCAGCCTCAAGGTGTCGCTGCTCGCGCTCAACGACCAGATGTGCAAGTGGCCGATCGGCGACCCCGGCACCGAGGGGTTCCACTTCTGCGGCCACCGCAGCGTCAACAGCGTGCCCTATTGCGAGTACCACTCGCGGCTCGCCTACCAGCCGGTCAACGACCGCCGCCGCGACCGCGGCTGAACCCCGGGACCTCCGGAACGTCGAAGGCCGGCGCTTCCCCGCCGGCCTTTTCCGTTCCCGCGGCGGAGGCGCGCCCGCGCGAGGGGGCATCGCGCCGGACGACGCGGGCGCAGCGTCCCGCCCCGCTCATCCGGGCCCTCGATCAGCCGTTGCCGGCGAAGCCCTCGTCGAGCGAATAGCCCGAGCCGCGGACGGTGCGGATCGGATCGCGGCCGGAGCCGAGCGCCTTCCGGAGGCGGCCGACATGGACGTCGACCGTCCGCTCGTCGACATAGACGTCCCGCCCCCAGACGCCGTCGAGGAGCTGGGTGCGGGAGAACACCCGCCCCGGCGCCTGCATGAGGAACTCGAGCAGCCGGAACTCGGTCGGGCCGAGATGGAGCTCGCGGCCGCGGCGGCGGACGCGGTGGGTCTCGCGGTCGAGCTCGATCTCGCCGGCGTGGAGCACCGAGGCGATCAGCTCCGGCTTCGAGCGGCGGAGGATGGCGCGCACCCGGGCCATCAGCTCGGGCACCGAGAACGGCTTCACCACGTAGTCGTCGGCGCCGGTGGCGAGGCCGCGGATCCGCTCCTGCTCCTCGCCGCGGGCGGTGAGCATGATGATCGGCAGCCCGCGGGTCTGCTCGCGGCTGCGCAGCCGCCGGCAGAGCTCGATCCCGGACACGCCGGGCAGCATCCAGTCGAGCAGCAGGAGGTCCGGCACGGTCTCGCGAAGGCGCGTCTCCGCCTCGTCGCCGCGGTCGACGGACTCCACCTGGTACCCCTCCGCCTCGAGGTTGTAGCGCAGCATCAGCGAGAGCGGCTCTTCGTCCTCGACGATCATCACCCGCGGTGTCATCGGCGCCGGCTCCGCCTTCTCAGTCGCCCGGGGCGAACGCGACCGGCGTCGAGCTGGTCGTGTCCTTCTTGGGCCGCTCGTCGGTGAGCGCCACGCCGGTGACGAGGTAGTGGACCGTCTCGGCGATGTTGGTGGCGTGGTCGCCGATGCGCTCGAGGTTCTTGGCGCAGAACAGGAGGTGGATGCAGAAGGTGATGTTGCGCGGATCCTCCATCATGTAGGTGAGGAGCTCGCGGAACAGCGAGGTGTACATCGCATCGATCTCGTCGTCGCGCTCCCACACCGCAAGGGCGGCCTCGAGGTCGCGGGCGGTATAGGCATCGAGCACGTTCTTGAGCTGGGCGAAGCTCAGCTCGGCGATATGCTCGACGCCGGCGACGAGCCGCTGCGCGCCGAAGTTCCCCTCGATCGCGAAGACCCGCTTGGCGGTGTTCTTGGCGAGGTCGCCGACCCGTTCGAGGTCGTTGGCGATGTGCATCGCGGTGACGATCTGGCGAAGGTCCTGCGCCATCGGCTGGCGCTTGGCGATGATCAGCGTCGCGCGGTCCTCGACCTCGCGCTGGAGCTGGTCCATGCGGCGGTCGATGACGATGACGCTCTGGGCGAGATCGCCGTCGCGGCGGGCGAGGGCACGGACCGAATCCGCGACCTGCTGCTCGGCGATGCCGCCCATCTCGGCGATCTTCTGCGAGAGCTCGCTGAGCTCCTCGTCGAAGGAGGCGACGATATGTTCCTGCATGACCATCCTGCGTTCCGATCTCAGCCGAAGCGGCCGGTGATGTAGTCCTGGGTGCGCTTGTCGCGCGGGGTGGTGAAGATCTGTTCCGTCGCCCCGGTCTCGACAAGGTTGCCGAGGTGAAAGAACGCGGTCTGCTGCGAGACGCGCGCCGCCTGCTGCATCGAGTGGGTGACGATGATGATCGTGTAGTTGGCCTTGAGGTCGTCGATCAGTTCCTCGATGCGCGCGGTGGCGATCGGGTCGAGCGCCGAGCACGGCTCGTCCATCAGGATCACCTCGGGCGATACCGCGATGGCCCGGGCGATGCAGAGACGCTGCTGCTGGCCGCCGGAGAGACCCGTGCCGGGATCGCCGAGGCGGTCCTTGACCTCTTCCCACAGGCCCGCCTTGCGGAGGCTCTGCTCGACGATCTCGGAAAGCTCGGCGCGGGAGCGGGCGAGGCCGTGGATGCGCGGGCCGTAGGAGACGTTCTCGAAGATCGACTTCGGGAACGGATTGGGCTTCTGGAACACCATGCCGACCCGGGCCCGGAGCTCGACCACGTCGAGGCGCGGGTCGTAGATGTTGCCCCCCTCGATGAGGATCTCGCCGGTGACGCGGCACCCGGCGATCGTGTCGTTCATCCGGTTGATGCAGCGCAGGAACGTCGACTTGCCGCAGCCCGAGGGGCCGATGAACGCCGTCACGCTGCGCTCCGGCACCTCGATCGAGACGCCCTTCAGCGCATGCTTCTCGCCGTAGTAGACGTTGACGTCCCTGGCGCTGACCTTGGTCTCGGTCGCCGGCGGCGCCGCCGGCACGGTCATGGTCCTGCTCATTGCCGCCTCCAGCGCGCTCACGGCTCTCGGGTCGTTCATCGGCGTCTCTCCGGACAATCTACCGCCCTCACCACCGGCGCTGGAAGCGCTGGCGGAGGACGATCGCGACGAAGTTGAGGAGGATCATCAGCGCAAGGAGCACGATGATCGCGGCGGACGTACGGCTCTCGAAGAAGTTGCGCAGCTCGTTCCCCTGCCAGAGATAGACCTGGACGGGCAGCGCCGTCGACTGGTCGAGCGGCGTCGCCGGGATGTTGGCGACGAAGGCGCTCATGCCGATGAGGAGCAGCGGCGCGGTCTCGCCGAGCGCCTGGGCGACGCCGATGATGGTGGCGGTGAGGATGCCGGGGACCGCCACCGGCAGCACGTGGTGGAACACGGCCTGCACCGGCGAGGCGCCGACCCCGAGCGCCGCCTCCTTGATCGAGGGCGGCACGGCGCGGAGCGTCGAGCGGGTGGCGATGATAATCGTCGGCAGCGTCATCAGCGTCAGCACCAGGCCGCCGACCAGCGGCGCCGAGAGGGGCAGCTTCATGTAGTTGATGAACACCGCCGCGCCGAGCAGGCCGAAGACGATCGAGGGCACGGCCGCGAGGTTGTTGATGTTCACCTCGATCAGGTCGGTGAGCCGGTTCTTCGGCGCGAATTCCTCGAGGTAGATCGCGCTCGCCACCCCGATCGGCACCGAGAGGAGCACCACGATCAGCATCATGTAGAGCGAGCCGACGAAGGCGCCGGCAAGGCCGGCCGCGGCCGGGGCGGAGCGGGAGTCGACATTGAGGAACAGCCAGCGCGAGAACACCATCTCGATGGCGCCGTCGGCGCGGAGCTGGTCGGCCCAGGCCCGCGTCGCGGCCGGCAGCGCCTGCTGGCCGTCGGGCAGCGAGCGGTCGATGTTGCCCTTGAGCCAGACGTCGACATTGGCCGAGGCGAGCAGTTCCATCCGGACCGTCCGGCCGACGATGCCGGGATCGGCGACGACCATGTCGCGCAGTTCGTAGCGCTCCGACGACGAGACGAGGGCGAGCAGGTCGCGCGACTTCCCCTCCCCGTCCGGGACCAGGCGGAGCAGGGCCTGCTCGATCAGCCTGTTCCAGTTGACCATCGTCACCCTGGTTTCCCAGGCGAGGCGGCGCTGCTCGAACGCGGCATCCGATTCCCCCGCCTCGCGGACGGGAGGGTCCTCGATCTTCACCACGGCGGGATCGAAATAGACGTCGGCGACCACCACCGCCTGCCAGAACGCGGGCACGCCGCGGACCAGGATGCTGGCGAACAGGATCGCGACGAAGCCGAGGCCGAGGATCACGGCGGCCAGCCCGAACAGGCGGAAGTTGCGCTCCTTGGCGTGGCGCCGGCGCAGCGAGGCGACGACCTTGCCCGCGGCGGGCGAAGCGGAGGGCCTCCCGGGCCCGGCGGCAGCATCGGTTGCGGTCATCGGTCTACTCGTACTGCTCGCGGTATTTCCGCACGATATAGAGCGCCACGACGTTGAGCCCGAGCGTCATGACGAAGAGGGTCAGGCCGAGGGCGAAGGCGACCAGCGACTGGGGACTGGCGAAGTCGCTGTCGCCGGTGAGCTGGTTGACGATGGTGACGGTGACGGTCGACACCGCCTCGAACGGATTGAACTGCAGCACCGGGCTGTTGCCCGCCGCGAGCACCACGATCATGGTCTCGCCGATCGCGCGGCTGACGGCCAGGAGGAAGGCGCCGACGATGCCGGGCAGCGCCGCCGGCAGCAGCACCCGCTTGATCGTCTCCGAGCGCGTGGCGCCGAGCCCGAGCGAGCCGTCACGCATCGACCGCGGCACCTGCGTGATGATGTCGTCCGAAAGCGAGGAGATGAAGGGGATGATCATGATCCCCATCACGATGCCGGCGGTCGCGGCGCTGGTGGCGCGGATGTCGAAGCCGATCGCCTCGCCGATCCCGGCGAGGAACGGGCCTACCGCGGTGAGCGCGAAGAAGCCGTAGACGATGGTCGGGATGCCGGCCAGCACCTCGATCACCGGCTTGGCGAAGGCGCGCATCTTCGGGCCGGCATATTCCGACATGTAGATCGCCGTCATCAGCCCGATCGGCACGGCGACCAGCATCGCGATGAACGCGATCATCAGCGTCCCCCACAGGAGCGGGATGAGGCCGAAATCGCCCTGGGCCCCCGTACCGGTCGAGGAGAAGCGCGGGTTCCACACGGTGCCGAAGAAGAAATCCTGCGGCGGCACGATGCTGAAGAAGCGGATCGCCTCGCTCAGCATCGACAGCACGATGCCGACGGTGGTGAGGATCGCGACGCCCGAGCAGAGGAAGAGGAGAAGCCGCGTCACCACCTCCATCTCGTTCCGCGCCCGGAGGTCGGGACGGATGCGGCGGAGCGCGAAGACGAGGCCGAGGATCGCGAGGGCCGCCGCGACCGCGATCATCGCCAGCGTGCCGATGGTCTGCACCTGGCGGACGGCCTCGGCGGCGGCGAGCTCGTAGGGCGCCGCCTCGTTGGCGACGCCGAAGCCGGAAGCGATGTTCCCGACGCGCCGGACGGCGTTCTCGAGGTCGGCGCCGCCGGCCGCGACAAGCTCCGGCGGGAAGGCGGCCAGCGCCGCCTGCCGCTCGAGCCGGGGCTCCAGCACGGTCCAGACCACCAGGGCCGCCAGCGCCGGGATGCCGCACCAGAGCGCGACCAGCATTCCGTAGTGGGACGGCAGCGAGTGCATGCGGGCCGCGTTCGCATCGCGTACCCGGCGACTCCGGCCGAGGCCCACCCGGTAGCCGACGGCCATCAGGACGAGAATTCCGACGATGACGAGGAAATTGGTCATGCCGCGTTATGCGTCCCGCTCTTGCCCGCCCGGCCACGGGCCTTCGCCCGTGCGGGATTCCGGTGCCGAACCCCAGGAAGGTTGCAGGGCGAAGGCCCAGAGGCCGCCCGCCCTGCAGAAGTCACGTCCGTGACCCGTCGTCCGCCCTACATGCCGACCGACTTGCGGGCCTCGAAGTCCGACAGGACCGCGGCGCGCTCGTCGTCACTCATCGGGATCAGGCCGGCCGCCTCGAGCGGGCTGCCCATGCCGGAGACGGCATCGGAGAGGAAGAACTGGGTGTACTCCTCGATGCCCGGGACGACGCCGATGTGCTCGCCCTTGACGTAGAAGAACAGCGGGCGGGACACCGGATACTCGCCCGAGGCGATGGTCTCGAGGCTCGGCGTGACGCCGGAGACCGTGGCGACCTTCAGCTTGTCCCTGTTCTGCTCGTAGAACGAGAGGCCGAAGACGCCGACCGCATCCTGCTGGGCGTCGAGGCGGGCGAGGGTCTCGGTGTAGTCGCCGGCCACCTCGACCACGCGGCCGTCCTGGCGGAAGGACTTGCAGGCCTTCTCCAGGGCCTCGCCCTCGAGCGCCTTGATCTCGTCGAAGCCTTCGCAGCCGAGGAGAACCACCTTCTCCTCGAACACTTCGCGGGTGCCGTGGTTGCTGCCCGGGATCACCAGGGTGATGTCCTGCTCGGGAAGCGAGGCGTCGATGTCGGACCACTTGGTGTAGGGGTTGGCGACGAGCTTGCCGTCCTGCGGCACCTCGGCGGCGAGCGCGAGGAAGACGAACTTCGGCTCGAGCGTCAGTTCGGCCTTGTCGGCGCGCGAGGCGAAGACGATGCCGTCGTAGCCGACCTTGACCTCGAGGATCTGCTTGGCGCCGTTGGCGGCGCAGACCTCGACCTCGGAGCTCTTGATCGGACGCGAGGCGTTGGCGATGTCGATGGTGGAGTCGCCGACGCCCTCGCAGAACTGGCGGAGGCCGCCCGACGAGCCGCCGCTGCCGACGACCGGGGTCCGGAAGGCCGGGAAGGCGTTGCCGAATTCCTCGGCGACGATGCTGGCGAAGGGAAGCACGGTCGAGGAACCGGCGATCTGGATGGTGTCGCGGGCGAAGGCCGCACCGGTCAGGACGGTCGAGGCGAGGGCAAATGCCGCGGCGGCGGAAAGAAGCTTGGTTTTCACCTTGTGGCTCCCTGGTTGGGATCTGGCTTTTCGGGGGTGCACCCGAGCGGCGCCCCTCTTGCGGAGCGGAACCTAGTGACCGCAGGCAATGGTTCTATGACGCTCCTGTAACGGTTTTACGACAGACTAAGTCTCTGTTACGTAAGATGAATTCTCGCCGGATTCGACCGGCGTCAGGGCGTCGGGCGCCGGGAATGTCACCTGGAAGAGGGCCCCTTCGCCGAGCCGGCTCTCGATCGAGAGGCGCGCCCTGTGGCGGGCGAGGATGTGCTTGACGATCGCCAGCCCGAGGCCGGTGCCGCGGTGCTTCCGGCTCTCCGCCACCTCGATACGGTAGAACCGCTCGGTGAGCCGCGGGATGTGCTCGGACGGGATGCCGGGCCCGTGGTCGCGCACGGAGAACACCGGGCCGTGGTCGCCCTCGGCGGGCGCGACCGCGACCTCGACCTTGCCGCCCGCCTGGCCGTACTTGCAGCCGTTCTCCACGAGGTTCTCCACCACGCGGAGCAGTTCGTCGCGATCGCCGGTGACGGTGACGGGCCCTTCCGGCACGGTGGTCCCGATCTCCACCTCGAGCTCGCGGGCGAGCGGCTCGAGCGCGTCGACGACCTGCCGCACCACGCCGGCCAGGTCGACCGCGCCCGACGGGCGGAGATGGGCCTTCATCTCGATCCGCGACAGCGACAGGAGATCGTCGATCAGGCGGCTCATCCGCGTCGCCTGGTCGCGCATGATGTTGAGGAAGCGCTCGCGCGCCGCGGTGTCGTCGCGGGCCGGCCCCTGCAGCGTCTCGATGAAGCCGAGAAGCGAGGCGAGCGGGGTCCTGAGCTCGTGACTCGCATTGGCGACGAAGTCGACGCGGATCCGGTCGATGCGCTTGTGCTCGGTCAGGTCGCCGACCACCAGCGCCACGAAGCTGCCGGCGCGGGGGCCGTCGTCGAGGCGGCAGAACCAGGCCGAGTACCAGCGCTCGGTCGGGACCCGCTCGACGAACTCGACGCGCTCCGGCGGGCCGCCTTTGGCCACCCGATCGAACGCGGCGAGGAGGTCCGGCACCCGGAGCCGGAAGGTCAGCGGATCGCCGGGACGGATGGCGAAGGTCTCGGCGGCGCGGCGGTTGACGTAGCGGACGACGCCCCGCCGGTCGAGGATGATCGAGGGATCGGGCAGCGCCTCCGCGAGCAGCTTCACGCCCGTCTCCGGCCACACCGGGCTCGCCGGATCGGCCCGATCGGGGAGAATCGCGCGGGAGACTGCGGCCGTCGGCAGGAGCGCGGTCAGGATGACGACCGCGACGTAGATGACGAGGCCCTCGAACGCCGTCAGGCGCGTGGCGAAGACCATGACCACCACGAACAGCGCGAGCGCGAGCATGAACCAGCGCGCCGCGCCGAGGCGCCGCAGCGACCGCAGAAGGAGCCCCGGAGGCGCATGGCCTCCCGCCTCGGATTCCGTCATCGTACCGGCTCCGCCGGCCTGCCACGAGTTTGGCCGAATCAACGCGATAGTGACCGCCTGCGGCAGCGGGATGTAAAGTCCCGCATGCAGGTCCGGAAGCTGTTCGGGCTGATTCTCGGAGAGGGAGACGAGGCCGGCCCATGGCCAAGCACAAGTCCGACGACAAGAACGGCAAGAAGAAGAAGAAGAGGCCGATCCCGGCGGTGATCCGCCCGGAGATGGATGCACCGCGGATCAAGACACGGCACGGAAGCTTCGATCTCGACGATCCGGCCCTTCCCGCCTGGATCGCCGACGGCGCGTTCAGGTCCGGAGGCTATCCCTACGACGAGCCCATGAAGGACAAGGACTACGAGGAAGAGCTGACGCGGCTGCAGATCGAGCTGGTCAAGCTCCAGCGCCACGTCAACGCCACCGGCATGCGGGTGGTGCTGGTCTTCGAGGGCCGCGACGCCGCCGGCAAGGGCGGCTCGACCTTCGCCTTCCGCCAGTACCTCAATCCGCGATCGGCGCGCCTCGTCGCGCTCCCTTCCCCCACCGAGGTCGAGCGCGGCCAGTGGTACTTCCAGCGCTACGTCGCCGAACTGCCGACCGCGGGGGAGATCGTGCTCTTCGACCGCTCCTGGTACAACCGCGCCGGCGTCGAGCCCGTCATGGGCTTCTGCACGCGCGCCGAGCACCGGCTCTTCCTCGATTCGGTCCCCGGCTTCGAGCGCATGCTCGTCGGCCAGGGCACCCACCTCTTCAAGCTGTGGCTGTCGATCGGCTTCGAGATGCAGCTCAAGCGCTTCCATGAACGCCGGCACGACCCGCTCAAGATCTGGAAGCTCTCGCCGATCGACTATGCCGCCATGGGCAAGTGGGACGCCTATTCGCGCGCCCGCGACGAGATGTTCATCGCCTCGCACACGCCCGAAGCGCCGTGGACGGTGATCCGCTCGAACGACAAGAAGCGTGCGCGGCTCGACGTCATCCGCCACGTGCTGTCCGGCCTCGCCTATCCCGGCAAGGACCGGAAGGCGATCGGCCGTACCGATCCGCTGATCACCGGCGGCCCCGAGATGGCGCTCCATGACTGAGCGGAGATCCCCGGCCGGCGCGCACCAACCCCACGGACCAGACCTGCATGGGTGACTTCTACACCGTCCTCCGGCAATCGATCATCGATCGCGGGCTCACCTCGCCCGAGGCGCGCGACGAAGCCTATGCCCAGGCCCGCCGCGCCATGGTCAACCGCCTGTGGGCCTATACGCCGCCGCTCGCCGAGGACGAGATCGACCAGAGGATCGGCCAGTTCGACGCGGCCGTCGCGAGGATCGAGGACGACGTCGTCGAGGTCTTCGCCGCCCGCGAGGAGGCCGAGGCACGCGACGAGGATCCGGCGACGCCCGACGGCGCGGCGGATGCCGACGACGGCGAGGACGCCGACTACCCGCCGAGCTTCGGCGGCGCGCCCGGCGAGGAGAAGCCCGGCGATCGCGCCACGCGCCGCGAGGCGGCATCGCCGCCGGCAGGGCGGCGCTCGCTGGACGAGGCGAGCCGGGCGGTGGAGCTCGCCCTCCTCGAGGCGGAGATCGATGCCGGGGCCGCCGCCGAAGCCGGGCTCCCGGACGGCGACGAGCTTCCCGACGGACCGGCATTCCCCGAGGATGATCCGGCCGACGACCCGCTCGCGGTCGACGGCGCCGCCGCGACGGCGGCCAGGGACCATCGGCCATCGGCACCGCCCCGCGCGGAGGGACCGCCGCGCCTCGAGAGGCTCCGCCAGGACATCGCCCGCCTCCTTCCCGCTTCGGAGCAGTCGCGGCTCCGCCTCCTCATCGGCGCGGTCGCGGTCCTCTCGGTGATCCTTGTCGGCGGGATCGTCTGGATCCTCCTTGCGCGTCCCGCACCGCCGGCGCCGCCGCCCGTCGTCCTCCAGACCGAGGTCCCGGGCGGGATCAGCGACCCCGAGACCGCGATCCGCCTGCCGCGCGAAGCCATCGCCGTGACGAGCCGCTTCACGCTGTTCGACGGCCAGGACCCGACGGTGTTCGAGAGCGACCCCAACAACCCGGTGCGGTTCGACGGCCGGCTCGCGCGCATCTCGACCTCGGCCGCCTCCGCCGGGGCGAGGGTGATCATCGGCGCCGGCCTTTCGAGCCGCCTTGCCGGCAAGACCGTGCGCGTCACCCTCGACGCGCGCTCGGCGCGCGAGAACGGGGCGACCTCGATGCGCTTCGCCTACGAGAGCGGCGTCGCGATCAGCCACTGGCAGACCGCGAACCTCGCGGCGGACTTCACCGAGCTCGGCCTCGTGTGGCGCGTGCCGGCGCTGCGGACCGATCCGGAGGGCGACTACATCGTCATCGAGCCGGGCCTCCCCGGCTCGGGCACCGGGGTCGAAATCCGCTCCGTGCGGATCGATCTCATCGACCAGTAGCGCTCGGAAAGGCGCCGCGGCAGGTTGCGCCTTGAAAGGACCGGAGTCCTGCTGCGGGCATGAGCGGAGAGCGGGCTGCGACGCTGAGTTTTGCGTCGCGGCCTCCGGTCGAGGCCGTGGCACCGCGCCTCGCGGAGGTTCCTCAGAGGCGGCGAAGCCAGCCGGCGAGGCGGTCGGTCGCTTCCTCGACGATCGCCGGCTGCGCGGCGAAGCAGAGGCGCATGTAGCCCTCCCCCGCGGGGCCGAAGGCGCTGCCCGGCGCGAGGCCGACATTGGCCTCGTCGATGATCCGCTTGGCGAGCGCGCCGGTGTCGTCCTCGCCCTCCACGCCGAAGAACAGATAGAAGGCACCGTCGGGCGCGTGGACGCGGGCGCGGCCGGTGGCCGCGAGTCCGCCGGAGACGATGGCGCGGTTTCGCCCGACGCGCTCGACCTGCATGGCGAGGAAGGCATCGCCCTCGTCGAGCGCGGCCACGGCCCCCCGCTGCATGAAGGCCGCGACGCCCGAGGTCGAGTACTGGACGAGGTTCTCGATGGTCTGGCCGAGCGCCGGCGTCGTCTCGATCCAGCCGATCCGCCAGCCGGTCATCGCCCAGTTCTTGGAGAAGGTGTTGACGTGGATCACCCGGTCGTCCGGCCCGGCGACGTCGTGGAAGGACGGGGCGCGCGCGCCGTCGAAGTAGAACCGGTGATAGACCTCGTCGGCGATGATGAACAGGCCGCGGGCGCGCGCGAAGTCGAGGATCGCCGCGAGTTCCTCCCGCGAGGCGGTCCAGCCGGTGGGATTGCCCGGCGAATTGATGAAGATGGCGCGCGTCCGCGCCGTGGCGGCCTCGAAGAACCGGTCGAGGTCGAGCCGCCAGCCATCGTTGCCGAAGCGGAGCGGCACGCCCACCGGAACGCCGCCGTTGATGGCGATGGCGGCGGTGATGTTGGGCCAGGACGGCACCGGCACCAGCACCTCGTCGCCCTCTCCCGCCACCATCCGCGCCGCGATCTGGATGGCCTGCATGCCGCCGCCGGTGACGAAGAACCGCTCGTGGTCGAAGGCGCGGCCGTAGGTGCGCTCATGATAGCGGGCGAGCGCCGCGCGGACCTCGGGAATGCCGCGCTGGGCGGTGTAGAAGGTCTCGCCGTCGCGGAGCGAGCGGACCGCCGCCGCGCAGATGAAATCCGGCGTCGGCAGGTCGCCCTCCCCGACCCACATCGGGATCAGCCCCGGCCGCCCGGCGCCGTACTTGAAGACCTCGACGATGCCGCTTTCCGGCGCGGCGCGCGCCTCGGGACGGAGGGCGGAGATGACGTGCTGGGCGATGGAATCCATGACGCACACAGAAAGGACGCGAGAGGGCCGCCGCGCCGGGATGGCGCGACGGCCCGGATGACGGTTCGCCGGCGCGGGTGGCGCCTAGGGCTTCCGGGCGAGCAGGTCGCGGATCTCGGCGAGGAGAACCTCTTCCTTGGTCGGCGGGGCCGGCGGCGGCGGCTCGGTGGCCTTCTCCCGCTTCAGCCTGTTCATGCCCTTGATCAGCACGAACAGCACCCAGGCGACGATGATGAAGTTGATGACGAGGGTGATGAAGTTGCCGTAGGCGATCGTCGCGCCCGCTTCGCGCGCCAGCGCGAGTGTCGACTGCGGCTCGCCGGAAAGCTGGACGTACATCTCGGAGAAATCGATGCCGCCGGTGACGAACCCGATGATCGGCATCATGATGTCGTTCACCAGCGAGTTGACGAGTCCGGTGAAGGCCGCGCCGATGATGAACGCGACGGCCAGGTCCACCAGGTTGCCCCTGAGCGCAAAATCCCGGAATTCTCTCAGCATGAATGTTCTCCTCGCCCCGAGAGCGTCCCGATCATCGGCCTTCGGCCTCCGAGGAGACGCCGCCCGATTCTGGTACCCTGCCTCGGCCGAATTATCAATCCGAGGGCGGCACCGCGCCACCGCCGCGGCGGCGGGGTCGCCAAGCCGCGGCGGCCATGCTTTCCTCGCCGGACGGCGCCGGCGAATCGCGGACGGCAGGGACAGGACGCCATGAACGGAACGGAACGGAACGAGCGCTGGCAGGGCACGCTCCGCCTGTCGCTCGCCGCGGTCATCCTGCTCGTCGTCTTCTCGTTCTTCTTCCTCACGCTGGTCGAGGCGCCCGATGCCGGCGGCTATCCGCTGGGCCTCGTCGTCGCCGCGTCCGGCCTGCCGCTCGCCGGCGTGCTCCTCGTCTTCTGGTTCGCCGGCCGCCAGGAACGGACCGACCGCCGGCACGGCGTCTACGAGGACTGAGGATGGGCGGCATCCTCGAGGAGGCGCGCCGGCTCGGCAGGCTCTACGGCTTGCTGACCACGGCCTTCGTCCTGTTCGTGCTCGTGGTCGCGATGCTGTCGCAGTTCGGGCTGCCCGAGCCGGTCACCACCTTCCTCGTCGTCCTGGTCACCGTCGTGACCTATGCCGTGATGGGGCTCGGCTCGCGGACCCTCTCGCTCTCCGGCTTCTTCCTCGCCGACCGGTTCGTGCCCGCCGGCCTCAACGGCATGGCGGCGGCGGCGACGATCCTGGTGTTCCCGCTCGTCGGCCTTGCCGGGGCCTTCCTCGCCGACCGCCTGCTCGGCCTCGCCGTCGTCGCCGGGCTGGTCGCCGGCTTCGTCCTCCTCACGATCACCATCGCCCCCTACTACCGCAAGTCCGGCGCCGTCACGCTCCCCGACTATCTCGCGGTGCGCTACGGCAATCCTCTGGTGCGGCTGGCGGCGGTCGTGGTCATCGCCGCCGCGCTCTTCCCCGTCCTCGTCGCCGCGCTCCGGATCGCCGCCGACGTCGCGATCGCGACGCTCCACTTCTCGCCGCGCGTCGCCGCGATCTCGGTCCTCGCCGTCGTCCTCCTGACCTCGCTGCTCGGCGGCCTTCGCGGCACCACCCGCAGCGGCGGCGCCCAACTCGTCGTGGCGCTCGTCGCCGTGCTGGTGCCGACCGTCATCCTCTCGCTGCAGGACTACGGCTTCCCCCTCCCCCAGGTGACGTTCGGCTACGCCGTCGAGGAGGCGGCGGCCGAGACCGCGGCCATCGTCGTGACGCCGGGCAATGCCCTGCCGCTTGCCGGCCTCGACGGCTTCAACATGCTGGCCCTCGCGCTCACGCTGGCGCTCGGCATCGCCGCCTTCCCGCAGGTCGTGACCCGCTGCGGCGCGACGGTGGGCGTCGGCGACGCGCGCCGCACGGCCGGCTGGGGCCTGGTTTCGATCGGCATCCTCGCCGCGACCGCGCCGGCGCTCGCCGCGTTCGTGCGGCTGGCGGTCCTCCGCGATGCCGTCGGCGTCGAGCTCGCCGACCTTCCCGAGTGGATCTTCGACTACGGCCGCATGGGCCTCGTCGACGTCTGCGGGACGGCCCCGGTCTCCCCCGCCGCCATCGGCACCGCCTGCGGCGCCGCCACCGTGGTCAACGGCCTCGCGCCCACCGACATCGCGCTCAGCGCCGACCTCGTGACCCTCGGCTTCGCCGACATCACGGGCCTGCCCTACATCCTCACCGCGCTGATCGCGACCGGCGCGATCGCCGCGGCCCTCGCCGCCGCCGCCGCGGCGCTCGTCACCACGGCGAACGTGCTCGGCAACGACGTGCTCGCCCGCATCTTCGCCCGCCGCGCCTCGGGCGGGCGGCGCCTCATCCTGGCCCGGCTGGCCCTCGTCGCCCTCGCCGCGCTGGCCGCGGTCGTCGCCTATGGCGGCTCGGATCGCGCCCATGCCTGGGCCATGGCGGCTCCGGCGATCACCGGGGCCGGGCTGTTCCCGGCCCTCGTCCTCGGCGTCTTCTGGAAGCGCACGACCTCCTGGGGCGCGTTCGCGGCCATCGTCGCCGGCGGCGGCACGACGATCGCCTATGTCCTCCTCGTCCTCGGCGACGTCATCGCCCCGGTGCCGGTCGCCGGGCTGTCGGCGGGCCTGTCCCCGGCGGCCTCGGGAATCGCCGGGGCGCTGCTCGGCCTCGCGGTGGCGGTCCTCGTCAGCCTCCTCGGGCCGGCTCCGGGCGCCAGCCGACGCGCGGTGGTCGATGCCATCCGCCGGCCGAGCCCCGACCCGATCCTCGAAGACCATGCGACCTGAGCGATGACCGACCAAGCGCCCCTCTTTCCCCCGATCGCCCCCTATTCCGTCCACCGGCTCCGGGTCTCGGCCATCCACGAGATCCACGTCGCCGAGTACGGCAATCCCGCCGGCAAGCCGGTCGTCCTCCTCCATGGCGGCCCCGGCGCCGGCTCGAACGCGACCATGCCGCGCTACCACGACCCGGAGGCCTACCGCATCGTCACCTTCGACCAGCGCGGCTCGGGGCGCTCCACCCCCCATGCCGAGCTCGCCGAGAACACGACGTGGGACCTCGTCGCCGACATCGAGCGCATCCGGCTCCATCTCGGCATCGACCGCTGGCAGGTCTTCGGGGGCTCGTGGGGGTCGTGCCTCGCGCTCGCCTATGCCGAGACCCATCCGGGGCGCGTGACCGAGCTGGTGCTTCGTGGCATCTTCACGCTCCGCCGCAAGGAGCTGCTCTGGTTCTACCAGGAGGGCGCCTCGAACCTCCTGCCCGACGCCTGGGAGCATTTCGTCGCCCCCATTCCCCCGGCCGAGCAGGGGGACATGATCAGCGCCTATCACCGCCGCCTCACCGGCGCGGACCCCGAGCTACGGCTCGCCGCAGCGCGGGCCTGGAGCATGTGGGAAGGGGCGGCCCTGTCGCTGCTCCCCGACCCGGCCCGCGTCGCCGCCTTCGGCGACCCGCACTACGCCACCGCCTTCGCCCGCATCGAATGCCACTACTTCGCCAACCGCGGCTTCTTCGACAGCGACGACCAGCTCATCGCCCGCGCCGGCCTGATCCGCCACATCCCGGGGGTGATCGTGCACGGCCGCTACGACCTCTGCACGCCGGTGTCGATCGCATGGGACCTCCACCGGGCATGGCCGGAGGCCGATCTCCGCATCGTGCCGGACGCCGGGCACGCGATGACCGAGCCGGGCATCGCGCGCGAGCTCATCGCCGCCACCGAGCGCTTCAAGGGCTCCCACCCGGATCTCGGCCCGCACCAGCCCTGAGCCGCCGCCGCCGCGGCGCGCGAACCGTACGGGGCGCCGCCACCGCGACTGCGCAGGCGCCTCGGCGAGGCCCTCCAAAAGACACGCTTCGCTCCCGTGGCGGAGGTTGTTGATGATCCTGGCTTTGACCTCATCCCGAAGGGCGCGGCGCTCCCGCGCCGATCGGTTCGTTGCCCTTCGTCGCAAACCGAAAGGCTTGCTGCCTCGGGCGCCTGCCGCTCGGCGCAGCCTCGCCACGTCCGGACCGTAGCCGGGATCACCACAGCCTCTGGCCGAATCCACCCCGCCCGCCTCCCCGCACAAGCGGGGACCGGCGTCTTCCTCCGCGGCTCCACATCATGAAACGACTGGATTCCGGTTTCCGCGAGGGTGAGCGCGGCGTGGCTTGCCTTTCGCGGAGGTCTCAGAAATCGCCGATGTCGAAATCGCCGAAGTCGCCGCCGCCGGCGTCGAGATCCTCCGCGCCCGCGTCGTCGGGGGGCGAGGCCTCCCCGGCCGTTGCGTCGTCGCCGAACATCGCGCCGGCGATCATGTTGCCGAGCAGCACGCCGCCGGCGACGCCGAGCGCGGTCTGCGCCGCACCGGCCAGGAATCCGCCGCCGGCACCCCCGGAGAGAGCCGGAGGCTCGCGCCGACGGCCGATGGGCGGCACCGAGCCGCGGCCGCGGCCACCGGCCGTGCCAAACAGTCCGCCGAAGAGGCCCCCGCCGCCGGCCTCGGCTTCCGCCGCACGCGCCTCGAGTTCGGCGATGCGACGTTCGGCTTCGCGGAGCGCGGCATTCTGCACCACGATCGTCTGGGCCATGTAGTAGGGCGCGCCCGGCTGGGCGGCGATCGCGTGCCGGATGAGCGCGTCGGCCTCCGGATCACGTGGAGCGGCGCGGCCTTCCACCTCGCGGAGGCGCTCGAAAAGCTCGGTGATGGCGGCGCGGTCTTCGTCGTTCATGGCGATACCCGTCGTCTGGTCCCGGGCGGACTGCCCACCGGCGGCATATGGCGCGCGCCCGCCGCCTCGCCAAGTGGACGATTGCGGCATTGTGGTCGCGATCATCATCGGCTATCTAACGACGATTCCGGCATCACGCACCCGTAGCTCAGCTGGATAGAGCGTTGCCCTCCGAAGGCAGAGGTCAAGGGGGAACGTGGCGCGGAACGTCCAGGAAAGGATTGAGAAAGCAAGGGGTTAGGGGGAGCGTAAGGCCCCGTGAGATGGCCGATTTTCTCGCGTAAGCACCGCGTAAGCAGGCAGCGAAGTAGAATCGGCGGAAGATGGATACGTTGGCGGGCGCATGCGCGGCGGCTAGACGATCGATCTGAGAAGTGAGTTTGAATGTCGCCGAATCCGTTGACCTCTGAAGGTCGGTCGGGCTAGGCGCTACAGTGCTGCACCCGTAGCTCAGCTGGATAGAGTGTCGGCCTCCGAAGCCGAAGGTCACAGGTTCGAATCCTGTCGGGTGCGCCATTCGCGAACAAAACTGGGCACTCCGGCCGGAGTGACGCCACCACCCATCACAAGGCGCTCAAGCACGGTCTTGCGGCCGTGAATGCGGATTTCCGCATCATCCACTTCGACCTTGTCGATGACCGCGCGCAGGTAGGCACGGCGGAAGGCGGTGTCGCCGGAGAGCACGTTGCGGCGCATCGTGCCGACGAAGGCGGCGATCTTCTCTTCCGTGATCCGCGCATCGGGGTGCATTTCGCCGAGCGCCCGGTCGTAGGTCGCCTTGGCGATGTCGCGCTCCGTTTTCACGGCGGCGACACGATCCTTGAGAGTGGGATCGTTTGCATCAGCGATGCCGTTTTCGATCGCCTGATAGAGGCGGCTTAGGCGGCCTTCGGCGTCAGTCAGTTTGGTCCGCAACGCGGAGAGGCGATTCGCGTAGTCGGAGTTTCTTTTCGCCTGGCGATCCATCAGCCCGCGCAGCATCTGGCTGACGCGGTTTGGCGTTAACAGCCGATCCGCGATCCGCTCCATCACGACATCGTCGAGGCGCTCCATCGGGACAGCCCGACCCTGGCAGGCGGTCTTGCCCTTCTGCGCCGCGGCGGCGCAGACATAGTAGCGATAGCGGCCAGACTTGCCGGTGCGCAGCGTCATACCGCCGCCGCATGTGGCGCAGGTCGCAATGCCGGTCAGCAGAATGGGGCCGGTCACAACGCGTGGCGCCGTGACCTTGGGATTGCGCGCCTTCAGCTGTGCCTGAAGCGCGTCAAAGACCGCTGGTTCGATGATGGGATCGACCTGCACGACGATGTGCTCGGAGACGGGCTTGGGCTTGCGCGTCTTTGAGTCCATGCGGTTGAAGACGGCCTCGCCTTTGTAGACCGTGTTGCAGATCATCTTGTGCAAGGGGCCGATGCCCCAGCGCGCGCCGCCGCGCGTGCGGTAGCCGCGTTCGTTCAGCCAGCACACAGCCGCCTTGACGCCCATAGGGCCGGTGGTGCCATCACCTTCGGTGAGCAGGCGGAAGATCAGGCGCACGGTTTCCGCTTCGACGGGATCGATGGCGAGCTTCTTCTTGGTTCGCGCGCCACGCTGCTCAACGGCTATCGTTGAATAGCCGAAGGGCGCGGCAGCCCCATTCCAGAATCCCTGGCGGGCATTCTCATTCATAGAGCGGCTGACATGCTTGCGGATTTCGTTCGACTGATACTCGTCGAAGACCGCAAAGACCTGCCGGACGAGCACGCCGAGCGGATCGTCACCGACTTCCTGGGTCACGCTGACGAGCCGCACGCCCGCCTTGGCGAGACGGCGCACATGCATTTCCTGCAGGAACGCATCCCGCATGAAGCGGCTGAGCGAGTGGACGACGATGGCGTCAAACGGCGAGCCGCCGCCGGTCGCTATATCCAAGAGGCGTTGAAACTCCGGCCGGTTGTCGGTGGTGCCGGAGACGCCGGCATCGACAAACTCGGCGACGACATCCCAGCCCCGCGCCTTGCAGAAGGCGGTGGCCTGACGGCGCTGGTCGGGGATCGACAGATCGCTTTCGGCTTGCTTGCCGGTGGAGACGCGCATGTACAGTGCGGCGCGCGGCTTGCCGATCGCCAGCTCCTGCCTGTCCGTTTCGCGGTTGAAATTCTTCACGGCAATGCCCCCGATAACGTCAGGACTTTCGCGGGTTTTTGAGGCGTTTTCGAGTCCGCCTTTTCGGTATTATCGCCTTCGTTCAGGACGGCCAGCAGCTGCGGCAGAAGGAACGCCTCAATGGCATCCAGTTCAGCCGCGCTGACCGGGAGGTCGACAAGGTCGTCAATGAGCGCGTCCGGACGCAGGCCGGCCGCAGCGCGGGCCTGATCGCCCGGCGCTGTCGGCAGCATTCTGCGATCGCTGGACTCGCGCCCGCGCATCTCTCCGCCCTCAACATTGGTTTGCTGTTATCCGCTCGTCGCATCGACGGCCCCGTCACACAGGGTCGTCGTCCATTTCATGCGGGCTGCGCATGCCCCCGCCCGGGTCACATTCCGGCGGGTCGTCGCCGCGCCGGCCTTCCTCCTCAAGCGCGCGCTTGAACGCGGGTGATCGCACGAAGATGTCGAGGAGCAGCAGAAAGCGCTTCCCGATCTTTTCAGCCTCGGGCGTCCTCTGGCGTAGCTCACCCCAGCAATGGAGGTTTGAACCGCCCCGGGTTTGCCGGAGGCTCCGAACCTTGAGAAGGTGGAGCCATGATGAGCAAGA